>Ga0307409_100000804_pt1 | contig 14345 bp, 14 predicted proteins | sample 322Ometagenome_2_FD_203888 | JGI IMG/M metagenome (GOLD analysis project Ga0307409, IMG submission 203888) | Maize rhizosphere microbial communities from greenhouse at UC Davis, California, United States - 322HYB-O-2 | ecosystem: Host-associated > Plants > Roots > Rhizosphere > Soil | place...
GGCGACATGATCTGGCGGTTCCTCGACAGCCAAGGCATCGCACCGGAGCAGCTCGTCTCCATGTTCCCCATCGGGAGAATGGGCCGACCCGAGGAGCTCGTCGCAGCCGTCCGCTACCTCTGCTCTGACGACGCCCGCTATGTGACCGTCACGATGCTCGTTCTCGACGGCGGATACACAGCCCAGTAGTGGCATCCCCGCTCGTTGTCCGGCGCATCCCAGAGAATTCCTAGCCGGCTGATCCCGGTCGAGGCCGGACAGTTCGATGGATCAGTGGTGGCCGTCGCCGCTAACAGGGTCCGGGTTGCTCCTTGCCGCCGGGCTGCTGCCGTTGTGGTCGAGAGGTGGGGCTCCGGGCAGGGATGACATTCGCAGACCGTGGGTGATGTCGAGCAGCCCGCGGCGGACCAGCACCCGCTTGGCCGCCATGGTCACCTGCGCCACCTGGTTGGCCCAGTCAGGCGCTTCACCACCGACCGAGACAAACCCCTCCCCGACCTCGGACGGCGCTGGCGACGCCCCGCGCCACCACTCGGTGATCGGCCGCCAGACGCCTCGAGACCGACGCATGCTCTGGGCAGCCAGGTGTTGCTCGAACCCACGTTGTGTGGCGTCACCGATGGCGACCTGGTAACGCCAGAACAGCAATGCGGACTGTTCGGCCGCGAACAGCTGGGGCACGAGCACGGCGAGCTCCTCACGCAGTTGACCGACGGCCGCTTGCACCGCCGCCTCGCGGGCCCGGGCCGCCCGGAGGTCTTGACGGCGGCGACGCTTCTGCTGGTGTCGCCGCAGCCAACTCGTCACTGACCGCCATCGGGAGGCGTTGGCGGCTGCGGCCCAACGCGGGGTCGCCGCATACGACGCGGCGGTCGCCAGGCCGAGCAAGGCCAGTCCCAGGATTGGCCGGCCAGCCCGGCTCCCCAGCTGGCCGATGGCGGTGGCCAACGTCACCCCACAGAGGAGCGCACCGCCGGCGACACCTACGTCCAGCTGGCGCCGCCGGCGGGGATCGGGGGATCCCTCGGCGGTGGCGCCGAGCCGGTGGAGCCCGCGGGCGGCGAGCTGGGCGGCGGCGATGGACCCGACTGCCGACGCCACCGCGAGCGGCCCAATCGCGACCGGCCCGAGCCCTCCATCGCGGGCTGCCGTGTACGCCAACACCGCCTGACCGCCGGCGATCACCACCAGGATGGCCGCCTCTGACCACCGGTCGAGCATCGGCAGCCGGGCCGACTGCTCGGAGCCGGCGTCCATGGCGTATCGCTGTGCCTGCCCCGGCGGGTCGTCCGCCGCCATGATCGGCGCACCGCCCACGGTCACTGATCGGTCGAGGGCGTGACTACCGGGGATGGCTGCCCTGGCCGAACGGTGGCCGACCGCCTGCCGCAGTGCCTCCTCGGCCTTGGCCAGGCGGCTGTCGACCAGCATCACCTGGCTGGCCACCGCCGTGACTCTCGGCAGCTCCCGTCGGGCCTGGAACATCAGGCGCGCTCGCTCTTGCGCCTCGACAAAGCGCTGCACGGGCAGTGGGTTGCGGGGATCCCAGCACAGGCCCGCCCTGACTGCCGCTCTGGCCAGGGTGCGTAGCGCTCGGGGACTGGTGGGGCTGTGTCGCGATTCCACCTCCAGATAGCCCTGGGGCGGTACCTCCCACCATGGAGGTCGTCGCCCCCTGGCCGCCCGCCAGCGCCGACGCCGCGGCCGGCGCCTTGGCGGATGGGCTGACAGGCTCGCGTCAACCTCGGGGGCATCCTCCTCTGCTTTCACAGGGGTCCGGTTCGATCGTTCTGCCATCGCCTCACCCCACCTGGTCACTGTCCCGGCCGTCTGAACCCAGTGACGCCAGTTCTCCTGAACTGTCGGCCTGAGAGCTGGGCCGGGGTGCTAGCGGTTGTCTGCCGCGGAGCTGCGCTGGCCCTCTCCGGCAAGCCAACCTTGCACGACGGCCTGTCGGTATCGGGTCTGCCGACCGATCATCACATGCGGTGGTCCTGATCCGGCCAACCGAAGCTGGCGCACCGCTGGCAGGGATAGCTGCAAGATTGCTGCGGCCTCCTCCTCGGTCAACAGACCCTCATCATCGCCCATCGGCCCGCTGGTCATGATCACCCCGGTCTTGAACACTCTCTGGCCCCGACTGATCGGTGGAGAGCAGGAACAAACGCCGTCCATGCGAGCATCACGCCGACAAGCAGGAGCAGGACCGCCACCAACAGGATCACCAGGGCGACCAGAATGTACGTTCTCCGGGTCGGTGTCCCAGAGATCGGGCATGGACCGGCTCCTCTCCACTGGGGTGAAAGGGACGGCCAGCTCGTGACCGTGACGGGTCGGAGCCGGCCGGCTGGAAACACGATGACGTTCGAGGCATCCCCCTCAGGCCGAGGCCGGCGTGTGGTCGGGGGGGCCGAGACCCCACGCCGGCCTCAAAGCGTGGAGGCTGCTCCGCCGCGGCATCGACGGCCTGACCAATCCGTGCCGAGATGCGGCAGGGCGCACGGCGGCTAGTCTCCGCGACTCTCCGGTCAGTACCAGCCGTTGGCCTGCCAGAAGGCCTTGGCCCGCTCGGCGGTGCGGTAGCGGCCGCGGACATAGGCGCGGAAGGCCCACAGCTGGCGGCCGCAGTCGATGGTGGCGTAGTCCTGGCCCAAATAGAGGATGCGGTTGCCCAGCAGCAGCTGGCCGAGGCCGAAGGCGGTGGAGGTGGGGTTGTCGGCGGTCGGGTCGCCGCTGGACTCGCGCAGGATGATCCAGCGCTCGGCCGCCGAGGTGCCCGACAGGTCACAGCGGCCGCCCGACCCCCCGGCGGGAGGCCCGCCGGCGCCGGCGCGAGCGCCCGCTGCTGCCCGCTGCCTGGCCAGCTCCTCCTGGCGGATCAGGCGGCGCAGCTCGGCCGAGCGGCGGCGCAGGGCGGCGGCCGCTCCGGCCAGGCGGGCCAGGCGGGCGTCCAGCTTCTGCTTGGCCTGCTGGCGGACGGCCCGGACCTGCTCCAGCTCGCCCAGCTGGCGCCGCACCTTGGCCTCGGCGGCGCTGCGGGCCTGCTCGGCCTCGACCATGGCGTCGTGGAGCCGGATCGATCGCCTGCGTGCCAGCTCCAGGCGGTGAAGGACGTCCTGGTCGGCCCGGATCACGTAGCTGAGGGTGACCGCCCGCTCCAGCAGGTCGCGCAGGTCGCTGGCCTGGACGACCACAGACAGCCCAGACACCCCGCCGGTCATGTAGGCGCGGCGGACCTGCCAGGCCAGCCGGGCCTCCTGCCGGCCGACCTCGTCGGTCGCCGCCTCCAGGGCGGCCAACGCCGCCGCCCGACGTCGCCGGGCCGCCTCCAGTTCGCGGGTAGCCGCGCCCAGCCGCGCCCGGGCCACGGCGACGGCCAAGTCGGCGGCGGCCAAGGCGTCGGCGACCGCCCCGGCGTCGGCTCGGGCGTCACCCAGCACCGCCTCGACCGCCCCCAGACGCCGGCGGGTCTTGTCGAGCTCGTCCCGATCGTCGGCGGCCGCGGGGTGAGACAGCAGCAGCAGCGCCGCGACCACGGCGGCCACACAGCGCCGCCGAGCCGGTGACCACCGCGCTCGCGTCCTCGACCGTGCCGGCATGATCGGGCCATTCCGTCAGATCGCCAGGATTCGGGCTGCGTACTCTACCGCGGCGGCGCCTGAAACTGTGGGACCCGGGATGGGCGAACCTGCGCCGTCCCGCCGCGGGTCGCTGCCCGATGGCCCGTATGAAGCGCCGATCTTTGCGTAACGACGGCACACCGTGCCCGTGACCGGTGTCACTTACATGCGCAGCGCTGCTGTCTACGCTCGGCCGAGCGGGCGCTGAGATGCTCGGGCTGTCGAGCAGATGTAGTTGAACGTTTGCAGTGAGTGGGGGCCTGAAGATGGGGACCAACGCGAGCACAACATCCTCGGAGCTCATGCGCACGGACGATCCGATCTTCCAGCCGCTCCGCTTCCGTAACCTCGAAGTGAAGAATCGCGTGTTCCGGTCCAGCATTTCCGGGCGTATCGACAATTACGACGGCTCGGGGACGCAGGCTCGCATCAATTGGGAGGCGAAGTTCGCCCGAGGCGGGGTCGGCGCCATCATCTCGGCGCACGTCCCGATCAGCGTCCGCGGGCGCATCCTGCCCAACTATGCGCACATCGATCGCGACGAGCGAATCCCATTCTGGCGGCGTCTCGGCGAGCGGGTCCACGAATACGACTGCAAGTTCATCCTGCAGCTGAGCCACGGCGGCCGCCAGCAGGACTTGGCGGGGGTGGAGAATTTCGAGAAGCCGGCGCTGAGCTCGACCGACCGGCCCGACCCGTTCCACGGCCTGCCCTGTCGGCGTATGACGGTCGAGGAGATCCACCAGACTGTGCAGGACTTCGCCGCGGGCGCCCGCCGGGCGCGCGAGGCCGGGCTGGACGGCATCGAGCTGCACGCCTGCAACGGCTACCTCATCACCCAGTTCCTGAGCTCGGGGATCAACGACCGCAGGGACGACTATGGAGGCCCGCTCGAGAACCGGGCCCGATTCCTGCTCGAGATCATCCATGCTATCCGGCGAGAGGTCGGCCACGACTTCCATCTCCAAGTGAAGATCAGTGCCGTCGACCACAACAACGCGATCATCTTCTGGGACCGGAAGGGCAACACGCTCCCGGAGTCGGTGCGGGTCTGCCGATGGGTGGAGGAGGCCGGGGCCGACGCCCTGCACGTGTCCACTGGCAGTCTCTTCCCCCATCCCCTGAACCCGCCCGGCGACTTCCCGATCGCCGACGTCGTCCGGAACTACGACACGATGTTGTCCAGCGGCCGGCACGTGCTCCGCAACTATCTCCTGTTCCGCTTCCCACTGACAGCGCCATTGATGGCCTTCCTGTGGAAGCGGACCGCGGGCGACGTCGTCGAGGGTGTCAACGTTGCCGACACCGCCGAGATCAAGCGGAACGTCACGATCCCCGTGCTCTGCACCGGGGGATTCCAGAGCGCCTCGTCCATCCGCAGGGTGTTGGCCGAGGGCAGCTGTGATGGCGTCTCGATCGCCAGGCCGCTGATGGCCAACCCGGACCTTGTGCAACTGTTCGCCGCCGGCCGTGATCTGCCCGAGCGGCCCTGCAGCTACTGCAACAAGTGCCTGGTCAACGTGCTCGAGAATCCACTCGGCTGCTACGACGTGCGCCGTTACGACGGTGACTACGACGCGATGGCGCGTGAGCTCATGTCCTTCTTCGCGCCTGATGGCTTCGCCCAGGCATCCACAGCCTGAGGGAACCGAGTACGAAGGGGCAGGCAAGCGCGCTCTGTGCGACGGACGGCGCTCCTCGGCGGTGTCGAACGGCAGGCTCGTCTCCTGGAGCGCGAAGCCGCAGATGTGGCTGTCGAGGGTGGAGAAGGCGTGGGCGGCCAGCTCGATCGAGAAGCCGCTTTGGCGGAGGGTTCCGAGCACGGCGTCGTGGTGGCGCAGGGTTGCCGGGCCAGGTGAGGTCCGCGAGTCCATCAGCCCGATCGCCCAGGGATGGCGCGACAAGATTTCACGGGCCGAGATGGCCCGGTGGCGCATGGCCGTCTTCCAGTCGACGCCCGCGGTGGGCAGGTGGATCTGGCTGAAGAGGAGGTCGATCATGCCGTCCAGGAGGTCGGCCTTGTTGGCCACGTGGTTAGCAAGCGGCGGAGGCGGCGGGAAGGTCGCCGGAAGCGGCCGGTGGGGTTCTCGGACCAGTCTCGGGCAACCGGCACACCCCCGGAGACGTCTCGCTCCACCGAGCAGCCATCGTCGCCGGACTCGGGTTGTTGGTCATGTTCCTGCTCGCGTTCGCCAGCTTCTCGGCCTTCGAGGGCCTGGTCGTGGAGGGAGATGCGACCAGCACGGCGGGCAACATCGCCGACCATGAGCTCCTGTTTCGCAGCGTCACCTGCGGCTTGTGATCGTCGCTGGGCTCGATGTGCTAGTCGCGTGGGCGCTGTATGTCATCCTGCGGCCCGTCAACCCGCCCTCGCCGTGCTCGCGGCATGGCTCAGGGTGGCCTATGCGGCTGTGTTCGCGGCTACCTGGTCGATAGCTTCGGCGGGTTCCTCTCCAAGAGCTACGACGCCAACGTCGCCCTCCTCACCTTTCCCGGAGAGGTGCTACTCATGGGCTGGCTCCTGTGGAGAGGTCAGCGACCGCAAGCGCCAGCGGTTCCGTGAGGTCCGCGCTGGGGCCGCGACGCATCGAGTCTGCGGTGGCGATGGCGAGAACGACCAGGACGACGCGGAGCCAGCCCCCCCGGCCCCAGGCGACGCAACGCTCGCCGGGCAGGCGGCACCGCTCCTAGGATGACGGTGGCATGAAGGAGCTGTCGGCAGCGGAACTTGCCGACCTCGCCGGCGTGACCGAGGCCGAGGTCCGGCGGCTGGTCGACCTCGGCATCCTGGTGACCCGGCACGGCGCCGCCCCGTTCCTGGAGGCCGACGCGCAGAAGGTCCGCCTGGCCACCGCGTGCCAGCAGGCCGGGCTGCCGATGGCAGGGATCGCCGCGGCGGTCCAGCAGGGTCGGCTGTCGTTCGCCTTCCTGGAGGCGGCCCCCTACCGGCGCTGGGCGGTGCGCTCGACGCGGACCTACCGGCAGGTCAGCCAGGAGACCGGGGTGCCGCTGGAGCTGCTGGGTAGCTTCCTGGAGGCGATGGGGTTCGCCCGGATGGCACCCGACGAGCCGGTGCGGGAGGACGAGCTGGAGGTGATGCCGCTGCTGCAGCTCGGCCTGTCCAGCGGCTTCCTGGACCGGGTCTGGTCGACCCGGCTGGGCCGCGGCTACGCCGAGGGCCTGCGCCTGATCGCCAGGGTCGAGAAGGAGGTCTGGCAGGCGCGGTTCATAGCGCCCCTGCTGGCCTCCGGCGCCGACCAGCAGACCGCCCGGGAGCGGGCCTCCCAACTGTCCGGCGACCTGAACTTCTCCGCCCTGATCGACCGCACGCTGCTGGCCGCCTACCGCCGCCAGCAGGAGCTGTCCTGGATCGAGCAGCTGGTCGAGGACATCGAGGTGGCGCTGGAGGAGACCGGCGTGCTCGGGCGGCCCGCGTGGGTCCCGGCGATGTGCTTTTTGGACCTGGTGGGCTACACCCGGCTCACCGAGGAACACGGCGATCAGGTCGCCGCCGAGCTGGCCGGCACCCTGGCGGTCCTGGTGGAGCGGTCCTCGCGCGAGCACGGCGGGGTGCCGGTGAAGTGGCTGGGCGACGGGGTGATGGTCTACTTCCGCGACCCCACCGGGGCGGTGCTGGCGGCACTGCAGATGGTGGAGCAGCTCCCGCAGGCCGGCCTGCCGCCGGCGCACGTCGGGGTGGCGGCCGGGCCGGTGGTGGTCCAGGCCGGCGACTACTTCGGCCGCACCGTCAACCTGGCCGCCCGGATCGCCGCCCATGCCAGCGCCAGTCGGGTCCTGGTGAGCGAGCGCGTGGCCGAGCGGGCGCCGCCCCAGGGGGTGACCTTCGTCGAGCTGGGGCAGGTGCAGCTACAGGGCATCGCCCATCACGTCCGGCTGCTGGAAGCCCGCCGGGCGTAACGTGACAGCTCAGCAGATGCAGCGCATTGTCTTGCGGCAAGGCAACCGCCGCTGAGGGGAGCCACCGTGTCATTGGGCATCCGAGCCAAGATCCATTGGGTGCGGTGCAAGCTCCACATCCACCGCTGGCGCCCTGAGAAGGACTACCAGGGAAGTGGTGTCGCGAGTGCCGGGACTGCGGCACCGTGAGTGGAATGTCGATGTTCCCGCCAGGCGTCTCGTAGGACCCGTGGCCGCGCTGGGGCCGCAGCCCGGCCGTGAACGGCCGGAGCGCCTCGGACAGCCACGGCGAACCCCAGGCATCACCTGACCAGCTCAGCCACCCTTTCTGGCCGACTCCCGCAGGCCAGGGTCACCGGCCGATTCGCCTCCACGGTCCCGGGCAGCCAGCGCAGACGCAGGGCGCTTCGCGGTTACCGCCCCAGGTGTGACGCTCCGTTCGACATGCGCTGAAGCAGGCTGGCCGCTGCCGGCGGGGTCCGCGGCTTGCCCGTCGGGGTCCCAGGAACAAGGGCGGTCGCGCCTGCCGCCGCGGCCGAGCTGGGTTTGCCGGGGGTGAACAGCCACACGTCGAACAGGTCATCCAGCTGCTCGCCCGAGATCCGCTCGGCCAGCGCGATGAACTGGCTGGTGGTGCCGTTACCACCGGCCTTCCTGGCCGCCCAGGCCCGAAGGATCCGGAAGAAGTCTCGGTCACCGACCTGGGTGCGCAGGGCCTGCAGGTCGTGGCACCACGAACATAGACCGCGTCGTTGAACAGGAACGGAATGCCCGGATCGCCAACCACAACGTCCCAGAACGGGTCGTCGCCGGGGATGTCGTTGTAGAAGGAGTCGAAGACCTCCTGGGTGGTCCCAAGGCCCTCACGCTCGCCCCACAGCCACTCGGCGTAGGTGGCGAAGCCCTCGTTCAGCCACATGTGCTTCCACTCGGCCAAGGCGACGCTGTCGTCGAACCACTGGTGGGCGTTCTCGTGCACCACCAGGAGGTCGCCTTCGACCGGATCGGAGAAGGAGGACCCCGGATAGATCGAGCGGGTCTGCACCTCCAGCGCGAAGAACAGGTCAGGGGCGTCGTACACGATTCCCCCGCCGGTGGAGAACGGATAGGGCCCGAACTGCCCGGACAGGAACTCCAGAATCTCACCCTGGCGGGCCAGCGAGGCGTCCGCGATCTCCCCGAAGGTCGGCGAGGCCGGGTCCTCGGGTTCGGCCGGCTCGCCATACAGGTCGGGCTCGACCGCGTCGTACATCCGCAGCCCCTGGGCCGTCCGGTAGCTGCGCAGGTCGAACTGGCCGATCGTGGCCGTGGCCAAATAGGGCGCCATCGGGGTCCGGCGCGTCCCAGACCCAGGTGGTCCTGTGGTCGTGGGTCCGCCGCCCGACGAGTCGGCCGTTGGAGATCGCCTCCAGCCCCGCCGGCACCGTCACGACGAAGGTGAAGGCCGCCTTGTCCGTCGGGTGGTCGTTGAGGGGAACCAGTTGGCCGAGCCCTCGGGCTCGCTCACCACGACCGCGCCGTCGTCGGTGTGGATCCAGCCGTAGGGCAGCGGTTCCTCCGGGACCGACAGGTCGATCTGTGTCCTGGGTACGCCGTCGTAGCGGACCACGGTGGTGAACCGCCGCCCTTCTTCAGCCGGTGCGTAGGGGTAATGGTCAGCTCGTGGTCCTGGCTGCGAGCCCAGCGCGCCTTCCGTCCGTCGACCCGGACCGAGCGGACGGTCAGACCCTGGAAGTCGAGGTTGAACCGGCAGAGCGTCTCGGTCGCCGGGCCGAGATCGTCGCCACGCCGGCGAGGCGGTCCGTCGCCGGGTCATACGACACCTTGAGGAGGTAGTGGGCGACGTCGTAGCCGCCGTTGCCGTACAGCGGGTAGTAGTCGTCGCCGAGGCCCGGAGCGCCAGCGTGGCATCGGCCGTTGCCTCCGCCCTGGCCGGGCGACGCGCCGGCCGGGGTCACCACGGTGGTCAACAACATCGCAACGAACGCCGCCACCAGATGACCGCGCGTAGATCCTAGCCGCCCAGAATGTACTCTTTGCGGGGTAACGCGAGAAGACCTCGGTATCCGCGGCGGGCGCCGTCGCCACCGGTGTCACCTCGGGTCCGCATGGCTAGAATCCGGCCATGGCTTCCTACACGGTCAACCAGCAAGCAGTGGCATGGGCACGCCAGCTCATCGACGCCCGCCAGTACGTGCTCAAGAGCGTCTGGAACGACGTCCAGCCCGCCGCCGAGGACGAGAACGCCTACCTGGAGTCGCATTCCTGGGAGGAGTACGCCCAGTGGCACCTGGCCCTCACCGACGGCGCCACCGACGAGACTAAGGCCAGGTACGCCTTCGTCTACGGCGACTTCCGCCGCCTGCACCGCATGGGCTTGATCGCCTGCCTGTACCGGGCCGCCGAATGGCGCCACAAGGAGGTCGAGCTCGCCGCCCACGACCTCCTCCAGCACCTCGACAAGCGCAGCGGCTGACAGTTGTCGTCGGGCACGGCCGGAGAGTAGGGAGTCCGGCATGCTCCGAGGCTAGAGCCGTCCTGAGCCTGCCAGTTCGAGGCTGAGCATGCGGTTCGTAACTCGATCGCCGGCGATTGACCGTCACCCCCGCCCCATCTAGCCTCGGCCGAAGGCCGACCGAACATCTGGATCGTTGCAGGAGGACGGCGATGCTCATCACCACCACCCCTGGCGTCGAGGGCCGCCCCGTGACCGAGTATCTGGGCGTCGTCACCGCTCAAGGCGTGCTCGGGGTCAACGCCTTCAAGGACGTCGGCGCCGGCATGCGCAACATCTTCGGCGGGCGGTCCAAGTCCTATGAGAACGAGCTGGCATCCGGGGTCAGCGACGCGCTGGCCGAGCTGGAGCAGCAGGCGGCCCACCTGGGCGCCGACGCGGTCGTTGGCGTCGACCTCGACTATGAGACCGTCGGCAGCAACATGCTGATGGTCAGCGCCTCCGGAACGGCTGTAAGGCTGGGCTGACGGCTCCAGGGCACGACGCTCGTGACGAGGGCTGGGAACGGCTGCAGCGGCTCGACAAGATCGTGTTCTCGCACGCTGCAGCAGGTGGCCTGGCCCAATACGCGGATCCGCGGTCAGGACATGGTCGGGGAGATGTGGGCACGCTCGGGAGCTTGCCTGCCCTCCGGTCCGGCGCGAGACTGGGATCATGGCGGAAGACGATCTCGCGGGCTCGAACCTGATCCTGCCTGCGGCATCGCCCGCCCCGCGGCGGCTCGTGGTCGTGGTCGTGGACGGTGCCTCGCTGGGCATCATGTCCTTTGCGTTCGGCGTGTTCGACGCGGCCGTGTACTACGGCGCGCTGCCCGAACTCGATGTGCGCATCGTCTCCGGCGAGCGGGACGCCGCGATACGCGGCGGCAGCTTGACCTACGAGGTGCCCTACAACCTCGACGCGATCCGCGAGGCCGATCTGGTGATCGTGCCCTACTGGCGGGATCCGGCCGAACACCCGCCGGAGCCGCTGCTGGAATCCCTGCGCGGGGCGCACGCCGCGGGGGCACGGGTGGCCGGCCTGTGCTCCGGGGTGTTCGTGCTGGCCGCGGCCGGGCTACTGGACGAGCGCCCGGCCACCACGCACTGGGCGCTTGCTGGGGTCCTCGCCCAGATGTACCCAAAGATCCGCGTCCGCGCGTCGGTCCTCTACATCGACGACGGTGACATCCTCACCGCCGGCGGTGGTGCCGCCGGGATGGACTTGGCCCTGCATCTGATCAGGACCTCTCACGGTGCGGTTGTGGCCAACCGCCTGGCCCGAAGCATCGTGGTACCACCCCACCGTCCCGGCGGGCAGTCGCAGTACATCGAGTCGCCGGTACCCGAGCTTGACCAGGACGACCCCGTCGGCGAGACGATGAGCTGGGCGCTCGGGCGGCTCGACCAGATCCTGCCGATCGACGTGCTGGCCAATCGGGCCCGAATGAGCAGGCGCAACTTCGACCGGCGCTTCCACGAGCTCACCGGGACCGCACCGGCGACCTGGCTGACCCATCAACGCGTGCTTCGCGCCCAACGGCTGCTGGAGTCCACCCGGCTGTCCGTGGAGGAGGTGGCGCGGTCCTGCGGATTCTCCTCGGCCGCAGCCCTGCGCCCCCACTTCCGGCGACTTGTGGGAGTTGCTCCGGCCACATACCGCGACACCTTCAGCGCGCTGTCCTGAGGCTGTCCTGAAATCGTCGCTCGTTGGCGAGATCCCCGGTTCCGCCCTCACCCGGACGCTGACACGCTCTGGGCGGCTTCACCGCAGAGCCAGGCACACGTCGTTGATGCGAGGAGACAGGTCGTGACCGATACCGCCGTCCGGCCGTTTCGGATCGAGATCCCGCAGGCCGACCTGGATGATCTGGCCGAGCGGTTGGCCCGGACCCGCTGGGCCAACGAGCTCCCCCCTCTGGACCCCGGCGGTCCCCAGACCGGCCCGGTCCCCCCCGGCTGGGACTACGGCGTCCCCCTCCGCTATGTCCAAGACCTGGTCAACCACTGGCGCCACCACTACGACTGGCGGGCCTGGGAGGCCAAGCTCAACCAGGTCCCGCAGTTCACCACCACCATCGACGGCCAGACCATCCACTTCGCGCACCTCCGCTCGCCCGAGCCCGACGCCCTCCCGCTGATCCTGACCCACGGCTGGCCCAACACCTTCCTGGAATACCTGGACCTGGCCGCCCCCCTCACCAACCCCCGGGCCCACGGGGCCGACGCCGCCGACGCCTTCCACCTGGTCATCCCCTCGCTGCCCGGCTTCGGCTTCTCCGGCCCCACCACCCAGCCCGGCTGGGACGCCCTGCGCACCGCCCGAGCCTGGGCCCAGCTCATGGCCCGCCTCGGCTATGGGCGCTACGGCGCCCACGGCAACGACGCCGGCGCCATCGTCGCCCCCCTCCAGGGCCGGGTCGACCCCGACCACGTCCTCGGGGTCCATGTCACCCAGCTCTTCTCCTTCCCCACCGGCGACCCGGCCGAGCTGGAGGGCCTGACCGCCGACGAGCTCGGCCACCTGGCCTTCCTCCAGGGGTTTGTGGAGCGGGCGGTCCACGACAAGCTCCAGGCCGCCCAACCCCAGACCATCGCCCACGCCCTGGCCGACTCCCCCGCCGGCCAGCTCGCCTGGAGCGGCCAGCTGCTCGGCCACGCCCTCAGCACCGACCACCTCCTGACCAATGTGGCCATCTACTGGCTGACCAACACCGCCGCCTCGGCGGCCCGCTTCTACTACGAGAACCACCACGCCACCCACCCCACCGAGCCCACCACCGTCCCCATGGGGCTGGCCAGCTTCGCCTACGACTTCCGGCCCCTGCGCCGCTTCGCCGACCGCGACCACACCAACATCATCTCCTGGAGCGAGTTCAACCGCGGCAGCCACTGGGCCACCCACGACGCCCCCGACCTCCTCACCAGCGACCTCCGCCAATTCTTCGCCCAACTCCGCTGACGGGGCACGCCTCCGCCCTTGGCTGCCGTCACCGCAACAGCTAGCAGGGCAAGCCCATCCAGAAGAAGCAGGGAGGACCATGAGCGTGCGTCGAGTGGTCACCGGTCACGACGACACGGGCAAGGCCGTCGTCGTCAGCGACGAGGACGTTCAGCCAACCGATCCGGACTTCGGGCCGAAATGGTCGATCTGGGCGGCAGACGCCGCCGTCGTCCTTCCGGACGGCGGCGCACGTCCCGAGTTCGCGGGCCCGCTGATCCCGCGCCCAGGCGGATTCCACGTCACGGTCCTCACCCTTCCGGCGAACTTCAACCCAGACCGCATGTTCGACACCTCCGACCCGGTTCGCACGGCCGAGATCGCCCGAGAACAGACCGCCAGCGCGGTCGCGATCGTTCCGGACCCCAACCCCGCCGCCAGCTACGGAACCGTCCCGGGCTTCACAGGGCTGCACGCGACCGCTTCCATCGACTGCCTCATGCAGCTCTCCGGTGAAGCTGTCTTCGTGCTCGAAGACGCCGAGGTCCGCCTGGCACCCGGCGACTGGCTGATCGTCAACGGTGTCACGCACAGCTGGCGAAACGATCGCGACGAGCCCGCGGTCATGGCCTGCGTCATCATCGGCGCCGAGCACAAGGGCGTCCCGATCCGCAAGCGATAGATCAAGCCGTTGGCGGCGCGCCGTCGTCCGCTACCCGTTGCTCGACTCGCCTACGGGTCGAGCGTAGAGCGAGCGGCCGCTTGGCGTGATTCGAGCTGCGCCTGGGATGGCTAGGAGGCCAACCGCAGTGCCTGGGGCCCACGCTCGGGAGATGACGATGGTTGCTGGCTAATGGCGGCGGCGGTCGCGGCCGAGGCGACGCTGAGCAGGCGGGCCAGGTAGGCGCTCCACCAGCGGCATTGGTTCCGCGCGGCCAGGCCGGGACCGGGCCGCTCGGCCACCTCACACAGCACGCCGGCCAGCACCAGGACCTCGATGGACGGCATCTGCTCGCGGACCTGGCTGCGGCTGTAGTGGAGCTGTTGACTTCCTCCCCGCCCTGAAGGACGGGGATTCCTGGTGGTGTCGCTCACGTGAGGACTCCAGCTAGGGTGGTTCCTGCTTCGTCCCCGACCGCCACCGCGAGCGGTGGTCTTACACCGGGTCACAGGCAGCAACGGCCAGTCCGGCCGCCAGGATGTTTCGTGCAGCGTTGAGATCCCGGTCGTGCGTCGCGCCGCGCCCGGGACAGGTCCACAAACGGATCTTCAGGGGCTTATGTCCATCGTTGCGTCCGCACGTCGAGCAGACCTGGCTGGATGGGTGCCAGCGGTCGACCGTCACAAACCGTCGGCTGTACAGTCGGGCCTTG
>Ga0307409_100000806_pt1 | contig 14335 bp, 9 predicted proteins | sample 322Ometagenome_2_FD_203888 | JGI IMG/M metagenome (GOLD analysis project Ga0307409, IMG submission 203888) | Maize rhizosphere microbial communities from greenhouse at UC Davis, California, United States - 322HYB-O-2 | ecosystem: Host-associated > Plants > Roots > Rhizosphere > Soil | place...
CTCGCCATCTTCATCAGGCACCAATCGTTGTAGGCGTATTCGAGCGTCTTCGAAACCGATTCGTTGTCGTCCTCGGCGGAAACGTACCCGCGTTTTTTGTAGGCGGCGAGGCCGTGATGGTCGAGGTCGGCGGAATGCTTTGCCGCTTTATAAGCCTTTTCGTAGTCGAACCCCTTGATGTTCTTACCCATCGCGTCGGCGATTACCGACACGGCGTGGTAGCCGATCATGGTGTCGGTTTCCTCGCCCCAGAGTTCCCACACGGGCAGGCGGCCGCCCTGCTCGTAGATGCGGATAAAGGTGTTGATGAAATCGACGGTGCGTTTCTGGTCGATGATGGTGTAGAGCGGGTGGGCGGCGCGGAAAGTATCCCAGAGGGAGAAGACGGTGTATTGATCGCCGGAACGCCGGCTCCCAGCCGCCGTGTCTTTCCCCACTCGCCGGCTGGGAGCCGGCGTTCCAAGAGAATGTACCTTGCCGTCGTGGCCTTTGTACTGCCCGTCGACGTCGTTAAAGACGTTCGGGTGGATCATGGTGTGGTAGAGGGCGGTGTAGAAGATGGTGGTCTGGTCGGGCGTGCCGCCGGAGACCTCGATCTTGCTCAGTTCTTTGTTCCACGCGGCCTTTGCATCGGCGCGAACCTTGTCGAAATCCCAATGAGGGAGCTCGGCTTCGAGATTCTTGCGGGCGCCTTCGATGGAAACGTAGGAGATGGCGACTTTCAACAGCAATGGAGCGCCCGTCTCGCTGAACGTCGCTTTTGCGTAAGGGTTGTCGATCACTACATCGGGATGATTGCCCCCGTCAAACGCAATTTCCCAATCTGAAATAGGCTCAGAAAATTCCGCGACAAAATACACGGTCTGTTTCTTAGCCCAAGAGGTAGATTCGCGAATTCCCTCAATGCGGTTCCCGTTTCGCGAGATCTTCGCCTTAAGGGCTTTATCTCGCCATAGCATATTTAGAAAAACGGTTCGCTTCTGCCCGTTTGGAAACGTATAGCGGTGAACACCTACCCTTTGGGTCGCGGATAGCTCGGCGACGATTCCATCATCGAGTTTCACCCGGTAATACCCCGGAGACGCATTTTCGTTCGCATGGGAAAATCCTGCCGAATAATTCCGGAGTTCTTTTACTCCTGGACGAGCGTGAAAGTCTGTCTCCCCGGTTACTGGCATAAATAAAATATCGCAGCCGTCGGGAATGCCGGTGCCGGAGAGGTGGGTGTGCGAGAAGCCGTAGATGGTGTTGTCGGAGTAGTGGTAGCCGGAGGAGCCGTCCCAGTTGTCGATGCGGGTGTCGGGGGAGAGCTGCACCATGCCGAAGGGCACGGTCGCGCCGGGGAAGGTGTGCCCGTGGCCGCCGGAGCCGATGAAGGGGTTGACATGGCGGGCGGGGTCGAAGCTTTGCGATGCCGCGCCCGATATCAGGAGAAGAATTACACCGCCGAGACGCAGAAAAGCGGAGAAGAAAGATCTTTGCATATGATTGGAACGACCGACTAAATGACTGGACCGCGCGCGTCCCGCGTGCAACGCCGCCCGGCGGCGTAAGCTTACCGTCGTGCTTCGCAGACGGGCACGCGGGACGCGCGGTCCAGTCGGTTTCAATGAACGAACTCGCCGCCGTAGGCTTGATTTAGGCCTTGGCCTTTCAGACCGAAGCGGAAGCGGAAATTGGGATCGCCGCCGCGGTGATTGTAGCGCAGGGAGATTTTGTGCAGGCCGGCCTTGAGCGGCAAAAGGGCGTTTCGCTTTTTGCTCGTCGCGGTGCCGGTGTCGTCGATGATCTTTTTGCCGGCGAGCACGACGGTCGCGTCCCAGGTGGATTCGACCTGGAAATCATAGACGCCGTCGGCGGAGATTTTCAGATAACCGTCGTACGTCACGCCGAACGGCTTTTTCAGATCGATCTTTTGGGCGAATTGATTTAGAAGTGTCGATCGCGTCTCGCCTTTTTGGGAAGCGGCATCGTCGCCCGGGACGACAAGTTCGAACGTGACGCCCGGTCTCAATTCGGCGAGGGTTACGGGTTCCAGCATCGTTCCGCGCAGGAAGGTTGCGGAGTAAACCGGGCTCTTGCGTCCGTTCGGCAGCGCGATGATCGTTTTGATGGTGACGATCTCGTCGCCGACGGGGAAGACGGAGATCTTCGGCGGAGCCTCGGGGGAATTTACCGTCGGGGTGGAGCCGTCTTTGGTGTAGTGCACCTTGCCACCGGCGATCGGCGAGCGCACCTCGAAGGCGTAGGCCTCGGTTTCGTTCAGCAAAAAACCGCCGACAGGCATCGGTTCGGGGATGCGGTAATTGATCCCCTGTTTTTCGAGCCGCGGCAGAATGTTCAGCAGGCGGCTTTGGAAATCTTCGAAGTTGCGGTCTTCTTGCCGCGACCACAGCACCTCGGAAAGCGCGAGCATGCGGGGAAACATCATGTATTCAACATGCGATGGGGTTTTTATGTACTCGGTCCAGATATTCGCCTGGCCGCCGATGATGTATTTCGCTTCGTCGGGTGAAAGCTCTTTCGGGACGGGGTTCCAGCCGTAAACCTTTTCGAGCGGAACGTAGCTGCCGATGTTCAGCGGTTCGTTGGCGGGGTCGCCCTGGCCGTAATCGAAATAGACGTAGGTGTTCGGCGTCATGATGACGTCGTGTTTCGCTTTTGCCGCCTCAATCCCGCCTTTCTCGCCGCGCCAGCTCATGATGGTGGCGTTCGGTGCAACGCCGCCCTCGAGTATCTCGTCCCAGCCGATGATCTTTTTGCCCTTGGAATTGATGAATTTCTCGATGCGGCGGACGAAGTAGCTCTGCACCTCGTGCTCGTCTTTAAGGTTTTCCCGTTTTTTGAGTTCCTGAACGAACGGCGATTCCTTCCAATGATCTTTGAGCACTTCGTCGCCGCCGATGTGGATGTAGGGCGAATCGGGGAAGAGCTGCATCGTTTCGTCGAGCACGTCTTCGAGAAATTTGAACGTCTCGTCGGTCGGGCAGAAAGTCTCTTTGAAAATGCCCCAGCTCGTCTGCACCTTGTATTGATAATCCGTCTTGCAGCCGAGCTGCGGGTAGGCGGCGATCGCAGCAGAGGCGTGGCCGGGCAGCTCGATCTCGGGCACGACAGTGATATGGCGCGCCTTGGCGTACGCGACCACATCCTTGATCTGCTCTTGCGTGTAAAAGCCGCCGTGCGGCACGCCGTCGCCGACGTAGGGCGTGATGTTGCGCTCCTTCACCGACTCGGGCCGCTTAGAACCGATCTCGATCAGCTTCGGGTATTTTTTGATATCGATCCGCCAGCCCTGGTCGTCCGTCAAATGCCAATGAAAATAATTGAACTTGTACTGCGCCATCTGGTCGATGAATTTTTTGACGAACTCGATGGGTTGGAAATGGCGAGATACATCCAGATGCATTCCGCGGTATTTGAAGCGGGGATGATCGCTTATTTCAACAGCCTGTATCTCGATGTTATTCGCAGACAGGGGACGGAAAAGTTGACGAAGCGACTGGATCGCGTAGAACCCCGCTGGTTCATCGCCCGTCACCTGGATCTTAGTCGGTGTCACGGATATGCCATGTTCTTCATTGCTACGAAAATGGCCGGCCCCTTCCTTGATATTTAGGACAATTGAATTTGTTTTCAATTGCTTTCTGCTAACACCTAACCTAAATCCAAAATCTCGAAACAGGACATCATTCAGAATTGCGGCCAATCTAATCCCCGCATCGTCGGTCGCCACAATCTTAGTAGAGGTGTTTAGCCGGAACACACCCTGGCGTGGTTGGGCAGAAACAGGTTTAGGTAGAATATTTACGGCAATTGGCTGGGCAAGAGTGAACGACGCCGCGGACAGCAATACCGCGAAAACAGCAAAGAAACGTTTCATAATTAACGGCGGAAACCCGAGCCGTAGCGAGGGTGTCAGATGTTCATTATTCCACAAGGGGAGACACACTCCCTACCGGTCGTGTTTCCGCCTTTGGAAGCGATCAGGCTAGATGTTTTAAGAGATCATTGAGTTCTTGAGGCAGTTCGCAAAATAGTGAGATTCGTTCGTGGGTTTTGGGGTGGGTGAAGGCGAGGCGTTCGGCGTGGAGGAAGTTGCGATTTAGGGTTTCAACGGCTCGTTTCATGTCAAAGTCGTTGACGGTGTTATCGCGGCCTTCGTTGTAGGTGGCGTCGCCGACGACGGGGTGGTTGATCGAGGCGAGGTGGACGCGGATCTGGTGGGTGCGGCCGGTTTTGATATCAACCTGGAGCAGCGTGAATTTTTCGAAACGTGTTCGCACCTTCCATAAGCTGAGAGCGTGGCGGCCGTTAGCGGCGACGGTCATTTTGGTGCGGTGCCAGCGGTCGCGGGCGAGGGGGCGATCGATCGTGCCGCTGTTCTCACGCGGGGCGCCGTGGACGAGGGCGACGTAGGTTTTCTCTACGGTGCGGTCGCGGAATTGCTCAGCGAGAGCTTCGTGCGTTTGTTCGTCCTTGGCTACGACGATCAGGCCCGAGGTGTCTTTGTCGAGACGGTGGACGATGCCTACGCGGTCGGTATTTGCGGAAACCTGCGCGTCGTTATGGGTATCGCTGCCGCCTTGATCGTTTTGCTCTTGCTTACGTGCGGGCTCGTTAGGTTGGCTGCCGAAGTGCCAGGCGATCGCATTGGCGAGCGTGCCGTTGGGCACGCCGGCGCCGGGGTGGACGATCATTCCGGCGGGTTTGTTGATGACGGCAAGGAATTCGTCTTCGAAAACGATGTCGAGCGGGATGTTTTCGGGTTCGAAGCGGGCGACGGGTTTTTCGGTTAGGTCGATGTCGATCTCGTCCGCGGTGTGGATCCTGTAAGAGGGTTTCGCCTCTTTGCCGTTTACCAGGATGTCGCCGCCCTCGATCAGCCGCTGCAGGCGCGAGCGCGACCATCCTTCAACTTGTTCCGCTAGAAAGGCGTCGAGGCGCTTGCCGGCGGCGGCGTGATCGACGGAAATAACATTTGAATTTTCGGCGCTGGAGAGTGCGGTCGACATAAAAGGGGTTCAATGGTTAGCCGACACACTCCCTACCGGTCGTGTTTCCGCCTCGGGTGCCCGCAGACGCCAGATCATGAAGATGATCGAGCACGCGGCGACGAAGAGGCTGACGAGCTGCGATGTTGAGAGGCCGGTAGCGGACGTGAGTCCGAAGAGATCGCCGCGCGGATCGTCGCGGATAAATTCGATCGAGAAGCGGAAGATGGAATAGATGATGCCGTAGGCGATCAGCACCTGGCCGTCGAATTTTTTGCGGCGGTGCAGCCAGACGAGCAGGCCGAAGACAGCGAGCATGGTGAACGATTCGATCAGCTGCGTCGGGTGCAGGTAGAGATCGCTGTTGTCGGGGCCGTACATCGGGACGCCGGTGTATTCGTGCCCCGCCTCGCCGAAATGCACGCCCCAGAACCAGTCGGTCGGTTTCCCCCAGCAGCAACCCGCCGCGAAGCAGCCCTGGCGGCCGAACGCCTGGCCGAGAGCGACCGCGGGTGCTAACGCGTCCGCCACCTTCCAGAACGAAAGCTCGTACCGCCACATCAGAAGTGCGACGGTAAGGAATCCGCCAATAAGCCCGCCGTAGAAAACGCCGCCGGAACGCAGGAAATCTATCGTGAAAACTTGCGCGTGCGGGTCGACGATGAGCATCAGGAGCTTCGAGCCCAAGAGTCCGCCGAGCAGCGTCCACAGACCCAGATCGTAGATCCGCTCGCGCGGCAGCCCATCCCGAGCCGCCAATTTTGACGCCACGAACAGTGCGAACAGCATTCCAACAGCGAGCCAGAGGCCGTAGCTGGTTACAGGGAAATTTCCGATGCGAAACAGTTCTGGGTACATTCAGTTGCTTATGGCTTGTCGGGCACACCTCGCACGGGTCGTATTTCAGCCTGCCGCTTCCGCTTGTTCAAAAACATGTCGATGATCAGCAGGCCTGCACCCGCGACAATGGCCATGTCGGCGACATTGAACGTGGGATAATGCCAGGAGCCGAATTGGACGTCGATGAAATCGACGACGAAGCCGAGGCGGAGGCGGTCAACGACGTTGCCGATGATGCCGGCGAGCAATAGTGCGAGGGCGCCCATGATGCGGTCGTCAGAGCGCGGAGTGCGCCAGAAAAAATAGACCACGAGCGTCGCGGCGATCAGGGCTATGACTGAAAGGCCCCAGCGGCCGGCGGACCCATGATCGTCCAGCATTGAAAACGCGACACCTGGGTTTTCAGCGTAGGCGAAATTAAGAAAACCGGGGATCACGTCGAGATCGTTCCCCAGCCGAAGCCGCCTCACCGCCCACGCCTTGGTCGTCTGGTCAATAAGAAAAACCCCGCCCGCGATGGCGAGGTATGCTAGTTTCCAGAGAAAGTCTCGTTTGGTCACTGTTTCTTCTTTGGTTCCGCGTAGAACGATTTGTTAACGATCTTCCATTCGCCGTCGATCTTCAAAAGCGTCATGTAATCGACGAATCTTACTGTCGGATAATCAAGTATAACCCTTGCGACCGCCGCGGTGCCCGCGACGTCGATGGATTCGATCGCGCGCTTGCGGTCCTTTTCGTCCGGGGCGGGCTTTCCGGTCATCCCGCCGATGTATTCGGCAAAGCTGCGCGTCGCGTATTTACCGTCCCTGATGAAGATCAAGTTCCCCTCGGTGTGGAACGCCTTCTTCATATATTCGGGATCGCCGGTCTCATGACCTTTGATGTAATTTTCCAACGGCACGCGCACCGCTGCTTTTTCCGATTCCTGTGCCGAAATGCCGCCCGCGAGACCAAAAAGTACGAATGCAAAAAGAAATAATGCCTTTTTCATCTTAGAAAATTCCCCCACAAAGAATAATCATTCGAACGGTTGAGTTAGATTACGCTAACCCTCGCCCCGGTTGTTTCGACCAGGTTCTTATTCCGTATAGGGGAAGATGGCCTTAGGCGCCCGGTATTTCCGCCACCAGTCTAGGTAACAGACGTCCGTGCAGCCGAGTGCGTAGTTTGTCACTTTCCATTTTCCGCCGGTCTTTCGCATAAGGGCGAAAAAGTTATGGTCGAAAGCACCAGACTCTACCTGGTCGGCGTAGGGGGTTCGGCTGTAATCGGGCTCGCCTCCCTCTGCGTTCTGCGGCGTACCGCTGACGAACGCCCAATTCCCCTGCACCTTGAAATGGTCGGCGACGAAGACGATCTTTTGTTTAAGTGCGCGTTCGACCGGGATGCGCAGAGCGTCCAGGATCGCCTTGCGCTCGGGCGATCCTTTTTCGGGGGTATATGTCGCCTGCGACATTGCTGCGGTCGCCGCAACAACGATCAGAGTCAAACATTGAATCGATTTTCTATACATATTTCACTCCGTGCTATTCGGTGCAACGTGTGGTGAAAAATCCTAGGCCGCGGCGGCGTTTTCGATCTCGCCGAGTGCCTCGATGCAGCGTTCGCAGACGGTCGGGTATTTTTCAAATTCGCCGACGCGGAACGAGTAATTCCAGCAGCGGTCGCACTTGGTGCCGTCCGCCTTCTGGATATTAACGCCGAATGCGTCGCCCTCGTGAACCTCCACCTGAGAGACGATAAAGATGTAGCGGAGCTGCGTGAAATAGTCCATCAGGAAGATCGTCGTTTCCTTGTCCGCCGTCAGCACCACCTTCGCTTCGAGGGACGACCCGATCACTTTCGCGTTCCGGGCTTCTTCGAGAGCTTTCAACACGTCGTCGCGGATCGCGAAGATGCGTTCCCAATTGGAACGCAGGCTGCCAGCCGGCGTGTCGGTTTCACTCGCCGGCAGGTTGCCGGCGTTCCGGGCGGGAAATTCGGCCATGTGCACGGACGCGACAGTTTGCCCGGGCAGGTTCTCCCATGCTTCGTCCGAGGTGAAGACGAGGATCGGAGCGAGCAGCCGGCACAATGTTTCGGTTATCTCGAACAGTGCCGTCTGAGCCGACCGGCGCTCGTGCGAACGCGGGGCGTAGATGTAAAGGCGGTCTTTGATGATATCGAAATACCGGGCCGAAAGCGTTACCGTGCAGAAATTGTATATCGCACCGTAAGCGGCCTGAAAATCGTACGCCTCGTAGCCTGCTAAAACTTTCGCCGTTACATCATCAAGATGCGCGAGCGCCCAGCGGTCGATCTCGAGGAGTTCTTCCGCGGGGATCGAATCGCGTGAGCGATCGAAACCTTCCAAGTTCCCGAGCGCGTAACGAAGCGTGTTGCGGAACTTTCGATACGCGTCCACGACACGCGAGAGAATTTCGTCGGAGCAGCGGACGTCTTCGGTGTAATCTACCGCCGCCGCCCACAGGCGAAGGATCTCGGCGCCGGATTTGTCGATGATCTCGCGCGGAGCGGTCACGTTGCCGATCGATTTGCTCTGCTTTCGCCCCTCTCCGTCGACAACCCAGCCATGCGTGATGATCTGTTTGTACGGGGCCGTATCGTGAGCGGCAATACCGCAGCTTAAAGACGAATTGAACCAGCCCCGGTACTGATCGCCGCCCTCAAGGTAAACGTCGGCGGGAAAACGCAGCGTGTCTCCGCGCGTTTCAAGCACCGCGACGCAGCTGGATCCGGAATCGAACCAGACATCGAGGATGTCGGTCTCTTTTCGGAAATCGGTATCGCCGCATTTCGGGCATTTGAAGCCTTCCGGCAGCAGTTCGCTTTCCGGCCGTGCGTACCACGCATCGGCGGTTTCCTTCGCGAAGATGTTGGCGACGTGGTCGATGATCTTTGGGTCGGCGATCGTCTCATCACAGCCTTTACAATAAAAAACAGGGATTGGGACACCCCACGAACGCTGCCGCGAGACGCACCAATCGGGGCGCCCTTTGAACATATTCGCCATGCGGCCTTCGCCCCAGGCGGGATGCCATTTTACGCGTTGGATCTCATCGAGAGCCGCTTGACGCAATGGAACGCCGGCACCTTGCTGGCGAGTTTCGTCGGGCCGGCTGGTAGCCGGCGTTCCATTTAACTCGTCCATCGAGATGAACCATTGCGGCGTGGCGCGGAACACGACCGGATTTTTGCAACGCCAGCAGTGCGGATAGCGGTGGTTGTATTTTTCGGAGAAAACCAGCATCCCGTTTTCCCGCAGAAACTCGACGATCTTCGGGTTCGCGTCGAAGATGTTTTGGCCGGCGAAATGTTCGACTTCGGCAATGAACTTACCCGCCGAATCAACCGGGTTATAGATCTCCAGACCGTAGGCTTTACCGATGTGAAAGTCGTCGGCGCCGTGGCCCGGTGCTGTGTGGACGCAACCGGTGCCGCTCTTTTTTGACGACTTGTCTTCGAACCGCACATCCAGTTCCGTCTCGGCATCAGCCTCGCCGAGCGTGACGTGCTCGCCGTTCATTATCAGCGAAGTGCGGTCGAGCCAGGCGTGTTTAGCCTCTAGCCGGTCGAGCTTCGAACCCTTAAAGCGCGCAAGCTCTTCGTACTCGGCGAAACCGGCGGTTTCGGAGAACGATTTCGCAAGTTCCGAAGCGACGATGAAAACCTCGCCGTCGGAGACCTCGATAGCGGAATAATCGAAATCCGGATGGACCGCGATTCCCATGTTCGCCGGCAGTGTCCAGGGCGTGGTGGTCCAGATCACGACGAATACGTTTTTATCGGCCAGGGCGGGATCGATCTCCGCCGGGTCCGACTTCATCGGGAATTTTACGTAGACGGACGGTGACGTGTGTTCTTTGTATTCCACCTCCGCCTCGGCCAATGCCGTTTGATCGTGAATGCACCAGTAAACGGGCCGCAGGCCCTTGTAAACGTAGCCGCGTTCCAGAAACTTACCGAACAGGCGTGCCGTCGAAGATTCGTATTCCGGCGACATCGTCAGATAAGGGTTTTCCCACTCGCCGAAGATGCCGAGCCGCGAAAAGTCGCGCGTTTGCCCCGCCATCGCGGTCGATGCGTGCTCGCGGCAGATGCGGCGGAAGCTGGAAACGGGGATGTCGGCCTTGTTCTTTCCCTTTTCCGCGAGCTTTTTCTCCACAAGCGTTTCGATCGGCAGCCCGTGGCAGTCGTAGCCCGGGACGTAAGGCGCGTCAAAGCCCATCATCGAACGGGTCTTGACGACGAAATCCTTCAATATCTTGTTGAGCGCGGTGCCGATATGGATGTCCGCGTTGGCGTATGGAGGCCCGTCGTGAAGGATGAATTTTTCGCGACCGGCCCGCGCCTCGGCGATTCTTTGGTAAAGCCCCATTTCACCCCATTTCTTGAGGCGCGCGGGTTCGCTCTGGCCGAGGTTCGCTTTCTGGGCGAAGTCGGTCTTCGGCAGGTTAACTGTTTTCTTCAGGTCTAATGTTTCGCTCATGGATAAATCAAAAAAGCCCAAGCTTTTTATTAAGCTTGGGACTCAAAGGCAAACTCTTGCGGCCGCTCAACTCTCGTTAAACGCTGTCCCTTTTATGGTGGATATAATGGGCGATGGCCTCCGCATATTCTCTGAATTCTAGCACAAATTCTGCGCTTATTCCTCTTCCACGGTGGCCAGCAGCGGATACTCGCGAGCCTTTGCGAGGTTCATGGCTTTCTGCGATTTCATGTAGGCGATGTCGTACGGGTAGACGCCCGCGATCCCGACGCCTTCGTTGTGCACTTTTAGCATTATCACGAGGGCCTCGGGCGTCGTCTTCATGAAAACGTATTCGAGCACCCAGACAACGAACTCCATTGTGGTGAAGTCGTCGTTGTGCAACAGCACCTTGAAGAGCTTGGGTTTTTCAAGCTTTGTCTCGGTTTCGGTCAGAACGTCTGTTCCGCCGTCGATATCGGGAAGGTCGGGCATCGTAATTCTTCAAAAATGCGAGATTAGCACAGCGAAACGCGGGGGCATAGACTAGCTCCATGCGTTGCTTTCTCTGCGGTCTCCGCGTCCCTTCTCCGCGATCTCTGCGTTGAGATGTTTTTTTAACGCAGAGATCGCAGAGGGCGGGCGCGCAGACCGCGGAGTTAGGCCGGACTCGGCGATCTCACCGTTATGGTGACGCAAGCCAGAACCGCAAATTTTTAAATAGATGTGGACGTGTTGACTGTTTTTCTGCTACTTTTCTCTAGCGCCTGTTTACTAAGTATTCAATTCAATAGCCAAAAGCCTGAACTTTCAGGCCTATTAAGCATTTAACGCGAGGAAGCCTGTCATGAAAAAAGGTTCCGCTCCGGCAAAAGCAGTGTCGAAGTCTCGGATTTTGCCGTTTTCGGCGTCCGACGTCGGCCACAAAGGCTCGCGAAACATCTCTCGCGAGTCGCTTGCCGCGCTTTTCCAATCGGTCGGGCAAAGCTTGCGGGACGGGCTCTCGAGCGAGGCGGAGGGCATTCTTACAGAAGCGATCCTGACCTTTGACCACTCGCCAGACGATCTCGCAAACCTCAAGCGGCTGCAGTCGTTTACGCTGGAAACCATCGGACGCTATAAAGATGCTCTTGAGCTTCTGAAGCCCTACGAGGATGAAGACAACTTGAAACGCCTCGACCCGGAGACGCAGGTGCGCGTCACCACGCAGCTCGCCATCGGGTACAACAACCTGAACGACCACCCGAAGGCCGTCACACTGCTGAAAGATAACCACGAGCGAGCAAAACAAGGCGATCTTAACCATCTGCTCGGGGCGATCGACACTGGACTGGCCCGCGTCTACCGCAAATTAAACGAATGCGCGATCTGCCGCGATCACGCTCAAAGCTCGCTGGCAAGCTACCGGAGCCAAGGCGACTGGCTCGGAATGGCGGAAGCGTATAGGGAGATCGCGATCAGCTATCATCAGGAAGGGCAGAGCGAAAAGTCGCTGGAGTATTTCGACCTCGGCATTCAGATCATCGGCGACAGATCGGCCCCGTTCATGCTGGGGAAGATCTACACGGACATGTCCGGCGCCTATTGGTTCCTAAGGCAGCCGAAAAAAGGTATCGAATGTCTCGAAAAATCGATCGAATTTTTCGACCGCACCGAGCACATTCTCAATTCCGTCATCGCGTACAACAACCTCGGCATAAACCTTATGCTGACGGGCGATTGGCAAAAGGCGGAGTCGATGATACGCCGAGCCCTCGACCTCGCTTTGAAAACGAATCATGTCCACATGGCCGGCATACTCGACAGCCTTGGGGAACTGATGATCCTGCGCGGCGACCTCGTCGAAGCGAACAATCTTTTGGAACAGGCCATCGCGCTCGCGAAGGAAAGGAAACGCGAATGGTACACCGTGCAGGCGATGCGGAATCTCGCTCGGTGTCTCTTGGCGAAGGGCGAATTTGAGCGGGCCGCGGACAAAGCCAGAGAGACGATTGAGCTTTCGAGACAGATCGGCGACAAACATTACTCGAATATGGCGGGGCTCGTCCTTGCAGAAAGTTTGATGCAAATGCGGCGATTCGGTGAGTGCGAGAATCAATTGCAGATCATCGAGGAGAGCGACCCGACCGCGGATTTCTTCGTACTCGGTAACATTCAGCGAATACGCGGCCTGGCGGCGGCGGAATCGGGCGACCGCGAGCTGGGGGTTCACCACTTTTCTCGATGCCTCACCATTTTCGAAGCGGCCGGGGACATGTACCACACGGCGATTGCGGACTACCTGATAGGCACGCACCTCGACGCCGAACATCGCGAGAGGGCGATCAGGCATTTAACAAAGTCCGGCGAGTGCTTTGCACAATTGGACGTCGACGGCCTGGCGGATTCCGCCGCCGAACAGATCGAACGGCTAAGAAATTCGGCCGCCGCCGACATTCCCAAAAAGCGTTCAAGTTCTGTCGTCTCGCAGCTATTGATGGTGCGGCTCGCGGAGGCGACCGCTTCGCGCGAGCTTCTTTTTAGGGAACTGATGGCCGTGCTGCAGCAGGAAAGCCGGGCGAAGAGGATCATAATCGCGCAGCCGAACGATCGTAACGTGTACGACCCGTTCATCACGCACGGCTACACGCCGAAGGACAGCGTGGATGTCGTGCGGAAGCTTGAGGCCGCGCAGGAAAAGAATATCGAAGCGACTTTTGCTCGAACCAAGGACCTGACAGTGCTCCATCTGAAACCGTCCAATGCTGAACCGGCCTTGCTCATTATCCAGCCGGGTTCTGGGGCGGTCCTGAACGACGGAACGCCGATGCAGCCGCTACTAAGGGTGGTTGAGTTGGGCATGGACGTGATCGCGCTTCGAAGCAGAGATACCTCGACCCCGGTCGAGCACGACGCGGGGCCGTTCACCTCAAACAGCCTAATGCCTGGATTTATTCACTCGTCCCCGGCGATGACCTCGCTCGTGGAGGAGGTTTACAAGATTCGCTCCTCGGACGTAACGGTGCTCGTCACGGGTGAATCCGGCACGGGTAAAGAGCTCGTGTCGAGGGCGATCCACACGATGTCCAACCGAAAGGATAAGGTTTTCGTGCCGTTCAACTGCACGGCGGTCCCGAAGGAACTAGCCGAAGGGCATTTGTTCGGGTATCGCAAGGGGGCGTTCACCGGCGCCGTCAACGATTCGCCCGGAATGATTCGGGCGGCGGACGGCGGGACGCTTTTCCTAGACGAGATCGGCGATCTGCCCCTGGATGTGCAGCCTAAATTGCTGCGGTTTTTACAGGAGGGGGAGATTCAGCCGATCGGGGAAAAGAAACCGATCAAGGTGGACGTTCGCGTGATAGCGGCGACGAATCTACCGCTTGAGGAAAAGGTCGCGGACGGCACATTTCGCGAGGATCTGTTTTACCGTCTCAACGTTATCCGGCTCCGGGTTCCCCCTTTGCGTGAACGGAGGTCGGAGATACCGCCGATGGTGAATTATTACATCAATCATTACTCCGCGCGGTTCAGTAAGCGAGACGTCACTTTTACGCCTCAGACGGTCGATCTGTTGATGGTCTGCCACTGGGACGGGAACGTCCGCCAGCTTTGCAATGAGGTTCAGCGAATAATCGCCCGTGCCGTGGATGGCGAAGTGATCACGCCCGATCATCTTTCACCGGAGCTGAAACGCTCGGCCCGTCCGATCTCGACTTATTCGAACGGGAATAAGGTCGTCCCGATCGCGTCGTACGACGCACCGGGGATGATGCCGTTCAGGAACATCGGCGAGGGCGGCACACTTGAAGAAGCGGTTTCGCAGCTCGAAATGCAGATGATCAAGGCCTCGCTGTCGCGCAACAACTGGAACATCTCCCGCGTCGCGACTGAATTAGGGCTCACGAGGCGCGGATTGTACCTGAAACTTTCCAGATACGGAATTGAAAAAGCTGCTTGATCAGCCCGACACTGGCTTCAGTTTTTCGATCACACCTTTTACGATTTCGATCGTGCCCTCGATCTCTTCCATCCTGTTCATTCGGCTTAGCGA
>Ga0307409_100000809_pt1 | contig 14331 bp, 10 predicted proteins | sample 322Ometagenome_2_FD_203888 | JGI IMG/M metagenome (GOLD analysis project Ga0307409, IMG submission 203888) | Maize rhizosphere microbial communities from greenhouse at UC Davis, California, United States - 322HYB-O-2 | ecosystem: Host-associated > Plants > Roots > Rhizosphere > Soil | place...
CGCTGGCGGACAACGCCGAGGCGCTCGTGAAGGAAGGGTTCGGCGCGGTGAAACTGCGGCTTGGCCGGCCGAACGCCGCCGATGATGTCGCTGCCGTGCGCGCAGTCAGGAAAGCCGTCGGCAACGACGTCGTGCTCATGGCCGACTTCAATCAGGCGCTGAGCGTCAACGAAGCGCTGTTGCGGGGACGCCTGCTGGACGACGAAGGGTCGCTGCTGTGGATCGAGGAGCCGACGCGCGCCGACGACTTCGAGGGCAATGCGCGCATCGCCGAGGCGCTCGTCACGCCGGTGCAGATCGGCGAGAATTTCATGGGGCCCGAGCAGATGGCACAGGCACTCGCCGCGCGGGCGTCCGACTTCGTGATGCCCGACGCCCAACGCATCGGCGGCGTCACCGGCTGGATGCGCGCAGCCGCGCTCGCGCAGGGCGCGGGCTGCGAGATGTCGTCGCACTTGTTCCCGGAAGTGAGCTGCCATCTGCTCGCCGTCACGCCGACGTGCCACTGGCTGGAGTACGTCGACTGGGCGGCGCCGATACTTGCCGAACCGCTCGTCGTGCGCGACAGTCACGTCGTCACACCGTCCATGGCCGGTCACGGCATGCGATGGGACGAGGATGCGGTGAAGAGGTTCGCGATCTGATTCTGACTTTCGATCGTCGTCAGGGGGCACGGCATGCGGATCGCATTCATGGGCGCGGGTGGTCTGGGCGGCTACTTCGGCGCGCGTCTCTGCAAGGGAGGCGCGGATGTGCACTTCGTCGCCCGTGGCGCGCACCTCCAGGCGATGCGGAGCGAGGGGCTGCGCGTGGAAGGGCCGCAGCCGTTGCACGTTACGAAAGTGAACGCGACCGACGATCCGGCGGAAGTCGGCGTCGTCGACTTCGTGATGCTCTGCGTCAAGCTCTGGGATACGGAGGAGGCGCTGCGCCAACTGCGCCCGATGGTCGGTCCCGGCACGACGCTGATCTCTTTCCAGAACGGCGTGCTCAAGGACGACTACCTGCGCGCGGCATTCGACCCAGCGCGGATCATGGGTGGCGTGGGCTACGTCGCCACGACGATCGAAAGACCGGGCGTCATTCGCCAGACCGGCCCCATGCAGCGACTGCTGTTCGGCGAATTCGACGGCTCGCACACGGCGCGCGGTCAGGCGCTTCTCGATGCCTGCCTCGCAGGCGGGATCAACGCCGAGCTGTCGCGCAGCATCGTGCGCGAGATCTGGCAGAAATACGTGTTCCTGGTCGGGCTTTCAGGAACGACCACCACGATTCGCAAGCCCATCGGCCCGATCCGCGAGCATCCACAAACGCGCGCTTTCCTGCTCGACGTCATGCGTGAGGTCGTGGAGGTGGGCCGGGGGCAGGGCGTGGACCTGCCTGAAGACTACGCCGAAGTCCGCCTCAAGCTCGCCGACGAAGTCGCTTACGACATGACCTCCTCGATGCATCACGATCTCGAGCGAGGTCATCGATTGGAGATTCGCTGGTTGTCCGGGGGCGTCGTCGAGCTTGGCCGGCGCAGCGGCGTCCCCACGCCGCTGAACCGCGCGATCGCCGACATCCTGGCCCTGCATGCGGCGGGGAAATAGCGACTTCCTCTCGTGCGGCGGCAAACGATTGCGGGCGAAGCCAAGCGCGTCTGCAACGCCGATCGGCCCAACGCAACCCGCGAACGAGACCCCGCCAACGTCACCGGCCGAGCCAGCTTCGCATCCGTTCGTAAACCCGCTGGCTGCTCAACAGTCCGAGGTGGCTCGTGCCGTACGCCACCCATCGTTGCGCGGAGGACACGTCGACGCCAAGCGCGCTGCTGACCGGGACGAGCCCATCGCCGCGCACGCGCGCGCCCGGCTTCCCCGCTGATGGCTGGAGGCTCGCCGCGATGGCGTACGCGCGGACGGTCGCGGGCAAGGCCAGTGCGCCGCGCGGACCATGCCTCAGATCCTGGATGCCCGCGCTGCGCAACCGCCCGAGGCGCGCGAACGGCGCGCTGTACGGGCTGATGCCGACGAGGTAGTCGACCCACGCGCCCGCGCGCTCGAGCGGTGCGCCCCTGTGCGGCGTGCCGACGAACACGAGCGAATCGAGTTGCTCGAGCCACGAACCCGGACGAAGCGACGCGACCTCGCATGCGGCGCGCGCGACGAGCCCGCCCATGCTGTGGCCGACGATCGCGAAACGGCGGATCGGGTGCGGCCAGGCGCCGATCAGGGCCTCGAGCAGCCGATCGAGGTCGCGCCCGTTGCTCGCGAGCGATCGGCCGGTGTTGTAATGCACGCGGACCGGCGCGTAGCCTTCGTCGCGCGCGAGCGACGCGCCGTGGTCGTGACCTTCGCGCGACCAGGCGTGATCGTTCATGCAAAGGCCGTGCAGCAGGACGACGATGCCGTCCGCCTGCGTGAACGCGCTTGCCAGTGCATCGCGCTCGATCGGCACGGCGATGCCGTCCTTCCGCACGCGCATGGTGATGGCGAGCGGATTGCGCATCGCGGCGAGCCGGTCGCCGAACACGCCATTCAGCACGGCCAGCACCGTTTCGCGCTGCGCCGAGCCGCCATCCTGCGCGTCCATCGGAGCGAGGCGTCCGAACACGGCGTCCGCAGCGGCTCCCACGACGCGCGTGATGCCGCGCACCGAGTCGTAGACGAAACCGGTGATGCCGGACGTGCGGCCGCCGCGCGGCTTTCCCGCGGGCGCGGGCAGGTCGAGGATCGTCCGGTGCAGCGTTTCCACGAGCCGCGTGATGCCGAGCGTGCCCTCGATCGCCAGCTGCTGCACGCCGTGGACGTCCGAGAGGCGAAAGTGCTTGCGCATCGACGTCATTGTGCGGCAATCGTGCACGACTTCGTTGATTCTGTTATCATTTCATTTGCGGCCGATTGTTCCAGTCCCCTTGCCGCAGTCGATTCGACCTTCCGTGGTCCCCTCGTTTGGCTGTGACTGGCCGTCCCCGCCGGGGATGAATGGCCGAGCACAACATTCGAAAGCAGTGAATGACCTTTTCTTCGCTCGGGCTCTCCGAGGGCTTGTTGCGTGCGGTGGCCGACCAGGGCTACACCGTTCCCACCCCCATTCAACGTCACGCCATTCCCGCGGTCCTGGCCGGCGGTGATGTCCTCGCCGGCGCGCAAACCGGCACCGGAAAGACCGCAGGCTTCGTGCTGCCGATGCTGCAGCGGCTCACCGCCCACGCGCCACGTCACGCGGGCGGCGGCCGCGGTCGATCGCCCCGTGCACTGATCCTGACGCCGACACGCGAGCTCGCCGCGCAGGTCGAGGCGTCCATCAAGACGTACGGACGCCATCTGTCGATCACGTCCACGGCGATCTTCGGCGGTGTCGGTTTCGGGCCGCAGACGGCGTTGTTGCGCCGTGGCGTCGACGTCGTCGTCGCCACGCCCGGCCGCCTGCTCGATCATCTCGGGCAGGGCAACATCGGCTTTTCACGCGTGGAGTTCTTCGTGCTGGATGAAGCCGACCGCATGCTGGACCTGGGATTCATTCCCGACGTCAAGCGCATTCTCGCCGTGCTGCCCAGGCAGCGGCAGAGCCTGCTGTTCTCGGCGACGTTCTCGCCCGAGATCAAGGCGTTCGCCGAGACGCTGCTCGACCGGCCGCGCACGATCGAGGTGACGCCGCCCAATTCGACGGTCGACATGATCGTGCAGCGCGTGCACCCGGTCGACCGCGACCGCAAGAGCCAGCTGCTCGCGTATCTCGTCGGACATCATCGCTGGCAGCAGGTGCTCGTGTTCACGCGGACCAAGCACGGTGCCGACAAGCTCGTTCGCTCGCTCGAGGCCGACGGCATCCGCGCGATCGCGCTGCACGGCAACAAGAGCCAGAACGCGCGCACGCGCGCGCTGGCCGACTTCAAGGCGGGCCGTGTGACCGTGCTGGTGGCGACGGACATCGCCGCGCGCGGCATCGACATCGACCAGCTGCCGCACGTCGTGAACTACGACATCCCGAACGTTCCCGAGGACTACATCCACCGCATCGGCCGCACCGGACGCGCGGGCTCGTCGGGCGAAGCGATCTCGCTCGTGTGCGTCGATGAGCGCGCGTTCCTGCGCGACATCGAGCGCCTGATCAAGCGTTCGATTCCGCAGCAGGTGGTCGAAGGCTTCGAGCCGGACCCGAACGCTCGCGCGCAGCCGGTCTTCGCGCAACGCGGCCGGGGTTCCGGGCAGGTGACGCGGCCGAGCGGCGCGCCGCCTCGCGCCGGCAACCGGACGGCACGGGCGCGCAAACCCGCGCCGGCGCCACGCGCGCGCCAGCGAACGAAGCATTAGGCGGCGGCTGCCTTCGCGTCGCCGGTAGCCGCGAGGACGTTCTCGCCCTCGGCTACCGGTTCCCTTGGCAACGCGGGGAGTGCGTTGTCGTCACCGTTTGCCCCGGCGCTCTTCCCCAACGATGCCGGCTTACGGCGACACGCGTCCGCATCCAAGCTGTAACGAACGGGCGACGCGGCATTGAGGCATGCGACTCGCGGTGCGACCGTACCCGGCAAATGTCCGCAGAGTGAAAGGACGCGAGCGCTCCGCATCGCCGAGCGCCGCCTGAGCGCCGCCCCGCCTACGTACTCCGACCGACGCTGATGGAGCGTCACGCGGCCGCGAACGTCGAACCAACGCGGCAGACGCGATGCTGCGGTGCCTTGCAACGTCGCTCGTGCGCGGCCGGCGAGCGGTGTCGCAGCTGCGCTTGCTCAATGCGCCGATGACGAGGACACCGTTGTTGCGCGATCGACGGCGGCGTGCGGCCTGACGCCTGTCACGTTGGCGACGCGCCAACTTCGTCTCGGCTGCCGTGTATTTGGAGACACTCGTCCCCGTACTCGCGCGATGGAAGATCCGATGCTCGCCTGGCTGCTCGTTCTGGCAGTGGCTGCCGTCCTCGTGCCGCTGTTCGTATACGTCCTCCTGCGCCGGCCCGATGCAGGCAAGGGTGCGTCACGAACGGATTGATGGGGTGATGCGCGCACACTAGGTCTGCGCATCAACCGTCCGGCGGATCCGGCGAGTAGCACGTCGAACGACCGCGCGAGCCGTATCGGACCGTGGACCGCATCCAGTCACCGCTCCTTTCAACGGCGACTGCATCTGCCAACGTCACCTGCACCGAGGACATCACCCATGGTTGCGCGCCTGACCACGACGCCTGGATGTCCGTGTCGCACGGAAAAGGATCGCCGAGAGCTGGCAGCGATCCGTCGAAAGTTGCTCGCGACCACGGTCGCTGCGCTTCTTCCGCTCGTCCTGACAAGCTGCGCAACGATGTCCGCGCGGAACAGCGGGTTGGCCGATACGCCGGTTGCACAGGATGCGCCGCCGGTCGACGCGAGAACGCTGGCGTGTGCAGAGCTCAAGTCCAGGTTGAGCGAATCAGGATCTTTGGCCGTGGCGTCGGCACCACGCGGCGGCGACGTCTACCATGCGCGCATTCCGCGGTGCGAGTTCTGGCAGAGATTCGAGTTCTCTTACGTGATCGCGAAAGACGGTTGGTGCGGCGCCGGCTATATATGCACGGCCAAGCTGCCGCCATGACGGTCGCGAAGTCGATTCGCTGGCCCGAGCGTTGAACCGGGCCGAACGGCGCGATGGCACGCTGAGTCGAACGGCCGCTCGGAAACAAGCGCGATCATGTGCCGGTTGGGGGCGGTGGCGCAGCGAAACGAGGCGCGGCGAGGATCTCGATCGGGACCGGGAACACGATGGTCGAGCTTCGGTCGCCCGCGATGTTGCCGAGCGTCTGCAGGTAGCGGAGCTGCATCGCCTCGGGCGCCCGGGCGAGCATCTGGGCAGCGCGTAGCAGCTGTTCGGACGCCTGCAACTCACCCTCGGCGTGAATGATCTTCGCGCGGCGCTCGCGCTCGGCCTCGGCCTGGCGCGCGATTGCCCGGACCATCGTCTCGTTGATGTCCACGTGCTTGATCTCGACGTTGCTGACCTTGATGCCCCACGCATCGGTCTGTTCGTCGAGCACCTGCTGGATGTCGTCGTTGAGCTTCTCGCGCTCGGCGAGCAGCTGGTCGAGCTCGTGCTTGCCCAGGATCGAGCGCAGCGTGGTCTGTGCGAGCTGGCTCGTGGCCTCGAGGTAGCGCTCCACCTGGATCACCGCCTTCTCGGGATCGACGACGCGAAAGTAGATGACCGCGTTGACCTTCACCGACACGTTGTCGCGCGTGATCACGTCCTGGGGCGGAACGTCGAGCACGACGGTGCGCAGGTCGACGCGCACCATCTGCTGCACGACGGGGATGAGAATGACGAGGCCCGGCCCCTTGACGCGCCAGAAGCGGCCGAGCATGAATACGACGCCGCGCTCGTATTCCCGCAACACGCGGAACGATGCAGCCAGCAAGCCGGCAACCAGCAGGAGGACGACGCCGATCTCGATCAGTGCAATCATCGCTGGTCTCCGACGGGCGCCGGCGCGACCGTCAATGTGAGTCCTTCGCGCGCGATCACCCGGATCCGCTGCCCGCGCTTCAGCGGAACATCCGCCCGCACGCGCCACTGCTCGCCGTGCACGCGCGCCCAGGCAGCATGGTCGCTGTCGTGCAGCATCGTTCCCGTGCTCCCGATGAGCTCTTCGCCGCCGCTCACGACGGGGCGGTGCCGCGCGCGCCATGCGGCCGCGCCCACGCCGAAGGTGAACAGCGCCGAAGTGAGGGCCAGCGCCAGGACGAGCGATAGAGGGATGCCGAACCCGGGCACGTCGGTGTCGATCAGCATCAGCCCGCCGACGATGAATGCCACGATGCCGCCGATGCCGAGCGAGCCGTAGCTCGGAAGGAATACTTCCGCCACCATGAACGAAAGGCCGAGGAGGACCAGCCCGAGCCCCGCGTAGCTCACCGGGAGCAGCTGGAGCGCGAACAGGCCGATCATCAGCGCGATGGCTCCTGCGACACCGGGGAGCACCATGCCGGGGTTCATGAATTCGAACAGCAGCCCGTATACGCCGACCATCATCAGGATCAGCGCGATCGATGGGTGCGTGATGATGGACAGGAAGCGGGTGCGCCAGTCGGGTTCGATCACCACGAGCGTGGCGCCGGCGGTGCGGAGGACGACGTCTCCCGAGGCGGTACGCAGCTTCCGTCCGTCGAGCTTCGTCACGAGGTCGGCCACGTCATTGGCGATGACGTCGATGACCTTCTCCTTCAGCGCCTCCTCGGCGGGAAGGCTGACCGACTCGCGCACCGCACGCTCGGCCCAGTCCGCGTTGCGACCGCGCAGCGTCGCGAGGCTCCTGAGGTAAGCGGCCGCATCGTGCACCTGCTTGCGCGTCATCGTGGACTCGGTCGCGGGCTTGTCCTTCGCCGTCATGTCACGTTCGTTCGCTCCGGGAACGGGTAGCGGTTCTCGTGTCGGAGGCGGCTCGGCGCCTCCGATCTGCACGGGCGTGGCCGCGCCCAGGTTGGTGCCCGGCGCCATGGCCGCGATCGGGCTCGCGTAGAGGATGTACGTGCCGGCGCTCGCCGCGCGCGCGCCGCCGGGGGCGACGAATGCGGCCACCGGCACGCGTGAGGCGAGGATCGCCTTGACGATGTCGCGCATCGCGTCGTCGAGCCCGCCCGGCGTGTCGATCTGCAGGACGACGAGCGTCGCGCTGGCCTGCTGCGCGCGGTCCAGGTTGCGGGCGACGTAGTCGCTGGTCGCGGGACCGATCGGTCCGATCACTGGCAGCACGTGCACGACGCCACCACCCGCCGCCGCCACCAAACCGGCAAAGGCCAGCGATGCGAGTGCCGAGAGGGCGAGCCGAAGAAGCGGTTTCAAGCGTCACCTCGCGGCTCGATTAGGCGCCGGATGGGGCGACCAGGTCAAGCAGGCGGAACGCGCTTAACGCGGCACGAAGCCGACGCGCTGAAGGGCGCGGCCGGTTGCACCGGGCGCGGAATGCTTCCATCACCATCGACCAGCCCTGCGCGATCATCTGGTCGAGCAACGCGGAGCTCACGCGGCGAGCGCAAACGCTGCAGGTGAGTGCTTCGTTCGCGCACGTGTTCAAGCGGATGTAACATTCGCGCACCCGTGGTCTTCCCTATTTTCCGCCGCTGTCGCGCGCGTTCGTGACTGGCGGTCCCGGTAGCGCCGACGCGCCGTGACGCGAGCGATCGTCGCGGGTGCCCTGTATTTTCTGGCGGTGTTCGCGCTCGGATTCGTCCTCGGCACGCTGAGGACGCTGTTCCTCGCCCCGCGTCTTGGCGCGGCCGCCGCGACCGCGCTCGAAATCCCCGTCATGCTCGGCTTCTCGTGGCTCGCGTGCGGCTGGCTGCTGCGCCAGTGGTCCGTGCCGGACGCTCTGCCGGCGCGCTTCGCGATGGGCGCGACCGCATTCGTCCTGCTCATGATCGCCGAGGCCGGCGTTTCCGTGCTGCTGCTGGGGCGGACGTTGCGCGAGCATCTTGGGACCTATCGCGAGCTCGCAGCGCTGCTCGGCCTGGCCGCGCAGGTCGCGTTCGCGCTGTTCCCGACGTTGCGCCGGCGCTGAACGCGACGCGGTAACCAGTCGGCGGCCGAACGCGAGAGGCGCGCGCCGCACGCGAGCGCTCGAAACGCACGGGGCACGGCGTTTGCTAAGTTACGCGGTTCGTCCGGCGCGAGAACCCCGACACGTGAACCCCAATTCCGACGCCTATCCCCGGCCGTTGCTGCAGCGCGCCGAGTGGATGTCGCTCAACGGCGAGTGGCGCTTCAGCTTCGATCCCGAGCAGCGCTATTCGCAGCCGTCGCAAATCGAGAGCTGGCCGCTCACGATCCGGGTGCCGTTTCCGCCCGAGTCCGCGGCGAGCGGCATCGGCGATCCGTCGTTCCATCCGGCGTGCTGGTACCAACGCGACTTCGACATCGAGCCGCGCGGCGGACGCGTCATCCTCCATTTCGGGGCCGTCGACTACGTCGCCCACGTGTGGGTGAACGGCCGCTACGTCACCTCGCACGAAGGCGGCCACACGTCCTTCTCGGCGGACATCACGGCGGCGCTCGATCCCTCCGGGCGCCAGACGGTGACGGTGCTCGCCGAGGACGATCCGCTGGATCTTGCGAAGCCGCGCGGCAAGCAGGACTGGCAGCCGCTGCCGCATTCGATCTGGTACCCGCGCACTTCCGGCATCTGGCAGGCCGTGTGGCTCGAGCGCGTGCCACCGACCTACATCGAGCGCGTGCACTGGACGCCGCATGTCGAGGGCTTCGCGTTCACGTTCGAAGCGTGCATCAACGGCGCGAGGACCGACGACCTCGTGCTCGAGCTGCGCCTGTCGCACGGCGAGCGGACGCTCGCGCACGACGTCTACGGCGTCGTCAGCCGGGAGGTCGATCGACGCATCATCCTCTCCGACCCGGGCATCGACGACTTCCGCAACGAGCTCCTGTGGAGCCCCGAGCGACCGACGTTGCTCGACGCCGTCATCCGCTTGCGCTGCGGCGATACCGTCATCGACGAGGTCCGCTCGTACACGGCGCTTCGCACGGTGACGATCTCGCGCGATCGCTTCATGCTGAACGGCCGGCCGTACCTGTTGCGCCTCGTGCTCGACCAGGGCTACTGGCCCGATACGCTGCTCGCCGCACCGAGCGACGAGGCGTTGCGCCGCGACGTCGAGCTCGCGAAGGCGATGGGCTTCAACGGCGTGCGCAAGCATCAGAAGATCGAGGATCCGCGCTACCTGTACTGGGCGGACCGGCTCGGACTGCTCGTGTGGGAGGAGATGCCGTCGGCGTACCGCTTCACCGCGCAGGCGATCCGACGCACCGTGCGTGAATGGTGCGAAGCGATCGATCGCGATTCGAGCCACCCGTGCATCGTCGTATGGGTGCCCTACAACGAGTCGTGGGGCGTGCCCGAGCTGCCGACGCTTCGCCAGCACCGCCATGCGGTGGAAGGCCTCTACCACCTGACCAGGACGCTCGACCCGACGCGGCCGGTGGTCGGCAACGATGGCTGGGAGGCGACGGCGACGGACATCATCGGCATCCACGACTACGATCCGAACCCGCATCACATCGAGCAGCGCTACGGCCGCGAAGTGGATCCCGTGCAGCTGTTCGACCGGCGCCGGCCCGGGGGACGCGTGCTCACGCTCGACGGCTATCCGCATCGCGGGCAGCCGATCATGCTGACCGAGTTCGGCGGCATCGCGTTCAGCGCGAGGCGTCCCCCGCTCGACGGGACCGGCAACGCCGAAAGTCCGGGATGGGGCTACTCGGCGGCCATGTCGGCCGAAGAATTCCTCGTTCGCTACCGGCACCTGGTGACGGCGGTGATCGAGACGCCGCTCTTCAGCGGCTTCTGCTATACCCAGTTCGCCGACACGTTCCAGGAGATCAACGGCCTGCTGTACGCCGACCGCACGCCGAAGGTGCCGCTCGAGCGGATCGCCGAAGTGACGCAGCGCTCGCGCACGTTCATCGCCGGCGCGGCGTAGCGGGCTCGATCGCGGTCGCGGCGGCAGTTTGCAGGGGCGCGCCGGCCGCGGCTGCCCGCGCGGGCGCGTCGGCGCGCGGACTACACGACCCGACACCGGCGCCGCGGCACAAGCGCTTCGTGCGCGAGCCGGACTGGGGCCGCGGTACCGGCCGTTCCTCCGTTTTTTACCGATCGACATGCGCGAAGTTGCGCGGTCGACGCGACCTGTCACAGGGCGCGGCCGCAGGCCCGCCGCTTGCTTTGTGTACCACCCCGCTGTCGCATGTCGTTGCATCGCGGCCGCCAACCTGATCGCTTGCTCGCGGAAACGCGGGCGAGCGCCTGACGACCATGACCGACCTCATTCTTCGCGACGGCGCCCCCCTTCCGCTCGTCGTTCACAGCCACCTGCGGTGGGACTTCGTGTGGCAGCGTCCGCAGCAGATCCTCGCCCGGCTCGCGCACCACCACCGCGTCGCGTTCATCGAGGAACCGTTGTTCGACGGCGCCGACGCGTCGCTCGCGATCACCGAGCCGACGCCGAACGTCGTGCGCATCGTGCCGAGGCTCGGGGCGTCGTTGGCCGGCGCGGGTGTCGACCAGCAATGCGCGCGGCTGCTGCCGCTGCTGCAGCGTGCGTTCGACGAGCATCCGCTGCTCGCCGGGCGGTTCGGCCGCGTGATCCACTGGTTCTATTCGCCGATGGTCGCGCCGTCGTTCCTCGGCAAGTTCGACGCGGCCGCCGTCGTGTACGACTGCATGGACGAGCTCGCGAAGTTCCGTCACGCGCCGCGCGACCTGCCGCACCGCGAGGCGGTGCTGCTCGCCCGTGCCGACGTCGTGTTCGCCGGCGGCTACCAGCTCTTCCTGCGCAAATCGAAGCTGCACGCCAACGTCCATTTCTACGGCTGCGGCGTCGATGTCGATCACTATGCGAAGTCGCGGCTGGCGAGCACGGTCGTGCCGGCGGATGTCGCGACGCTGCCGCGCCCGGTCCTCGGCTATTTCGGCGTCGTCGACGAGCGGCTCGACTACGAGCTGATCGAGCGCCTGGCGCGAGCCTTCCCGGGCGGCTCGGTCGTCATGGTGGGTCCGTTCGCCAAGGTCGATCCCGCCGCGCTGCCGCGACGACCCAACCTGCACTGGCTCGGGCAGCGTGGCTACGAGGACCTTCCCGCCTACGTCAAGGGATTCGATGCCTGCCTGATGCCGTTCGCGCTGAACGAAGCGACCGAGAACATCAATCCGACGAAGACGCTCGAGTACATGGCGGCCGGCAAGCCGATCGTGTCGACGGCGGTGGCCGATGTCGTGCGGCAGTTCACGCCGATCGTGCAGATCGGGCGGTCGCACGACGAGTTCATCCGCCTGGTGGCCGACGCGTGCGTCGCGCCGGACGCGCGCATGATCGACCAGGGCGTCGAGCGCGCGCGTGCCGCCACGTGGGAACGCATCGTGGCGGCCATGCGCGAGCACGTGCTCGCCGCCGCGCGGGCGACCGACGGCGCGCCGCTGCATTCGGTCGCGGCCTGATCGGGGAACGCGATGCGAATCGACGTCCTCGTCGTCGGCGCCGGCTTCTCCGGGGCGGTCATCGCCGAGCGGCTGGCGAGCCACGGGCTTGAAGTGCTGGTCATCGACAAGCGCCCGCACATCGGCGGCAATGCGTTCGATCGCACCGACGAGCACGGCATCCTCATCCATCCGTACGGGCCGCACATCTTCCACACCAACGGCATGCGGATCGCCGAGTACCTGTCGCGGTTCACGGCGTGGCGCTTCTACGAGCACCGGGTGCGCGCGAAGGTGGGCGAGCACTGGGTGCCGATGCCCATCAACATCGACACGGTGAACCGGCTCTACGGGCTGTCGCTCACCGAGGAGACGATCGGGGCGTTCTTCGAATCGGTGCGCGAACCGCGATCGCCGATCGCCACGAGCGAGGACGTCGTGCTGAACTCGGTCGGGCGCGACCTGTACGAGAAGCTCTTCCGCGGCTATACGCGGAAGCAGTGGGGGCTCGAGCCGTCGCAGCTCTCGGCATCGGTGGCGGCGCGCATCCCGACGCGCACCAACCGCGATGACCGCTACTTCACCGACACGTTCCAGCACATGCCGCTCGACGGCTACACGCGCATGTTCGAGCGCATGCTCGACCACCCGCGCATCCATTGCGAGTGCGGCGTCGATTTCTTCCGCCTGCGCCCGCGCATCCAGGCGCGCCACATCGTCTACACCGGCCCGATCGACGCGTACTTCGATCATTGCTTCGGCCGGCTGCCGTACCGCTCGATCGAGTTCCAGCACGAGCACCTGCCGGACACCGAGACCTACCAGCCCGTCGGCACGGTGAACTTTCCCAACGATCACGCCTACACGCGGATCACCGAGTTCAAGCACCTGACCGGGCAGGTCCACCGCGGGACGTCGATCGTCAGGGAATTCCCGTGCGACGAGGGCGATCCCTACTATCCGGTGCCGCGCCCCGAGAACGAGGCACTGTTCAAGCGATACGAGACGCTCGCGAAAGAGGCGCAGGAAGTGACGTTCGTCGGCCGCCTCGCGCAGTATCGCTACTACAACATGGACCAGTGCGTCGGCGCGGCGCTCAAGGCCGCCGAGGGCGTGGTCACGCGCCTCGGGCTCGATGCGGTCCAGCCGGTCGAAGGATCGGCCCCGCGGATCGTCAGCGTGCCGCATCCGGAAGTCGTCGACGAGGTGGTGGCGGCGGCGCACGCCACGGCGGGGCGGGGCGGTGCACCCACGGCGCGGCGCGAGGGCGTGCCGCTGCGCCAGAAGGTCGAATGAGCGAAGCGGCCGCGGCGCCGGCGGGTCGGCGCCTCGAGCTCTGGGGTGGCATCGAACCGACGCTCAATCGCGTCGGCGATCGCTATCACAGCCAGCTCGAGCGGTCGGGCCACCATGCGCGCGCGAGCGACCTCGATCGCTGCGCCGAGCTCGGCATCCGCACGCTGCGCTATCCGGTGCTGTGGGAACGGACGATGCCCCGGCGCGACGGCGACGCCGACTGGCGCTGGCCCGATGAGCGCCTGTCGCGGCTGCGCGCGCTCGGCATCGCGCCCATCGTGGGACTGCTGCACCATGGCAGCGGGCCGCGCTACACGAGCCTCGTGGATCGCGAGTTCCCGGCGAAGCTCGCCGAGTTCGCGTCGCGCGTGGCCCGGCGCTATCCCTGGGTCGACGCCTATACGCCGGTCAACGAGCCGTTGACCACCGCCCGCTTCAGCGCGCTGTACGGCGTGTGGTATCCGCATGCCCGCAGCGCGCGCGCGTTCACGAAGGCGCTCCTCGGGCAGTGCCGCGGCGTCGCGCTGGCGATGCGCGCGATCCGGCAGGTCAACGCCGACGCGAAGCTCGTGCAGACCGACGACCTCGGGAAGACCTACAGCACGCCGGCACTGCACTACCAGGCCGAGTTCAACAACGAATTCCGCTGGATCGCCTGGGACCTCTTGTGCGGAAAAGTGGACCGCGGACACCCGTTGTGGGACTGGCTGCGCCGTCGCGGCGGTGCGAGCGAAGCGGCGCTGATGGCGTTCGTCGACGATCCCTGTCCGCCCGACGTCGTCGGCGTGAACCACTATGTCACGAGCGAGCGATTCCTGACCGAGGATGTCGGCTCGTACGCGCCCCGCTTCCACGGCGGCAATGGACGGCATCGCTATGCGGACGTGGAGGCGTCGCGCTGCCTCACGGCCACCGACGGCCTTCGCGGCCTGCTCGACGAAGCATGGTCGCGCTACCGGTTGCCGCTCGCGGTCACCGAGGCGCACATCGATTCGACGCGCGACGACCAGCTGCGCTGGATCGCCGAGATCTGGCGCGCCGCCGAGGAGGCGCGCCGATCGCACGTGGACGTGCGCGCGGTGACGCTATGGGCGCTGTTCG
>Ga0307409_100000810_pt1 | contig 14323 bp, 10 predicted proteins | sample 322Ometagenome_2_FD_203888 | JGI IMG/M metagenome (GOLD analysis project Ga0307409, IMG submission 203888) | Maize rhizosphere microbial communities from greenhouse at UC Davis, California, United States - 322HYB-O-2 | ecosystem: Host-associated > Plants > Roots > Rhizosphere > Soil | place...
GATGAGATCGGGTTTCGCATCACCCGGATTCGGGAAGATGGCTCGCTGGACCTCGCTCCGGTTGGTGGCCTCTTTCCTTCACTGTGGGAGGGTAGGCCGGCGCTGGTGCACACCGGGAAGTCGACCGTTCCTGCCGTCTTCATGCCGCGAGACTCGAACCAGAGCTCGACCTCGGTCCGGACACCTTCCGAGCTCAGAGCAGACGTAGGGACCCGCTCGAGCGAAGGCACGGCCGCGCTGGGAATCGAGGTCGGAAACACCCTGACCATGCCGAAGGAGTTTGTCCGTCTCGCCAATACCCGGGCTACAGCTCGCAGCCTCGATGACCGGGTCGGGTCGGCGGCGCAGCTGCTGGCGCTGCGACGGATCGACCGAGCCCGACTTCGGCATACGGTGATTTTCGTCTGGAGTGTTCGGGAGGAGATCGGACTGGAGGGCGCGGTCGCGGTTGCCAATATGCTGGGTGCCCGTGCCACCCGGGTCCACGCGATCGACACCTTCGTCAGCGCCGATTCGCCTTTGGAGCCCCAAAACTTCGGACTGGCACCGCTCGGCCGCGGTGCAGTAGCTCGAGCATTGGACAATAGTTCGGTGACTCCGCCCGCCTACCTCGACTCGCTCGTGGCGCTGGCGCACGCGCGGCGGATTTCTCTCCAGGTAGGCACCACGAACGGGGGCAACGATGGATCGGTGTTCGCGACGTATGGCGTTCCCGATGTGCCCATCGGATGGCCGCTGCGCTATTCCCACTCCCCGGCAGAGACGTTGGATCTACGCGATCTGGTGGACCTGTCCGATCTGATTCAGGCCATAGCCGAGCAATGGTAATGCTGGAGGATCAGGGCCCGTGACCAAGCGTGATCTGCTGGCCCTGGAGGATTGGTCTCCCGGCCAGACCGAGGCACTACTGGAGCTGGCCCAACGGATCAAGCGCGGCCAGGTGAGCGGCGGGTTGGAGAACCGCGTGCTGGCGATGGTGTTTCTCAGTCCCGATCCCCATTCCCGCCTGAGCCTTGAGACTGCGATGTTCCTCCACGGCGGTACCGCGGTCGTACTGGAGCAAGGTCAGGCGGGCGAGGACATCATCGACACGGCCCGCGTGCTGGGGCGGTCCACCGATGCGCTGGCCGTTCGGACGCGTCAGACCGGTGGCGATTGGGCCGTCGCTCGGCAGGAGCCGGAGCTCAAGGCATTTGCCGGGAACTACCCGAAGCCGGTCATCAATCTGGGCTCTGCCCGCCGGGATCCCTCTCAGGCTCTCGCCGATGCAATGACCCTGCAGCAACACCTTGGCCGGGTAGAGGGCAAACGGTTTGTTCTCACCTGGGCGTGGCATCCTCAGGCTCTTCCCACGGCGGTGGCGGCGAGTGCCGCTCTTGCCGCCGCTCGTCTGGGGATGGAGATCGTCATCGCGCGGCCGGAAGGGTACGAGCTCGACCCGGAGGACACCGCCCTGATCCGAAAGACTGCGCAGCGGGCCGGGGGTGAGTTCGTGCATATCAACAATGACCCTGACGACGCTCTGGTCGGGGCCGATGCCGTGTATGTCGCGTCATGGGGCTCGGTCAAGCTCTTTGGTGACCCGGATCAGGAGCGGGAGACTCGGGCCGGGCTGCGGGATTGGCGGCTCACCGGCTCGCGTTTGCGCTCGACCCGGGGCGGGAAGGGCGTGGTGCTCCACCCGTTTCCGTTTCGCCGGAATGTGGGGATCGACGAGAAGGTTCTCGAAGGCGCCACTGCCGCGGTGGTAGATCAGGCGGAGAACCGGCTTCATGCCCAACGCGCCATCCTGCTCGAGCTCATGGGCACTCCCATCCCGTGACACCAGCGTTACCCCGGCGGGTCCGTTGAAGGCAATGCGACTTCCCGGCGAAATCGCCTTGTTGCGCGATCTGGTGGCGATTCCTTCGGTGAGTGGCCAGGAGGAGGAGCTTGCCGCCTTCGTCGAGGACGCGGCTCGCCGCTGGGGCTTGGACGTGGTGCGTGATGCGCGAGGTGTCAGGATCGAGCTCCGCGGATGGGCGCCCGGCCCAACGCTGGCCTTTGCCTCCCACCTTGACGTGGTTCCTCCAGGGTCCGGCTGGACCAGAGATCCGTTTGTTCCGGTTTTGGAGGGGACTCGCCTGTACGGCCGCGGCTCTGGCGATGCCAAGGCGTCAGTGGCGGCGATGCTCTACGCAGCCAAGGATCTCCTGGACAGCGGCGGCATGGACGGGGGTCGTGTGCTGCTGCTGTTCGGACTGGGCGAGGAAACCAGCCACACCACGATGGAGGCAGCGGTAGAGATCGCGGGAGAAATCGACGCCGCGGTGATCGGTGAGCCCACCAATCTCGATTTTGCGGTGGCGCAGCGCGGGCTCATGATAGTTGATCTCGTCGCTCAGGGCGACCAGCGCCACGCGGGTAACACGGCTGCGGATGGCACGTTCAGCAACGCTGCTGTGGCGCTCGCCCGCGACCTGCTCAAACTGGAGACACTCTTCGGTACCCGCACCCACTCCCTGCTGGGCCGCGCGGCGGCCACCGTCACCATGCTCGAAGCCGGAGTCGGGCGGAACGTGACTCCTCCGGTGGCGCGGGCGGTGCTCGATGTCCGGAGCACTCCGGATTGGACTCACGAAGAGATTGCCCAGGAGCTCCGCGCAGCGCTCAAGTCCGACGTGATCGTCACCTCGCGCCGGATGGTGCCTTGCGAGACGCCGCCGGGCTCGCGGCTGCTGGAGACCGCCTCACGCTTGCGGCCGGAAGCCAGGCACTACGGCAGCCCGACCTGCTCCGACTGGGTGTTCTTCCGCGGTCGGGATGCCATTAAATGCGGTCCTGGAACCAGCCAGCGGTCCCACACCGCCGACGAGTACGTTGATTTGCCCGAGGTCACCGCGGCACGAGCTTTCTATGCCGAGCTGGTTCGGGCGTATCTTGGCGGACACTGATCAGTCAAGTAAGAAGCGAATCGGCGCTGTGTCTGATAAGCAAAGGGGCGGCCCTGAGTGGGGCCGCCCCTTCGACTTTAGCAACGATTACTACGGCTTGACGTTGATCTTGTTCGAGTTCTTGGTCACCGGAGTATCGGCCCTGTCCTCGACATTGGCCGTTGCCGTGATGAACACGGTACCAGTATTAGTGAAGCACAGGTCGTCGAACTTGTACTTTCCGGCCGTGTTTGTACCAGTGCCGGTGATGCCGACCGGTGGAACGCCTGAGGCACAAGGAATACCCGGTGCAAACCGAATGCTGGTGGGAGTGCCGTTATTGGTCGATGTCGACAGCGTGATCTTCGTGCCGTTCACCAGATCAGTGCCAGACGTTGCCGTAGCGGTGAGGGAAAAACGGTCGGTATTCACCTTTATGGGTGTCTTTACCGGGGTAAGCGCCAAGCTTACGCTCGAAACGTTCTTCAACCCGATCTTGCTACAACACTTACTGCTGCGGCCTCCGACACCACCGGGTGATAGTACTGCGGCCATGAGCGGCTTGGGGGTGAGGAGACCAGTAGCGGAACGAACCAGCCGTCCAGCCAGGTGGAACGGGCCGTTGCCGTCTAGCTGTGCCAAGGTTTGCGAGCAGGTGCCTGCAGTAGCCGGGGTGAGAAAGTACGCGTCCTCAAATGCCAGAATGACCTCGTTCACCTCATTGACCATGGCCGCGTTGTTCTCTGTCGCATCTGCATCGAGGCAAACGCCGATGATGATATTTGGATCGAAGCTAGCATCGTGCGGAATTGTCCTCCAATCGTATGTCTTGGGATCAGCCGGTGTGGCCGGAAACCCGTAGAAGACGACTCTCGCAGGAGTGTTAACGACTATGCTGCCCCAGCTCAAAGGAGTCGGTATTGGTAAACCCGCCTTCGGCGGGGCGATGCCGGTGAATGGGGCCGAGTAAGGCCGTGAGAAGACCGGTGACGTTGAAGCGCCGGATCTTTCGCCAAATGCACCGTGGGCCGCTGCCGCCGGTGTCAGTGCAATGCTGAAGTTGTCCGGAAACGTCTTTGGATAACTGGACAGCTCCTTGTCGGGAGCAGGGTCATACATGCAGAGCAGCAGATGGTTCACCAGGTCCGATCCCGCCGCCGGATCACCCGCTGTGGCCGGCACATCGTTCACGGCCCCTTCGATTTGGGCCATGATATCGAAGCCGCTGTTCTTGGCTTCCGAGCTGTAAGGAACCTGGGTAGCTAGTAGGTCGACCAAGTCCTTAACCGGCTGCTTCCGGGGTGGGCTGAAATAGAAATTGGCGAGCTGACCGATGTGGGAAACGTCGCAACTGGATGAGATGGTAATCCCAGTATGGAGATCAGGCCCCGTTGGAGGACCATCTGCTTTCTCACTACACCCGATTGCAACAAGCACTGGCGCAAGGATCCCAATGTATCTCAGGGGCCTACACATTTTGATTCTCCAGCGATGAGGGGACCGGATTTCCGGCAACAATGACAATGTCAGGCCGGCCTAACCGGCGGCTGATCTCGTGGCGATTCGCTCGTCCAACTTCTCAAACGACAACCCTGCCTTCAGCTCCCATCGCCTCGCCGGTCCAGCCTCGTGCTAATGTGCTGGATCACAGAGATGCCAAGACTCTGAGGGTGTATCCGTGCTTATGCTATGGCGGAGGTTCCACGAACCGCACGGAATGTGATCCTTCAGCGTGAATTCAGCGTGAATCCAGCATGAAACCGCCCGAGATGAATCGCACCGCTCTGGGGAGAATCTCTGAACGTTTTAGCTGCTCCCGACAAGCGCCTTGAAGCGAGGATCGTCGCGCAGCCCTTGCCACCACCAGCTATCGTCTTTGGCCATTGTTGCCCTATCTTGGGGGTTGGTGGCCAGATACACTCCCACCAGCCGCAGTGCCTCGTCCCGGTCCCCCAGCATGTTCCGGAGCAAGGCTTCGAAGTACAGTAGTTCTCGTCCCGGATCGATCGTCGCATCCGCTCGAGCCCGCACGGCCACGGCTCGCGCGCTATCCGGCAAGCCTGCTCTGACCAATGCCATGGCCACCATCAACTGGCCTTCCCGTTGCCGGAACTCACGTTCGTTTGGCGGGTACAGCTTTACATTGCCGTCCAGGAGCTGCCAGGCCTTGCCGATATCCGGTTTCTGCCCGGGTAAAGCGAAAACGAGTATCTGGCACTCGAGAAAGCTCGGGTCGGTCGGAAAACGACGCTGTCCCTCTTCGCACCAGTGATTCGCTTCGACTCCGTCCTCGAGGTCGAGGGAGCTGGTGAACAGTCGGTACAGGATTGCCGCTGCCTCGGTCAAGTAGGGATCTGCCTCGTACGCCCGAAGCGCAGCGAGTTTACCCTCCGCCGTCTGCGACCGCCGCATAAGCAAATGGCTGAGCACCGCCCAGCTGTGTGCCTGGTTGGGGTTTGCCGCCACCGCGGCTCTGAGATCCTGCTCCGCATCGGCCAACAGTTTGGTCGCGGCAGTGGGACCGGGGGCCAGGTTCAGAAACCACTGGGTATAACGAACCGTGCCGCGGAGGTCCAGCGCATCCCCGTCGTTCGGGTTGAGGGTCAGCGCCTGCGCGGCATCGTCCAGCGCTCGTTGCAGCCAGTCGCGAAGGTACCCCTTGTCCAGCGGGCGCGCCAGGGCACGTCGCTGGTACGCCAACCAGCCCCGTGCAACGATCGGCTCCCCCCATTTGGGGTCGGCGGCCGAGGCTCCCGCCAGAAGCGAGTCGGCCGCGCCTAGCTGGCGTGCCGCTGCCGCCGTGTCTCCTGCCTCCAGCAGCGTCGACAGGTCGGTCGTCAGTTGCTTGGCCTGCTGCACCATCTCCCATGCCCGGGGATTACCGGCACCGACTCTGCTCTCCTCCAATCTGATCTCCCGACCCAGGCGCTCTCTCAGGAACACCGAAACCTCTTGAGTGAGATCGTCTTGAAGCGCAAAAATTTCGCTGCGAGGCCGTTCCAGGGTCTTGTTGGCGATCTCGGAGCCAGCGGCGGCATTGATTAGCGAGACGCTCACCCGCAGGCGGTCTCCTGCCTGAGTGACCGTTCCCTGGACCAGGGTACCAGCCTTCAGCGCGCGCGCCACACTATCCGGTGGCACGGCCGAGTGCTTATACGGAAGCACACCGTTCTGGGAAATCACTTGGAGGGCTTTAACCTGGCTCAGCTCATGGATGAGCGCCTCGGTCAGTCCGTCTGCTACATAACCCAGAGAATCCGAGGGTCCCCTGCTGCCGAAGTACATCACGGCGATACGATTGGGACTGAACCCGGCCGTAGTGCCTGCTGCAGCGTTTGCTCGCAGCCGGACCTGCCAAAGCGCGAGCCCCCCGAGCGCCAGAACAATGGCCCCGATAATCGACCAAAAGCCCACCCCCCGAGACCGGGCAAAGCTCAAGATCCTGGCCGGAACCGATGCCGGCCGGACCGCTACCGCACCGCTGCTGCGCCTGGCGGAGTGGGGGGCGCTTCGCCGTGCCCGCATCGAGCGGGATGACGTCCGGCGGGCCGAGGGACCGAGATCTACCGCCGCCAGCGCATCGGCAAAGTCCCGGATAGTGGGGAAGCGATCCGCGGGTGTCTTCTCCAGCGCCCGCATGATGGCGTCCTCTATTTCATCCGGTACCGAGCTCCGCACGACCTGCAGGCTGGGTACCGCTTCCATCGAGTGCCGGGCCAGAATGGCCATCGCGTTGGGGCCATGAAATGGTGGCTGCCCCACCAGCATCTCGTAGAGCATGCACGCCAGACTGTACTGGTCGGTCCGGCCGTCGATGCGCTCTCCGCCGAGGGCCTGTTCGGGGCTCATGTAATGGGGCGTTCCTACGGCCATTCCGGTCTCGGTGAGCTGCTCGCCCCCGGCCTCACTCACCGCACGGGCGATGCCGAAGTCGGCCACCAGCGGCCTTCCATCCTGCAGCAGGATGTTCTCCGGCTTGATGTCGCGGTGGACGACCTGTTTGCCGTGGGCGCAGTAGAGCGCGTCGGCAATGTCGCAGGTGAGCTGAATGGCATCGGGCAGCGAAAGCTGCGTCTCCCGGTCCAACAGAGCTCGCAAGGACTCGCCCTGAACGAAGGGCATGACGTAATACAGGAACCCGGAGGCCTCGCCCGAGTCGTAGAGCGCCAAAATGTTGGGGTGCTGAAGCTGGGCGGCGACCCTGATCTCGCGCAGGAATCGATCGGCACCGATCGAGGCCGCGAGCTCGGGACGGAGAACCTTTATGGCGACAGAACGCTCATGCCGGATATCGCGGGCCAGGTAGACGGTGGCCATGCCACCCTGGCCGATCAACCGCTCGACGGCATAGCGCCCTTCCAGGGCGGTGCGGAGCAGGTCGAGCACATCGGTCACTGGAGCGCCTCAGAACAGCGGGAGTGCCCAAAGATAGATTGGGGCTCCGGTGTCAGCCAGCGGGAAGGCGGCGACTGCGGCAGGTTAACGCGGTAGTACGCCTGATGTTCGATCTACGAGACTGGCACCGCCGCGAGGGCGTCCCGCATCTCGCCGGCCGAGCGCCAGCGATCCTTAGGCGCTTTCGCCAGAGCCTTTGCAATACCAGTGGCCAGCTCCGCCGGGGTATCGCTGCGGAAGGTGCGCACATCTGGTGCTGTCTGGGTGAGGTGCAGTTGCAGCACCACGGCTTCGTTTCGATGGTAGAACGGCGGCTGCCCGGCCAGGCACTCGAACAGCATGCAACCAATTGAGTAAATGTCCGAGCGGTGGTCTATGTCCACCAAAGCCGTGATCTGCTCGGGACTCATGTAGGTGGACGTGCCCACCGCGATTCCCGAACGGGTGAGCTGGTCGGTACCGGAGGCAATCACCGCTCGAGCGATCCCGAAATCCAATAGAATGGCACCCTCGGAAGACAACACCACATTGGCCGGCTTCACGTCTCGATGAATGATTCCGTGACTGTGAGCATGGGCGAGGGCATCGAGCAGGTCACTGCCGATCCGCAGCGTCTCCGCTACAGGGAGCTGGCGGGATCCGTCGAGTCGCTCTCGAAGAGTCGGTCCCTCCGCGTAACTCATGACGTAGTAGACCAGCCACTCCTGCTCTCCGGAATCGAGCAGCCGGGCGATGTTCGGGTGATTGAGGCGAGAGGCCAGCCTGATCTCGCGCAGAAACCGGTCGGCGGCGACGCTGACCAGCAACTCCGGATGCAGGATCTTCAGCGCGACCGGGTGTCCGTTCGGATCGCGGGCGAGGAAGATCCGGGCGTTACCGCCCCGGCCGATCTCCCGCTCCACTTCATAGCGGCCTGTAAACGCCTGGCGTACCAACGCCAGCATGTCGCGGCGGACTATGGGCTGCTCCCTTGTCAGGGTTATCGCAATCTGAATGGTTGCGTCCTGCACTCACTGGCGCAAGCGCCTGAACGGATTAGTCCGAACTACAGGAGGATGTCGCTCCGGATTCCCCGCCGAATACCCCACCACAGGGCTCCCCAGATGTTCGAGCGCCGGAGGGTAATGCTTGCCTCGCCGCTCATTCCCGGACGCCAGGCCTCGCTGGCCGGCAGACGAACCCGGGCTTCGAGACCTGCCGGCGAGTTGGCGGCAACCGAAACCGCGGCCAGATGCGTCCGCAATGGGGATGCGAGAGTGGCCCTGGAGAGGAGCCGGACCGACTGTCCTGCCTGGACCAGCGTCGCGCCGGCTCCCCTGAGCGCAATCCGGACCTCCACCGAATCCGGCTGGCCCAGTTGAAGCACGACTTCTCCGCTCGACACCCAGCGGCCGGCCAGCTCCTCGGGTCGTGCGGTCACCACCACGCCGCTGCTGAGCGCCCGGATCCCCAGCTCCGCCAACCGGTTCCGCAGCCCGGCTAGCCGGGCCTCTTCCCCTGAAAACGCCGCGTCCACCAGGCTCAGTTCGGCGATCTGGTTCCGCGCCCGCGCTTGTGCCGATCGAATCCTGAGCGAGTCGGCGGCCCGCTGGTGCGCGACCATCTCGCGTTCGAGCTGGAGATTTCGAATGTGAAGCAGGGGAGCGCCGGCCGGCACTCGGCTCCCCTCCCGAACTCGCACTTGCTCCACGATTCCGCTGTCGGGTGCTGTCAGCGGAATAGCCAGTGCCGGCGCTACCACCAGCGGCCCCGAGATCCTGACCGGCCAGGGGACCACAAATCCAAGAAGCAGGAGGATGGCGGCGCCGCCGATCAGTCGCGCTTTGAGCGGGCCGGCCTGCCACCCGGGTAGGTGGCGCCGCACCGCCAGGGCAACCGTCTTCACCCACGCCTGCACTGGTCGGCGAAGCATGAACCACAGTCCTGCCGCAAACATCAGCATCCCTGCCAGACCCAGTACCCGGCTGATCCAGCCGAATACGCCGGCGGCAAAGAGCCCGAGAATGAGCGCGATGTAGGCCGCCGCCAGGCCGCCGTAGATCAGAAAAATCCGCTGCTCCCGTTGATCGGCCGGTGGCTGAGGAAGGTCGAGCCGGAGTACCCTGGTCTTCAGGAACCAGGACAGGTGGGCAAACGCACGCTGGCGGAGGTTCGGGACCTCCAGGTAGTCGCTTAGGGCGTAGTAGCCATCGAGCGGAATCAATGGATTGACGTTCATGAAGACGGTGATGATCCCACCGATGATCACCGCTGCCAAGGCCACCTGGGACACCAGCGTTCCCGGTGCGGCTGCCCACCAGATGATCGCCGCCAGGCTGGCCAGTACCAGCTGGATCCACGAGCCCGCTGCCGTGACCCAGAGACGAGCCCGAAGCTCGGGAAAGGTCCAGGCGTCGTTCACATTGCAGAAGAAGGCCGGCTCGAAATACATGAGCATGGCCCCGATCTCATGGACCTGCCCGCCGAAGTACTTGCAGGTAAAGCCGTGGCCCAGCTCGTGAATGGCAATGATGACCGTGCCGGTTACCCAGAGGATCGCAAAGGCTCCGAAATCGAGATTGAGAGTGTAGAGATCCACCAGAGCGCGGGAAAACTCAGGCCACTTGAGGGCGAGAACGAGGAAGTACACGGCGAAGAGCGCCACCGATATCGTCAGAAAGCCACGGGTAAAGAAGAACCGGAGCCGGGGGAGCCAAAGGTCGAACAGCTTGTCAGGGTCGCCCACAGACCAGCGCAGACGGAGCAGGTTGCCCTGAAAGACGCCATTCCCGAGCCGTCGGCGGCGCTCGGCCCGGAGCCGTTCCATCCGAAGCACCGAACGCTCGCTCAGCGTACGTTCACAGAGCCCCATGGAAGTCAGCTTGGTGGCGAAGGACTCAACGCCCTTGGGCGTCACCCGCAGTCCCTCGTCCGCAAGTGCCGCCGCCGCCTCGGCTGCAGTGTGCTGGCCATCCAGCACCTGCATGACCATCACTTCTACGGGACGGAATCGAAAGTATTTGCGGGATTCGGGGTCTTTGACGATGTAGCTCTGTTCGCCCCGATAGGTCTGCTCCACCAGGACGAGGTCGCTACGGAGCTTGGGATGATCGGTCACGGTGCGGTCTGGACGACTTTCTCGCCCGGCGCAAGGCCGCTCAGGACCTCGATCCGGTCCCCTTCGAGCTCGCTGCCTAGTGTGATCGGCCGAAGCGTGGTTCGATCGTCGGTCCAGACCAGGGCATACCCATCCTGATCCACCGCGGTCTTGGGAATGGCCACAACCTGCCGGCGCTGGGTGCCCAGGCGGACAGTGACGCTCGAGCCGGGGGAAAGTCGCGGCCTACCCCCGGTGAGCTGCAGGATCATCTCCCGGGTGCCGCTGCCGGCATCGAGGATGGGAGATGCCCGGATCACTCGCGCATGCGAGGTAGCGCCACCGAGCCCCACGATCTCGGCTTCAGTGCCGACGGCGATACCGGTTCCCGAGGCTTCGGGCACCCGCACCGCCGCCAGAATCGGCCGGAGTGCGGTCAGCCGGAAGAGCGAGTCACCGGAACCCACCAGACGCCCGATCCGTGCAGTCCTGCCGGTCACCAGCCCGGCAAATGGGGCGCTGATCCGGGTGAGGTCGTAGTCGCGTTGCGCCTTCCGCAGCTCGAGCATCGCTGCCCGGTGCTCATACTCGACCCGTTCCGAGTCGGCCTGAGTGACGATCCCGGCGGTCTTGAGCGCTCGCTGGCGCTCCACGATCTGACGGCTGTTCGTGAACTTCTCCTGTGCCTGATCGAGCGCGATGCGCTGATCGGCGCTTTCCAGCCGCGCCAGTGCTTGCCCCGCCGCTACCGGGGCACCCAAATCCACCAGAACCGATTCCACGATCCCGGCGGATCGGGCATAGATCGTGGCGTCATGCTCGACGTAAAGTTGGGAGGGTAGCGAGAGCGGTGTCAGTACTGTGGCAGTGTCGGCCGTGGTGATCGCCGGTGCGTGCGCGGCTCCGAGCGATGCGCTTTCGAGTGGCGGGCGGACGGCTCGGGTGGCCGGCTGGCTGTTGCAGCCGACCGCCAGAATGCCAAACAACATAGCCGGTTTCATCCCCATATTTTCCACCATAGCAGTCTGGTCCATCGAGCTGGAGCCCGTACCAACCGGTCCATCGCGCTTGCCGGTCGGGTGAGAACTCGGGCGTATGCGGCCATCTGCGGCTTGAGCAGGCCGCTTGAGTTCTCGATCGAGGCTCTGACGGGATAATGGACCGATGGTCCACTGTCGGTCGGCAGTTGCCCTATTGATGTCACCCGGCCCACGAAGGTGCGCTGGGGCAGTGCGTCGACTCGGAGATGCACTGCCTGGCCCGGCTCAACCCGGCCAATTTCCTGCTGGCCCACCCCGAATTCCAGTTCGAGGGTGTCGGTGCGCCCCAGGGTGAGTAAGAGATCTCCCTCGTCCAGGGACGCGCCTACCTTCTCGTTCACATGAGGCGTCAGCACGACCCCGGGAACCGGCGCCTTCACCGTGGTATAGCCGAGCTGCTCGTCCAGCAACGCCAACTCCTGGCGCAAGGCGTCCACCCGAATTCGCTGGAGCCGCTCTTCCGCAGCGTCACCGCGGCTGGCCGCAAGTGCAGCTGAGCGGTCCGCCGCGCTCGCTGCTGCGGCCAGGGAGGCTCGATCACTGGAGAGAGTGGTCGACCGCAGCGATACCAGGGGCGTTCCCCGCCGGACCGGGTCTCCCTCCTGCACCAGTACTCGCTCCACCACGCCGGGGACCAGCGCTCGGACGGGTGCCATTGCCGTGGGCCGGAACGAGGCCGATTCACCCACCACCCGAAGCGGCCAGCGGATCAAAATCAGTGCGGCTAGCACCAGCAGGGCTACAGCGGCGTAGATCTGCACCTTACGTCGGGGGAGGGCCAGAACGGCTCGTTTCTTCGCTGCCAGTGCCCCCAGCGCGTCCACCATGGGTACCTGATGGTACAGCTGGGCATTCCTCAGTGCGACCGCGGTCTGATTGGCCAGAATGGCGGCAACCTCGAGCTGAGTCTCGTTGGCGAACTCCGTCGTGCCCGCCTCGAAAAGCAGCACGCCGAGCACTCCCTCTTCGTCTTTTAATGGGAGATAGAGTCCGCTTGCCACCCCGTCGGTCTCGAGGTCGGGCCCGAAAACGGTCACGAACATCCGCTCTGCATCGGAGGCCGGCTCGTCGCGGTCTCTCAGGTAGAGCTGCTCCCCTCGTCCGGCGGCCCATGCCGCCCGGGCCATCAGGTCCTGGAGCCGGGGGTCCTTAGGACTGGCGGTCTCCTGTCCGGCGACCGCACGGATCTCGCACTGACCCTTCTGGTAGAGCCCCACCGCGCCGCGGTCGAAGGGCAGTGCGCGCGATGCCAGGTTAACCACCGACTGAAGCACCCGGTCCAAGTCGAGCGTAGCGGTGATCTCCCGGCTGATCTCCAGCAGGAGCGCGAGATCTCGGGCCCGCTTTTCCACCGTGTGGAGCTGGGCGTTGCGCAACGCGGCGGCTGCGGTAGCGGCCAGGCCCTCGAGCAGCTCGCGGTCCCCTTCGTCGAACACGCCTTTGCCGGTGAGCTTGTTGGAGATCTGAATCGCACCAACCGTCACTCCGCCGGCTACCATAGCGGTAGCCATGACGGTAGTGGACAGCATTTCGCTGGAATCCACCTGGGGCTGGTATCGCGGGTCATCCATAGCCCGGGTAACGATGGTGGTCCGCTGGCGCTGGGCCACATCGCCCACAAACCCGGTACCGACCGGCATCTCTGCACCGACCAGCTTCTGCCCGGCTCCGCCTTCAGCCAACCGGCAGCGCAGCATGTCTCCCTCGGTAATCCAGAGCGAGCCGCCCTGGGCGCCCAACGCGGCCAGCACTCGTTGGAAGACCCGGGGCAGCAGTTCGTCAAAATCGAGGGACGCGCTGAACTCCAGGCCAATCGAATGCATCAGCCGGAGGCGTTCGATCTCTTCACGCAGTTCCTCAGCCGATGCCGGCGGAGCCGCCAACACGTCCGGAGTCATAAGAGGTGCCAGACCTCAGCAATGGGGGTGACGCAGACTAACGCCCGAGCGCCGGACCGGGTGGTCCGACACTCGAGCTGCGTTCAGGGCGGCCGCCGCCCTGAGGGTAGTTTCTTGCTTACCTGACCGGCAGCTTTATCGGAGCAATCCTCTCCTCGAGCTCTTCCACCGAAAGCTCGACCGCCTCGGCATCTTTCCCGGTGGCGTCGCGAACCTGCATCTTCTGCTCGGGAGTCAACTTGATCCGGAACTGATCCTTGGGGTTCGCCATGGCACTCCTCCTTGGGTGTAACACAGAATTGACGGTTTGGCTACTCGAGTGACAACAACCTGATCGACCAGCGTGAAAAAATCGTGAATTGCTAAAGTGCAAGTTTCCGGTACATGGTCTGGGTGGCCGGTGCAATCCGTTCCTCCAACTGCTCGACGGAGAGCTCCAGCTCCTCTGCGTCTTTCCCCGTCACCTTATGAATCTGCTCCTTCTGTTCCGGGGTGAGGGTCAGTCGAAAACGGGGGCTAGTGGCCATGGTGCCGCTCCTGTATAAGGTCCTGAACCGCTGAAGACTGGCGCCAATCTGGGTGCCTAGCGTGAACTCAGCGTGAAAACCCTCTTGCCGCCGGCTGTTTTCACCGTACGTTCAACCATCCTCCACCAGGTATCCCTGTGGCAAGCGTCAGGCTGACCCTGCTTGGTCCTCCCTCCGTGAGTCTGACGGACAAGGCGCCGAATGTCCCTGCCCTCGGTGCCAAGGACCTGGCACTGCTCACCTTCCTGGTGCTCGAGCCGGGCCCCCATACCCGAGAAGAGTTGGCTGGCCTCCTCTGGGGCGAATCCTCCGAAGCCGAAGCAAGGACCTCGCTCCGCCAGTCTCTCCAACATCTCCGTACCCAGCTGGGTCCGCTGGTTCGCGGCGATCGCGCCGTCGTCGAGGTGATGGGGCGGGTGGAATGTGATGTTCTGGAATTTCGCAAGATGGTGGTTCAGGAGCCGCGGCTTGCTCT
>Ga0307409_100000814_pt1 | contig 14314 bp, 9 predicted proteins | sample 322Ometagenome_2_FD_203888 | JGI IMG/M metagenome (GOLD analysis project Ga0307409, IMG submission 203888) | Maize rhizosphere microbial communities from greenhouse at UC Davis, California, United States - 322HYB-O-2 | ecosystem: Host-associated > Plants > Roots > Rhizosphere > Soil | place...
GGAGCTCGTCGCCGCTACGCGCTGTCCCGGCATGCGCGCGAACATGCGGAACACGTTGAGCACGGGCAGATCCAGGCCGTTGCTCGCCAGCTGGCGGAAACCCGCGAAGTACGGCTGGTCTTCGAATTCGAAGGCCCACGTGACCGCCCCCTGCAGGTTCACACCGTGGCGCGCCGCCAGTTCGTGCTTGCGCGCGAAGACCGCCGCGGTGTAGCTCGAATACATGGTGCCGTTGCGGTAACCGAACCTCGGTCCCTGGCAGGCCGCGCAGCCTTCCGGGTCCGATTCGCCGATGACGATGGGTTTGCCCTTGAGCGCCGCGCGCGCCGCGATCATCTGGAAACCGCGGTCGATGGTCGCGAGCTGCTCCTTGATGCCCATCCGCACGTGCCCGTCGGTGAAGGTCGGCGCGCCCTTGGCGTGGAATGCGAGGAAGTCCGTGGGCGTGCCGGTCTCGCCGGTGGCGTAGTTCTTCCCCGTGGTGATGTGATCGAGAAATCCTTCCATGTAAGCGCCGCCATGACCGGCCGTGTGCGGCCCACCGACCCGCGCTTTCGGCAGCGCGCGGCGCACTCCGGCGACCGCGTAGTCGTGCAGCTTGTAGAAGTCCTCGGCCGTGGATTTCCAGTATGCCGGGCCATTGGGCTCGTTCCAGGTCTCGAACCACCAGCGCAGGACCTCCGCTTCGCCGTAACGCTGCACCAGGTGCTTGGTTAGCTCGAAACACAGGTCCGACCAGCGTTGCCAGTCGCGCGGTGGATAGCCCCAGCCGCCGCTGATCAGGTTGTAGTCGAAGCCGGGGCGCCAGGAGTGTTTGTAGGCGATCGACGCAGGGGCGCTCGACAACGCCTGCGGCATGAAACCCAGCTGCACGAACGGGCGCACGCCGTTGGCGAGATAGGCATCGAAGATGCCGTCGACGATGCGCCAGTCGTACACGGGGTTGCCGGCGGCATCCTCGCTGTAGACATTGCTGCTGCCCCACTTCAGCGCCGGCGTGCCATCGCCCGAGCTCAGCAGGTTGTGGGCGCGGAAGTAGACGTCGCCCTGCTTCAGCACGCCGAGCTCGGCCAGCAGCGCGCGGCCGTCCTTCATGGTGGCGTAGTTAGGCTCGTCGGCGCCGAAGAAGCGCCAGATCGGGGTCAGCTCGGCACCGGCGCGGCGCGCGTCCACCTGGATCTTCACCGGAAAACTCTCCGCGGCGCTCGCGGTCGCGACGAGGGCCGCCAGGGCGATCGAAAGAATCCGGCGCAGCATGGGCTCCTCCTTCGATCGCGGATTTTGCATGCGCGTCCGATCTTGTGCATATTCGCGCTGCGCGGACGATGATACCTGTTTTGCCATTGGAGGCATCGTGCGTCCCGACTCCGCGTTTCCGCTGCTGCTGCTGCTCGTCGTCACACAGGCATTCGCCGCCGATCCACCTGCCGAGTGGGTCGACACGTCCACCGGTCACCGCGTCGTGCGTCTTTCCACCGAGCCGGGTACGCGCTCGCTGTATTTCCACCAGAACAGCCTCACGCCGGATGGCCGCTACGTCATCGTCGAGACGCCGGCGGGCATCGGCACCATCGAATTCGCCACGCGCCGGCAGAGGCTCATCGTGCCCGGCAAGGTGCGGGCGCTGTTCGTCGGCCGCCGGACAGGTCTCGTGTACTTTTCCAGGAGCGACGGGGCCGGCGACTCGGCGCAGCAGACACCCACCGACGTATTCACTGTGCCGGCGGCCGGCGGCAGACCGAAGCGCATCACCCGCATCGAGCGCGGCTTCATCGGCTCGGTGAACGCCGATGAAACCCTGTTGTTAGGCGTGTACGCGGAACGGGACTGGCAGCTCGAGCAGGGACCGCGCGATCCGCGCTTCGACGCCAACTACGCGGCCACGGGCGCGGACGGCAAGCCGCTGTCCTTTGCCGAGGCCAAGGAAGTCCGGCTGCTGCAGCGTGAGCAGGCGCGCATTCCCATGGCCATGTTCACGGTCGATACCGCGACGGGTGAGCAGAGCGTCATCCATCGCTCCACCGACTGGCTGAATCATCTGCAGTTCTCGCCCGGCGACCCGCAGGCGCTGATGTTCTGCCACGAGGGACCCTGGCATCGGGTGGACCGCATCTGGTCGATGCGCCTGGGCGACGAGCCGCAGGTCGTGCATCGACGCGCCATGAACATGGAGATCGCCGGCCACGAGTTCTTCGACGCCGACGGCAAGACCATCTGGTACGACCTGCAGACGCCGCGCGGTGAGGATTTCTGGCTCGCCGCCGCGAACCCGGACGGCAGCAACCGTCGCTGGTACCACGTGGACCGGGACCACTGGTCGGTGCACTACAACGTCTCGCCGGACGGCAAACTGTTCGCCGGCGACGGCGGCGACGCGGAGATGGTGGCGCACGCGAAGGACGGCAAGTGGCTGTACCTGTTCCGTCCGAAGGCGATCCCCGACGTGGCCGGGATCTCGGCGCCCAATGCCGAACACCTGGTGCATCCCGGCACGCTCGACGCCGAGCGGCTGGTCGACATGCGCCAGCACGACTACCGCATGGAGCCCAACGTGTTCTTCACGCGCGACGGCAAGTGGGTGGTGTTCCGCTCCAACATGCACGGCGACGTGCACACCTACATGGTGGAGGTGGCGAAGGCTTCAGCGCGCTGAGCTCTTCATGCACGTTCCTCGAGTCGATGGCGCCAGTTCGCCTGGTACTCGAGCAATCCGGGAATGCGCAGCGGGGTCACGTTGCGCAGCGCGCCTGGCTGAGGCGATGGCAGACCTGCGAGGTGCGCGGCCACACGCGTGCCGCCACCCTCGGGATAGGTGCGCACCGTGCCCACGGGCACACACGCCCCTAACAGGCTGGCGAACAGCGGATTACGCGCCAGCGGCCCGTCCACGAAGATCTCGCCGGCCGTGCCCAGCGACTCGATCAGCTGTGCGGTCATCAAGGCGGAATACAGCGTGGCCAGCGCCGCGCGCTGCGACGCGTCGAGATCCTCCGCGCCCTCGATCTGGCCCGTCCGGCCGGAATACGGCCCGGCGCTGGCGAACGACGGCAGCGCCATGCTGCCGCGCGTCAGCACCTCGATCAGCGCGTCGATGGTGGGCTCGGCCGCGCCCTGCGAGATGGCCTCGTATTCACGCCCACCCATGTATCGCGCCGTGGCGATCGGCGCGCCGAACACGTTGACGTTGGCCAGCATGTCGCGCTCTTCGCGCAGCCGCCGCAGGTCACCGCGGTTGGCCATGACGATGGTCCAGGTGCCGCTGGAGACCACCGTGAAGGCCTCGCGCTCGCGATCCATGAGGAACCGCAGGTACGACGCATTCGAATCATGGATGCCACACGCCACCGCGCAGGTCTCCGGCAGGCCGGTCGCCGCGGCGATGGAGGGGCGCACGCGTCCGAGCTGGTCCGTGGCGCGGTGCAGGGAAGGCATGAGCCGTGCCCAGCCCTGCTTGCGCGCCAGCGCCGAGTACGCCTGCTCATGCGGCCGCCACAGGTCGGTGTGCGTGCCGAGCGAAGTGACTTCACTGGCCATCGCGCCCGACAACCGCCACGACCAGAACTGCGGATAGAGCAGGATCTGCGCCACGCGCCCGAACAGCTCGGCCCGGCGCTGCTGCAGGTAGTACAGCTGGCGACCGAGATTCAGGCCCTGTGGCAGGTTTGGCGAGAAGGTCATCGCGAAGGAATCGCGCAGCGCGGCGTATTCCTCGGCCACCTCGTCGAAACACGGGTCTTCGTAATCGGGCGCGACCAGCACTTCGCCCGCGTGGTCGACCAGCACCGCGGCGGCGCCATGGGCGATGGGCACGATGGCGGTGACCCGCTCGCGCTGCGGCGCGGTGCGCAGCGTCTCCAGCAGCCAGGCTTCGATCGCGACCACGTCCAGCTCGCGCGTGGCGGCGCCCTGCACCACCGCGTTGGCGCGCCGTGCGCTCCAGGTCTCCTGGCCCAGCGCCGGATCGACCAGCGCGACCTTGGCGTTGGTCTTGCCGACGTCGAACACGGCGATCAGCGGCCCGGCCATCAGCGCCGTCCCAGCAATGCCGGCACCGCGACCACCAGGATCAGCAGCGCGCCGGTGAAGATCGACATCACGATGCCGGGGATGTTCATGAGTCCGAGACCGAAGGTGACCAGGCCAAACACCAGCGACGCGAGAACCACGCCGAGGATACTGCCCTTGCCACCCCACACCGAAATCCCGCCGAGGATGACGATGCTGATGATCTCCAGCTCCCAGCCCTGCGCGATCGACGGGCGCGTCGAACCCAGGCGCGAGGTCAGCAGCACGGCCGCGAGGCCCGCGGCGAGGCCGGTCACCGCGAACAGCGCGAAACGATAACGGTCCACGTGGATTCCGGCGAAACGCGTGGCCACGGGGTTGGCGCCGATGGCGTAGATGGCCCGGCCATGGCGCGTGCCATGCAGGAAAGCAGCGAACAGGATCGAGAGCGCCACGAACAGCGCGAGCTCGATCGACACCGGCCCCACGAGGTAGCCCTGGCCGAAGGTGGCGAAGGACGCGGGATAACTCTTGAGTACGCGGTCACCCAGCGCGGCATAGGCGACGCCGCGGAACAGCGTCATGGTGCCGATGGTGGCGACGATCGAGGGCACGCGCGCGTACGTCACCAGTGCACCGTTGAGGCAACCCGCCAGCAGTCCCGTGCCCAGGCCCACCAGCAATAACGTGGGCGTACCCGCGCCGGCTTCCGCGGCGAAGCCCATGGCCACCGACGCCAGCGCGATCGTGCCGGCCACCGAGATGTCGATTTCGCCGGCGATGATCAGCAGCGCCAGCGGCAACGCCACCAGCGCGCGCTCGGTGAAGTTGAACGTGGCGTCGGACAGCGTGTTGACGTCGAGGAAGTAGGGCGAGAGCACCGAGAACGAGATGAACTCGAGCACCAGCACCAGCGCCAGCATGCTCTCCCAGCGTTTCAGGCCCGCCAGCATCAGGCCTTCGTCTCCAGGATGCTGCGCGTATGGCGGCGCTGCCGCGCGCCCAGCAGCACCGCTGCCAGGATCACCAGCCCGTTGATGAACATCTGCCAGAAGGCCGATACGCCCACCAGCGGCAAACTACTGCGGATCACGCCGAGGAACAGGCAACCCAGCACCACGCCGAGCGCCGATCCCACGCCACCGGTGATGGCCACGCCGCCGATCAGGCAGGCGGCGATCACCTGCAGCTCGAACCCGAGCGCGATGTCCGTGTAGGCCACGGCGAAACGCGCCACCCACAGGTAGCCGCACAGGCCCGCGATCGCGCCGCAAACCACGTACGCGATGAACTGCATGCGCCCCACGTCGATGCCCGAATACGCCGCGGCCTCGGGATTGCCGCCGGCGGCGTACAAATTGCGCGCCAGGCGGCTGCGGCGCATCAGCAGCACGGCCGCGACGGCGCAGGCGATCGCCAGCCACGACAACGTGGAGAGGCCGAGGAGCCGGGCGCGGGTGAACGCCACGAACGCGGCGGACATTTCGTTTTCATTGACCCAGGCACCGCGCGACAGCAGGTAGATGACGCCGCGGTACACGGACATCGTGCCGAGCGTGACGACGATGGGCGGCAGCCGGAGTTTCCACACCAGCAGGCCGTTGAAGGCGCCCAGCATGGCACCGGCCGAGAGGCTCAGCAGCAGCACCGGCCACACACCCGCGCCCGGGAACGCGCGGTTGAACGACGCGGCCAGCATGCCGCACAGCGCCAGGTTCGCCGCCACCGACAGGTCCACGCCGCGCACCAGGATGACCAGCATCTGCCCGAGCGCCAGCATGATCAGGATGGAGGTGTCGTCGAGCACACTGGCGAGGTTGCGCGGCGCGGCGAAGCCCGGGAATTCGAGCGTCACCAACCCCACGAGCAACAGCGTCAGGAATGCCAGCGAGACATCGCGGCGCTGCGTGTCGGTGGCGTGGCGCCAGGAATTCATGCGTCGCTCGCCGCGCGCAGCAGGTTTTCACGGGTGGCTCCCGCGCGCGGAAACTCGCCGGTGAGCCGGCCGCGCCGCATGACCAGCACGCGGTCCGACATCGCGAGGATCTCCGGCAGCTCGGAGGAGATGAGGATCACGGCGTTGCCGGCGGCGGCAAACTCACTGGTGACCGCGTGCACCGCGGCCTTGGCGCCGACGTCGATGCCCTTGGTGGGTTCGTCGAGGATCAGCACCGCGGGTTTGCGCGCCAGCCACTTGGCGATGACCACCTTCTGCTGGTTGCCACCCGACAGGCTCTGCACGGCCTGTGAAGGACCCTGCGCCTTGATGCCCAGTGCCTGGATCCAGTGTTGCGCGAGCTCCTGTTCGCGGCGTCGGCGCAACCAGCCGCGCGGCGCCAGCGCCCGGAGGTTCGGCAGCGCGATGTTCGCGGCGATCGAGAAGGGCAGGATGCTGCCCTGACCCTGGCGATCCTCCGGCACCAGCGCGATGTCGGCGCTGCCGCTGATCCGCCCGCGGTCGGCACGCTCGACGCCGAACAATACCTGCGCGAGCTCGGTGCGGCCCGCGCCCACCAGGCCATAGATGCCGAGGATCTCGCCACGGCGCAGCGAGAAGCCGATGTCTTCGAACTGGCCGCTGCGTCCCAGCCCCTCGACGCGCAGCAGTTCGGGGCCGATCCGCGCCTCCTGCTTCGGGAACAGCTGTTCGACCGGCCGGCCCACCATGAGCCGGATCAACGCCTCGCGATTCGTCGAATCGAGTGAGCCCTCGCCCACCGACGCCCCATCGCGAAACACCGCGTAGCGATCCGCGAGCTCGAAGATTTCGTCGAACTTGTGCGTGATGAACAGCAGCGCGCGCCCGGCGTCGCGCAGCTTGCGGGCGATGCGGAACAACTCGGCGCATTCGCGTTGCGACAGCGACGCCGTCGGCTCGTCCAGGATCAACACGCGTGATTCGTTGACCAGCGCACGCGCGATCTGCACCACGTGTTTCTGCGCGATGCTGAGCGAGCCCACCGGCGTGTTCGCGCCGAAATCCGCGCCCAGCTCCCGCAGCGCCGCGCTGGCACGCGCCTGCAGCCCGCGCCAGTCGACCAGGCCCCGGCGTGCGGGGTGCGCGTTCACGAACAGGTTCTCGGCCACGGTGAGCTGGTCGAACACCAGGCATTCCTGGTGCACCACGCCGATGCCGAGATCACGCGCCGCCGTGGGCGTGGGAATGCGGATGGCGCGTTCATCCAGCTCGACCGTGCCGCCATCGGGCTGGTGCACGCCGGTGAGGATCTTCACCAGCGTGGACTTGCCGGCGCCATTCTCGCCGAGCAGCGCGGTGATGCTGCCACGGCGCAACTCCAGATCGACCCCGGCCAGCGCGCGCACGCCGCCGAACGACTTGCGGATCCCGGTGAGCCTCAGCAGCGGTGCTTGCACGGCTGGCGTCGTCAGAACATCTTGGCGTACTGGCCGACGTTGTTGATGTCGTAGATGAACGGCCTGCTCATCGCACCGACGCCATCGACGCCGAACGTCACCTCGCCCATGCGCCCCATGTAAACCGGCTGGAGCGGGTCATCGCCGCGCGCCAGGCGCGTGGCGATCTGCGTGATGGAGTAGCCCAGGTCGACGGGATTCCAGATGGCGAACCGGGGCACGACGCCCTTCTCGACGTAACCGATGAGCTCGGATGGCAACCCGAGGCCCGTCACCTTCACCTTGCCCGTGAGGCCCTTGTCCTCGACCGCGCGTGCCGAGGCGACGATGCCCACCGAGCTGATGCTGACCAGCACCGCGAGATCCGGATGCTGCTGCAGCACGGCGGTGGCTTCGCGGTACGACTTGTCGGAGACGTCGTCACCGTAGACCACGGCGGTCATCTCGAGGCCCGGATACTTCGGCAGCACCTTGCGCATTTCCGCCAGCCAGGCGTTCTGGTTGGTCGATGTCGGTGTGGCGGAGACCACGGCGAATTTGCCCTTGCCACCCGCCGCGAGCTCCGCGACCAGTGCGATCACGGTTTCGCCGATGAGCTGGTCGGACGACGGCGCCAGGTGGGCGATGCGCCCTTCGGCCGCCACGGCAGAATCATAGGAAACCACCTTGATGCCGCGGTCCATGGCTTTCTTCAGCGTCGGCACCAGCGCATCCGGATCGTTGGCGGAGACGGCGATGGCATCGACGCGCTGCGCGATCAGCGCGGACAGCACTTCGATCTGGCCTTCGGCCGTCGGCGTGGTGGGGCCGGTGAAGATCACCTCGGCATCCAGTTCCTTCGCGGCTTCGTCGGCGCCCTTGTGCACGGCGTCGAAGAAGCCATTGCCCAGCGATTTAGCCACCAGGCCCACGCGTGTGCGCGCCGGCTTTTCCGGTTCGTCGCCCGCCTTTTTCCCGCAGCCGGCCAGGGCCGCCACGGCGAATACGGCGCACGCGGCCGCGATCACATGCTTCTGCACTCGGTTTCCCCCAGCGATCGCGACTACGCGATCTTCTTCATCTCGTCTTCCGGCAGCACCTTGGCGACGATGACCTTGATGCCCGCGGCGCGGAAATCCTCCAGCTCCTCGGCTTTCGCGCCATCATCGGTCACTATGGTGTTGATGCGATCCAGGCCCGCCACGATCATCGCGGACTTGCGCCGCAGCTTGGAGCTGTCCGCCATCACGATCACGTGCTCGCTGCGCTTCAGTAGTTTGGTCTGCGCCTGCACGATGAGCGGGTCGGCTTCCATCATGCCGAAGCGGTTCAGCCCGTAGCATCCAACAAAAAGCTTGTTGCCCCAGAAACTCTCGATCGTGTCGTTCTCGAACGGCGAGAGCACGATGTTCTGCTCGCGGAAGATGGTGCCGCCGGGCAGCGTGATGCGATTGCGGCTGGTGGCAAACAACTTGGCCGCGATCGGGAACGAGTTGGTGAGGATGTCGAGGTCGGAGTTCTCGAGGAACTCGACCAGCGCGTAGGTGGTGGTGCCGCCATTGATGATGATGCTCTCGCCCGGGACGATCAGCCCGGCGGCGGCGCGCGCGATGGCGCGCTTCTGCGGAACGCTGACGTCCTGGCTCATCGCGAAGGGCATGCCGACCAGGTGTGGCTGGTGACGCGGACGTACGGCCTCGGCGCCACCGCGAATGCGCTTGACCTCGCCCTTCTCGGCGAGCGCGTTGATGTCGCGGCGAATCGTCGCTTCGGATGCGCCGAGCAGATCGAGCAGGTCGCCGACGCTGACGATGGAGCGCTCTTCGACCAGCTTCAAAATCAGGTTATGGCGTTCTTTTTCCAGCATTGGACCCCCCGGAACCGCGCCGTGATCGATTCTGCACGTGATTGATTGTATATGACGGCTTCGTGTGATAAACAGCCTCACCTTATTGGAGAGGCCGCGTGCGCGTACTTTAGCGCCGGTCTGGGCCGGAGACATTGGATGAGTGTGGTTCAGGTGGCGCCCCAGGCGTCTCTCGAAGTCGAAAACCGATGGGATGACGCCCATGCGGCGGGGCTTTCGCCCGCCGAATTGCTCCTGTACCGCTCCAACCTGCTCGGCAGCGACAAACGCATCACCAATTTCGGCGGCGGCAACACCTCGGCCAAGATCCGCGAGAAGGATCCGCTGACGGGTGAGGAAACCGAGGTGCTCTGGGTCAAGGGCTCGGGCGGCGACCTCGGCACCATGAAGCTCGATGGATTTTCGACACTTTACATGTCGAAGTTCCGGGCGCTGGAGAAGTTCTACAAGGCCGGCACCGACAACGACGCCATCATGGTGCCGCTGTACTCGCACTGCGCGTTCAACCTGAACCCGCGCGCCGCCAGCATCGATACGCCGCTGCATGGCTTCATCGATCGCGCCCACGTGGATCACATGCATCCGGACGCGCTGATCGCGATCGCCGCGTCTGCCGACTCGAAGCAGCTGACCGAGGAGATCTTCGGCGGCGAGATCGGCTGGCTGCCCTGGATCCGTCCGGGATACGAGCTCGGTCTCAAGCTGCGTCAACTGGCCCAGAACCCGAAGCTCAAGGGCGCGGTGCTCGAGGCGCACGGGCTGTTCACCTGGGGCGACACGTCCAGGGCCTGCTACCAGACCACGCTCGACATCATCAATCGGGCCACCATCTGGCTGGCGGAGAAGAGCCGCGGCAAGCGTCCGTTCGGCGCGGTGGCCACGCCGCCGCTGACCATCGACCGCCGCCGTGAAATCGCCGCCGGCATCATGCCGACCATTCGCGGGGTGATTTCCAGCGCCAACGCCGCCGGCAACCAGGTCTACAAGGTGGGCCACTTCGACGACAGCGAGGCCGTGCTGGACTTCGTCGGCGGCGAGAAACTGGCCGGCCTGGCGGCCCTGGGCACTTCCTGCCCCGACCACTTCCTGCGGACCAAGATCTGGCCGCTGGTGCTGCCCTTCGACCCCGCGCGCGACACGGCCAGCGACCTGGCGGCGCGCGTGAAGCCCGCCATCGAGGCGTACCGCGAGAAGTACGCGGGTTATTACGAGCGCTGCAAGCGCCCCGACTCCCCGAAGATGCGCGACGCCAACCCCGTGGTGTACCTGGTGCCCGGCGTCGGCATGATCACTTTCGCGGCCGACAAGGCCACCGCGCGCATCGCCGCCGAGTTCTACATCAATGCCATCAACGTGATGCGCGGCGCCGCCAGCGTGTCCACCTACCGTGGACTGCCCGAGCAGGAGGCCTTCGACATCGAGTACTGGCTGCTCGAAGAAGCCAAGCTGCAGCGCATGCCCAAGCCGAAGGCTCTGGCCGGGCGGGTGGCGCTGATCACCGGCGGTGCCGGTGGCATCGGCCTCGCCACTGCGCGGCGGCTCATGGACGAAGGCGCCTGCGTCGTGATCTGCGACATCGACCGCGAAGCGCTGGCCGGCGCGCACGAAGAGCTGCGCAGGAAATATGGCGCCGACGTGGTCGGCAGCGCGTGGGTGGACGTGACCCGCGAAGACGCCGTGATCGCGGGCTTCCGCGACAGCGCCTGGAAATTCGGCGGCGTGGACATCTGCATCTCGAATGCGGGCATCGCCTCGGCCTCGCCGGTCGACGAGACCACGCTCGCCACCTGGCAGAAGAACATGGACATCCTCTCGACGGGCTACTTCCTGATCGCCCGCCAGGCCTTCCAGCTGTTCAAATCCCAGGGCGTGGGCGGCTCGATCGTGTTCATTGGTTCGAAGAACGCCCTCGCCGCTTCCCCGGGGGCGGCGGCCTACTGCACGGCCAAGGCCGCGGAATTGCACCTGGCGCGCTGCCTGGCACTCGAGGGCGCGCCGCTCGGCATCCGCGTCAACGTGGTGAACCCGGATGCGGTGCTGCGCGGCTCGCGCATCTGGCAGGGCGAATGGGCCACGCAACGCGCGGCGCAGAACAACACCAGCGTCGACAATCTCGAGGCCGTGTACCGGGAGCGCAGCCTGCTCAAGCGCAGCGTCTACCCGGAAGACGTGGCCGAGGCCGTGGCATTCTTCGCCACGGAACGATCCGCGAAATCGACGGGCAACATCATCAACGTGGATGCCGGCAACGCCCAGGCGTTCACGCGTTAGAAGTGCCGGTCGTCACGAGGCGCCTATGAATTTTGCCGATCCGCGCGACGCGAATTACATCGCGTCGGCCAACAAGCCGCATGCCTCCGCCCTGGCCGCCGACTACACCGCGCTCGGTGTGCAGTTGCAGCGCCGCGGCATTTCGATCGACGAGATCACGCGCAAGGTGGCGGACTTCCGCGTCGCGATTCCCTCGTGGGGCGTGGGCACCGGCGGCACGCGCTTCGGTCGCTTCCCCGGACCGGGCGAGCCGCGCAACGTGTTCGAGAAGCTCGAGGACTGCGCGGTCATCCACCGGCTGACGGCGGCCACGCCCACGGTGTCGCTGCACATTCCCTGGGATCGCACCGAAGACTTCACCGCACTGCGCGAGCACGCCGCCGCACTGGGGCTGGCGTTCGACGCGATGAACTCGAACACTTTCCAGGATCAGGCGGGGCAGCCGCTGTCGTACAAGTTCGGCAGCCTGACGCACACCGATCCCGCGGTCCGCGCCCAGGCCGTACAGCACAACATCGACTGCATCACCTTCGGCAGGACGCTGGGATCGAAGGCGCTGACCGTGTGGATCGGCGATGGCGCGAACTTTCCGGGCCAGTCGCACCTGGGCCGCGCGTTCGAGCGTTATCTGGAATCCATGGCGTCCATCTACAAGGCGCTGCCGGCCGAGTGGCGCATGTTCATCGAGCACAAGATGTACGAGCCGGCGTTCTATGCCACCGTCATCCAGGACTGGGGCAGCTCGCTGATGGCGGCGCAGGCGCTGGGGCCGAAGGCCTTCTGTCTCGTGGATCTCGGGCACCATGCGCCCAACGTGAACATCGAGATGATCGTGGCGCGGCTGGTGCACGCGCAGCGCCTGGGCGGCTTCCACTTCAATGATTCCAAGTACGGCGACGATGACCTCGACGCCGGCTCGATCGAGCCGTTCCGCCTGTTCCTCGTGTTCAACGAGCTGGTGGAAGCCGAGCTCGCCAAGGCGCCGAATTTCAGCCCCGCGCACATGCTCGACCAGTCGCACAACGTCACCGACCCGATCGAAAGCCTGATGACCAGCGCCATCGAGCTGCAGCGCGCCTACGCGCAGGCACTGATCGTCGAGCGCGCCAGGCTGCACGAGTACCGCGTCGGCAACGATGTGCTCATGGCTGCGCAGACATTGAAGCGCGGCTTTACCACGGACGTGTCACCGATCCTCGCGCAGGCGCGGATTTCCCGGGGCGGCGCCATCGATCCGGTGACGGCTTACCGGGACAGCGGCTATCGGCAGCGCTGCGCGCAGGCGCGACCCGGCAAACAGAGCCTGGGTGGCGGAATAGTTTGAGAACGGAAGCTGCCGCTGATTCCTGGCGAGAGGGTTGGTCCTTGCGCGCGGGCTGACCCCTTTTGCAGGGAAATGGCGCCTGCCCCCATACTTCATCATGGTCATCAACTCCATCGCAGATCTGCGTGAACTCGCGCGCCGCCGCGTGCCCCGCGCCATCTTCGATTACGCCGACCGCGGCTCGTACGACGAGATCACCTTCAACCGCAATCTCGACGATCTGCACGCCATACAGCTGCGCCAGCGCGTCATGGTCGACGTGTCGAAGCAGCAGCTCGCGACCACGGTGCTGGGCGAGGACTGGACCATGCCCGTGGGCATCGGGCCCACCGGCCTCACCGGCCTGTTCCACGCCAATGGTGAAATGCTCGGCGCACGAGCCGCGCAGGCATTCGGCGTGCCTTTCTGCCTCTCGACCATGTCGATCTGCTCGATCGAAGACGTGCGCGGCGCAGTGCAGAGGCCGTTCTGGTTCCAGCTCTACCTGATGCGCGATCGCGGCTTCAATCTCGAGCTGCTGGAGCGCGCCCGGGCGGCCAACTGCTCCGCCATCATGCTGACCGTCGACATGCCCGTGCAGGGACTGCGCCGGCGCGATCCCAAGAACGGACTTTCGATCCCGCCGCGCCTGACACTCAAGAACATGTTCGAAGTCGCCATGCGTCCGGGCTGGGCGCTGAAGGTACTGACCGGCAAGCGCCGCACCTTCGGCAACCTCGAAGCGCGCATGAAGAACACCGGCGGACTCAAGACATTGTCCGAGTGGATAGCCCAGCAGTTCGACGCCACGGTGACGTGGAACGATCTGGCCTGGCTGCGCGACAACTGGCCGCGCAAGATCATCATCAAGGGCATCCTCGATGCAGAAGACGCGAAGCTGGCCGTGCAGCACGGCGTCGACGCCATGGTGGTCTCCAATCATGGCGGCCGGCAGCTGGACGGCGCCCGCTCCACCATTTCGGCGCTGCCGGAGGTGGTGGATGCGGTCGAGGGACGCTGTGATGTGCTGTTCGACGGCGGCGTGCGCACGGGCCAGGACGTGCTCAAGGCTCTCGCGCTCGGCGCCAGGGGCTGCCTGATCGGCAAGGCCTTCCTCTATGCGCTGGCCGCGCGCGGCGAAGCCGGCGTGGCGCTGGCGCTCGACATCATCCGCAAGGAACTGGCCGTGAGCCTGGCGCTGACGGGCGCCAATGACGTACGCAACGTCAGCCGGGACATCCTGGTCCGCTGAGACGGGCGCGCCGGCGCGCAATCCACAGGGTAGTTAGTAAGTTGGAGCGCCGCTGGCGAAGGGGTGCCAGCGGCGCTCCGGTGTCGAAAAGCGCACGGAGCGCGGACAAGGTGCGTTTTTCAGACTCGGGACGGCGTTTCGCTTCGAAACTCCAGAAACCGGTGTCATTGTACGCCCAGTTATCATGCATATTCGATCATTTATTGGCATGTATGATCATTTCAGCTCATGTCGACTCACAATTTCGCCATATCCATGCCTT
>Ga0307409_100000819_pt1 | contig 14295 bp, 16 predicted proteins | sample 322Ometagenome_2_FD_203888 | JGI IMG/M metagenome (GOLD analysis project Ga0307409, IMG submission 203888) | Maize rhizosphere microbial communities from greenhouse at UC Davis, California, United States - 322HYB-O-2 | ecosystem: Host-associated > Plants > Roots > Rhizosphere > Soil | place...
TCGCCTCCCGCAGCGCCAGCGCCTGGGCGTCATCGAGGGTCAGGGCGGGACTGTCCGGTCCGGTGAAGACTTCGGCGCCGTGGGAGCCGATCAGCAGCGTTTCCTCGCCGGGCGAGGCGACGACCCGGAGGCTGTCCAGCGCGCGCCCGGAAATGAAGGCGGTGTAGGTCCGGGGCAGGGCGGCGAGTTCCTGCACTGCGGCGGCGGATCCCGGCAGGGGGCGGGCGTGCTCGGCGCGTTCGACGATCGGGGCGAGGGTGCCATCGAAGTCCAGGGCGACCAGCAGCCGCTGAGTTCGGCTGACCGACCGCAGCGCTTCCAGCAGCTCCGGGGCGAGTCCGTCGTTCACTGTTCTTCTCCCTCGGGCTCTGCCCCGGGTCCGGCCTGCAAGGCTCGAAGGAAGCTTTGCGACCAATGTTCGACGTCGTTCTGCAGCACCTGCCGGCGCATGGTCCGCATCCGCCGGGTCGCTTCGCCGGGGGAGATGTTGATTGCCCGCATCACGGCATCCTTGAGTCCGTCGATATCGTGCGGGTTCACCAGGAGAGCCTGCTTCAGATGGTCGGCCGCCCCGGCAAATTCGCTCAATACCAGTGCGCCGTTCACCCCCGTGCGGGAGGCGACGTACTCCTTTGCCACCAGGTTCATGCCGTCGCGCAGGGCGGTCACGAGCATGACATCGGCCGCGAGGTACAGGGCCACCATTTCTTCCTTCGGGTAGCTATGGTGCAGGTACCGGATGGCCGTATTGCTGAGCGTGTCGTACGTCCCGTTGATCCGGCCGACGGAGGCTTCGATTTCCTCGCGCAGCAGGCGGTAGGACTCCACCCGCTCGCGGCTCGGACTGGCGACCTGGATCAGAGCCGCGTCCTCGACCGTGACCTGGCCGTCCTCAAGGAGCTCGCCGTAGGCCTTGATCCTGTGCCCGATGCCTTTGGTGTAGTCCAGCCGGTCTACGCCGAGCAGTACGGTCTTGGGATTGCCGAGCTCTTCGCGGATCTGCCGAGCGCGTTCGATGACGTCGGGACGGTGGGCCAGCTCGTTGATCTGGGCCACGTCGATGGAGATCGGGAAGGCGCCGGCCCGGCAGATGCGGGTGCCGGATTCCGACTTGATGTTCACGTGCTGGGATTTGATGGGATGGCCGGTAAAGCGGCGGACGCAGCGCAGGAAGTTGCTTGAGTCGCTGGGCCGCTGGAAACCCAGGAGATCAGCTCCGAGCAGGCCCTCGATCACTTGGCGGCGCCACGGCAGCTGCGCGAATATCTCCAGCGGGGGGAACGGGATGTGGTTGAAGAAGCCGATTTTCAGGTCCGGACGCTGTTCGCGCAGCAGCTTGGGAACCAGCTGCAGCTGGTAGTCCTGCACCCAGACGGTGGCGCCGTCGGCCGCGACCTTTGCGGTGGCATCCGCGAACCGCTGGTTGACCCTCTTGTAGCACTCCCACCAGGTCCGGTGGAACTCCGGCGGGGCGATGACGTCATGGTAGAGCGGCCACAGCGTCGCGTTGGAAAACCCCTCATAATAGAGTTCGACGTCGTCGTCGCTCATGGGAATGGGGACCAGGCGCATGTCGTCGTGGTCGAACGGGTCCAGGACCTCATTGGCGGACCCGGGCCAGCCGATCCAGGCGCCGTCCGTCTTGGCCATCACCGGGGCGAGCGCGGTTACGAGGCCGCCGGGCGAACGGCGCCAGGTGCCGCCGTCGTCCTCCTGCACGCGGTCCACCGGCAGTCGGTTGGAGACTACGATGAAGTCGTATTGCCCGTAGTCAGAGCCCTCCGGTTCCGCGTCCAATGATGTGGGCTTAGTAACCATATGACTCTCCTGCTAGTTGTGAATCCTGCCATTGACTCTATAAGACCGGAACCAACGGCAGACTGCGGTGCGTTAATTAACAATGGAACCGCCGGCACGCTGCGCGGTACCGTTAGACCGTTGTAGTTTCAACAAAACTGTCCCAGAGGGCGGCCGCCACGGTGCCCGAAGACCGAAAGACTTGAGGACTTATGGCAAGCCAGAACACACCGAGGCCCACCAAGGCCGAGCGCACCGCGGAGGCACGCGAAAAAGCCCGCCAGATGCGCGAGGCCGAGCAGCGGAAGCAGAAGCGCAATTCGCTGCTGGTGCGCTGGGGTGTTGTGGCCGCAGTCGTGGCGATCGTGGCGATCATCGCCGTCGTTGTCGCCACCAACCAGCGCGGCGACTTCCCCGACGCAGGCTCCACGCCCGCGCACGGCAACAAGTACGGCGGGATCACGCTGACCTCCAGCACCGAACTGGCCGCCACCGATGCCGCCACGGTGGACTCGACCACGGTGGATCCGGAGGCCAAGCCCCCGGCCGTGCCCAGCGGCGTCGCCGCAGCGCCCAAGGGCGATCCCGCGCAGATCGTGGTCTATGTAGACGCGGCCTGCAGCCACTGCGCCGAGTTCGAGGCCGCCTATGCGGACCAGCTCAAGACGTGGCTCGACAACGGAGATGCCACGGTTGAGTACCGTGCCGTAGCCTTCCTGGACCAGCCGGCCACCGGAAACTACTCCTCCCGCGGGGCCAACGCGATGGCCTGCGTCGCCAACACCTCGCCCAAGAGCTTCCTGCCCTTCGTGGAAGCCATCTTCGAGCGCCAGGTTCCGACCGGCATGGACAGCGACGAACTGGCCAGCCTTGCCTCCGAGGTCGGGGCGGGCGGCGCCGACAGCTGCATCCAAGACGGCACCTACCGCCCGTATGCCAAGCACGCGGACGCGCTCGCCCGCGCCGAGGGTGTCGGCGGCACGCCGGCCGTCTATGTCGACGGCAAGGTGTGGGACAACACCGGCGACTTCGTCGAGTTCGCCCAGCCGATCCTGGATGCCCGCGCGTAACCAGGCACCCGCTCCGGGCGGGCGCCGCGGTTTCACGCCGGGCGCCCGCCTGGGCTAACCTTATCTAGCTGGTTTGTTCCAGCGCCGCTGGTTCACCGCCAGCCCGCCTCCTTAGCTCAGTTGGCCAGAGCACCTGTCTTGTAAACAGGGGGTCGCCGGTTCGAATCCGGCAGGGGGCTCCACGAACCCCTTCTGACTTGGCGAAACGCCTATCAGGAGGGGTTTTCCATGTCTTTGGCGTCGCGGTCTCAGTCAAGACCCTCGCGAACTGGCATAGCGCAGGCGTGGGACCGCCCGCCATCAAGCTTCGCGGTGGGATCATCCGCTACGAAGAACCGGCAGTCATGGCCTGGTACGCTGCCAACCGTCAGGCGGTGGCGTAATGGCAGGGTGAAGCTGGCCCAGGGTGACTAGACAACGCCGAAAGCGAAGAAAGACGAATCCCGTGGTCACTGGCGGGCTTGGTGCCGGTTCGGCGGATTTGACGGTCGGATCCCCGGCCATCGGGGACTGAATAAACGTAACGGGGCGACCTACGCCGTGACCTGGACCGTGTGAAGTACGTGGGGCCGAAGACGCTGGACTATCTGGAGATCCTGGTGTTATCCGTGCAGCTGCTGACCAGCGCGGCTGGCGGCACGGCGACCCGGACGCAGCCCTGTGGCGTACCGCGGAGGATCTGTGACCGGTTACTGCCGGTAGAGCTCGAAGAAGTGCGTGGCCTGCTCTTCCATGGCGAGGTAGTGGAAGGCGGTGCCCATCAGCCCGTTGAAGAAGCTGCCGTCGAGGAGTCCGTTGGCTTCAAAGAGCTGGATCGCCATGGAGACGACCAGCATCCAGAGCGCGGCCATGAGGCCGAACTTCATGCTCTCCACCGCTCAGCCGATCCCGACAAGAACTGTGGTGACCGTGTCGAAGGCGGGCAGGACGTGGCTATGCACAAACTGGCTGGCCCAGGCGATGGCGGCGGCCGAAGCGGCGGTGATGGTGGAGTAGGTGACGGCGTTTCCCATGGAGACCATGTGTACGGACGGATCTTGGAATTTCACCGGCCTACCGGGAGCCGTACCGCCGATACCTCCGGGCTTGGTCCCGGCTCTTCCTATGCTCCTCGAGCTCCTCCATCATCCGGCGCTGCCGCGCGTCGCGCCGGGCTTCCTCAGCAGCCTTCCGCCGCTCCTCCCGCTCACGGCGCTCCGCTGCTGCCCGACGGCGCTCAGCCTTGATCCGCTGCTGCCGACGGCGTACCAACACAGCCACCGCGGTGAGCACGGCGATGACAATGACGACAGCCACGAGAGTCTCCATGTCTTGGTCCTGCCCGGCTAGAAGCTGCAGCCGGCGTCCCCCGCGGAGAACGATGAGCCGGAGTCGGAGGAGCTGGGTTGGGCGCAGCCGCCGGCGTCCGAGCCGGCTATGAAGCCGGAGGCGAATGCTGCAAGGAGGTCTCCCCCGGTCGTGTGGCGTGAGCATCTTCCGGAGACGATCGCCCAGACGATCAAGCCGGCTGCCGGACTTTGGTTTATCCGGCCGTGCGAGAATCACCCGCATGAACGAAGGAGACCAGCAGGCCCGTGAGCAGCTGATGGTTCTCAAGGCAGTACTGAACGCGATGGACCGGCGCGAGGAGGTCTTTCAGGTCATCGAGGACTCGGAGGACATGGATGAGGCAATCCGCCGTGTCGGCGAACTGCTGGGGGTCGGCGAAATCCGCAGCCGGGCCGTCCTCGATATGCAGGCACGGAGGTTTACCCGGGACCATCGACGGCGGTTGGAAGCCGAAGTCGAAGAGTTGAGGTCGAAGCTGCCGGACCGGGGCTGAGCCGATCCTTCACGTCAGTCCTCCGGCCAGATCACCGTCTCGTCCATTGCCTCCAGGAACGCTGCGAAGTCTTTAAGGCCCAGCTCCCCGCGGGCCGCGGCCTCCGCAAGGCCGTCACGCCTCGACCACATGAATGGCCCGGGCTCGTCGCGCTGTACGGCGTAGATGGTCAGGTCCATCCCGGCGAGTTCTGCTGCCTGAGTCGTGACACCCGAGGGCCGGGCCTGCGCAATGGTTTCGACGACGCCGTCCCGGGCCTGCTCATACTCCTCGTAGGACAGTGGCGCGGAAACCAATCCGTGCGACCGGCTGCGGGGGACCAGGCCGGTAAGCATCAGCATCAGCGGGGCATCCGCGCCGCCGGCCATCCGGTTTAGGCAGAAGCGTTGATCCGCTGCCTTCTCGGCGCGCTCCTCCATGGCGAACGGGTTTTGCTGCGGGCCGCGTAGATGCGGGTGGTGTCCAGGGCGCGCAGCTCGTCCATCGGAGGGATCGAGCTGTAGCTTGTGCCGTAGATCAGTCGGTCAAAGGGTTTGCAGGTACTCCAATGCTGCATGATCCGCTTGCGGACATTCCCTGACTGCCCGAAGTAGAACTGCTTGTACTCGTCGAAGACCAAGATGTATGCGCCCTCGACGTCGTCCCAGTCGCGCAGCGATTCCACCGGCTTGAAGGTCCGGCCCTTGCAAGGACATGCTGCAGTGCTGCCCCGAACTCGCCGGCGTCCAGGGACTCGAAGTACCGCATGGACAAGTCGAAGTTTCTGAGCACCCGGTCGCGTTGCCACAACAGAAAGACATCCGAGAGGCGGGCGTGCTCAGCGTCCCGATATGCCACGTCCGCCCACTGCTGGTCGCTGTAGTACTCGCGTCTGAACCGCTGCTTCGGCACGCAACTCGGATACGCGTAGAACGCCCGGGTCATCGTGTGGCCGAATTTTTGATCCGAGAAGCTGCTCACCGAAGTGCTCACACCCCCGGGTAGTAGGGGCGGGCAGGATTCACCATCCGCGGGGCTCCTTCTTCATGGTTTCGGCGTCAGCATAGCCGGTTCGCCCTACGCTGGAGCCATGGCGGCAGTCGTGTTCCTGATCGTAGGCGTGCTGCTGATCCTTGTCACAGCCATTTCACGCCCCTCCCGCCCGCGGCGCCCCGGAGACCCGTTCGGTCCCGTGCGTCCTGTCCTGCTGAGCCTGAGCGTCATCGGATGGCTGTGCGTCCTCGTCGGTGCCGCGATGTTCTTCGGCGGGTAGGGCTCACACGTTATACGGGGGGTCAGGCGTCAAATAGGAACGATCTCTTCGGATTCTCCGTGTGGTGCCGTGAAGTAAACCATGTAGTCGCCGAGCTCGTCTTGGAGTACCGGGACGAACCCGAAGGTCTCCCAGTATGACCGCAGCTGCGCCTTGGCAGCCTCGTGCTCCGGGGTTCCCTCCTCGGGCCCGTCTTCGAGCAGGGGTGCAGCGCGTAAGGCGACGAGGGCGACGCTGCGGCCGATGGTGGCCAGGACGGCCCACAACACGTGGTGGCCGAGCCATTGGCCCCGGTAGTCGGGGTTGATCAGCAGGCTGGACAGGATTATGAGATCCCCGCCGAGATCCTTCAGGCCGGCCTCGTCCAGGAGATCGGGGCGCATGACCCCGAGGAGCTCACCGAACGATGCGAGCTCCTGATCGACGGCATCGAGGGTGTGGAACAGATCGATGCGCCCGGCCTTCAGGACCGTGTAGACCACAGCCGAGCCGACGCTGTGCTCTTCGCCCTGGCTGTCATCATCCGGAAAGACCGTTGCGTGGATGTCGATATGCCACTCGAGCGGGTAGGTCTCCGGCGATTCCCGGGCGTCGGGCATTCCCAGGTACGACAGCCGGTAGGACAAGGTCAGGTACTCAGGATCGACGACGATCATTGCTACCCCGCTTCTACAGAGTGCCGTTCTGGTGCCAAAGTCTAGGGGAGGGGCCGGCGCAAGCAAAGCTGCATTCTCGGTTCATCCCCAGAGATGACTCGACCCGCGGATCGATTCGGTTGGCCCTCACCTCTCGGGTCCAGGAGCTCCCGCTCAGGGACCCATGGGGCCAAGGCTGAGGCGGCCGAAGTGCGTGGCCCGGCGCCACTGCGCCCGGCAGTCGAAGCCGCCCAGGAAGCCCCGGCCGGCTCGGACGAGGCAAGCATCGTCTACGCGAACTGCGCCGAGGTGAAGGCCAATGGTGCGGCCCCGATCCGGGTCGGCGACTTGGGCTGGGACCGGAAGTCTATAAAGACTCCGCCCGCCTGGATGTCTCCGCCGCAGGACGCGACCTTAACCTCTTGGCGCTGTGCTGCCGCTTCTCCCGGCGGCGCCGGGGTGACTTGCTGGGCCTGGTCCTGATCGCGCTGCTCACACATCGGAGTGGCCGCCCTTCCCGCCGGAATCATCGCGTTCGCCGCTGGCCGACGCCGGGACTCGTCATCCTGGTGACCCACCGGGCCATCAGCCTCATGACGACGGCGGTCTTCTACGTCATGGTCGCCCCGCGCCTCTGGGTGCCGCCGGTCTGGTGCTGTCGGCGGCCGTGCTCGCCCTGGGACTGGCAGCGGGGCGACCGGTGCCCGCTTGGACCGCGCGCTGACGAAGACTTCAGGCCGCACCGGCACTTCGAAGGGGTCGTCCGTGGTCTCCTGCCGGCACACGGGTCCACGGTCCAGGTACACGTAGTAGAAGACCGTGGTAAGCCGCCCGTCACCGGAGCTGCCGTTGAGAGCGCCGGCATGGTAGGCGCGACCTCTCGCCGAGGCGCAGAATCCGGGATGGCCTGACACGCCGAGGTAATGCGTCGTTTTTCTGCTTAAACGTGCTATATCAGCACCTCTGCGCTTACACTTGCTGACCATGGGGAAAGTACTTAAACCATTCACAGCGCTCGCGGTCCTGATCATCCTGCTATTTTCGGGGCTCAGCCCCGCAGCGGCCATTACCCGGAGTTCCACCGATCCGGTGGTCAAGGAGATCCTGGCGCAGGTGAACAAGTACCGCGCCGAGAACGGGCTTTCCCGCGTGGTGTGGAACCAGAGCATCTCCAATGTGGCACAGGAATGGTCCGAGGTGCAGAACACCCGCATCAATAAGGGCACCTACAGCCTGGAAACGATCCACCGCTCCGGCTACGGCACCCAGCAGATTCCCGCTGGCTTCGACTACGGCACGGAGATCATCGCCTACAACACCACGCCCAAGGCGATTGTGGACTGGTGGATGAGTTCTCCGGTCCACCGCTCGATCGTGTTGAGCCCGAAGGCGACCGACATCGGGATCGGCTACATGCAGACGACGAAGGCCGGCTGGTACGGGCAGTACTTCGCGGTGGCCAATGTCGCCGGGTATCCGACCACACGAAGCAGCCTTCCGCCGCATCCCGGCGGCGGCCAGAGTGCCACCGGGGGGAGCATCAGTCAGGGCGGCATCGCGGCGGTGGATTCCATGGGCAACCTCTACGTTTATCCCTCCGCGGGCGGCGGAGACCTGTGGCAGCGTACCTACGTCTCCGGCGGCTGGCAGGGCGCCATGGAAGTCGAAACCGTGGACTGGAACTCCGACGGTGTCCAGGACATCGTGGCCAAATGGAGCAACGGGCGCCTCACCGTCAACTACGGGCGTTCTGCCGGCGGCTTCGATTCCGCCTTCACCATCGGATCCAGTGGCTGGGCCGGTTATGACATTCTGGTGACGGACTGGAAGCAGGCCGACTCGTATCCGGGGATCGTCGCCAAGAACACCGCGAACGGGCGGCTGTACTATTACGCCAACCCGTCCGGTACGAAACACGGGGCGAGGAAGCAGATCGGCACCGGCTGGGGGTCGCTGGAGATCCTCGCACTGGATTTTGATGGCGACCGCAGGACGGACCTCGTCGCGAGGACCTCTGCCGGGCAGCTGAAGCTTTACCGCGGCAACGGCGCTTCCGGGTTCATCTCCGAGACCCGGCGCACGGTGGGCAGCTCCGGTTGGAACGCCATGGACCATTTGACCGCCATCGAGAACCATCTGGGCAACGGGTTGCCCGGGATCCTTGCAGGGGACCGGTCCGGCAACCTGCACCACTATCCCGTGTCCGGCAACAGGATCAAGGGACGTGCGACGATCGGCATCGGGGGCTGGAACGAGCTGCTGCTCGGCAGCTGAGCCGGAGACCGGTCAGGAGGCCTTGGCCAGCGCCGGGTAGTGTGCCCAGGCGCCGTGGTCGACCTCGAGGACGCTGCCGTCTTCACCATAGAGGATGTTGACGGCTAAGCCGAAGTGTTCGCAGCCTTGGTCCGGGCACACCTCCGACAGGTCTCCGGCATACTCGTTGGCGAAGTGCTGCTCCCACTCGTCCACCTTGGCCATGGCCCACGCATCTCCAGCCTCGGCCAGGCTGACCAGCTCTTCGATGGCGTACCGGCGGCCGCGCTGCGGGTGGGCGGCTGCCGCGGCTGCAACTGGGGTGATGTTCTTCGTAGTGCTCATGGTCCCAACTTAACGCCCGGCTCTGACAGTTTCGGGCCACTCCCGCGGCGCGTCCGAAATGCACCTTCCGGCCCGGTCCGGATGGGCCGGGAAATGTCTTGACGCGGCGGCGGCGGTGGAGTTGGCTGGACGCCAGAAAGTTGGCTTGATCGCAGAGCGAAGGAACCAGCGTGAAGCCTGCCCGGGGAAACCACACGCCATCCTGGCCGATAGTGACGGTGGCGCTTGCCGCCGTCGTTCTAGCCTCGGGGTGCACCGCGCCTGTCGACGAGGAAGAGCCGCCGGTTACGCAGTCGTCCTCCTCTGCCTCCGCGCCGGGCGGAGCAGCGGAGGGATCCGGTGACCTGATCCCCGACATTGTGGCTTCGGTCCAGCCTTCGGTCGTGACGATCTTCAGCGGGGACGGGCTGGGCAGCGGGGTCATTTACGACGCCGGCGGGCTGATCCTTACCAATGAGCATGTCATCCGCGGGGCGGACAAGGTGGAAGTCGGCTTCGCGGATGGCAAGCGCTCCAACGGCCGGGTGCGGGCGGCGGACCGGGTGACGGACCTGGCGCTCGTGGAGGTCGACCGCGATGGCCTCCCTGCGGCCGAGTTCGAGACCCGGTTGCCACGGGTCGGGGAGCTGGCTGTGGTGTTGGGCAGCCCGCTGGGGTTCGCCGACACCGCCACCTCCGGGATCATTTCCGGCCTGCACCGGGAGATCCCGGGCTCGGCCACCAATAGCCAGTCCCTCGTCGACCTCATTCAGACGGACGCGGCGATCAGCCCGGGGAATTCGGGAGGCGTGGTGGTGAACCGCGAGGGCAAAGTCGTGGGCATCAGCGAGGCGTACATTCCGCCGCAGTCCGGCGCGGTAGCGCTGGGTTTCGCCATTCCGGCGGCGACCGTGGTCCAGGTGGTGGAGCAGTTGCGGAAGGACGGCACTGCCGACCATGCCTTCCTCGGGCTTGTCCCAGGCGCGATCACCGAGCAGATCGCCGATCAGCTCGGCTTGCCCGACACCCGGGGAGCGCTGGTGCTGTCCGTGGTGGACGGCGGCCCCGCCGACGACGCCGGCATCCGTCCGGGCGACGTGATCGTGTCCCTGGCCGGCGAACCGGTGGAGACGCCCGAGGATCTGCTGGCGGTGCTCCGCGGACACGCTCCCGAGGAGAACGTGGCGGTGGAACTGAGCCGGGGCGGCCAGAAGCAGGACGTCAAGGCCAGACTGATCGACCGGCCGGCGGACTAGGGCGGATCAGGCTACGCCGCGATTGCGTCCGCCGAAATCGCTGGCGATGGCCTCGGCGGCCTGCTGCAGGCGGGGCAGCACCGTCTCGGCGATCTCCGCTTCCGGCATCCGATGCGTCTGCAGGGAGACGTTCAGCGCGGCGATGAGGTCATTGCCGCGCCGAACGGGTACGGCCAGGCCGCGGAGTCCGTCGTCGAGTTCCCGGGAGACCAGCGACCAGCCGAGTTCTGCGGCACGGTCCACCTCGCTGCGCAGGGCGTCGATGCTGGCCACCGTGTTCTCGGTGAACGGGGTCAGCTGGATGCTCTTGTAGTAGGCCTCACGGTGGGCCGGCGGCAATCCCGCCAGCAGGATGCGGCCCATGGACGTGGCCCAGGCCGGGAATCTCGTGCCGACGTTCACCGACACGCTGAGCAGGCGCGGCGCGGCGACGCGGGCGATGTAGACGACGTCGGTCCCATCGAGGATGCACAGCGAGGTGGTCTCGTTGAGGTCGACGGCGAGCTGGCGCAGGTGCGGCTCGGCGATCTGCGGCAGGGTCAGGTTGGCCAGGAAAGACGCGCCGATGTCCAGGGCCCGCGGCGTGAGCTCGAAGTGCGTCCCGTCGGTGCTGACATAACCAAGGTCGGCAAGGGTCAGCAGGAATCTTCGGGCAGCCGCGCGGCTGAGGTCCGCCTTGGCGGCGACGCGGGTCATGGTGAGCCGCGGCTCGTCGGAGGTGAAAGCCAGCAGGACCGCAAAGGTCTTCTCGACTGACTTCACGTAGTAGGCCGGTTGCTGATCGGCCGCCTCGGTCACCATATGCTCCTCCGATGGGTCATGCTCAAAGGCCTAAGGGCCGAGAGCTAGGATACAGCGGCGGACCCATGCCGCCGGATTCGGCCTAGCCGCGTGCGTGCCGGGTCCGCCCGTACTGGGCGGCCAGCCGCACCGGCGTGTTGGGTGCGCCGTAGCCGTCATAGCCGGCCCTGCGCTCGACGACCTCGAAGAACACATTGCCCACCGTGGCCGTATAGAAATGCAGGAACTCTCCGTCCTCGTCCCGGTCGTACAGCAGGTTGTACTGCTGCAGGGTCTCGAGGAAGCCCGGTTCCAGCCGGAACCGGGCCTGCAGGTCCGCGTAGTAATTGGCGGGGACCGGCAGGAAATCCAGTCCGCGTTCCAGGGCGCGGCGCGCCACCGAGACCAGGTCCGTGCAGGCGAAGGCGACATGCTGCGGGTAGCCCGGGGCTGACGCCGGATGCTCCAGCGCCAGCGGGGCAATATTAAGTGCGAGGCGGATCCTGCGGTCCTCCGTGCGCATGACCTGGCTGCGGACGAGGCCCACCGGGCTCGGCACCTCGGTTGACGCCTGCCGGTCCAGCGAGAGGGTGCTTTCGTAGAAGAGCACGGCTTCGTCATAGTGCTGCCACGGCTGGGCCAGGTTCACGTGATCCACGTGGGTGATGAGCCCGGCCGCCGGCACCCCCGCAGCGTAGTCCGGGGCGCCGGTCCGGGGGCTGAACTCCTTCATCCAGGCCACGGTGCCGTCCCCGGAGGCTTCGCACAGGAAGATCTCGGTCGAATCGGGCGCAGAAACGGCCTGCAGTACTTCCTCATCCGCCTGGCTGGGGCGGAGCACCGGGGTGGCCTTCAGCTGCACGGCACGGGACGCGGCCGCAACCGGGTTCTCGACGTCGAACCCCAGGGCCGCGATGGTGGGTTCCATCTTCCGCGCCTGCTGTTCGTTGATGATGATGCGGGCCTGTCCCTGGGTCCACAGCTGGACGGGCTTTGTCCGGTGCCGGCCGGCGTAGCCGAAGCCCAGCTGGTACAGCAGCTCCTGCACCTGCGCGGTGTCTTCGGCCTTGACCTCAGTGAAGTTGAAGCCGGTCGGGTCGTCCACCTTCGGCAGCGTCGCCAGCTCCATGGCGTAGCGGCTTCCCGGCCCGTCTGCATCCTGCAGGTGCAGCAGGGTCTGTTCTTCAAGCCAGATCAGCGACCGCATGGCGTCGACGGCGGTGCGCACCTCATCGGTCTGCCGGAACACGTCGTTGAAGATTTCCAGCGAGACCGGGCCGTTGTACCCGGCGCGGACCAGGTGCCCCATGAAGCCGGCCAAATCGAAGTCGCCCTCGCCGGGAAACACCCGGTGGTGCCGGCTCCAGGAGAGGACGTCCATGCTCATGCGCGGGGCGTCCGCGAGCTGGACGAAGAAAATCTTTTCCGCCGGTATCTTCTCGATGCCGGAGGGGTCCCAGTCACGCGAGAGGATGTGGAAGCTGTCCAGGCAGGTGCCGAAGTTCGGCAGGTCCACCAGCTCCGCAATCCGCCAGGCGTGCTCGAAGTCGTTGACGAACCTGCCCCAGGCCAGGGCCTCATAGGCGATCCGGACGCCGTACTTCGCGGCCAGCTGGCTCAGCCGGCGCAGCTGGGCGGCGGCGGCCTCGTCATCGTCGATGGTTGCCGTGGCGACATTCGTGCAGAGCAGCATGGTGTCGATGCCCAGCTGGTTCATCAGCCTGAACTTGGCCTCGGCACGGTAGAGGTTCGCCTCCAGCAGATCTTCGCCGACTCCTTCGAAGTCGCGGAAGGGCTGGTAGAGGTCGAGGCTGAGCCCGAGCTCGTCGGCCAGGGCGCGGATCCGGGCGGGGCTGCTGGGGGAGACGAGCAGATCCTGCTCGAAGATCTCGATGCCGTCGAAACCTGCGTCGGCGCAGGCCTGCATCTTCTCCTCGAGCGTTCCGCTGAGGCAAACGGTGGCGATGGAGGTTCTCATGCTGCTGCTTTCCGGCCCCGGCCTAGCGGCCTTGCCCGATCAGTTCGAGGAAGTGCTGCCGCATGCGGGCGGCGTCCGGCGCGATGCCGGTGATCAGCGCGAAGGCGTCCACCGCCTGGCCGACGGCCATGTGCCCGCCGTCGAGCACCCGGCAGCCCTTGGCCGAGGCGGCCCGGACCAGTTCGGTCTCCACCGGCCGGTAGACGACGTCGGCAACCCAGTGGCGCGATTGGAGCAGGTCAGCATCGATCGGGAGGCCGGGGTGGCTGTGCATGCCTACGGGGCTGGTATTGACGAAGCCGTCCGCCTTGGACAGCGCATCCGCCAGCCCGTCACGTCCGGCTGCGGCCACCTGGCGGCCGGGGAAGAGCTCGGCGAGGGCTGCGGCCCGGGCCGCGACGCGCGCCGGATCGAGGTCGACGAGGGTCAGCGACTGCACGCCGGCCTTGAGCAAGGCATAGGCGACGGCGGATCCGGCCCCGCCGGCGCCGAGCTGCACGACGTTATCCAGCGTTGCGCCGGACAGCCCGTGGGCCAGGCCGGTGCCGAACCCGGAGAAGTCGGTGTTGTGGCCGATAAACTTCCCGTCGCGGACCAGGACGGTGTTGACGGCACCTAGCCGGGCGGCGTCGTCCGCGACCTCGTCCAGGTGGTCCAGGACCCGCTGCTTGCACGGGTGGGTGACGTTGAAGGCGTTGAAGCCCAAGTTCCGGCCCTGCCGCAGCAGGTCTCCGACGGACTCTCCCGGGAGCCCGATTTCGGTCAGGTCCACCGGCCGGTAGAGGTAGCGCAGGCCGTGATGGTCCGCTTCGCGCTCGTGCATCGGCGGCGTCAGCGATTGGGTGATGCCTTCGCCGATGAGTCCGACCAGGTAGGACTCGCTCACAGTGCTCATGCGAGGTTCGCTTTCTGTTGGCGGGCTTCAAGTGCCCGGTTTCACGGCCTGTTCGATTCTTGCACAATTGTGCGGATATCGCACCAAGGTGAGGGCCAGCGCGTTTTCCGGCCTTGCGCGGCTGGTGTGATACGCGCTACCTTTACTCATTGTTCGAACTACGCGCAGTTGTGCGTATGGCGCACAACTAGTCCCGGCCCCGCATTGGAGCTGCCGGAACCCCAAACCTTCCC
>Ga0307409_100000821_pt1 | contig 14280 bp, 14 predicted proteins | sample 322Ometagenome_2_FD_203888 | JGI IMG/M metagenome (GOLD analysis project Ga0307409, IMG submission 203888) | Maize rhizosphere microbial communities from greenhouse at UC Davis, California, United States - 322HYB-O-2 | ecosystem: Host-associated > Plants > Roots > Rhizosphere > Soil | place...
CTTGAGCAGCGCCACGCTCGCCCGCGGCGAGGCGCCCATGGTGAGCGTCGGCGCGGAGCGCGTCGCGCGCACGATGCTCGTGATGTATGCCGTGAGGCCCGGCTCGACGCGCACGCGCCGCACCGCGGTGCGCAGCGCCTGCAGCCCGCCCGCCTCCAGCACGCGCCGCACGCCGTAGCTGCCCGGGTCGTCCGCCTCGAAGCCGCCGAGGACGCGTGCCAGGATGCCCTGCTCGACCTCCGCCTCGGGAAAGCCGAGCAGCACCTTGGCGAGGAAGCGGTCCAGCTCGGCCTCGGGCAGCGGATACGTGCCCTCGAACTCGATCGGGTTCTGCGTGGCGAAGACGGTGAAGGCCTCGCCGAGCGGGTGGGAGACGCCGTCGACCGTGACGCGCCGCTCCTGCATCGCCTCGAGCAGCGCGGCCTGGGTCTTGGCGGGGGCGCGGTTGATCTCGTCGGCCAGCACGAGGTCGCCGAAGAGCGGTCCGGGACGGAAGGTGAACTGCCCGCCGGCGCCGAGGAGGTTCACGCCCGTGATGTCCGAGGGCATCAGGTCGGGCGTGAACTGGATGCGGCGGAACTCGAGCCCCAGCGCGAGGCCGAGGGTGCGCACGAGCAGCGTCTTGGCCGTGCCGGGCACGCCCTCGAGCAGCACGTGCCCGCGCGCGAGCAGCGCGGCGAGCGCCTCGTGGATCGCGCGGTCCTGGCCGAGCACCACGCGGCCGAGCTGCTCCGCGACGGCCCGAGCCGACTCGGCGTGCGCGCGCGCCTCGTCGGCGGAGAGCGGGAGCAGCGGCGGAAGGGGCGCGGACTCCGGGGTCATGCCGACGGTCGCAGGTCCTGCCACACGTCCTCCACGGCTTGGGCCGCGCGCAGCACGCCGGCGGCGGGCTGGGGCGACGAGGTGAGAGACTGCAGTTCGGTCACGGCGGCGCGCGCCCGCGGACCGCGCACCACGTCGTCCAGGGTGGCGAGCCACGCACGCTCGCTGCCGGCCGCGGCGGGCGGCTGCCCCAGCCGCCGCCGCAGGCCGCGCACCAGCAGCCGCACGGCCACGTCGTGGCCCTGCCGCGCGGCGAGCGCGGTGGCCAGCGCCTCGACGTGCTCCAGCGGCGAGCGGCGCTTCCGCTCGATGCCGGCGCGCGCCGGCCCGAAGCGCACCCCCGCCGCCGCCAGCGCCACGACCGCCACCACGGCGAGCTGCCAGAGGGCCCAGCCCCACGGGCTCGAGGTGCTCCATGCGAGGAGCGCCGCGGCGAAGCTGCCCCCCGCGCGGAAGCCATGGTGATACTCGTCCACGACCACCCGGTCGTAGCGGCCCGCCACGAGGCCCAGCGCCAGCTCGCCCGCGGTGGTGGTGCGGAGCGCGCGGTTCGTGAAGAGCCGGCCGTCGGCCACGAGCGTCACGGCGTGCGGCGCGGTCGAGCCGTCGCCCGCCACGGCGAGGCGCAGCGCCGCGGGCCGTCGCGTCCCGGTCTGCGCCAGCACGCGGGCCTGCATGACGGACGGGGTGCCGCAGCGCTCCCGCGAGAAGTCCGCCTCGCCGCCGAGGGCGCCGGAATCGGCGATGCCCACCGTCTCGGCGACCAGCACGTGCCGGGTGTAGGCCCGTCGCACCCCGCCGCGCGCGGCGGCCCCCGTTCCCGCCACTCCCACGGGCGACGAGTCGCGCAGCGGTACGATGGCGTAGCCGTAGCACCGCATCGCCGCCTCCGCGCCCGCGCCCACCAGGAGCAGGTCGCGTCCCGGCGCCGCCTGCGCCCAGCCGGTGAGCAGCCGGGCATCGTACGCGTCGAGCTCGAGCGAAGGATCGATCACCGCGAAGACGCTGCGCGGCCGGTCCGGGAGGCGGGCGGCATCCGGCGCGCGCTGGCGCCAGCGCTCGACGCGCACGCCGAGGCGCTCGAGCGCCTCGGCCCAGCCGCGCGCGCCCTGCGGCTTGGCGAGGAAGGTCGAGCGGCGGGCGTCGTCGTCCTCCACGCGCGCCCGGCGGGAGCCGAGCAGCGCGGCGCCGGCGCCGAGCACCAGCAGGAGCGCGAGCCCCGCGGCGAGCTCAGTGCGCAGGCGCATCGGGCGCCGCCTCCACCGGTCCCGAGGCCAGGCCGCGGGCCGCGTCGCGCCAGCGGTCCCAGTCGACGGCGCCGAACGGGGCGCGGCCGAAGCTGGCGCCGTAGAGCTCGCGCACGAGCGAGGCGAGGCGGGCACGGCCCTCGGACGGCAGCCTCGCCTCGCGCGCGTACTCGCCGGGGGTCTTGCTCGGATGGAAGCGCACGGCGCCGGCGCCGTCGAGCCCCAGCGCGAGCGCGAGAAAGGCGGGCGCCAGCGCCTCGCTGTAGCGTCCCGCCGCGGCGAGCCCGTCCGCCTCGGCCTGATACCACGCCGCGTCGCGGCGGGCCGCCGCGGCCGGGCCGGCGCCGCGGGCCTCCGACCGCGCGGAGGCCTGCAGCGTGCGCAGCATGATCCAGCAGGCGTGCAGGAAGACGAGGGCGAGCAGCGCCACGAGCCCCCAGGCGAGGAGCTCGAAGGCGCGCGGGTTGTCGCTCTGGAGGGCGCGGAGCCACTCGCCCAGCTCGGCCCAGCGCTCGGCGAGCCAGCGCAGCGGCAGCGGCCGCTCGGCCCAGTCGTAGCGAGGCGCGGCGAAGACCGCGTCGAGCGCCGCCCGCAGACTGTCGACGGGAAGGGCGTGCGGCGGCTGCGGCGGCGAGGGCAACGGCTACGCGGCCTGCGGCTGCAGCGTCGAGGCGAGCACCTCGAGGTCGAACGCCTCCTTGCGGACGCGGAGGTCGTAGTACGCCACGGTGAGCGCGCAGTAGAAGAACGGCATCACGAGCATCGAGACGAGTCCGGCCACCGCGGCGAGCACCACGTTCGCGGTCGTCCCGCCCGCCCCCGCCTCGACCATCGACGGCGCGAAGATCGCCGCCACGAAGCCCAGCGCCATCATCGGGATGTAGATCAGCGCAGCGACCACGAGCATCAGGCCGAAGATCCGCCCGCGGGCGCCCCTGGTGAGCGACCACGAGCGGCCGAGCGCCGCGGTGGCCCCGGGCGCGCCCTCGAGCACGATGGCCTGGGTCGAGATGACCAGCCCGCAGAAGAGGATGATGCCGGGCACGATCAGCAGGAGCAGCCCGAGGCCCGCCACCAGCGTGAAGAGGAGCGAGGTGACGATGAGGCGTCCCACGAACGGCATGGCGCGGCGGAGCGCGTCGTGCGGCCCCACCTCGCGGCCGAGATAGCTCTCCGAGACCACGAAGGTCGTCGCGGCGGTGCCGATCGAGTTGAGCACCACGAGCAGCACCACGTAGAGGACGCCGAGCAGCGGCTGCTGCAGCATGCCCCCCGCCGCCTGCAGATAGAGGTTCACCAGCAGCGGCACGCCCGAGCAGAGCATGACGATGACGCCCAGCGTCGCGAAGTGGCGCCGGTACAGGCCGAACGCGACGTCCAGGATTTCACCCACCGACAGCGGGCGGAGTGCCGCAGCGCTCATGACGGTCCTCGACGGGTTGTGGGACGGTGTCCGCGAAAGGTAGAATCGCTGCATGCCCTCCGCCATGCCCGACTACCGGCAGCATCTGCGCGTCGAGACCCCCGAGCACGTCGTGCTCGACTACGAGATCGCCGGGCTCGGGTCGCGCACGCTCGCCGCGGTGCTCGACGCCCTCATCCTCGGCGGCAGCGCCCTCGCGGCGGCCGTGGCGGTCGCGCTGCTCTCCGCGCTGGGCCTGCGGCTCGGGCTTTCGGGCAGCTGGGCCGCGGTGCTGCTGATCGGACTCGGCTTCTTCGCCGCCTGGGGCTACTACGCGCTCTTCGAGGGACTGCGCGAGGGGCAGACGCCGGGGAAGCGCATGATCGGCATCCGCGTCGTGCGCGACACCGGCCACCCCGTGACGCTCGGCGCCGCCGCGGCGCGCAACCTCGTGCGCGCGGTCGACGCCTTCCTGATCCCGCCGTACTTCCTCGGCGCCGTCCTCGTGGCGCTCCATCCGCGCGGCAAGCGTCTGGGTGACATGGTGGCCGGCACCGTCGTCGTGCGCGACCGGCCGGCCGAGCGCGCCGTGCCGCCGTCGGCCGCCGCCGCGGTGGACGCCGCATCCGCCGGCACCCTCGCCGCTCCCGAGCTCGAGGACGAGGAGTACCGGGTGCTCGACCGCTTCGTCGCGCGCGCCGGTGCGCTGTCGCCCCAGGTGCGCGACCGCCTCGCGGCCGGCCTGGCGGCACGCTTCGCCGAGCAGCGTCACGCCGCGTTCGCGGCGGCGGGCGACGCCGCGTTCCTGGCCGGGCTGCACGCGATCGAGACCGCCCGTCGGCAGGGCGGTCTCGCCGCGCGCGGTGCCGCGCGCGGCGGACTGGGCGCCCGCCTCGCCGCCCGGAAGCGCGCCCGCTGGGACGAGTTCGCCGCGCTGGCGGGCCGCGCGGCGCGGTCGGGACTCGATGCTCTCGAGGCCGCCGAGCTGCCCGACTTCGCCGCGCGCTACCGCGAGCTCGCCGCCGACCTCGCCCGCCTGCGCACCTATCGGGCCGATGCGGCCACCATCGCCCACGTGGAGCGGCTCGTGGCCGCGGGCCACAACGCGCTCTACCGCGGCGAGCGGCACACCTGGCGCGGCATCCGGCGCGCCGTGACGCGCGACTGGCCCGCGGCGGTGATCGGCGCGCGCGCCTACGTGCTGCTCGGGTTCCTCGCCTTCTCGGTGCCGGCGGCGGTGGGCTACCGCGTCATGCGCGAGCAGCCGGCGCTCGCCGAGGAGCTGCTGCCCGAGGCGATGCTGCAGCGCGCGGCGGAGGGCGCCGAGCGCGTGGCGGCGGGGAGGAAGTACGTCGAGGTGCGCGCCGACGACCGGCCGATCGCCGCGTCCGGCATCATCGCCAACAACGTGCGGGTCGCCTTCCTCTGCTTCGCCGGGGGCGCGCTGGCCGGCGTGGGGGCGCTCTTCCTGCTCGCGTTCAACGGCCTGCAGATCGGCGCCAGCGCCGGGCACTTCGCCAACGCGGGGCTCCTGGGCTACCTGCTCGAGTTCATCCTCGGCCATGGGGCGCTGGAGCTCTTCGCCATCTGGGTGGCGGGGGCGGCCGGTTTCCTGCTCGGGCGCTCGATCCTCGCCCCCGGCGAGCTCACGCGCGGCGACGCGCTGGTGCTCAACGGCCGGCGCGCGGTCCGGATGGTCGGCGCGGCGAGTGTCTGTCTGCTGGTGGCGGGGCTGATCGAGGGCTTCGTGTCGACGAGCGGGGGCGGCCTGGCGGCGCGCTGGGCGGCGAGCGCGGGGAGCCTCGTCTTCCTGGGCGTCTATCTGGCCGGCGGGCGGGCGGCGGCCGCGGGGGACGCCGGCGTCAGGAGGGCGTGACGGACTCCCGCAGGATCGTGCGCATGCGGATGGCGAGCGCCTCGATGTCGCGCAGACTCGTCACCGTCTCCGGGTCGAGCTGCTCCTCGTTCAGCAGGAGCAGCTGCGCCTCGGCCAGCAGGGCGGAGAGCGGGTTGGCGATGTCGTGGCGCAGCTTGCTGAGGCGCTCGGCGTCGTTCATCGAGACCGTCGTTCGGGAGGGCGGCCGTCGCGCGGCCGGTCAGGACAGCGAGCGGTAGAGGTCGCGCACGTGATGCTCGCGCAGCGCCTGCACCGACTGCCAGAGCTCGGCCTCGGTGCGGCCGCAGAAGATCTCCGCCGTCTCGGCGGTGCGGTCGCTGTGCGTGTCGGTGAAGCGCAGCCGGCCGCGCCAGGCGCCGCCGTCGTCGCGGCGGACGACGAGCCGCGTCTCGACCCAGGCCGGCACGCCGCGCACCGGTGGCAGCTCGTGCACGTGGGGCTCGTGGGCGTCGGGCGTGGACAGCCTGGGTGTCGTCATGGGGCACGCGGCTCCGCGCTGGAGAACGGCCGGTGACAGTGAGGGGACGGCCCTAAGATACGGGCGGGGCGCACGATGGCAATAGAAACGCGCCGCCCGGACCCTACCGCGTCGACCACCTGCAGGTCGCCGAGCGGCTCGACGCGCCACGCCTCGAAACGGGCCCGCAGCTCGGGAGCCGGTCCGCTCACCGGACCCCACCCTTGACGCCATTTTCCGGGCGCTCTAGATTGAAGCGCTGCATCTTGTTACACGCACCGCGCCACCAGCTGCACACGCTCTCCGACCCGCTCGACTCCCGGCTTCGGCCGCGGGGCGCCCCGAATGGATCCCCGATCCCTGGTCCCTTCATCTATACCTTTATACGTCGGCGCACCGCATCGGTGGTCGCCCCTTCCCGCCCGGAGCATGGCCCGTGGATATCGCTGAGTTGAAGCAGAAGTCCGTTGCGGAGCTGCACAGCCTCGCCGAAGAGTTGAACATTTCCAACTACTCCGGCCTCCGCAAGCAGGACCTGATCTTCCGCATCGAGCAGTCGCTCCTCGACAAGGACACGGTGATCCGTGGCGAGGGCGTGCTCGAGATCCTCCCGGAAGGCTACGGCTTCCTCCGCAGCCAGGACTGGAACTACCTCTACGGGCCCGACGACATCTACGTCAGCCCGAGCCAGATCAAGCGCTTCGATCTGCGCACCGGCGACACCGTCATGGGCCAGGTCCGCCCCCCGAAGGAGGGGGAGCGCTACCTCGCCCTGCTGAAGGTCGAGAAGGTCAACTACGAGGAGCCGGAGAAGACCAAGCACCGCATCGCCTTCGACAACCTGCGCCCGCGCTATCCGGACCAGCGGATCCGGCTCGAGCGCAAGACGGGCGACCTGTCGATGCGCGTCGTGGACCTCCTCTCCCCGATCGGCAAGGGCCAGCGCGGCCTGATCGTCGCCCCGCCGAAGGCGGGCAAGACGATCCTCATGCAGAAGCTGGCCAACGCGATCAGCGAGAACCACCCGGAGATCGTCCTCATCGTGCTGCTCATCGACGAGCGCCCCGAGGAGGTCACCGACATGCAGGAGAACGTGAAGGCCGAGGTCATCAGCTCGACCTTCGACGAGCCGGCGGACCGCCACGTGCAGGTGGCCGACATGGTGATCGAGAAGGCCAAGCGCCTGGTCGAGCACGGCCGCGACGTGGTCATCCTGCTCGACTCGATCACCCGCCTCGCCCGGGCGCACAACGTGGTCGTGCCGCACTCGGGCAAGATCCTCTCGGGCGGTGTCGACGCCAACGCCCTCCAGAAGCCGAAGCGCTTCTTCGGCGCGGCGCGCAACATCGAGGGCGGCGGCAGTCTCACGATCATCGCCACGGCGCTGATCGACACCGGCAGCCGCATGGACGAGGTGATCTTCGAGGAGTTCAAGGGCACCGGCAACATGGAGCTCGTCCTCGACCGCCGCCTGGCCGACCGCCGCATCTACCCGGCGATCGACATCCAGCGCACCTCGACGCGCAAGGAAGAGCTCCTCATGGACAAGGACGAGCTCAACCGCGTCTACCTCCTGCGCAACTTCCTGGCGGACATGCCGCCGGTCGAGGCGCTCGAGTTCCTGCTGGAGCGCATGAAGCGCACGAAGACCAACAAGGAGTTCTTCTCCACCATGGCCCAGTAGGGGGCGGCCTGCGGCCGCCCATCGAGCCGGGGAGCCGAACGGGCCCGCACTGCGTGCGGGCCCGTTTCGTTTGTATCTTGGAACGCATGCCCCTGCCCTCCGCCGGCCGCCTGCTCGCCGTCGACTGGGGCGAGGTCCGCATCGGACTCGCCCTCTCCGACGAATCGCAGTTCCTCGCCACGCCCCTCGAGACGCTCGTGCGGCGGGCCGGCAAGCGCTTCCCCATGCCGCGCTTCCTCGAGCTCGTGGCCGAGCACGCGCCGGTGGGCGTGCTGGTGGGGCTGCCGCTCACCGGCGAGGGCGCGGAGGAGGCCAGCGCCGCCGCGGCGCGCGAGCTGGCCGGCGCGATCGCCCGCCGGACCGAGCTGCCGCTCGAGCTCTGGGACGAGCGCATGAGCACCGCGCGCGCGCTCGGCATCATCCGCGAACAGGGCGGCTCCGTCCGCGGCCGCAAGGGAGACGTCGACGCCCTCGCCGCCGCGGTCCTCCTGCAGCACTTCCTCGACAGCCGGCGCGCCGGCCCGACCTCATGAGCCTTCGACGAGTCGTTCGTCGCGCCGCCGTCGCCGCGACGCTGCTCCTGGCCGCCTGCGGCGGCGCCACGTCGGGGCCGCCGGCGCGCGTCGTGGTGCCGCCCGGCGCGACCTTCGCGCAGGTGGCCGAGTCGCTGGCGGCGAACGACGTGGTCGGCTCCGCCTTCCTCTTCCGGCTGCGCGCCCGCCTGCAGGGCGTCGACAAGAAGGTCTTCGCCGGCGTCTACGAGTTCCCGCGCGGCATCTCCGCGGGCGAGGTGCTGCGGCAGCTCTCGGAGGGCAAGGTGGCGGCGCGGCGCTTCACCGTGCCCGAGGGGATGACGATGTTCGAGATCGCGGGGCTCGCCGAGAGCCGGCTCGGCGTCCCCGCGGACTCGGTGCTGGGCGCCGCGCGCGACCGCGCGCTGATCGACAGCCTCGGCCTCCCGGGCCCCACGCTCGAGGGCTACCTCTGGCCCGACACCTACCTGCTCGCGCCCGACGTCGCCGCCGGCGAGCTGGTGCGCGTGATGGTGCGGGGATTCGTGGCCGCGTGGGACTCGTCGTGGCGGCGGCCGCTCGACTCGCTGGGCCTCTCGCGGCACCAGCTGCTGGCGATGGCGTCGATCGTGGAGGGGGAGGCGCGGGTGGACGAGGAGCGGGCGACCATCGCCGGCGTCTACTACAACCGCCTGCGCCGCGGCATGCCGCTGCAGGCCGATCCGACGGTGCAGTACGCCATCAGCATGCGGACCGGCGAGCGCAAGCCGCGGCTCTACGAGAAGGACTATCGCATCGAGTCGCCGTGGAATACCTACCGCAACCCCGGCCTCCCGCCCGGGCCGGTGAACTCGCCCGGACGGGAGAGTATCGAAGCCGCGCTCCGGCCGGCCGCGGTGCCCTGGTACTACTTCGTGGCGAGCCCCAACGGGCGCCACACCTTCACCCGCACGTACGACGAGCACCTGCGCGCCGTGGCCCGCGCCCGGCGCGAGACGCGCGCGGCCGAGGCGAGCCGCCCGGCGGACGGAGCCGGCCGCCAGGCCGACGGAGTCAAGGGCGGCAACTGATCCCCCCTCACGCCCCGGCGGCGCGGTAGGCGCGCGCCGCCGCCTCGACGTCGTCGGCGCCGAGGATGCCGGACACCACCGCCACCCCCGCCCCGCCCGCCGCGCGCACGAGCGGCACGTCCTCGGGCCGCACCGCGCCGATCGCCACGCACGGCCGTCCGCCGGCCAGCGCGACCAGCCGCCGGAATCCGGTCTCGCCCAGCGCATCGCCCGCATCGCTCTTCGTCGCCGTCGCGCGCCACGGCCCGATGCCCCAGTAGTCGGCCGCGGCGTTGTGCACGGCCTCCGGCTCCGAGCCCACCGAGCCGCCGAGGACGAAACCTTCGGGAGCGATCCGGCGCGCGAGCGCGAGCGGCAGGTCGTCGGCGCCGAGGTGCGCGCCCGCCGCTCCGACGGCGAGGGCGACGTCGGGCCGGTCGTTGAGCAGCACCGGCACGCGCAGCGCGGCGACGAGCGCCCGCGCCACCTCGGCCAGCGCGCGCGCCGGCACCGTCTTCAGCCGCAGCTGCACCGAGGTCGCCCCGCCGCGCTCGGCCGCGCGGCACGCCTCGACGAGCGCCGCGGGGTCGCCGTCGCGGAGCCACCGGTCGTCGGTGACGAGCATGAGGCGCAGGGCCTCGACTAGATTGGTCGTCATGAGTCTCCCGACGGTGAAGGTAAGCCACCGCGGCACCGCGCGCTGGGCGCGCGGGCATCCGTGGATCTTCCGCAGCGACGTCGACGCCGGCGACGAGCCGCCCGCGGGCGTCGTGCGCGTCGTGGACCCGCACGGCCGCTTCATCGGCCAGGCGCTGCACTCGCCGCGCTCGGAGATCCGGCTGCGGCTGCTGGAGCGCACCGAGCGACCGGTGGACGGCGCGTGGTGGCGCGAGCGCCTGGCGGCCTGCGCCGCGCGGCGCGCCGGCCTCGACGCCACCGCGTGGCGCGTCGTGCACGGCGAGGGCGACGGCCTGCCGTCGCTCGTCGTCGACCGCTACGACCGCTGGCTGGTCGTGCAGCTCCTCTCGGCCGGCATCGAGGCGCTGCGCGGGGACATACTCGCCGCGCTCGCCGACGTGCTGCGACCCGAGGGGATCCTGCTGCGCAACGACGTCGCCGTCCGGCGGCGCGAGGGGCTGGCGGAGGGCGTGGAACTCGCGCTGGGCGCCGTGCCCGAGCGGGTGGAGGTGCGCGAGGGCGCCGTGCGCTACTGGGCCGCGCCGTGGACGGGGCAGAAGACGGGCGCCTTCCTCGACCAGCGCCCCAACCGCGTGGCCGCCGGAGCCCTCACCCGTCCCGGCGGCCGCGCGCTGGACTGCTTCGCCTATCACGGCTCCTTCGCGCTGCACCTGGCGGCGCGTGCGGGGAGCGTGGTGGCGCTCGACGTGAGCGCGGAGGCGCTGGCCCGCGGGGCGGAGAACGCCGCGCTCAACGGCTTCACCAATCTCGAGTGGCGCGAGGCCGACGCCTTCGAGCAGCTGCGCGCCTGGGACCGCGAGCGGGCGCGGTTCGACACCATCGCCCTCGACCCGCCGGCCTTCGCCAAGTCGCGCGCGGCGGTGCCGCAGGCGCTGCGCGGATACCGGGAGGTGAACCTGCGCGCCATGCGGCTGCTGGCGCCGGGCGGCCTGCTCGTCACGGCCAGCTGCTCCTTCCACGTCCGCCGCCCCGAGTTCCTCCAGATGCTCGCGGAGGCCGCGGCCGACAGCGGCCGGCGGCTCACGCTGGTCGACGTGCTCGGCCAGGGCGTGGACCACCCCGAGATCCTCACCATTCCCGAGACCGGATACCTCAAGGGCGCGGTGCTGCGGGCCGAATAAACCCCGACGGGGTGTCGGGGAATCGAACGCGTTGACACTCGTGCGTCCGCGCGCGACTTTACCGCATGCCGAACGAGTACGAAGCGGTGATGTCCCGGCGCGACGCCGTTCGCCGGGTACTCCTCGGCATCCTCCTCGCCAATCTCCTGGTCGTCGTCATCAAGTTCGCCGTCGGTGTCGGCACGTACTCGCTGGCCGTGCTGGGCGACGCGATGCAGTCCTCGGTCGACGTGGGCAACAACCTGCTCGGTCTGGCCATCGTGCGCGTGGCCGCCAAGGGCCCGGACGCCGAGCACCCGTACGGCCATGCGAAGTTCGAGACGGTGGGCGCGCTGCTCATCGTCGTCTTCCTGTCGGTTTCGATCTTCGAGCTCGCGCGCGGCGCCGTCCAGCGCCTCATCGAGGGCTCCCGCTTTCCCACCGTCTCGACGCTGGCACTGGTGCTGATGGTCGTGACGCTCGCGATCAATCTCTGGGTGGTCTGGTTCGAGACGCGCGCCGCGCGCCGGCTGCAGAGCGACCTGCTCATGGCCGACGCGATGCACACGCGGACCGACACGCTCATCACGACCGCGGCCCTCGCCGGCCTCGGCCTCACCCGCCTCGGCTACCCCTGGGCCGACCCGGTGCTGGCCCTCGTCGTGTCGGCGATCGCGGCCTGGGCCGGCTACCGCATCATCCGCCACGCCCTGCCCACCCTGGTCGACGAGCGCGCCGTCGAGGCGGGCAGCATCCGCGGCGCCGCCGAGCAGGTCGTGGGGGTGAGCTCCGCCTACGCCATCCGGTCGCGCGCGGCGGGACCGCAGCGCTTCGCCGAGCTCACGATCGCCGTGGACGGCGAGCAGAACGTCGCCGCCGCCCACCGCATCGCCGACGAGGTCGAGCGGCGCCTGCGGGCCGAGCTGCACCTCGACGAGGTCCTCGTCCACGTGGAGCCGAGCTGAGCCGATGCTGAGCGAGAGCGACGTCCTCCGCGACCGCCGGCGCCGTCCGGCCGCCAGCCTGAAGCAGCAGTACCAGGACTACGTCATGCAGCGCATCGAGAACTACAAGAATTCGATGAGCCGCGACGAGCTCCTGCGCCTGGGCGACGAGGCCGTCTCGCTCATCACCGAGGCGGACGAGGGCCAGTTCCTCCTCACCGAGATCATGATGCTGGAGTCGGTCGACCGGCTGATCATGAAGCGGCTCTCCCTGCGCTCCTACCGACGCTGGCGCCAGCAGTTCATCAAGCTGCGCGCCGCCCAGCGCGAGCCCACCCACTGGGGGCTCGAGCCGGCCCACCCGCTGGCCGCGCTGCTGCCGCGCCTCGAGCCCGAGGACTGCACGGTGGCGATCGGGCACGGTGGCGAGGCGGCCAGCTACCTCCTCGCCGCCCACGACGCCGCCGTCACCTTCCTCGGCACCGACCTGGCGAGCGTCGACCGCGTGGAGTCGCGCATGGCCGCCGAGTCGCTGGCGCTGCGCGACGCCTACGTCGTCCAGCTCGGTCACTGGCTCCCCGACTTCGAGGCGCCCGCCCACGTGGTGGTGCTCGACGTCGCCTGCCTGGCCGACCTCGACCCGGCGCTGCAGCGCGGCCTCCTGCACGAGCTGCAGGCGCGCACCCGTCCCGGCGGCGTGCACGTGCTGCTGCACGGCGGCGGCCTCGCGTCCGAAGCGCTGCTCTCCTACTACGACGGCTGGGAGCGCGACAAGCTGGCCGCGACGCGCGGCCGTGGCGGCCGGAGCGGGCGGCGCCCGGCGGGGATCGTGCTCAGCTGCCCGCCCGCGGAGCAGGAACGGGTCGACGCGCTGGCACTCTAGTCTCGGGCGGAGAATGGATGGGGGGGAAAAGCACGGGGCCGGCAGCGTGCCGGCCCCTTTGCACTGCCTCGTGGACCGCGACTTAGCGCTTCGCGGCCTTCTTCGTGGCCTTCTTGGCCGTCGACTTCTTGGCGCTCGACTTCTTGGCCGTGGACTTCTTGGCGCCGCCCTTCTTGGCCGACGACTTCTTCGCGGTGGACTTCTTCGCGGACGACTTCTTCGCGGCCTTCTTGGTGGCCATACTGCCTCCTCCGGTAGGGATGGACCGCCGACCCGAATGGTCGGTCGGTACTGACGAGAGGTGGTCCGAAGAAGTTCAGATCCCCCTCTCACACCCGAGCGCCTGAGGCTGCGCCGGGCAAGCTCCTACAGGTTCGCGTCCCTCGTCCAGCGTCCTTCGTCCTTCGGCGAACCGGCTACCAGGTCGATGCGTCTGCGTCGTGCCGCTGCTGCTGCTGCTCCTCGCGCGCTGCTGCTCCTCGCGCGCTGCTGCTCCTCGCGCGCTGCTGCTGCGCGCTGTCTGCTGCGGTCGACGCTCCGCCGTTCGGCTGCGTGTCGGTGTGTCGTGCGGGCCCGTTTCTACTCGTTCGGCGCCGCGATTTCTGGCGTTGTGCACTGCGCTCGCGACCTCGCTGGTGAGCGCACACGCACGCACGACTGAGTAGAAGATCGTAAATTTTCGTCGTAACGCAATACCCTTCGCCGACTTTCTTCGTTTGTCCACGCGATCGGCGTCCGCATTCCGACCTCGAACGCGCGGATTTTGCGTGTCGTACACGGAAGGACCGTGCCACGATCGCGCGGTCGAGCGCGCGCTCCAACGACCGAGACGAGAGGAATCATGTCCACGCGCCAGCAGGAGCCGAGCCCGCCGCACGTCGTCGTGCGCCTCGCGGTGGCCGCGCTCGCCGGCCTCACCGCCCTCGCAGCGGTCGCCACGCTCTGGTGGCCGTACGGATGGGATCAGGGCGTCTTCGGCTGGGTGAGCGACACGATCCTGCGCGGCGGCCTGCCCTACCGCGACGCGTGGGACGTGAAGGGTCCGCTCGTCTACTACGTCTTCGCCGCCGTCGAGGGCGTGCTGGGTCGCGGCATGTGGGGCATCCGCGTCTTCGACCTCGCGCTGCTCGCCGCCGCGGCGCTGGCCGCGCGCCGCCTGGTGCGGCCGATCGCGGGTCCCACGGCCGGCGTCGTCGCGGCGCTCGTGCTCGTGCTCGTCTACCTCGGCCACGGCTACTGGAACACCGCGCAGCCCGACTCGTGGGCAGGGCTCGTCTTCGTCCTCGCCTTCGTCCCGCTCGCGGGCCCGCTCCTGGAGGGACGCGGTCCCGGCGCGGGCGCGCTCGCCTTCTCGGCCGCGCTCGTCGGCGTGGCCGCGCTCGCGAAGCCGCTCTACGCCGTCTTCGGCATCCTGCCCGGTCTCGCCGCGCTGCTCCCGCCGAGCGAGGGACCGCTGGGCCGGCGGCTGGCGCGCGGCGCGCTGGTCGTGGCCGTCTTCCTCGCGCCCATCGCGGCGACGGCGGCCTGGTTCCACGCGCAGGGCGCGCTCGACACGCTCGTCGACGTTTACGTGCGGCACAACAT
>Ga0307409_100000824_pt1 | contig 14257 bp, 5 predicted proteins | sample 322Ometagenome_2_FD_203888 | JGI IMG/M metagenome (GOLD analysis project Ga0307409, IMG submission 203888) | Maize rhizosphere microbial communities from greenhouse at UC Davis, California, United States - 322HYB-O-2 | ecosystem: Host-associated > Plants > Roots > Rhizosphere > Soil | place...
ACGAGTTCGAGAAGGTCAGCAGCGCCCTGCCGGAGCAGCGGATCCATCTCGCCCAAGACCGCGTCTTCTACCACCGATCCAGCGTCTATGGCGCAGAGAATCATCTGATCGCCTTGGCCTTCCAGCGCGAGGTGATCAATCACACCCTCCCGCAGGTGCGGCCCGATCTGATCCACTGCAATGACTGGATGACCGGCCTCATCCCCGCGGTGGCAAAGCGCCACGGCATCCAATCCCTCTTCACCGTCCACAACATCCACTCCGAGCACCTCACGCTCGCACAAATCGAGGACCGGGGCATCGATGCCGCGGACTTCTGGCAGCACTGCTACTACCGCCGCGCGCCATGGAACTACGAGGAAAGCCGTGCCAACAATCAGGTGGACCTCCTGACCACCGGCATCCTCTCCGCCGACCACGTGAACACGGTCAGCCCGACTTTCCTTGATGAGATCGTGCAGGGCTTCCATCATTTCATCCCGGACGCGATCCGCAACCAGCTCCGCGACAAGCATCGCGATGGCCGGGCCACCGGTATCCTCAATGCGCCGGACCCGGTCTTCGACCCCGCCAGCGATCCCTACCTGAAGCATCACTTCGAGGTCGCCGATCACACTGAAGGCAAGCGCAAGAACAAGCTGGAGCTGCAAGAGCGGCTCGGCTTGATGGGCGATCCCGATGTGCCGCTGTTCTTCTGGCCTTCGCGCCTCGATCCCGTGCAGAAGGGCTGCCAGCTCCTCGGGGAGATCCTCCACAGCATCGTCACCCAGAACAAACTGCAGATCGCCATCATCGCCAGCGGTGCCTACAAGAACCACTTCCACGACATCGTGAATCGCCACCGCTTCCACGACCGCGTGGCAGTCCGCGACTTCGATGAAGGCCTCTCGCACCTCGGCTACGCGGCCAGCGATTTCATCTTCATGCCCTCGTCCTTCGAGCCCTGCGGCCTGCCGCAGATGATCGCGCCGAAGTATGGCAGCCTCACATTGGCCCACGATACCGGCGGCCTGCACGATACCGTCGAGCAATTCGACGCCGAAGGGGACCAGGGCAATGGTTTCCTCTTCAAGCACTTCAATGGCGACGGCCTGCGCTGGGCGGTCAATGAAGCACTGAAGTTCTACCACGGCGGCGAAGAGCACCGCACCCACCACCGCGCCCGCATCATGAAGGAGGCCGTGGCCCGCTTCAACCACGAGGCCACCGCGGCAGCCTACATCAAGCGCTACGAGCAGATGCTGCAGACCGAGGTGACGGCGTGAGGCCAAGTTCTCAGGAAAGTATCCGACCTACTGGCTGATACCTTAACCTATTGCCCCGCTGATTCGTTGAGAATCCGGGCCACATAGGCATCAACCAGTTTTTCCCTCTCATCAATGCCACCGGTCACCACGGGCGTGTTCTCGGTCTTGCTGGAAAAGACAACGTGAATCGCTCCGTTGGAGGACCAGACGCTAACGAAAGCGGTTGCATCGCCTTCAAACACCTCACCGGTCCACTCCATGGGGCCTGCGAGATGGAACGTGTCCATCGCCCAATAGGCAGCAACCTGGGACATACGACTTCTTGGAAAGACGCGCGCTCAGATTCACCATTGGCGAATCCGGTATTGAAGCACATTTCCACTTGGCGTGTTCAAACGATCCCTTCGTCCGCGAGAGCTGGGTGCTGGTGCTTCATCCGCCCACATGACTCCTAACTGTCGACCGGAAAAGCAAGCGGGGAAGCCAAGCACGCCAAGCGCTCCAATCAATCGACAAAACTAGACCCACTACTCAAGTTCATCGTCAAAACCGATGCCGCTTCAAAAACTCACGATGAGGTCCTAGCCGCGGTTCATGCCACACTCCGTGGTGACGCTTATGAACCTCAGCTTCACGATGCCCCTTGAATGGGTTAGAGAACCGGTTGACCGCAATCCTTCGCCCATGCCGATGCAGGCTGCCAGCGAGATTCTGCTCCCCCACCCCGCCATGAGCAACCGGCTCCAATTCACCGCCGACGACGGCGCTTCGCTTCACTACAAAACTTGGAACGTCCCCGGGGCCACTCGCGCCTTGGTGCTGATCCACCGCGGCCACGAGCACGCCGATCGCTGGGATCCGGTGATCCCTTCACTGGAAATGCCGGACACCGCGATCTACGCGTGGGAGGCCCGAGGCCACGGACAATCGGAAGGCCGGCGCGGCCATGCGACCGGCTTCATGCAGTATGTGCGGGACCTCGATACCTTCTTCCGCCACTTGCAAGCGGCCCATGGCCTGACGCCAGATCGCACGGTGGTCGTAGCCCACAGCGTGGGTGCAGTCATCGCCGCGACATGGGTGCATGATTTCGCGCCGCGGATCGCCGGACTGGTGCTGGCGACGCCGGCCTTCCATGTGAACCTGATCGTGCCCGGCGCGCTGGCGAACATCCGGCTGATGCAAAAGCTCAAGCCCGACGCCACCATCAAGAGCTACGTCCGCGGCTCATGGCTGACCCGCGACGCGCAAGCGGCCACCGTCTACGATGCCGACACTGCGATCTCGAAGGACATCTCCGCGAAGATCCTGGTGGAGCTCTTCGACACCGGCAAACGCGTGACCAGCGATGCCGCGGTGATGGACCGCCCGCTGCTGCTCTTCTCGGCCGGCGCCGACCGGGTGGTGAAACGCGAGGCGATCGATGCGTTCTACGATAACTACGGTAGCGAGCAAAAGGTCCACCTCTCGCTGAAGGACGCGCGCCATGCCATCTTCCACGACCTCTGCCGCGATGAGGCGAGCGGCGCGATCCGGCGCTTCGCCGAGCGTTGCTTTGAGAAACCCACGCCACCGCGACTCGAAGCGGACCTTTCCCATCCCGCCACGAATGCGGAATACGCGGGATTGCAAAAGCCGCTGCCATCCCCCTCGCTGAAGGGCCTTTCCTTCTCCGTCCAGCGGACGATGTTAGGCACGCTTGGAAAGCTAAGCCGCGGCATCCGCATCGGCCACGCCACGGGTTTCGACTCCGGCGAGTCACTCGACTACGTCTATGAAAACCAATCGCGCGGCGCACTCGGCATCGGCAAGGTGATCGACCGCGGCTACCTCGACGCCATCGGCTGGCGCGGCATCCGCCAACGCCGCGCCTGCATGAACCAAGCACTGCGCTTCGCCCTCATAAAGGTCCGCGAGGAAGGCCTGCCACTGGAGCTGATGGACATCGCGGGCGGTGCCGGGCGCTATTTGCTGGATATCCTCGATGACCCGGAAGTCGGCAGCGACCTCCACGTGCTGTGCCGCGATTGGAGCCAGTCCGCGCTGGAAACCGGTCGCGCCGCAGCGAGCGCGAGGCTCTTGAAGAGCCGGATCGATCACGTCCGCGCGGATGCCTTCGACGAGACTTCGCTCGCGAACGTGGAGCCCAAGCCTTCGGTTGCGGTGGTCTCCGGCCTGTATGAACTCTTTCCCGAGAATGAACGCCTCCAGCGCTCATTGCGGGGCCTCTTCTCCGCGGTTGCCTCCGGAGGCTGGCTGATCTACACCGGCCAACCGTGGCACCCACAGGTAGAAATGATCGCACGCACCCTGACAAATCGAGACGGCCGCTTCTGGGTGATGCGCCGTCGTCCCCAAGGCGAGATGGATGCACTGGTTGAAGCCGCCGGCTTCCGCAAGGAGAAGCAGTGGATTGATGACTTCGGCATCTTCACCGTGAGCATCGCTCGCCGCCCATGAACCGCGCTCCCCGTGAACCTGGCCTGCTGTGGTCGAGGCTGTGGCGTTTGGCCCTCGCAGGCGGCATGTTCGTGCTGGTCTACGGCTTCTGCAATACCTTCACCTCGACCCGTCAGAACGTGGGTTCGTGGTTCTGGGAGTGGGAGCGCCACATTCCCTTCGTGAAGGAAATGGTGGTCCCTTATTGGTCGCTGGACCTCTTCTTCGTCGGAGCCTTCTTCCTCTGCGCCAATAAATCCGAGCTGAACCTGCTGACCAAACGGTTGGTGGGGGTGATCGTGGCGAGCGGAATCTGCTTCCTGCTCTTCCCGCTGAAGATGGGCTTCGACCGGCCCGTGCCCTCGGGTTGGACCGCACCACTCTTCCACGCGCTGTATGCGAATGACATGCCTTACAACCTCGCGCCATCGCTGCACATCAGCCTGCGCTCGCTGGTATGGTTCGTTTACGGCGCGCACCTGACAGGTCTAACGCGCAAGGTCACCAAGGTCTGGTTCATGCTGATCAGCCTTTCCACCCTGCTGGTCTGGCAACACCATGTCATCGACGTGGCCACCGGCTTCATGATGGGGTGGCTGATCGCGGCGTTGATTCCGGATCCGCGTTTCAAGACCGGACCGACTCCCTCGCCAAAGCTTGCGCTTCGCTACGGAGCCGGTGCGCTCGCCTGTGCGGTGCTGGCCTTCCTGTGGTTCGGCTTCGCCTGGCCCGCTCTGTCGCTGGGCATCATCTCGATTGCCTACGCCACCGGTCTTGCACGCGTGCTGGGAAAGGAAAATGGCACGCTCTCGCCCTCTGCCGAGTGGTGCCTGATGCCAGTGCTGCTGGTGACTCACCTCTATCAGCGGCGCTGGCTCCGGCGCGAGCCGGCGTGGTGCGAGATCGCGCCCGGCGTCATGTTCGGCCGCAAGTTGACCGGACGCGAGGCGAAAGGGCTGCTGGCGGGCGGTCCGCTGGCGGTGCTCGACCTGACCGCGGAGTCGAACGCCCCGACCGTGTTTCGCGAGCAGGCGCACTACCGCAGCCTGCCGCTGCTGGATCTCGTGAAGCCAGCCGACGAGGACATCGCGAAAGCCATCGCTTTCATCCGCGAGCAGCAGCCGAAAGGGCGAGTGTTTGTCCACTGCCAGCTTGGCCTCCAACGGTCGGCCCTGATCCTGGCCCACTGGCTCGTCGAGAGCGGCGGGGCTGGCGATCTTGAAGGGGCAAAGGCGATGATTTGCACCCAGGTGCCGGAAGCCGTTCTGTCACGATGACCGATATTGCCGCGGCCCCACCGGACCGCTATGAAGTGAGGTAGCCATGAAACGCCGCCATTTCCTAGGTACCGCCGCGGCCCTGCTGCCGGGTGCATCCCTTGCCGCAGAAGAGCACACGGAAGCGCAAGCTCCCCTGCTCCGCTTCGGCCTGATCGCCGATGCCCAATACGCCGACGTCGATGCCGAAGGCGAGCGCCACTACCGGTCCACCCCGGAGAAGCTGAAGCGTGCGGTGGAAACGATCCGCGCCGCGAAGCCGGCCTTCACCCTGCATCTCGGGGACTTCATCGACCGCGATTTCAAGTCCTTCGACACGATGCTACCGATCATCAACGCGCTAGGCCATCCGGTGTATCACCTTCTTGGAAATCACGACTACTCGGTGGCAGACACCGAGAAGGCCCGCGTGGTCGCCATGCTCGGCATGCCGCACGACTACTATACCTTTCGTAGTGGCAACATCCGCATCGTGATGCTGGATACAAACTCGATCTCGACGTACAAGTATCCCGCGAACACGTCCTCCGCCACGGCCGCGGCGGAGCAACTGAAAGCCTTGGAAGCCACCGGCCAGCCCGGAGCAAAGCCATGGAACGGCGGTGCCTCCCCTCCGCAGCTCGAGTGGCTCGACCGCGAGCTCACCGCCGCCGACGTGGCCAAGGAGCGCGTGATCCTCTGCGGCCACCATCCCCTGCTACCGGCGGACATGCACCAGATCTGGAACCACGAGGCCGTGCTCGCCGTGATCGACAAGCATCCCTCCGTCGTCGCGTGGTTCAATGGCCACAACCACGCAGGTGACTTCGTCGAGCGCAAGGGCCTCCCTTACCTGACCTTCCGCTCGATGCTGCATCACCCGGAGAACACCGCATTCTCCATCGTCGACGTTCACTCCGACCGCATCGTCATCACCGGCCACGGGCGGGAGATTTCGCGGGTGCTGAAGGCCTGATCCGGGGCACGGCCCTTCCGGGCCTACTGGTCTGCGCGCGGAGAACCACAGCCAGCGGCCGAGACCGGAAATTCGTGTCTTTGCCCCAAATCGAGGAAAAACCAAATAATTGGTGCCAGATGTCGGGGTTTCGGGCGGATTCTCGTAATTGTAATAATCCCTCTCCCCTAGAGCCTGCAGGCCAACCCAAGCCACGCTTGCCCGGCAAGCCCACGGGGAGCTTCCCCAAGCAAGCCCACTTCATGAAACCCACCTCCGGATCTTCCGGTCGCGCCGCCGTGGCCGTAGCTGGCAGCCTTTTTCTCACGACGAATGTCCTGCACGGCCAGCTCGCCGTCTCCGACAGCGTCCAGACCTACCCGACCCTGACGAACACCACCGTCACGGTTACCGGGAAGTCCGAGCTGCACATCACCGGCACCAGCAATCCGATCTCCGGAAGCACGATCCATCTCAATTCCGAAGACGCGTGGCTGTGGTTCGACAATCTCCGGCCCACCACGGCGGATGACTATCTCGGCCAGATCAAGGTCAATGGTGCCACCGCCGTGCACGGCACCAATGTGCGGGTGGTGCAGTACGGCATGGGCACCGTGATCACCCCGTTCACGAACGCCGTCCAACCCCTGCAGACGTTCACCGATCCCAAATTCAGCGGCGACTCGAAAAACTACAGCCTCTACACCTACTACGACACCGCCGGCGAACTGGGTATGATGAACCGCAACATCAGCTCATTCAAGCTGAAGCGCGGCTACATGGCGACCTTCTCTAACCAAGCCAACGGCTCCGGGGTCAGCAAGGTCTACATCGCCCAGGATCACGACCTGACTGTGGCCAACATGCCGGCGAATCTCGACAACGCGATCCAGTTCGTGCGCGTCTTCCCTTGGCGTTGGGTTTCCAAGAAAGGCTCCTGCGACGTCTCGCCCGACGTCCTCAATGCCGCCTGGTATTACAACTGGAACAACGACCAGAACTCGACGCTCAACTGGGAATACGTGCCCATCCGCCAGCAGAAAAATTGGCCCTCCTACCCGACGAACAAGACCAGCGTCACCCACCTGTCGGGCTACAATGAGCCGGATAACCCGGTCGAGGATTCCTATGTCAGCTTGGGCAACGGTTCACGGGATGCCGCCATCGCCGCTTGGCCGGAGCTGCTCGCCACCGGCTTGCGCGTGGGATCTCCCGCCTGCACGGACGGAGGAAAATGGTGGCTCTACGAGTTCATGGACAAGGCCAACGCGGCGGGCCTGCGCGTCGACTACATCACCATCCACTTCTACCGGTGCGGACAATCCGCGGCGGGGTTGAAGACCTTCCTACAGGAGATTTGGGACCGCTACCACAAGCCCATCTGGCTGACGGAGTTCAACAACGGCGCCAACTGGACAACCTGCGGCGACCCCACCACGGACCAGAACGCCACGACCATCGGCAGCTTCATCGACATGATGGACGAGACGCCGTGGATCGAGCGCTATGCCGTCTACAGCAATGTCGAGTGGCAGCGCAACATGACTTGGGATGCCCGCTGGGACGGCGGCGCGGGTCTCACCCCAGCCGGTGTGATCTATCGCGACCAGAAGTCGCCCATCGGCTACCTCCAGGAGGATATTCCCCTGGGAGTGAAGCGCGGCGTGGTGCAGCTCACGCTCGATGGAAATACTCGGGACGTCTCGGGATACGACAACCGCGGCGTCTGCTATGGCGTGCCGACTTACACCGTCGGCCAGAATGGACAGGCCCTCGACCTCAATGGGTCTAACAATCACGTCAAGCTGCCCCCCGCCATCGCGAACACCAATGCGTTCACCTTCGCTGCTTGGGTCAATTGGGACGGAGGCGCGGCCAACCAGCGCATCTTTGATCTCGGCAATGACACCAGCCAGTTCTTTTTCCTGTCGCCGAATGTCGGCGGCGAAATGCGTGTCGGGCTGAGGAATGGCTCCGGAACCACCGGCAGCATCGCGACCTCCGCGCTTCCTTCCGGAAGCTGGCAGCACGTCGCCGTCACCATGCAGGGCAGCACCGCGAGGATCTACCTCAATGGCGTGCAGCAAGTGCAAGGCACGCTCTCGGATCCAGCCCTGTCCGGCACGATGCAAAACTACCTCGGCAAGAGCCAGTGGGCTGCCGACCCGCTTTTCAATGGCAAGCTGGATGACGTCACGATCGCCGACTCCGCCATGAGAGCGGATCAGATCGCAGCACTGATGGCAAATACCCTGCCGCCATTCGCCGCGCATTGGCAAGGCGACGTGGACGGCAGCTGGAGCACGAACAACACCGGCAACACCAACTGGGTCACCGCTGCCGGTGGCTCGACCGATACCGCACAGACGCCTGCCACGAATACCGCGGTGAGCTTCTCCCCGGGTGCTGGCAACCCTTCCGGCACCACCTTGGGCGCTGACTTCGCCATCGAAAGCCTGTCCGTCACGACCCCATCGTCCGTTGGCATCGGGGGCACTCACAATCTCGCGATGGGTGCCAGCGGCATCGAGGTAACCAGCGGTGCCGGCCCGACCGTCATCAATACCAGCGGGCAGGTGACCGTGGGAGTCGATCAAACGTGGGCGAACAACTCAGCGAACCCTCTGACCGTGAGTAGCGCGATCTCCGGCGCCGCGGAGTTGCGAGTCACCGGCGCGGGCACGCTCGTGCTCACCGGTACCAATCCCATGACAGGCAACCTTTCGATCTTCGGGGGCGGCTCGGTGAGCGTGCCCGAGATCGCCAGCACCCTTGGCACCATGACCCGCGTCGGCATGGGCGGCGGAGGCTCCGGCGGGACGCTGATCTACACCGGCACCGGCGAGACCTCGAATCGTGTCCTGACGTTCCAAGGAGGCTACGGCACGCCCGGCATGCTCCTCGACCAATCGGGAACGGGATTGCTGAAGTTCACCTCTGACACCGCCGCCATCGCCAGCGTCTCGAAGACGCTGACCCTGCAGGGATCATCCAGCGGCACCGGTGAATTCTCCGGAGTCATTGCCAATGGCGGCACCACCACTTCTCTAACAAAGGCAGGCACGGGGACATGGACCCTCTCCGCAGCGAACACCTACACCGGCACGACGATGCTGAGCGCCGGCACGTTGGCGATCGGCAACAACGCCGCCTTTGGAACCAGCACCTTGGACCTCCGCGGCGGAGCTATCCAATCCTCGGACACCACCACGCGCACGATTGCGAATGCGATCACGGTCAGCGCCGACACCACCTTCAGCGGCACCGGCAACCTGCTCTTCACCGGAGCGGCCAATGCCGGCAGCCTGCCGAAGGGTTTCATCGTCAACAATGCCCGCACGGAGTTCAGCGGCGTGATAAGCGGCAGCGGCGCGCGTTCAAAAGCGGGCACCGGCACCCTGGTGCTGAGCGGCGTGAATACCTACACCGGCGCGACCACCGTCAGCGCCGGCACGCTTGAAGTGAATGGTTCGCTGGCAGCCGGCAGCGCCGTCACCGTGACGAACGGCGGCACTCTCACCGGCATCGGAAGCATCAAGGGAGCCACCACCTTTGCCACTGGATCGCGCTTGGGATGGTCCTTGGCGGCCAACAGCGGCACCTCTGGAAAGCTGACCGCAGCAGCGGTCAGTGTTTCCAGCGGCGCGGGCCTCAGCCTCGTCTTCAATGGCCCGGGCAGCACCGTTGATTTCACCGATGCCTTCTGGACGCAGAGCCACAATTGGCAGGTTCTCACAAGCACCGGCATGACGGGCACCTTCGCCCCGGGTTCTGTCAGCACCGACCCCGCGGGCAACTCCGTCACGGGTCACGGCAGCTTCTATCTCCAGCAAAACTCGACAGGCTTGAAATTGTTCTACGTGCCTGCTGGCTCCCTGCCGCCGTCAGCTCCGACAGGCCTTGCGGGATCCGTGATGCCCGGCGGAGTCGGACTTAGCTGGAATGCCGTCGTCGACGCCGTCGCCTACAATGTCCTTCGTTCAACCCAGCCCGGAGGACCCTACGAAATCGTCGCCACGGACGTTACCGGAACGAGCTACAACGACCGGTCGGTGTCCAATGGCACGCACTACTACTATGCGGTCATCGCGGTGAGTCCCAATGGCGAGAGCCCTCCAACGACGGAGATCTCCGCGACGCCGCACCTGCCGTCCACCATCAACAAGGCGGACAACGCGACCGACCTCAACCAAGCATCAAGCTGGGTGGGAGACGTGATTCCGAGCGCCTTCGACACGGCGAGATGGACCGGCCTCACCGGACCGAATTCCGTCCTACCCGGCTCAGACCCCAAGTGGAATGGAATCAGCATCGGCGACACCGCCGGCGCTGTCAGCATTGGCGCGGGCAACACCCTCACTCTCGGCAGCGGTGGCATCGACATGAGCGCGGCAACGCAGGATTTGGCGATCTTATCCGGATTCACTCTTGGTGCCGGACAATCCTGGAAGGTCGCCACCGGCAGGACGCTTACCCTCGGAGGGAGCTTCACCCGCGGCACAGGCTCCACGCTCTTGTTAGACGAGAGCACTCACACCGGCACCGTGACCGCCAGCCTACCGCTCACGGACGGCATCATCGGAACGTGGGCGTCAGTGAAAAGCGCGGGCATCGCGGCGAATGGCGGATCAGGCGGCTTCACCTTTGGCACCGTCAGCGGCGGAAACGTCGTGCCCTACACCGTAGCCACGCCATTGACCACGGCGCTCTGGACCGCTCCTGGAGCGAACACGGTCAACTACGATGTCTCCGGTGCCAGCCTGAACATGGGAGTGAGCCGCGTGGCGAAGACCCTGCGCTACACAGGCGCTGCCGCAACCACCTACACCGTGAACTCCGGCGCAACGCTGACGGTGAACGGCATGATGAACGCGGGTGGTGGTCTCTGGACGTACAATCCCGGCGTCATCATCGGCTCGTCTGGCAACAATGAACTGGTTCTCAGCTCGGGCACTGCGGGCCTCGCATTGACGGGCGTCATTGCCAATGGCCCTGTCGCCAGTTCGGTCACGGTCGCCGGACAAGGCACGGTGACGCTTTCCGGAGCGAACACCTACACCGGTGGCACTACCGTCAGTTCGGGCAAGCTGGTGGCAACACCAACCGCTCTCAATAGCAGCCCCATCAGCATCCAGAGCGGCGGCACGCTCACCTTCAATGGCAACAACCTGACCAGCTCGAGCGCCGTGTCCGGCTCCGGTGCGATCCTCAACGACACCGCCAACACCATCGTTCTCACCGGCGACCACTCTGGATTCAGCGGCACTTTCACCCATAGCGCGGGAAGCAATAACACGCAGTTCAACTCGGCCGTTTCTGGCAGCCCGGATGCCGCTTACATGATCACCGCAGGCGAGCTGATCTTCGCCCTCAGTGGCAACTACACCGTAAAGATGGGTTCGCTTACCAGCACCGGCGGCAATATCCGCGGCGGCAACAGCGCCACCGGCACCACCACCCTCGAGGTGGGCAATCTAGGCACCAGCACGTCGATTGCCGGCAATCTCAACAACGGCACCACCAAGGTTCTCGCCCTCACCAAGGTCGGGACCGGAACCCTCACCCTACTCGGCTCTAGCAACTACTCCGGCGGCACCACCGTGAATCGAGGTACCTTGATGGCGAACGGCACCTTGACAGGCACCGGCGCGGCAGTCGTCAACAGTGGCGGCACGCTGGCAGGCACCGGCACCGTGAGCGCTCCAGTCACCATCGCTAGCGGCGGCACGCTGGCTCCCGGCAACGGCAATGGCGGCGTGCTCACGCTGGCTGGCGCGCTGTCGCTACAAGACGGCAGTGTGCTGGAGATGAGCCTCGGCACTACCTCCAGCCGGGTTTCCGTCGGAGGCGCCTTTTCTGCGAGTGGCATCGTTACCATCAACCTCAAAGCCTTGGACGGGGTCGGCCCGGGGACTTATCCGCTCATCACCGGTGCCACCGGCATCAGCGAGGCGAACTTCACCGTGGGTGCCATCCCTGCCGGTTACGCCTGCGCTCTCTCGGCGAGCGACGGCACGCTGTCCGCCACCGTGGCCATTCCGCCAGCCATTCCAGCCTCCTTGTCCGCGACCAGCGGAACTTCGGAGATCGTGCTGAATTGGGCCGCCTCGCCATCTGCCGCCAGCTACAACATCAAGCGCTCCACCGAATCCGGCAGTGGCTATGAAACCATCGCCACCGGAATCACCACGACCGGCTACACCGACACGGGCCTCACCGTGGGCACCACCTATTACTATCTCGTGTCCGCCGTGAATCCGCTGGGAGAAAGCGACGACTCGAGTGAAGCAAGCGCGCTCGTCCTCAGCGCCAGCGAATCGTGGCGCAAGCAGCACTTCGGTACCACCGACGAAACCGGTGACGCTGCCGATGCGGCAGATCCCGATGGCGATGGCCTGTCGAACCTGATCGAATTCGCACTCGGCACCCTCCCGAACCAATCCTCGGCAGATACCGCACCCGAAGCCGCAATCGTTGATAGCAGGCTCACGATTACCGTCACCCGAAATACCGCCGCGATCGATGTGGTGATGACGATCCTGGCGAGTGAGAGCCTCGAGTCGGAAGACTGGCATCCCATCGCCCGCAGTGCCGGCGGTCTACCCTTCACGGACATCATCCAGAACCTTCCGACCGGCGCTACGATCCAGGAGACCGGCACGGGATCCACGCGCACCGTGCAGATCGGAGACATCCAACTCACCAACGATCCTGCGCATCCGAGACGCTTCCTGAAGCTTCAGGTCGAGCGATGACGAAAGGGCAGTCGAGCTCCGCTATCAGGAAAGAAAAAGTGGAAAAGGCCGCCCCGCGCTCCCGTGCGTGGCGACCTTCCCCTGTCCTCCAACGGGTGCCATGAGAAATCAGAACTCCACCTTGAGGCGGGCGAAGAGCTTGCCGCCCGGTGGCATTGGAAAACTGACGGTCCACACCTCACCGTCCGGACCAGTCTCCATAGTGATAATGACGCCATCCTCGCCATCCACTGCGGTGAAAGGAAGGTCGAGCCCGGAACCATATTGGATGACCGGCTCAACTGAGGAGGCTCCGGCACTGCGCTCAAAGGTGAAGAGAAAGCGATTACCCGAAACGCTCCCGGTGGGCTTGCCAACCGGCGTCCCGGCAACCAGCGGATCGCCATCGAGGAAAAACTCCAGGGCATTTGCGAAGCCATCGCCATCGGGATCGGCCTCGGACAGCTCGTCGCCTGCATTCGCCCACTCGTAGCCCGATGCCCAACCGGCATACGGCGATGCGCTGGGAGTGACCGCAATCTTGTTCCCCTCGTAGGCGTAATCGATGGTGTAGCCATCACCGCCCTCGATGGCAGCGAAGTCGCCGCCACTACGTGTCCCATAGGTCGCGATGACATAGGGTTGGATCAAAGGCGGACCATCGGGAAGCTCGATCCGCAGGGTCGCGCCTTCGACATTCAAGTCACCATCCACGACAAGCAAATCACCGGAGGCGGGCGTGAGTTCGATCGCCAGCGTGCCACTCACCGCGACATCCTCGTCCACCGTGAGCGTGCCCACGCCGTGCCCCGGCGCGACGGTCCCCATCGCTGTCACCGATCCGCCAAGCGTGCCCGCGCCCGCGATCGTGCCGCCTTCCTGGGCAGTCACGTCGGATGCCACCAGTTCGTCATCGATATAGAGAGTGCCGCCTTCGATAATCGTCGCCCCGGTGTAATAGCAAGTCCCCGCGCACGTCAGCGAGCCGACACCGCGCTTGGTCAGGCCACCGCCGCCATCGAGCAGGTCCACCGTGAAGCCGATCTGGTGTTCCGTGAAGCCACTGTTGACCTGGGCCGTGGTATCGATGAACAGGCCGCCATCCTCGATTCTCACGGTGTCAATGCCACTGAGGAGGTCGAGATCATCGGCTCGCGGCGTGAACGTGCCACCATTGAAAACGACGGAGGTGGTGCCGGTGCTCTCGCCCTTCATGATGTGGCTCGCGGTGAGCGTGCCGCCATTGAGTTCGAAGGTCGCACTGGCCGCGTCCGCATAGCCCAGGATCAGCGAGGAGAAGACCGCGATCGAGGTGGTGCCGCCGAGCGTCCAGGTGGCGGTGGCATTGCCACTTTCACCGAGATAGGTATCCGTGGACATGTTGATGAAGTAGCCACCGCTTTGCTGGATGGCCGCGGTGCTTCCATTCCCCCGACCAATCGCGACATGAGTCCCCGGCATCGTCGGCAGCTTGTTGAAGGAGCCGTTGCCGCTGATTTCGAAGGTGCCGCTGGCTCCGTCCGCACCGACGATGAACCAGTCGTGAGCATTGGCCGCGGCGCGACCGTTGAAATCGAAGACTCCTGTCGCACCAGTGCCGCTGCCGATCGTCCATGCGGCCATGCA
>Ga0307409_100000825_pt1 | contig 14255 bp, 8 predicted proteins | sample 322Ometagenome_2_FD_203888 | JGI IMG/M metagenome (GOLD analysis project Ga0307409, IMG submission 203888) | Maize rhizosphere microbial communities from greenhouse at UC Davis, California, United States - 322HYB-O-2 | ecosystem: Host-associated > Plants > Roots > Rhizosphere > Soil | place...
TGTATAATCATTATATTTAACATTGATTATACACTTACAAACAATGAAACATATCATTTTATTATTGACCTTGGTTATAACGGGACAATATATTGCTATGGAGCTGGCGACAATACCCCACACTAATTTTTTTTCATTGTTGCCTGCAGAGACACAATCTGACTTGTATGGTAGATATTTTTCTTTACAATCTTTTTATAATTTCCGATGCACTAATAAACAGTATAATAAACTTACTTTTTATCAACACAAATCGATTCCTATAAAAGATGCTCCTTTTTTTCAAAGAATCTTTTTATATGCCATCAAAAATAAAGACAATTCACGGATAACTGATCTTTTACAATGCTCGCATGAATCCTTGCGCACATTAGACCAACAATACCCTTTTTTATATACCTCAATGCTCTCTCAAGCTGTTAAGCAGACACATAAAAATGCACTCAAAAGGCTCATTAAGGGTGGTGATAAGAATAAAAGAAAAAAAGACATACTGTCTATGGGATATGAATATGAAAACAAAGAAATCAACATACTCTGCTCTCGAGTATATAATGGTATTCCTGCTGACAATAATTATGAAACATACATGCAGAGAGCAATAGATAACAACCATTTTCATACTCTATTTCTTATTCTACAAAATGATCAGCCACACAATATCATATTGACGGGTAACGAAATACCAGAAAGAGCGATAGATTACGATTATGTGCTTGCTGTACTACAACAAAAGAATAACCTTACAATTACGGCGGATCAAAAAAAAGGTTTTTTAAAAGTCGCATTACAGAACGGTCATGTGGAAATGCTTAAAGAACTTTCTCATCATGGCATCGGAAAAAATGAAATTATGCTTGAGATAGTAAAGCTCGATAATAACGCAATCATCGATGCAATTACATCGGGCAATTTAGAATATCTTAAATATTTAGTTGAGTTATTACAGGTTGATCTTAATGCTTTTTCTCCTGACGCAGGCAGAACTCTCCTCTTTGTAGCTTTACAAGGTGGATACGATAACATTGCACACTATCTATTGGAAAATATGAGCATAGATAATATTGAATTCAAAAATCCTGCAACTGGCAATACACTTCTTCATGAAGCAATTTTATGCAAAAGACCCAAAATAGTGAGCCTTATCCTGCAACTGGAAGCTAGAGTTAATGAAACTAATAACAATGGAGAAACTCCTTTTAACCTTTTCATAAAAAAACACATACGACATTTGGATCATAATATAGGAAAGATATTGAAGCATTGGGGTGCTGATATTAATAGAGCGGATATAACAAATCAAACCCCCACAGACTATGCATTTTTAGAATATCTCTCTTCCTGTGAAGATCAAAATCGTGCCGATATATTAAAAACTTTACATTGGTTAGTTAAAAACGGAGGAACTGTAAGTGTCCCCGCCCACCCTACAAAAACCGTTGATTTTCTACAAGACACTATCGATCGTGGGGCTTCTTTAAAAGTAATAAGACTCATTCTTCCATGCATTGCAAACATTAATGCCAAACTTTATTCCAAGGTAGACATACATTGCCGCACAGATTATATAGGTAATACTCCGCTTCATAGAGCTATACTGACACGTAATACTGAACTCATAGAAGCATTGCTACAACATGGCGCTGATGCAAGTATATCAAACTATATCTTTCTTACTCCGGTACATTATGCATTATGGAATAAAAATTTTAATGTTCTGAGATTCATTGCTCAACATAATCTTACGGCATTTTTTAAAATTAGTATAAAAACAGGAATTTTGCTATCAGCTTTTTCTTTAGCACTGTATTATGCGTACACAAATAGTGTACGCATATATTCTGCACTATAAACACCTTTTGTTCTTTTAAAACTTTAATATTTCTCTAATTTCTGTATCTTTTAATAAGTAATGCATTATTGCTTCCTTTTTTGTGTGTGAGATTCATTAAAGGAAGCATATCTCTGTTTAAAATATTTTTAAATCTCGTTCACAAAGTCTAAGCTCTAAGGAAAAAACCTGATGCAATCCGTACAGCAAACCACACAAACCAGAACCTCTCATCATGAATTTCGTATTCTTGATCCTCTTCAAGATTCTATTAGTACCGTTGAGTTAGTACGTATTTCTGGCTCAGATCTTGATATAGTAAACGCTGCACGCGTATCATATGGAAAAGTTTCTACGGAGATCTCAGAGCGCGATAAAAAATTAATCGCATTTCTTATGGAACATAATCATACAAGCCCTTTTGAACACAATCAACTCTCTTTTCGCATTAAAGCTCCTATTTTTGTTGCACGTCAATGGATGCGCCATCGTATGAACTCCTACAATGAAATTAGTTATCGTTATGTTAAATCTGCTTTAGAATTCTATATTCCACCAAAATGGCGTTCGCAAGATACTAAAAATAAACAAGCTTCTATTGGTTCTTTTGATAGTCCTGAGTTTACCGAAAAATATAAAGAAGCGCTTGCTAAAAGCACGGAAGTCTACGAGTTTTTACTGCACAATAATATCGGCAGAGAGATTGCTCGCAGTGTGTTACCTCTCAGCACATATACCGAATTTATTTTTACATGCAATCTGCACTCATTAATGCATTTTTTAAAACTACGCTTACATGCTGGCGCACAATATGAGATACAGATGTACGCACAAAGTTTGCTTACTCTCTCCTTACCACATTTTCCTATTTCACTCGGTGAATGGAAGCGATTACATGGATCAACGTTGAATTTTATCGAGGATACGTTTACACCCGCTTTTTCGCACAGTGCTGAATAAATGATAAAACATATATTTTTATGGGTTACTTTTTTAATTCTTCCATGCTTTGCAATGGAGATGGTGACACATGATTCGCCTCAACAATCTATCGTTGAGGTACCACACGAGTTATTAATATCCCATCTTTCTCTACAATCTCTTTATAATCTACGATGCGTCAATAAAAAGTTTCAGAACATCTGCCTGTATCACAAAAAAAGCATAATCACTGATGATCTTTCTCTATTCCAAAAACTATTTTTCTCTGCTATTAAAAACAATGATGAATCTTTCATAACTCATTCTCTACAATTGACAGATATCCCGCTATCCATTATCAAGAAAAAATACCCTTATCTGCATATAAGTATGATATGTCACGCAGCGAAACATAAGGAAATAGGATTTTTACAACGGCTTGCTGGCAATGAAAGTGATAAATATATAACATATAAGAGTCTTTCTAATATTAACTCTTCACGTTCTCAACATAAATATATAATGATTTCTTGCCAGGATGCTAGTGTATCACCACTCTCTATCTATATTGAAAATAATAAGTCTGAACAGTCTTTCATCTCTTTTTTACAAAATAAAAATACTTGTCAGACATTATCTTTGACACAGGTACATAATACAGATCTCATAGAAGCTGCTTTAAAAAATAATGATCTTCAAGCCGCTATAGCCTTCTTACTCTGTATGAATAATGAGTGCACACAACCCCAAGTGGATGATTATGCGCAAACAGTACTTACTCTGAGTTCAGATGATACGTACGCCGCTGAATTAATTAAACTTCTGATATATTGTGGCGCAGACAAGAGCCGTCTTAAGGTTAGCAAAATGCTTCCCATAATTGAATCTGCCATTAAGAAGAATCAGATCGGAAACGTACAATTCTTGATTAACAATTATATAGATAATCTCGAAGATCACTATGTCGCAAAACAATCATGTCTATCGTTTGCTCTCAAAGCTGCATGCTATGAAATAATAAAGTACCTCATAGAGGAAAAAAATATATCTCTTGATAAGAGCTCAATCAATAAAAAATTCTCTGGCAGAAACATGACCTATCTTCATCGTGCAGCAGAACGGAACCAGTATTTTCTTGTACAAATACTTGTCAATATGAGAGCAGATTGTAATAAAAAAGATGCTTCCGGCCACACAGCCCTTACTATTGCTTTAAAGCACAAAAACAATGAGATAGCCTTTTATCTTATGGAACAACAAGAAGACAATGATAAGAATAGAAGTAACTTTATATATGAAGCTATAAAAACAGGGAATGCCGCAGCCTTAGAAGTTCTATTACAAAAATATGAGTTTAATATAGATTATAAAGACTCTTCAGGCAATACATTACTCCATCATGCTATATTTCATCAATATTTGCCTATCGTAGAATTGCTTATCAAAAAAAATGCCAATCTTACTATTGCTAATAACAGCGGATTAACTCCTGTTATGCTTGCAATCCAAAAGGGACTGCATAATATCTACACGTACATTATAGATGGTTCCGATCAGACTAAAACCAATGAGTATGTAGATCTTGCAATACAATACAACAATGTATATGTAATAAACAAACTACTCATTAACGATACCGTAAACAATAAAATTTCAGAAGGAAATACTCCATTGCATCGCGCTATCCTATTAAAATCGGAGATACATACCATAGATGCATTGCTCAAAAAAAATGCTCTGATCCACGCACTAAATAATCATGGGGAAACTCCTCTATCATTAGCTATTAAAAACAGAAAACAAGAGATAATAGAATTATTACTGAAATATACAGAAATTAATGATATATCACTTCCTGATTCTACTCGCTCTCTATATCACCAGCTTGATGGTACCTTTACAGCATTATGTACATGTGTAACAACAAACAATAAAAGCCTCTTTAACAAACTTATCACTATCGGGTGTGATTATACTCAAAAAGATGATACTGGCAGGACACTCCTTCATCACGCAATACGACATGATAGAAATCTGCAAGATTTTTTTGAAATTCTTTCCTGCTCTCATATTAATGAACAAGATACGCTTGGTAACACGGCATTGCACTATGCTATAATAAATCAACATGTTGCTCATGTGCAAACATTAATAGATGCTGGTGCAGAGCTACATGTTGCCAATAATGATAACGAGACGCCTTTTGATCTTATAGTCCAAAGTAAAAATCACTGTAATTCTTATCTAACTATACCCCACATAGTAACATCAATAACTACACCTGATAAGAAAGGCCACACGTATTTAGAATATCTACTGTCACGATATTTTTCCACAGAGGTAAAGAGTCAAAGTTGTAAATATATAATACCTAATGTAGATTATTTCGTAGCTACTAACAAGATTACACGCATTGATTTACCTGACAAAATTAACTCTCACGTTTTACAAGAAGTCATTGACAAGCACGCTTCTTTAGAATTAATAACACCTCTTCTTGCCAATGTTAAAGATATTAATGCCTTGACAAACAATAATCACACGCTTTTGTGGAATGCATATCACAAGAATAGACGCGATATCATCATCGTACTATCAGCCCACGGCGCACAATTTAAAGATTCTTCAGAGATCAATGCACAAGATGAGCAAGGTAACACCCTATTACACCACGCTATAAAGAAAAATAATTATGATAATGCGAAGATATTTATAAATGCTGGCGCAGATCTACAGATTGCCAATAAAAATAACGAGACCCCTCTCGATCTTATAGTACAAGGTAAACCATACTTTAATGATTATATAGCTATGCCCGGCTTAGTAACATTAATCACTACACCTGATAAGAGTGGTCACGCTCCTTTAGATTGTATGTTGTCACAATATTTTTCGACAAAGCTAAAGAGCCCAAACTTTTCACAAGTATTACACAATGTAGATTTGTTAGTCGAACAACGTAAACACACTATACGTATCAGTTTACCTAATACAATTAACCCTCACGTTTTACAAGAAGTTATTAACAAAAACGCTTCTTTAAAATTAATAACACTCCTTCTTGCCAATGTTCATAATATTAATTCCCCGACAAGCAATCAGCATACACTTTTGTGGAATGCTATTTATGATAAGAAAGTAGAACTCATTCAATTATTCTTAGATCATGGCGCAGATATTAATGAAAAAAGCACTCATGGCAAACTAACTCCTTTGGAGTATGCGATGAATGCGCGAGATGAGACTCTGATTGAACTTTTTAGTACAAAGACGGTTGACGACACTACTGTTGGCACAAGCGCATTTTTTTCAGTCACTTATACTCCAGAACAGAACATTCTAGATTTAGTACTGTTTATTGAAACGGATACTAATCAAAAAAATAATTGTGAAGAAACATGTCCCTCATCAGAGAATACTAGTAAAGAAAACACTGGCCGAATAACAGAGAGTTGTACATTATGGAATAAAAGCATGAATGCGCTCACATCAATCATTCAGAATAATCCGAGAATATTTCTTAAAACAACACAGAAAACTCTTGCGTTATTAATGCTCTCTCTAGTCGGATATTATGTTTATACATATGGTGTACACATAGCTGCCGCATTACATTAAATATTCTTTCATGCTATAATAATCTATATTAAAAATACTAATAAAGAAACATGACAGAAAAATGGTTATTAAAAAGTATATAGCATTGCTTGCAATGTGTTTCAATATGTATGTACAGGCAATGGACACCGCTATTGTACCTTCTGAAATATTCACACAGCTTGTAAGCTATTGTTCTTTACCAACCATTGGTCAGCTCGGTCTTACGTGCAGAACAAATGCTTCATTATATGACTCTTTTCTCAAGAGTATACAATATATCGCTATCGAGGATTATCCATGGTATCAACGACTAGTTTTACATACCATGAAAACAGATAATAATGATCTATTCACATCTCTTTTACATAAAAAATTTGAGTGCCTTTTTACGCTGCGAGAACAACATCCTTCTCTATCAACGCTTATGCTGGTTGAAGCCTGCACAAATAAGGATGCCTTACTCGTTAATACATTAACCTTTAAACAATGTAACAATGACACATTATCTGATACCTATAAAAAAATAAAATCTCAAGCTTGTAAGGTGTATTGTCGCTATGAAATGAATAAATTCAGACCATATACCGCATCAGATATAGCCCGTGCAATACGCGAATCTAAATGGCACCACGTATTTATTGCACTTCAGAATCACCCTACCATCACTATAGATCAACCACTACATGAAAATAAGACTACGCTATGCCATGCCATACATAGAGGCAATGCTGTCTTAGCTCAGTATCTTTTGCAACGGGGAGCCGATATACAATTAGCAAATACATACATATTTACAAGAGTCTCTCCCCTGGAAAAAGCGATTAGAAATAATAATATTGATATGGCTGCAGACTTTTTATTACACAATAATGCTTCCACCGATGCCCTACCACACATAGATAACTATGTCGTACAATCAAAAATAGATAACAAAGACGGTTATAATCTTTTAGCCTTTATTCTAGAACAAGGACATTATAACAGTCTCAGATGCCTATTTAGGCATTTTAATCTTCCAGAGATCAATACACCATTTCACAATGGCAATACTATGCTTGATTACGCTTTATCGAGTAATTCTGCAGAGACCATACAATTCTTATTAGATAAAGGGGCAAGAAAACATAATTGTGTAGACGAAGATTTGTGTATGATATTATATGACGCAATAAAGAAAAACAATAGTGGAATGGCTAAACTGCTAGTAGAAGAATTTCATGTTGATGTAAACAGCTCCGATAATGGCGATAGTCCTCTTTATTCCGCATTTTTATATAAAAACATACCTATAATATCGTTATTACTCGAAAACGGTGCATATTTCCAAGAAAATGAGATTGATCCCACCTTAAAAAAAGTTGTCCATGATTCTATAACCCATGGCGATGAAAATTCTCTACAATTAGCAGTCTCAGCAATTGAAGTTGATAGATACATGAAAAGAAACAATAACGATAATCCTCTCTATTGTGCGCTTCTAAAAAAACAATATGTGATAGCACAGATACTTATTAACAATGGCATGCAATTAACTTTAGAACAGTCTAAAAATAAGGAACTCGGATCAGTTCTTTATAATTTCCTTATAGATAATCCGGATAGAATCGCAATGGTAATGCAATCAGGTTTTGATTTTAATGCTATTGTAGATTCACAGAATCATAATCTGTTTTATTATGCTATTACACACAACAATATAGGTTTTTTATCGAAACTCTTACAAGTATATGATGGTACCACTAATGACGGAAAGGGCAATACGCCCTTTCATCACGCGATTATGTACAATAAAAATACGCTTATGTATCAAGCACAAACTGATTAACACTGCTCTAAAAGCTTTTAAAAAAACTCCTACTTTTTTTCTTGCTGATTTTACACAGCATACTATAGTACCAAATAATTATACTGCAATTGATGAACTGCTCTGTCAGGGAGCATGTATTAATCAGAAAAACAATAAAGGGGAAACGCCCTTCTTTAATGCACTTAAACGCAATAAATGGATGCGTATAATAAGTGAGTTATCACCTCTATTATCGGAATTGAAAAAAATGGGAATTTACTACCTTTATAAAAATTATCATGCACATAATGCATTAGAAAATGCATTGGAGACAGGAGAAGACGCTTTTTTATTTTTAGATACATTTTTACGCACGATACATATGTCCACGTCTATACTAATACAACGAGCAGAAGAACTGATAAAAAAATTACACCATTATGGCGCTGATATTACCCTCTCTAATAACAGGGGAGAAACACCCTTTTACTATGCTATTAAACATAATCTTATTGATGTAGCTCATTACCTGTATACTCAAAACGTAGACATTAATGCCGTTGATCTGCAAGGCAACTCTGCTCTGCATGTTGCTGTTTCCAAGAACAATAAATTATTAGTTTCGGAACTGCTCAGTTATAACATTTTTATTGCCAATTTTTTGCTAATGCAACCAATAAGCCGACACCAACGCCAGTTGCTCCGGGACGATAATATGAAATATGTGGTACATCGTATGCAGTCCCTGCAATATCAATATGGGCCCAAGCAACATCATCCACAAAGTGCTGTAAAAAATGTGCTGCTGTTGTAGCGCCTGCAGAAATTTTACTGTTGCCAATATTACAAATATCTGCGACAGAAGACACTATTGCTTTTTTATAATCATCGCCCATTGGTAACTGCCATAAGAGATCGCCTGAAATATGAGCTGCTTTTTGTAATTGCTCTTTAGGTCGTCATGCTGAGTGAATAGACCGCTATAGAAGGGCCCGAGAGCTCGAGAACACGCTCCTGTTAAAGTTGCTAAATCAACAATTACTGTTGGTTTATACTGTTTTACCGCATATGCTAATGCATCGGCTAAAATTAAACGCCCTTCTGCATCAGTATTTTTTATTTCTGCCGTTTTACCATTATAAAAAGTAACAATATCACCAGGTTTTGTTGCTTTACCGCTCGGTAGGTTTTCAGAAGTTGGGGCAATTGCAATAATATGTGCTTCACATCCAAGCTGTGCGAGTGCATCAATGGCACAAATAACGGCTGCTGCACCAGACATATCTTCTTTCATAGTCTCCATAAAGTCTGCTGGCTTTAAGCTGAGACCACCAGAATCAAAGGTGATTCCTTTTCCAACAAAACAGAGGGTGGGTGCATTCTCTTTTTGCGATTTATATTCCAAAATAATAAGCGCACAGTCAATGTCAGAACCACGCGAAACCGCAGAAAGCCCCCCCATTCCCATAGCATTAATCTCTTTTTCATGAAATACGGTAATATCCAGATTATTACGTTGAGCAACTTCATGTGCTTTTTGAGCCAAGTCCTGCGGTGTTAAGTGTGATGGTGGCATATCAATCCAGTGTCGTGCCTGATTAATTGCAGTGCCAATAATAGTACCATCTACAATTCCACGTTCAACCTCATTCTTATTATTTTCTTGGGCAACCAGAATTACCTCGAGCCTATTTTTTTTACGTTTTTTTTCAGTAATATAGTCATCAAAATGGTAGTATGCTTTATGAAAAGCAATTGTTGCTTGTTCAGCATAATAATATGGTGTATTGCCTGTTTCTAATGGAGTACGTATCTCTACCGCTACCGAATTGCTGTTTAAGGAGCGAACTTCTTTAACGATTTTACCTATAGCTCTTCGATACCGTTCAATAGCAGAAATAGTATGTGAGGAGTTTTGTATGCTACCATACCCAACTAAAATAATAGAAATCACCCTTCCATTATGAACACAAGGAAAAGATATCACTTGTGATTGATCACCAGTAAAATCATTTTTTTTTATGAGAGCTTCTAGATCTGGATATAACGCCTGTAGAGTACGAGCAACTTCAATTACATTACAATCTTTTTCAACAATATATGCATAACAGTCAACCACATTTTCCAATAATGGTCGGGTTGCTAGAGACAGAGAAAACATATTTATTTCTTTCATACTAATATAGTTACACTTACTACTAGGATATCAAAAAAACATCGTATTTAAAAATATGAAGTTTTTTAAGTTGTTGAGAAGTAACTTACTATGTGTGTACAGAATTATGAGTTATGCGACATTGATTGTAGCCCGATATAATCCATGTCACATATGAATTACTCAGGAATAGATCGTGTTGGCTTTTTCCAAGATGAAAGATCATCTATTGTGCTATTACTGTAATATGTTGAGGGATAAAAATAAGGATTCGCTTCATCTTGAGCTTCCCTAATACGTTCTGCTTTTCTCTGTTTTTTTTCAATAATCGCGTTCTGAATTATCGTATTACAATATTGATGAATGAACATGTTTAGCTCCTGCGCAGAAACAGAACCTGTTAATATAACAATTGCGCCATTAGAACTTTTTACTGCTTGTCCGTTGATAAATAGTATACATGATGGGAATGTTTTCACAGAATAAGCTTGTGTGATCAATCGATTATTAGCCGTATTATTATTAAGCTTTACAAACGTAACATCAGCATCATCATATATTCTTTGCGAACTAACAGATTCATACATGCGTAAAAACTGGGATATGTTTTTTTCCTTCCCCTCGTATACTAAGGCAACTAACACTTGTGCTCTTTGTAGCTGTTTTTCAAAATCTCGCTCATTCTGTATAGTCCGAACGCGACCTATCAGAGAAAAAACATGCAACGATATCACGCATAGCACATAGATATATTTTTTATTCATATTCCTACCTTTACTTCACAGTTTTTCATCTTCAAAAATCTGCTTATGTGATGACATATCAAGCTGATCTTCTATGACTTGATATAAAAACTCTCGAACCCGTTTTGTATATTCTTCCGGGTCATAAATGGGAGAATCACAATGCCGACGCCCATTAGTAATCCATAATTTTTTATAGCCAGCAGCTCCATTGTATACAGCTTTTACTTGATCAACACTTACTTTTTCATCATTTTTACAATGAATAAAAAAGCATGGGACACGTATCTTCTTAATTGACTCTACAGGATGAACAGGATAAAAATGAGTGCGCATCGAAGATGCATCCATCTGAGAAACTAATCGTAATACTGTCTTAACAAGTGATTGTACATATGGATGAAAAGCGTATCGTAATAAAACATCTCGACCAGGCACTTCAAAGGTATAACCGCCTAGGGAAAATTTAAGGCCTTCTAGCCCTGTCTTAATAACTTTTTCACTCGACTCAAAAGGACAATCTAAAATCATAGCATCAAATAAGGATGAATCTAAAGCTTGTCCTTCAATCGCAGATACGGCTCCCATAGAAAAACCATATACAAACAGTGGTAGCTTGCCTAATCCAGGATCGTTTCTAATAAAATGCGCCGCAGCAATAACATCCAGAGCCTCATCATGGCCAAAAGTACAATACTGTCCTTCTTTTTGTTCGCCATGAGCACGGAAATCAAACGTCACAACATTAAAATGACTCCGCTTAAACATACCACGAAATATCCCCGCATCATATTGATCGCACATAAATCCGTGGCATATAAGAACAGTCGCTTTAGCGTTTTTATGCCTAAATAATCGTCCAGTACGGCAAATCCTTTTTTCAGATTCATATGTTTCTTGAGGGTATATAACCACTTTTTCCATGGTAGCCCCACCTCTTATCGGTATTTTTTCAGAAATGATGGCCCCGTAGGTCGAAATCTGATCTCCAAATACTCCCAGATAAGCACAGAGAGCGCCTAACGCAAAAAATGGGACTATTTTAACCCTGATCATGGAAAAGCTCCCTTTTTATGCATTTCTCCTAAACTACTACTCCTTATAGAGTATAACAAGTCAAAATTTCAATTTGCAATCATTAATAAGGATCTCTCGCGGGATTATTTCATATTAATAATTTATCGATAGGCCTACCCAGAGCCTGTTTCAAATAGCTAGTTTTTCAAAAAAGTAAAATCTGATATAATAAATGAGAATAAGTAATAAAAAGTTATTTCACCTTTGTTTGCGGAGAATTATATGAAAAAATTACGAATAATACCACTTATTGCTTTATTAGGCAGTTTTTACATAGAAAGGGCTGATGCTAATCCCATTATACCAAAAGAGCCCATGTCATTCTCTTCCGCCCAAAGTAGTGCTTTTTTTGAAGCAATACTCAGCTGCATGCAATATATTGATACCATTACTGGTAACCTCGCTAAGTCTGTAAGCTATAATCACATCAAAATCACGCACAATAAAGACCAGGTATCCCATGCTTTAACTACTACAAGAAGCATCATCCGTGGATTTTTACAGAGTATTGCGAGTGAATCTGATCCTACTATCCAAATCCAACTAGTTCATGCGCTTATACCCTTATGTGAGGGGCTCATAGATTATTTAGAACAAGCATTAACAAAGAATTTTAAAGATATAAAGCCTTTTGACCCTGCAAAAGTTCTCTCCCAAAAACGCTCATTACAACCGTTAACACCTGAGGCCCTCGCAAAAAGCATTACAGACACCTTTAAAAGGGTCCAGTTATTAGATGTAAAGGCACAGACTTCTGGACTTACCTGGTATAACCGCTACGCTCGTTCTATTGACAAACATATTGTAAGCCGTTGGAATAAATACCACATCAGTCCTATTTCTAAAGCAATCGGGCTCACTACACTGGTTCTTGGGTATTATGCATGGAAATTCGGAGGAAGTATAAACCCTACTATAACCGATAATACAAAATCACTTATTGATGATAAATCTTCAACTGTGGACAATACGGTTAAAAAATCTCTTTTTAATTCTTCGCTCACCACACTTCATAACCACCTGGCTTCATGGTTTGGAGAACCGATCTATAAAAATATTACTACTGGTGAAATTTTAAAGGTTGGCGAAACATCCCGATATAATGAACCAATGACGCTTCACCAACCCCAGGCTGCAACCATGAAAGAGTATGGCCTGCTTCCATTCTTTGATCTCATAGCCAATGATATACTTCTTAATCACTCTCCTCTTGCAGCTATTGCTGCCGGTTCGTTATGGGTTACCTATACCACAGCATGGAAAACTGATATTGCTCCTTATTTCTATAGAAAACGAGCTGAATGGTGGAATTATCTCCGCGGAGGAGCATATCTACAAACAAAATTACCAGGGATATCTGAACTTGATCCAAAAGTGACTTTTGATGATATGATCGGTTTAGATGAAGTAAAAGAAGAATTTCAAAGACTTCTTGAATATCTTGAAAATCCTGAAAAATTTGCCAATGCAAAAGCATGTCCTGAGACCGGATGGCTATTAACAGGACCAACTCGAACCGGTAAATCATTCAGTTTTGAATGTTTCTGTGGCGAAATTGTAAAAATGTTTGCAAAAAAAGGTATAGACAGCACATTCAAATTTCTTAAAATTGATATTACAACTATACAGGAAATGGGCATTGAGCAGATACTCTTGATCGCTAAAATGAATGCTCCAATGGTACTCTTTATCGATGAGATAGATCTTCTTGGACTGCAACGCGTTGGTGATAATAAACTACTTCATCAATTCCTTACTGCTCTACAATCAACCAAGACTGATGATCCTTCTAAAGTAGTAATTGTTATGGCCGCAACAAATAGACCTGAGAGTTTAGATCAAGCGCTTCGTCAGAATGGCCGATTTGGCAAAGAGATTCGCTTTGAATACCCAAGTTTTAAGTATCGTAAACAACACATTGTTAAAGAACTACGTTCTATGGCACTTGATCCTTCTCATTTTGATATAGATACTCTTGTCGCAAAGACAGATAAAAAATCATATGAGGATCTTCTTGCAATAATACGTACTGCTACAACACGTGCATGGTCACTTGGAATGCCATTAACTCAGAGTCTTCTTGAAGAGAGCATTGACCGAGAATTAAATAAAATCATTATGATGGATAGAAAAGAATTATCC
>Ga0307409_100000826_pt1 | contig 14247 bp, 11 predicted proteins | sample 322Ometagenome_2_FD_203888 | JGI IMG/M metagenome (GOLD analysis project Ga0307409, IMG submission 203888) | Maize rhizosphere microbial communities from greenhouse at UC Davis, California, United States - 322HYB-O-2 | ecosystem: Host-associated > Plants > Roots > Rhizosphere > Soil | place...
GGCGTCATCATCAACATCGCCTCGGTGCTGTCCGACCTCACCGCGCCGTACATGGGCGCGTACATCTTCAGCAAGCACGCGGTCCGGGCCCTGTCGTCCATCGCGCGCCAGGAGCTGACCGACGAGCGGGTCTCCGTCTGCACGGTGCTGCCGGCGTCGATTGACACGCCGCTGTACCGGCACGCCGCCAACCATCTCGGGCGGGCGGCGCGGCCGGTCCCGCCGGTCTACATGCCCGACCACGTGGCCGCCGTCGTGGTGCGGTTGCTGCGCCGCCCGCGCCGCGAGGCCTACGCCGGCCGGCTGGGACGCCTGGCCGTCTGGCCGCGCCGACTGGTGCCCGGGCTGACCGAACGGTTCGGCGCCGCGGCCGGACCGGCGGTCATGCTCGACGACGATCCGGTCCCGCCGACGGCCGGCAACCTGTTCGCGCCGGACCCGGCCGAGCCGGCCAGCGAGCGCGGCTGAATGATCGACAACGGTTATCCGGGGCCGGGGCTGGGAATGCAGAAACCGTGTCCAAGACAACGCGCGTGATGGACGTCGGCGCCGACCGGGTCTTCGCCGTGCTGGCCGACGGTTGGACGTACAGCGACTGGGTGGTGGGCACGGCCCACATCCGCGATGTCGACGCCGACTGGCCCTCGCCGGGTGCGGAGATCCATCACAAGGCCGGACCGTGGCCGTTCTCCATCAAGGACCGGAGCACCTCGCTGGAATGTGAGCCCGGCCGGTTGCTGGTGCTCAAGGTGAAGCTGTGGCCGCTGGGGGCCGGGCTGGCCCGCATCGTGCTGGATCGGCTGGGGGCCGACACCACCCGGGTCACGATCTACGAGCAGTTCACCGAGGGCCCGCTGATCGGGCTGCGCAACAAGGTCAACGACGTGATGCTGCACTATCGCAACCGGGAGACGCTGCGCCGCCTGGCCGATCTCGCCGCTCGCCGGGAGATTCCCGCGCCGACTCAGCGGTAGATCGCGCGGTGGGCGGCCCGGACGCCGGCACCGTAGGCCGCGCCGACTATCGGCCGGTGTCGGGCCAGCGCCGCCCGGGCCGCGTTGGCACCGGGCGCACCGTGTACGCCGCCCCCCGGGTGGGCGGCCGAGCCGGCCAGGTAGAGCCGGTCGACCGGGGTGTCCGCCCGCCCCAGACCCGGGACCGGACGGAAGAACAGTTGCTGGTACGCCGCGGCGGTGCCGCCGTTGATCGCCCCGCCGACGAGGCCGGGGTTCTCGGCCTCCAGGGTCCCGGGGCCGTAGACGTGCCGGCCCAGGACGAGCCGGCCGAAGCCGGGCGCATGCTCCTCCAGCACCGCCTCGATCCGCTCGACGTGCGCGTCGAGGTCCTTGTCGGTGAACGCGGCGCCGTGAGGCACATGGGTGTAGGCCCACAGCGACTCCGTGCCGGCCGGTGACCGGGTCGGGTCGGCCGTGGTCATCTGTCCGACGAGGAGGAACGGGTCGGTCGGCACCCGGCCGAGCCCGACGTCGCCGGCGTAGCGGGCCAGGCCGTCGACGTCGCCTCCCACGTGGACGGTCCCGGCCCCGGCCGCCGGCGCCGTCCACGGGACCCGGCCCGACAGCGCCCAGTCCACCTTGACCGTGCCGTCGTCCCACTGGAACGCCCGCAGGTGCTCCAGCAGCCGGGGCGGCAGGTGACCCGCGCCGACCAGGTGCCCGTACAGGCGGGGCGCCGGCACGTCGGCCAGGACGGCGCGGCGGGCCCGGTATCGCCGCCCGTCGGCACACAGCACGCCCAGTGCCGTCCGGTCCCGTACCACGATCCGCTCCACCAGCGCCTCGGTGAGAACCCGCCCGCCCCGAGCGTCCAGGCGCCGCACCAACGCGTCGGTCAGGCGCTGGGCCCCACCGACCGGTACCGGGAATCCGTACTGCTGGCCCAACATGGCCAGCAACCAACCGAACGCGCCGCTGGCCGTCTCGTCCGGCCCCATGTCGGTGTGCAGCGCCAGCCCGGCGAACAGAACCTTGGCGCCCTCGCCGGCGAACATCTGGTCGGTCAGGGCCCGCACGGGCAGCGTGAACCGATGGGCCAGCCGGAGCAGGCCGCCGGCGCGCAGCCGGTGAGCCAAACGGCCCGTGGCCCGGATCGGGGGGAACGGCGTGAGCAGCGCGTCGAGCAGCGCGTCGGAGATCGGCAGCCACTCCTCGTAGGCGCGGCGCCACCGGTCGCCGTCGCCCGGGGCGAACTCGTCCAGCGAGGCGGCGGTGACGTCGAGGTCGCGGCTGAGCACCGCGGCCCGGCCGTCGGGCAGCGCGTGGGCCAGCACGGCGGGGGCGTGGGTCCACTTGAGACCGTACGAGTCGAGGTCGAGCCCGCGCAGGGCCGGCGAACAGGCCGAGAGTGGATAGAAGGCGCTGCACAGATCGTTGGTGAAGCCGGGTGCGGTCACCTCGGCCGAGCGGACCGCCCCGCCGATGTTCGGCGTGCCCTCCAGCACCACCACGTCCCAGCCGGCGTCGGCCAGAATGTTGGCCGCCACCAGACCGTTGTGCCCCGCTCCGATCACTACCGCGTCCACGACATCGCTCATGCCCGCCTCCGTACCCACGCGGTCGCCCTTCGATCCCTCGGCCCAGCGGTCGGTCCGGGTCGGCGCGATCGATCAGACTGGGAGTGTGGACGATTCCCGAGACCGGCTCGACATCGACGTACGGTTCCTGCTGGCCAACGAGCGGACGCTGCTGGCCTGGGTGCGCACCGCGCTGACCCTGCTCGCCGGCGGCGTGGCGCTGATCTATGTGAACCCCGAGCTCTTCCCGATCGGCCTCGTGCTGCTGGCGCTGGGCACCGTCGCGGGGATCATCGGCTACCGGCGGTACGAGGCGGCGGAGCGCGCCATCCGGTCCGGCCGGATGATCGGCCGCGGCCAGGGGCCGGCGTTGATCGCCGCGGGCGTCGTCGTGGTCGCCGTCCTGTTGATCATCTTCATCTCGGCGACGCGGCCGAGCTGACCGACCCTTGACTTAGAGTGCGCTCCAAGACCTAGCGTGATCCGCGTGGAGCCAGAGCCGACGTACAGCATCGAGGAGGCCGCGCGGCGCAGCGGCGTCTCGTCGCACACCCTGCGCTACTACGAGCGGATCGGCCTGCTGGCGCCGGTCGGCCGGGCCAGCAGCGGCCATCGCCGGTACAGCGACGACGATCTCGGGGCGGTCGCGTTCCTCACGCTGCTGCGCCAGACCGGCATGCCGATCCGGGACATGGTGCGCTTCGTCGAGCTGACCCGGGGCGGCGACGCCACCATCGGCGACCGGGTGGACCTCCTGGAGGGGCACCGCGACGCGCTGGCCGAGCGCCTGGACCTGTTGCGGCGCCATTTCGAGGCGATCGAGCACAAGATCAAGATTTATCGCGACCTGCTGGTGGCGTCCCCGCCGCCGCGGCGCGCCCGTACCAAGGGAGTGTCATGAAGAAGGTGGAACTCGGCCGGACCGGCGAGCACGTCAGCCAGCTCTCGCTCGGCTGCATGATCATGGGCACGTCGACCGACGAGCCGACGTCGTTCCAGATCCTCGACGAGTACGTCGACGCGGGCGGGACGTTCCTGGACACCGCCAACTGCTACGCCTGGTGGCACCGGCGCGGCAGCCTGGGCGGCGAGAGCGAGTCGCTGCTGGGCCGGTGGTTCGAGCGCGGCGGCCGGCGCGACGATGTGTTCCTCGCCACCAAGGGCAGCGGCATGGTCTGGGATCAGGACGACGTCTGGGGCGACCGCGAGGACGGGCCCGACTGGACGATCGCCCGGAAGCGGTTCGAGGGCGCGGGGGCCAAGACCCTGCGCACGGCGATCGATGACAGCCTGCGGCGGCTGCGCACCGACCGGGTCGACCTGTACTACGTGCACGTCGACGACCGGTCCACGCCGCTGGAGGAGACGCTGGAGGCGCTGGCCGGCATCGTCGCCGCCGGCAAGGCCCGCCACATCGGCTGGTCCAACGTGCGCACCTGGCGGATGGAGCGGATCCGGCAGCTGTGCGCCCGGCACGGCTGGCCCGCGCCGGTGGCGTTGCAGCAGCAGCACACCTACCTGCGCCGCCGGGCCGGCCTGCGGCACTCGTCCATAGTGGACGACGAGCAGATGGACTACCTGAAGGAACACGACAACCTGACCCTGGTGGCGTACTCGCCGATCCTCAAGGGCGTCTACGACGACGAGGCCAAGCGACGCGCCCACTGGGCCATGGAACCCTACGCCGGGCCGGACGCCGACGCGCGCCTCGCCGTGCTGACCGGGGTCGCGGCCCAGGTCGGCGCCACGCCGAACCAGGTCGTGCTGGCCTGGCTGCTGCGCTCACAGTCGCCGACGATCGTGCCGCTGATCGGCCCGCGCACCCTGGAGCAGTACCGGGCGGCGCTGCCGGCGCTGGACCTCAAGCTGAGCGACGAGCAGGTCGCCCGCCTCGACGCCGGCGCCTGACCCCTCGCCCCCAATTCGCCGCCGATCATGGACTTTGGTCCATGATCGGCGGCTCTGGGCGTCCCTAACTCCATGATCGACGACGATGAGGATCAATGATCGGTGGGCAAAGTGGGTACGACACACGTCGTGTTGCCCACGATGGTCCTGACCAGCACGGCGACTCTGGTGGTGGCGACGGTCCCGCTGATCGCAATCGGTCACCGTCTCCGGTTCTCGTCGGGTCCGGCGCCGACCCCACCCCCGCCGAGCGAACCGTCCACTTCGGAGCCACCGCCGACCGATCCGGCGACGCCGGCCTCGCCGGTCACGACGTAGCGACAGGAGGTCCGATGCTGGACGAGGCGGACATCACACCGCTGGCCCCCGACCGGTTCTCCCAGGTCCTGCCGGCCGGGGCGTACCGGCGCTTCGCCGACGTCCTCAACCGCGGCGCCCGCGCCCTGGACGGTCGCACCATGTGGCACGTCAACACCACGCTCAAGGGCGGTGGCGTGGCGGAGATGCTGGGATCGATGCTGCCCTACGCCGCGCGCGCCGGCATCGGATGCCGGTGGGCCGTGGTCGACGGGGATGACGAGTTCCTGGCCCTCACCAAGCGCCTGCACAACGCCCTGCACGGCTTCGCCGGCGACGGCGGCCCGCTGGGCATCGCCGAAGCGGAGCGGTACGCGGCCACGCTGGCCCGCAACGCCTCGGCCCTGCTGCCGCAGGTGCGGCCGGGCGACGTCGTGTTCGTGCACGACCCGCAGACGGCCGGCCTCATACCGGCGTTGTGTGATGCCGGCGCCATCGTGATCTGGCACTGCCACATCGGCGCCGACGAGCCCAACGACATCGCGCGCGAGGCCTGGGCCTTCCTGCTCGACGAGGTGACGCCGGCCCGCCGCTACATCCTGTCGCGGCGCCAGTACCTGTGGGAGGGTCTGGATCCGGCGCGCCTGCGCGTCATCCAACCCTCCATCGACGCGTTCTCGCCGAAGAACCAGCCGCTCGACGACCGCGGCGTCGACGCGATCCTCAAGGCCACGGGCCTGATCGAGGGTGAGCCCACGGCCGCGCCGACCTTCACCCGTCGCGACGGCGGAGCGGACATCGTCAAACGCCCGCTGATCCTCATGGACGACTCCGGCCCGGTACCGGAGGGGGCGCCGGTGGTGCTGCAGTCGGCCCGGTGGGACCGGCTCAAGGACCCGACCGGCGTCATCGACCTCTTCGCCGATCACCTCGCGACCGCGTACCCGGATGTGCGGCTGGTCCTGGCCGGGCCCTCGGTGGCCGGCGTCGCCGACGACCCGGAGGGGAGCGAGGTGCTCGACGAGTGCGTGCGGCGGCGACGGACCCTGCCGGCCCGGACACGGGAGCGGGTGCACCTCGTGTGCTCGCCGATGGAGGACGAGGACGAGGCCGAGGTGGTGGTCAACGCGATGCAGCGCCGCGCCGACGTCGTCGTCCAGAAGAGCCTGGCCGAGGGGTTCGGCCTCGTCGTGGCCGAGGCGATGTGGAAGCGGAGCGCCGTGGTCGCCGGCCGGGTCGGCGGCATCCAGGACCAGATCGAGGACGGTCGCAGCGGCGTGCTGGTCGAACCGCGCGACGGGGCCGGGTTCGCCCGCGCCGTGGCCGGCCTGCTCGAGCACCCCGATCGGGCCCGGGCCATCGGGCAGCGGGCGCACAGCCGCGTCCGCGACCGCTTCCTGACCCCCCGGCAACTCCAGGAGACGCTCGACCTGGTCATGGACCTCGTCTGATGGGCCCGCCGTCAACCGGCGCCGATCCGGTCGGCGATCTTGCGTAACGGGGTATCGTCGGCAAACGTTGTCTAGATGGGGACGTCTGTCGATCTCTGCTGAGGCGGGCGTGGTGCCGGCTCTGGTATCGTCCGCCAGGGCGCACTGGAAGCTCGCGCTGCTCGGAAGGGAAGGCCACATTGATCCACGACGGTCCGACCTCCGCCATCCGGCCCGGCCGGACCGCCCTGAACATCCGGCGCGGCCGGGTGGCACAGAACGGGTACGTGGTGACCCTGTCCGGAGAACTCGACATCCAGACCGCCGCCGACCTGCGCGGCGACCTGACCGCGATCCTGGCCGAGCGTCCGCTGCCGGCCCACGTGATCGTTGACCTGCAGGGCGTGACGTTCATGGACTCGCTGGGGCTCGGCACGCTCGTCGTGGGCCACCGGATCTGCGGCGACATGGGCGTCCGGTTCACCGTGCGTAACCCCTCGAGCCTCGTCGCGCACCTGCTGAGCGTATCCGGTTTCCGCGACCGCCTCCTCGACGGCTGAGCCCGAACCTCAGTACTGCCGTTTCGTGGGAACGACCGGAGGGCTCCGGCCCACTACAGTGGCAGCGCCGACGTTCGATACGCGCGCCTGGCGGGGCGCGCGCGTGTGGGGAGATGTGGCATGAAGAGGGCCGGCTTGCGCGCGCGCCTGCGGTACAGGTTCGACAACACGATGTCCAGGGGAACTGTCAGCCTCATCGGCTGGCTGGCGTCCGCCTCGCTGCTGCTGATCGTGGTGGTGACCGTGGCGCTGGAGTTCCTCCAGCGTGACGAGAACGGCGACCGGGTCAATCCGATCCTGCTGCTGTGGGACACGTTCCGCAGCATGTTCGGCCTGGCCGTGGACGGTCGGGGCCCGTGGGCCGTGCTCGGGGTCTGGTTCGTGGTCGCCCTGGGCGGCATCTTCATCGTCAGCGCCCTTGTCGGTCTGCTCACCAGCGGGCTGAACCTGAAGCTGGAGCAGCTGCGCAAGGGCCGGTCGCTCGTGGTGGAGCGGCGACACACCGTGATCCTCGGCTGGTCGGACCAGGTGTTCACGGTCGTGTCCGAGCTGGTCGAGGCCAACCGCAGCCGCCGCCGCACGGCCATCGCCATCCTGGCCGAGCAGGACAAGGTCGAGATGGAGGACAAGCTGCGCCACCGGCTGGGCTCCACCGGCCGGACCAAGCTGATCTGCCGCACGGGCAGCCCACTGGACCTCACCGACCTGGAGATGGTCAACCTCAACGCGGCCCGGTCGATCATCGTGCTCGGCCCCGACACGCCGTCGGCCGAGGACGCCGACGCCTACGTGCTGAAGGTCCTGCTCGCGATCAACAAGGGTCCGGCGTTCCGCCACTCGTACCACCACGTCGTGGCGGCGGTCCGGGAGGGGCGCAACCGCGCGGTGGCCCGGCTGGCCGGCGGTGAGGCCGTCGTCATCGACGGTGACGACATCAGCGCGCGCCTGGTCGTGCAGACGGCGCGCCAGTCCAAGCTCTCCGTGGTGTACCAGGACCTGCTCGACTTCGGCGGCGACGAGTTCTACCTCGTGTCCGAGCCCAAGCTGGTCGGCCGGCCGTTCGCCCAGGCGCTGCTGGCCTACCGCCGGTGCTGCCCGGTCGGCCTTTTGCACAAGAACGGGACGACGAGGCTCAATCCGCCCATGGACACGGTGATCGAGCCCGACGACAAGCTCGTGATCCTGGCCGAGGACGACTCACTGATCAAAATCGCCAACCAGCAGTTCCCGGTCAACCCGGCGGCGATCGTGCACTCCGTACGGGGGCCGCAGGCCCCGGAGCGGACCCTGCTGCTGGGCTGGAACAGCCGGGCCGTACGCATCATCGAGCAGCTCGACAGCTATGTGACCGGTGGCTCCACGGTGGACATCGTGACCGCTCGGTCCGATGTGGACATCATCGTGGCCCAGCTGTCCCAGCGTGTCCGCGCGCTGGCGCTGCGGATCAAGGACGGAGACGTCCGCGACCGCAACGTGCTCGAGTCGCTGGACGTGGCCGCGTACCAGAACGTCATCGTGCTCTCCGACGACCTGCTGGACCCGCTCACGGCCGACTCCCGGGTCCTGGTGACGCTGCTGCACCTGCGCGACATGCTGGCCAAGCGCGGCCACAACGGCTCGATCGTCAGCGAGATGCGCGACGACCGGGACCGCGCCCTGGCCCAGTTGACCCGGGCCGACGACTTCGTCGTGAGCGAGCAGATGGTCAGCCTCCTGCTGACCCAGATCTCGGAGAACCGTCACCTGGAGAGCGTCTTCACCGACCTGTTCGACCCCGAGGGCGCCGAGATCTACATCCGGCCGGCGACCTACTACGTGCGGCAGACGCCCGACCAGACCTTCGCCACCCTGGTCGAGGCGGCCCGCCGGCGCGGCGAGGTCGCGATCGGGTACCGCCTGACCGAACCGGGCGACGGCCACGGCGTCGTGCTCAACCCCGACAAGGCCCAGCCGATGCCGCCCATCGACCGGGTCATCGTGCTCGCCAACAACTAGGCTTGTCGTCACCATGGGGGACGACGCGATCCGCGTGGCCGGGCTGGTCAAGAGCTTCGGCCCGACCCGCGCCCTGGACGGGCTCGACCTGACCGTGCGCACCGGCGAGGTGCACGGCTTCCTCGGCCCCAACGGCTCGGGCAAGACGACCACCATCCGGGTCCTGCTCGGTCTGCTGCGCCCCGACGCCGGCACGGCCCGGCTGCTCGGCGGCGACCCGTGGGCCGACGCCACGGCGCTGCACCGGCGGCTGGCCTACGTGCCCGGCGACGTCACGCTGTGGCCGAACCTGTCCGGCGGCGAGGTGATCGACCTGCTCGGCCGGCTGCGGGGCGGGCTCGACGCCCGGCGCCGGTCCGACCTGCTGGAGCGCTTCGACCTCGACCCGCGCAAGAAGGGCCGGGCGTACTCCAAGGGCAACCGGCAGAAGGTGGCCCTCGTGGCCGCGCTCGCCTCCAATGTGGAGCTTCTGCTGCTGGACGAGCCCACGGCCGGCCTCGATCCGCTGATGGAGGACGCCTTCCGCCAGGTCATCCGGGAGGAGGAGGGCCAGGGACGCACCGTGCTCCTGTCCAGCCACATCCTGGCCGAGGTCGAGGCCCTCTGCGACCGGGTCACCATCATCCGCGACGGGCGGGCGGTCGAGGCCGGCAGCCTGGGCGACCTGCGCCACCTGACCCGCACCACCGTCGAGGCCGAGCTGACCGACCCGCCGGACGGGCTGGCCGAGACCCCGGGCGTACACAATCTCACTATCCACAATGGGCTGGTCCGCTTCGAGGTCGACGGCGAGGCGCTGGACCCGGTGGTACGGCGCCTGGCCGGCTACGGCGTGCGGAGCCTGCTCAGCCAGCCCCCGACCCTGGAGGAGCTGTTCCTGCGCCACTACGGACCGCGGCCGTGAGGCCGCCGGCGTGACGGGCCCGCGGCCGTGAGGGGCGAGCTGGTCGGCACCGGTGCCCTCGTGCGCCTGATCCTGCGCCGGGACCGCCTGGTCCTGCCGGCCTGGCTGGTCCCGGTGGGGCTGCTTCCGGTCGGGGTCACCTCGTCGCTGGCCGGCGTCGTGCCCACCGAGGCGGCGCGGACGCAGATGGCCCGCACGATGGGAACCAACACCGGGTTCGTGGCCCTCTACGGCGAGCTGCGCGGCTCGAGCATCGAGGCCATCGCCGGCTGGCGACTCGGCTTCGTGCCCGTCGTCGTCGCCGTGATCGGCCTGCTGATGGTGATCCGGCACACCCGGGCCGACGAGGAGGTGGGCCGGCGGGACCTGCTCGGGTCGACGGTCGTGGGCCGGCACGCCCCGCTGGCGGCGGCGCTGCTGGCCACGGTCGCGGCCATGCTCGCTCTGGCCGGGCTGGTCGCCCTCGGCCTGATCGCTACCGGAGCGCCGGCGGCCGGCTCGTGGGCCCTGGGTGCGCAGTTCGCCGCCGGCGGGATCGCCTTCGCCGCCGTGGGGGCGGTCGCCGCGCAGCTCACCGAGGGGGCCGGCTCCGCGCGCGGGATCGCCCTGTCCGTCCTCGGTGCGGCCTTCCTCCTGCGGTCCGCGGGCGACGTGGCCGGCGGCTGGCTGTCGTGGCTGTCCTGGCTCTCGCCGCTGGGTTGGGTGGTGCGCCTGCATCCGTACGGCGGGGACCGGTGGTGGGTGCTCGGCCCGATCCTCGCGTTCGCCGTCGTCCTGGCGGCGCTGGCCGCGGTCCTGTCGGCCCGGCGCGACGTGGGCGGCGGCCTGTTCGCCACCCGGCTCGGACCGGCCGCCGCGGCCGCCGGCCTGCGTACCCCGGTGGCACTGGCCTGGCGCCTGCAGCGGGGGCTCGTCCTCGGCTGGGTCATCGGCCTGGCCGCCATCGGCCTGGTGTTCGGGGCCGTCGCCGAGAGCGTCGGCGACATCGTCCGCGACAACCCGATCCTCGCCCAGGCGCTCGAGCGGTTCGGCGGGCGGGCCCGGCTCGTCGACACGTTCCTGGCCACCGTCATGGGCCTGGTCGGTCTGATCGCGGCCGGCTACGCCATCCAGGCCACGCTGCGCCTGCGGTACGAGGAGACGACCGGCCGGGCCGAACCGCTGCTGGCCACCGCGGTGGGCCGCGTCGGCTGGGCGGCCAGCCACCTCGTGTTCGCCGCGCTGGGGCCCGCGATGGCCCTCGCCGCCGCCGGCCTGGCCACTGGTGTGGTCCACGGCCTCAACACCGGTCAGGTCGGCCGCGAGGTGCCGCGCACGGTCGGCGCCGCGCTCGTCCAGCTGCCCGCGGTGTGGGTGCTGGCCGCGTTCGCGGTCGCCCTGTACGGCCTGCTGCCCCGCGCGGTGCCGCTGACCTGGGGCCTGCTGGGCGGATGCCTGCTGTTGAGCCTGCTGGGGCCGCTGCTGCGGCTGAATCAGTCGACGATGGACCTCTCACCGTTCACGCACGTGCCGCGGCTGCCCGGGGCGGCCCTGACCCCAACGCCGCTGGTCTGGCTGGCCGCGGCCGCGGCGGCACTCGCGCTCGTCGGGCTGGCCGGCCTGCGCCGGCGCGACTTCCCCCTCGGCTGACGGTCGACGCTCGCCCCGCCCGGACCCGGTGTCAGCAGGGGCACCCTACAGAACAAAAAGTGACTGTAGGGTGCCCCTGCTTACACCCAGGCGGGCGGTGGGGCAGTCGGGTCAGGACAGGCGGCCCGCGAAGGCGAGCACGAGCGTCTGCACCGCGGTGTTCGCGTCCCGCACGACGAACGTGCGTCCGCCGGTGGCCCGCGAGATCTGGCGGAGCGCGTTCGCGTCGGCCTGCGGCCCGACCGCGATGCTGATGATCGGGATGGGCTGGTCGACCCGGGCCTCCTCGCCGAGGCGCTGGAGGAGCTGCGGGAGCGTGAGACCACCGTCGACCTCGTTCTTGCCGTCCGTGATGAGCAGGACCGCGTTGGTGTCGTTCGGCTCCCACTTGCCCTTCATCGCGCGAAACGCGGCGTACGCGGTGTCGTACAGCGCCGTGCCGCCACCGGCCTTGAGGGCCTGGACCGCGCCGAGGAGCGCCTGCGAACGGGGCACCGACCCCACCGGGTCGGTCAACGGTCCATAGGGGACCAACTCACGGTAGTGCCGGTTCGGCGTCAGGTTGGCCGAGAAATGCCACAGCCCGATCTTGGACTGGACGTTGAGCAGCGAGAACCCGGTCATCGCGGTCTGCTGCAACAGCTGCAGCCGGGTCAGTTTCGATCCCGGCACGCCCTGGTTCATCGAGCCGGACGTGTCGAGCACCGCGAGGATGTTGGACTGGCGCTGCAACGAGGTCCAGTCGGTGATGAGCTGGCTCAGCGCGGCGGGGCTGGGCAGCGGCCGGCCCTGGATGAGGTCGGGCTTGAACCCGAGGTCGGACGACAGCTTCGAGGAGTCCCGGATGCTCTGCTGGGCGTCGCGGAAGCCCTCGGCGGCGAACGCGTCCGCGCCGACCGAGCCGTCGAGGTACCGCAGGAACTGCCGTGCCGTCTCCCGCCGTACGGGGTCGACCCAGGGAGCGTTGAGCACGGCGTAGGGGAAGTCGGCCACGATGGGCCCGACCGGCGCGTAGATGGGCACCAGCTCGGCCGACGGCTTGCTGCTGGCGTACACGGCGAGGTCCCGTTCGAGCACCGGGAAGACCGCGATGACCGAGTTCGGATCGGCCTGGTCCTCCATGAAGGCGGCCGGATCCGGAGCCTGGCCGCCCACCACCTGAGCGGACGCCACGCTGATCGTGATCTCCTGGTTGCTGAGCTTCGCGTCACCGTCCCGGTCCAAAAGGGCCAATGTGGACGCCAGGCCCGCCGTCGACGCGGTCGCGTCGATCATCCCCATCTTCAGCTTGGCGAACTCGGGATGGCCCACCGACGCCCACACGTCGGGACGGGCGAACGCGCCGAGCACCTCGTCCCAACCCAGGGCCTTGTGCGGCCAACCGAGGGCCTGCGCTACCGGGCGTCGCAACGCCAACACGATCTGCGACGTGGCGACGCTGGGGGCCTCTCTGGGCAGCAGGGCGGCACCGTCGGGGCGGGTGGAGGCGATGAGCATCCAGAGGCGCGTGTCGGGCATCCAGACGTCCGGCCTCGGCCCGTCACGGGACTCGTCCCAGTTCGGGCCGAGCGTGGCGGCGACCTCGGCCGACGCCTTCTGCACGGCCGTCACCGCGACGCACTGGCCCTCGACCTTCGGTCCGCGCCCGCTCCACTCCTTGGCCAGCGCGTCGACCACGCCGAAGTGCGTGGGCGAGGCGGCCACCTTGATCGTGGTGGTCGAGCCGGAACAGCCGTCCGCGGCGCCGCGGCGGAACAGGATCGCACCGGTGGCCACAAGCGCGGCGACCAGGATGACCGCCAGCACGATGACGGGTCCGTGCCACCCTGCCCGCTTCGACCGGTGTGTGGCTACCGATCCGCCACTTCTCGCTGCCATCGCAGTCCTCCAGGATCGTCGCTCGTAGGGGTGGCGGGCACAGACTGCCTCCGTACGATAGGGGACGCCAGGTTCGATCACCATTGGCCGGCGTGGTCAACCGTCCACGAAACGGTATCCTCGCTCGTCTCACGCGGCACCGAATGGTTGGCTCATTGGCTTATCTACTGTCAGGACAGTACGAGCTGTCGACCTTGATCGGTCGAGGGCCGACCGGCGAGGTGTGGCGGGCGGTCGATCGCAGCACCAGTGAGGGTGTGGCCGTCAAGGTGCTCGACGCCGCCTTCGGCGCCGACCCGGCGACGGTCGACCGGATCCTGCGCGAGCAACACATCCTGACGGCGTACCTGCATCCCACGTTGGTTCGGGTGCGCGACGTCGTCACGGGCGAGGGAACGCTGGCGCTCGTTACCGAGTTGGTCAACGGCGCCGATCTGGCCCGGCACCTGGGGCACACGGGTCCCCTGGAGACCGCCACGGCCGTCCAGGTCGCCACGATCGTGGCCGAGGCCCTGGCCGCCGCGCACGACGCCGGGGTCGTGCACTGCGACCTCAAGCCGTCCAACATCCTGATCGAGGAGTCCGGGGGCGAGGTACGGCTGACCGACTGCCGGGTGGGTCGCCTGGCCCGCGGCTACCACGGGCCGGCGGCGTGGTACACCAATCCCGAGTACGCGGCCCCCGAGGTCATCCGCGGCGGCGCCGCCGTGCCCGGCACCGACGTGTACGGACTCGGCATCATCCTGTACGAGATGCTGTTGGGCACCACGCCCTACCGCTCGGCCGACCCGGCCGAGGTGATCGCCGGGCACATCCGCGCCGAGCCGTGGTTGCCGGCGACCGTGCCGGATCCGTTGCGCCGCCTCGTGGAGGACTGCCTCGAGGGCGAGCCGACGGGCCGGCCCACGGCGCTGGCCGTGGCCCGCCGGCTGCGACAGCTCGATGTCTCCGGAGTACCGGAACCGATCAGGGAGCCGGCGCCGATGCTGCCCGCGGTGATGGCGCCCCCGCGGCCCCAGCCGGCGACCGGCGAGATCGCGGCACCGGTCGCGCCCCGGCCGACCAGCGCGCCCCGGCCGACCGGCGCGCCCCGGCCGACCGGCGCGCCCCGGC
>Ga0307409_100000827_pt1 | contig 14231 bp, 10 predicted proteins | sample 322Ometagenome_2_FD_203888 | JGI IMG/M metagenome (GOLD analysis project Ga0307409, IMG submission 203888) | Maize rhizosphere microbial communities from greenhouse at UC Davis, California, United States - 322HYB-O-2 | ecosystem: Host-associated > Plants > Roots > Rhizosphere > Soil | place...
GCACTGACCCTCAGCGCGGCTGGATGAAGATTCTCCACGTGGCGCCCAGTATCGAGCGCGCGTACGGTGGTCCGACACAATCTCTCGCTGGTTACATCTCCGCATCGCGCAGCGCTGGAGCGGATATAGATGTCGCGGCGCCCTTCCCTTCTCATAATGAGATCGAGGCGCTCCAGCAGGCAGGTACCGGCCGTGTCGAGACTTTCAAAGGATACGGAAGCGGATCGAGCGCTGCATCGCCAGCGCTGGTAAAGTGGGTACGAGAGAACGCACGGATGTATGACGCCGTGCACGTTCACGGGCTGTTCAATTTCATCTCCACGTTCGCGGCCAGAGCTGCGGTTGCCGCCGGATCTCCCCTGATTGTGCGGCCATTTGGAACTCTTTCGCGCTACACGTTCTCTCATCGGCGCAGCGGACTCAAGCGAACGTGGTTCGAGAAGCTCGAGCGGCCCAATCTCATTCGCGCTGCGGCGGTGCATTTCACAACTGTAACGGAGCGGGAGGAAGCCGAATGGCATGGGCTCGATCTTGGTGCGCGCGCGCACGTTGTGCCTCCGCCATTCATTCCCGCCGCCGAGGTTCAGTCGACAGCGCCGAAGGATAGAATGCCGACGGTGTTGTTCCTTGGACGCTTTCATCCCGTGAAAAATCTCGAGATGCTCATCGAGGCCTGGTCAACGGTATCGCGTGAGATCCCCAATGCGCGGCTCGAGATTGCAGGCGAAGGCAGCGCCGCGTACACGGAGAAGCTCAAGAGGCGCGCGTTTGCTGCCGCGCCTCACGGCCGCGTCGTTTTCCCGGGGTTTCTTTCGGGAGTTGCAAAAGCAAGCGCCCTTGCGGCGGCTTCAGTGCTGGTGCTCCCGTCACTGCACGAGAATTTCGGAATGGTAGTTATCGAGGCGATCGCCGCCGGCGTTCCCGTTGTTGTATCACAACATGTTCAGCTTCGGGACTTCGTTGGTGCGAACGACCTGGGAGTTGTCGCATCGGATTCCGCAGATTCGCTCGGTGCTGGGATCGTTTCTGCATTGCGTGATTCAATGCTTCAGGAGCGAGTTCGTCGCACCGGGAGAGAACTTGTCGAGAGGACGTACTCGCCCATCGTCATCGGAAAACAACTCGAGGCTATGTACCTTTCGGCAATGCAGCGACCGAATCGGCAATAAAGAACGTCAAGAAACCGAATGTATATACTTGGAATCAACGCATACCACGCTGACGGATCAGCGGTACTCCTCAAAGACGGACAGCTGATCGTTGCGGTCGAGGAAGAACGGTTCAGGCGAATAAAGCACTGGGCAGGATTCCCCACTGCAGCAATCAGAAAGTGTCTCGAGATCGGCGGCATAAGCGGAGCCGATCTCTCGCACGTTGCAATCTCGCGCGATCCGAAAGCGAACCTGCTCCGGAAAGCAGCATTCGCGGTAACCAACCGCATGAAAGTCTCGAACATCGTGAACCGCACGCGCAACCTGCGAAAGGTCTACGATGTGAGTGAGCCGTTGTCCGACGCGCTCGGATTGCCGGCAGCGTCGTTACCAAAAGTGCACTTCGTCGAGCACCACCCTTCGCATCTGGCCAGCACGTTTTTCGTGTCGCCCTTTGAAGACGCATCGATCTGCGCGATCGACGGATTCGGTGATTATCTCAGCACCTCGCTGGCAGTTGGAAAAGGGAACAAGCTCGAGGTGCTCGGACGCGTGTCATATCCTCATTCCCTGGGCGTCTTCTACACCGCGGTCACGCAATTCCTCGGATTTCCAAACTACGGAGACGAGTTCAAGGTGATGGGGCTCGCACCGTACGGCGCGCCCGATCATGTGCAGGAGCTTCGCCAGCTGGTGACCCTCAAGCCCGGTGGAATGTTCGAGCTCAACCGCGCCTACTTCCGTCACTGGGATGAGGGAGTCGAGATGGAGTGGGACGGCGGATCTCCAACAATGGGAAAGCTTTACACGCGCCAGCTCGAGCAACTTCTAGGGCCCGCGAGAGGAAAGGACGAGCCGCTTTCCAGCTATCACGAGAACCTCGCGAGATCGCTCCAGGCCGTATATGAAGAGTGTGCTTTCCATGTCCTCAACGGACTCTGGGAGCGCACTCACAATCCCCGTCTCTGCATGGCCGGCGGCTGCGCGATGAACAGCGTAGCGAATGGGAAGATCAGGACCAACACTCCGTTCACCGGAGTGTACGTTCAGCCCGCATCGAGTGACAATGGCACTGCGCTGGGCGCCGCTTTTTATGTCTGGAATCAGACATTGGGAATGCCGCGCGGATTCGTGATGGAGCACGGCTATTGGGGTACTGAATACCCCGATGCCGATGTAACCCACATCGTCGAGCAGCGGGACGATCCGCAGTGGACATACTCAGTCAGTCGACATCGGGACGAGGACTCAGTCTGCAAAGCGACAGCGCAGCTTATCGCGGATGGCAACGTCGTGGGGTGGTACCAGGGACGCATGGAATGGGGTGCGCGAGCGCTTGGGAACCGCAGCATTCTCGCTGACGCGAGACGCGGCGACATGCGCGACATCATCAATCTCAAGATCAAGTTCAGGGAGAAGTTTCGCCCGTTCGCCCCATCGATACTGGAAAGCGCGATGAATGACTATTTCGTCGGCGCTGCTCCCGACCCGTTCATGCAGCAGGTATACCCTGTTCGCCCCGAGAAGCGATCGATACTTCCGGCCATCACTCATACCGATGGAAGCGGCCGCCTCCAGACTGTAAATGCGCGCACCAACCCGCGTTATCACAGGCTCATCAGCGAATTCGCGGCACTTACCGGGGTGCCCGTGGTACTCAATACGAGCTTCAACGAGAACGAGCCGATTGTCGATACGCCTGAGCAGGCGCTGGACTGTTTCCTGCGAACTCGAATGGATGCGATAGTCGTTAACAATACCGTAATACGGCGACATCCACGGTAACTTGCTGGACGCTATCTAGTGCACTCCTTACCTTTGAAAGACTGCATCGCAAACCCAATCAAATGAATCTGTTAAAACGCCTGCCAGTAGCGTTCGCTGCGCTATTCATTGCCGCCACTTCCCAGGGTCAAACATCAGAAGTTCCGCAAGGTCTCGCGCCTGGAGATCAGATTCGAATCACGGTATGGCGCAAGCCCGAGATGAGCTGCGACTGCACGGTCGCCGGTAACGGAACGATCATCCACCCGCTATATCGCGACGTGCAGGTAATCGGAGTTCCGCTCACTACCGTCGAAGAGCGTCTTCGCACCTTCCTCGCGCGCTACGAGCAGAACCCGCAGTTCGTCATTCAGCCTCTCGTAAAAATCGTAGTCGGCGGCGAAGTGAGAACACCGAACATTTACAGTGTTCCTCCCGAAACCACCATCGCTCAGGCGATCGCGATTGCGGGCGGACCAACTGAGCGCGGCGTGCTTCGCGAAGTGAAAATCATTCGCGATCGCCAGGAAATAAAGATGGACATCAGCCGGCCGGATTCGGACGCTGGCGTCCTTCAGATTCGGTCAGGGGATCAGATTCTCATCGGGCGCCGCGGCCGCTCGGCACTGGAGTACATCTCACCAGTCACGAGCAGCATCGCAGCAATTGCGGCCATCATCAGCATCTTCGTTGCCGCAGGCGGCAACGACAGCCCATAGCATGTCGGATATCGTTCCCTTCAACCCGCGGGGATTACCCGCGCAGCGCGATCCGGGATTCGCTCGCACGCCTGCGGAGGGATACCCCGCGGAAGTTGTGACCGAGTCCGCGGGCATCAAGGAATATCTGGCGATCGTGCGTCGCCAGCTATGGATTGTCCTGTCCTTCGTTGCCGTTTGCCTTGGCGCAACGGCGTACATGGTGTTGTCGGCTCCGCCGAAGTTCATGGCAAACTCCGTGGTGCGACTCGCGGACGCGCGACGCGCAATGACGGGCAACGGTGAAGGAAGCGCCTACGAACAGGTGCTCGGCCGCGAGACCGACGTATTGCTCTCGCAGGTTCAGGTTCTTCAAAGCCGACCTATTGCCGCTGATGCGGTCGAGCGCGCGGGACTGCGCCTCGCTCCGATAAAGGACAGTGATTACCCCGAGGAGATCACGCAGGTATCGATCGCTGACGCGGCGCGGATCGATACGCTTTCTCTCCTGTTCGGTCAAAACGAGGCGACGATGACCGCGCGCGGTCAAACATCGCGCGCGCCATACGGCCAGCCTGTTTCGGTGAGCGGCGTTACGCTCGTAGTCACCGCGCGGCCGCTCGAGCTCGACTCGGCGAAATTCACTCTCGTTTCACGAACCGACGCAATCAACGGCGTTCTCAATCGCTTCAAGGCACAGCCGCGACCGAAGACCGATATCATCGATCTTCAGTTCACGTCCAACCAGCCGCACTACTCGCAGCGCGTTGCAAACGTCATGGCGCTCGCATTCCAGGAGCACAATACGACTGTCGCGCAACAGGCATCGCGACGTCGGAGAATTTTTCTCGAAGAGCAGATGAAGCAGACTGACGCAATGCTCGAGAGCGCAATGTCGCAGTACAGCGCTTATCGCGCAGGCAATCAGGTCTTCTCGTCCAGGGAGAAGGCGACTGCACAGCAGGCGGGCATCGTAGATCTGGACATGCGACGCGCGGATCTGGACGCGCAGCGTAGAACGTACAAACAGCTTCTCACCCGCACACAGCGATCGGGAGGAGATGGACTTCAGGCTCTCGTTGCTTCGCCCGGAATCGCGGCAAATCCCGTGATTCAGCAGCTATACCAGCAGCTGACGATGTACATGGAAAGGCGCGACAGTCTCACCACTTCGGGAGCGGCTGAAACGAATCCCGATTTGATTGCTGTCAACACGCTCATCACGAGAGCGCAGACTGGCTTGATTGCCGCCGTTCGCAACCAGGTTCAAGCGCTCGATGCGCAGATCGATGCGCTGGACAACCTGAAGGTTCGAAGCACCGCGGAGATCGCGGGTGCTCCGCGCGCCGAGACAGAAGAGACGCGTCTCGCGCAGCAAGTGGCGGCAGTACAGAAAATGTCCGACAAGCTCCAGGAAGATCATCAGAAAGCGAAGATGGCCGAAGCTGTCGAAGCAGGTCAGGTCGAGATTGTCGAGCTCGCCGAGCTTCCCAGTGAGCCGATCGCAACGGGGCGAACGCGCAAGATGGCGCTCGGTCTCATTCTCGGATTGATACTCGGTGTCGGCGTCGGAGTGCTCGTCGATGGAATGAACACGTCGATTCGCCGTCGCGACGACCTCGAGAGAATTCTTCAGGTTCCAGGACTTGCAGTAATTCCGAGATTTCTTCCATCAGAGCCGGGTGGACGATTCGCGCGCGCTCTCCCTGGCAAAGCCCGCAACGGGACCAACGGAAAGAAAGCCGCGCGTGCCGCAGGCCTGGTCACGGTGCACGACGCGCGCTCATCGAGCGCCGAGGCGTACCGAACGCTTCGCACGAACCTGATTTTCTCGCAGGCCGTTCAGACGCTTCGGACGCTGGTCGTTACAAGCCCTGCTCCGTCGGAGGGAAAGACGACCACCGCGGCAAACCTTGCGGTGTCATTCGCGCAGCAAGGTATGCGCGTGCTGCTCGTAGACTGCGATCTTCGCAGATCCCGCATTCACAAGATGTTCAACATTCCGCGCGAGCCTGGAATGACCGAGCTGATTCTCGGTCAGCTCGAGCAGGATTCGGTTACGCGCGAAACGGGCGTCCCCGGACTTTACGTTCTGCCTTCGGGAGTTCTTCCGCCAAATCCATCGGAGCTCCTGGGTGGAGAGCGCATGCGAAAGACGCTGGCAGGATTGAGCGAAGCATTCGACCTGATCGTTCTCGACACTCCCCCGCTGCTCGCTGCATCGGACGCCGCGATTCTCGCGACTATTGCTGACGGAGTGGTGCTCGTCGTTCGCGCGGGAGTTACAGAAGCCGAAGCGGGCCAGCAGGCGATTGCGCAGCTTCAGTCAGTGGGCGCACGCGTGGTTGGAGCGGTGCTCAACGATCCCGACTCGAAGCTTCAGCAATACGGCGGATACTACAACTACGAATACGCAGGCGACCCAGCTTAGCACTGCGCACTGCCCAAGGCTTACTTGATTCGCAATCGCCGGTGGAATATTGCTCCACTTCGGCGAGGTCGGAGCGCGATCCCGCCATCTTCCGCCTGCAGCCTCAGCTCGAACCACGTCTGAACCGCGGGACCAACTACACGCGCTACGCGCTCGGCGCCGAATGGACGCGCGCTTTGATCCGCGCTGCACCAGATGCTCAGAACGTGTGATACGCTCCGCGTATCGCCCGCCACGCGAATTGGATAATCGAGCTTCCACGCCCAGTTCGCCGTGAGGATACGATCGGCCATCTTGTCAGCGTTGATATCCTCGCCCGTGAGCTCCATTCCGAGGAAGCCGAATTCCGCAGCAGCGTTGCGAAGAATCTCGCAAACCTGAGGAACAGTATCGGCCTTGTGAATCTGCGCGGTGACATCCATCGCCATGATCTGGTCGCTGATCACGCGTCGCGCCCTCGATGGCGCAGAAACGAGGACCTCGCCGGCAACCATCAGCTCATGATATGAAAGAAGGTTGGTGCCGTAGATCAGCATCACTGCAACCCCGACAAGTCCGAAGATCGCAATGGATGTCGCCACAAATGGAGCAGTCAGCGCGATCAGCAGCCCGAACGCGGCCATTCCCGCAGCAAGGCCCCACAATACCACCGCGGTGCGCTGAGGAGAGATTCCGAGCGCAAGGAGGCGATGGTGTATGTGACGCGCGTCCGCGCCCGAGATGGGCACGTGTCTCAACCATCTTCGTATGATTGCGAGAGCGCCGTCCATCAGCGGAACGAAGAGCGCAACAAGAGGAAGAATTACGAGCGTTGCGCCCGACGCATTCACCGAAGCGTGCAGCGACAGGACGGCGAGGAGAAATCCAATACTCAGGCTTCCCGAATCGCCAAGAAATATCTCGGCCCTGGGAAAATTGTAGCGAAGGAATCCGATCAGGGCGCCCATGAGCGCAACGGTCGGCAGTAGAATCGCAAAGTTTCCAAGGATTGCGCCGGCGGTTATGATCGTTGCACACGCGACGACCGCGATTCCGCCGGCGAGGCCGTTCAGTCCATCGATGAAGTTAAAAACGTTCGTGACACCGACGATCCACAGAATGACGAGCGGAACTCCCACCCATCCCAGCGGAACGCCGACACCGTAACCAAGCGCAATAGAATCGATTTGCGCGCCGAACCACACGGCGACGAGAGCTGCCGCAATCTGCGCGACGAGCTTCACCCCAGGTGAAAGTCCGCGGATGTCGTCGACCAGGCCGGTAAGGAAAAGAATAGCCGAGCCGATGAAAGCGCCGGCCAGGAATCTTATTTCAGCGTCGCCTTGAGGGCCTGGAGTCGTGAAGCGTGGCGACGTGCGGATGAAGAGGAGACACGCAACCGCGGCGGCGCACAGAAATACCGCAACTCCGCCAAGGCGCGGAATTGGATCCTTGTGGACGCGCCTGTCGCCGTCCGGCGCATCGTAAAGCTTGAGCGCGCCAGCGCTTCTTATGACTAATGGAGTGACGAGAAGCACCAACGTCAGGGCAAGCCCGAACGCTTCCGTCAGCCAGATAAATGTTCTCAAGCGGCGATGGGGGCAAGAAAGTCAGACGAGTTTCGATAATACCAATCCACTATATCGACTGCCATTGTATCCCGCCATTCTGCAATCGGGGAGCCGCGTTACAATATTGTGTCAATTCCGCGCAATAACTGCGGCCCCGGCTCTTCTCAATTTGCCTGCGAGTGATTCGCCGAGTCGCGCGGTAAGGACCAGCTCATCGCCTTCATGTCGCTGCTCGAGAACCTCCGCTTCGCGGTGTATCTCTGCGAGAAGCTTACCATCGTGCAGTGGCAGCCTGATCTCTGTGAGGGGCTTTCTAGCGCGAGCCTGACCAAGCAGCGCTCGCCTTAGCGGCTCGAGTCCCTCGTCGCTCGTTGCCGAAACGAAGATCGAGCCCGGGACGAGATTGCTTATCCGCGTCTCCAGTGCGATCAGCTGATCGTGCGGAATGAGGTCGATCTTGTTGAATACGTACAACACGGGAGTCTGGCTGGCGCCGATTTCGGTGAGAACCTGATTTACGACGATTCTCTGCTCTTCCCATGTCGGTGCGCTTGCATCGATGACGTGAAGCAACAGGTCTGCCTCGGCAACTTCCTCGAGAGTGGCGCGGAACGATGCCACCAGATCGTGCGGGAGCTTGCGAATGAATCCCACGGTGTCGGTGAGAAGTACGCTCGTATTCTCGGCCAGGTGGATTTCACGCGTGAGCGGATCGAGCGTCGCAAAAAGCCGGTCTTCAACGAACACCGACTCGGCGCCCGATAGAGCTTTGAGAATCGACGACTTGCCCGCGTTCGTATATCCAACGAGCGAGGCGCGGAACTGTCCCTTGCGTGCTGTGCGACGCACCTCACGCGATTTCTGCACTTCGCCCAGGCGCTGCTTCAGAAGACGAATGCGATGGTTGATGAGACGGCGGTCCGTCTCGAGCTGCGTTTCACCAGGGCCGCGCATTCCAATGCCGCCGCGAAATTTCTCGAGGTGAGTCCACATCCGCATCAGACGGGGCAGCATGTACTCGAGCTGCGCGAGCTCTACCTGCATCTTGGCTTCCGATGACCGCGCACGCGTCGCAAAAATGTCGAGAATGAGCTCGGCACGATCCATCACGCGCTTTCCGGTGGCGTCTTCGATGTTCTTTCCCTGTGCGGGAGTGAGCTCGTCATCGAATACGATCAGCGTAGCTTCGGTCTCGGCAATGCGCTGAGACAGCTCCTCGATCTTTCCCTTACCGAGATACGTCGCGGGATTGGGTCGGTCGATTTGCTGCGTGAGCTGGCCGACGACAATTCCGCCCGCGGTGTCAACCAGCTCCGCGAGCTCGTCGAGGTGCTCGGACATTACCTGTCCGCGCGATGAAGCCGTGGTGGCGCCGGCGGTCAGTGCATTTCCATCGTTGCGCCCTGCCGGGCGCTTGAGCTGCGCCCCGACGAGGAATGCTCTCTCTACCGGGGCTGCAAGCTCGATCAGTTCTCGTGACGTTGTGCTACCTGCTCTGTGATGTTCTTCCGAAGCTGGAGAATCTACCAGTCTGGTCGTACGGCCGCGTGAAGTTACCAAGCGGTGTTGCGACAGTGAAATCGCCAGTTACACGATAATTGATAGTGCCCCGCGTCAGAAGCTCACGTCCTGCAGCGCCAAGTCCCGCGTACGTGAAGTCCACCGGGATCGTCACGTAAGTCGAGTCGTTGTCACCGACCTTGAAGGCGTTGTTCAGCGCGCCCGATCCAAGCTGACTGTTCTCGACGAACAGCTTGTACGTGAGGCGCGTTGCATTAAGGTCAAACTTGTTCGGGTTGTAGACGCTCAGAATAACGTCCACCGAGCCGCCGCTCAGGCCAAGGCCGCGAATTTTTGCATCGTTGAAATGAACCAGCGGTTCCTTGAATCCGCCGAGTCCGAGTGTTGCGCAGCCCGCTACGGCGAGAATGCTCAATGCCGCCAGATATTTTTTCATGATCGATCTCCTTATTTATCTCCTTCGGGTTTGCCTTCCCTGATCGACTTCCACCACGCGATTCGCTTGGCGATGTCCTTCTCGAATCCAAAGGGCCCCGGCTCGTAAAACACCGTCCCGCGCAGCTTGTCAGGCAGATACTCTTGCGGGATGTATGCCTCCGGGACGTCATGCGCGTACTGATACCCTTCGTGATACCCCAGTTCCTTCATCAGGCGCGTCGGCGCATTCCGTATGTGCATGGGAACGGGCTCAGCCGGCGTTTCCCGCGCGGCTTCCATTGCCGCGTTGAGGGCACGATACGATGAGTTCGATTTTGGCGCGGTTGCCAGGTAGATGAGCATCTCGCTCAATGGCAGATATCCTTCGGGTGGACCGAGCATGTGGTACGCGTCACGCGCGGCAACAGCGAGCTGAAGCGCATTGGGGTCGGAGAGACCGATGTCCTCCGCCGCCATTGCGATCGAACGCCGAAAGATCGTCATCGGATCTTCGCCACCTTCGATCATTCGCGCGGCCCAGTAAAGCGCTCCATTCGGATCGCTTCCGCGAAGAGATTTGTGCAGCGCGGAAAGCATATTGAAATGCGTCTCGCCGCTCTTGTCATGATGCGCGAATCGTTTCTGCATGGCGTCGCGGGCGACTTCGACGGTTATTGTCGCGTCACTGCCCGCCTGGACTGACGCAGCCTCGAGCACAGTGAGAGCGCGTCGCGCATCGCCGTCAGATTCGACGACGATGAGCTCGAGTGCATCGTCGTCGAGCTGGAGGTTCATCTTCCCGAGCCCGCGATCAGTATCGGTGAGAGCGCGCTTCACGAGCTCTCGCAAATCATCGGTGGAGATGGGCTCCAGAACGAACACGCGCATGCGCGACAGGAGCGCGGAATTCATCTCGAACGAAGGATTCTCGGTGGTCGCGCCGATCAGTGTGATGGTCCCGCTCTCGACGTGCGGCAGAAATGCATCCTGCTGTGCCTTGTTGAAGCGGTGAATCTCGTCGACGAAAAGAATTGTCTGGCGTCCGAGCTCGAGTCTCTCCTCCGATGCAGCGATGATCTCGCGTATTCGCGGAACTCCCTCGGTCACCGCGGAAAACGGGACGAACTCTCTATCGGTGTAGCGCGCGATCAATCGTCCGATCGTAGTCTTGCCCGACCCTGGGGGCCCCCAGAAAACCATCGACGATATTGCGCCTTTCTCGATTGCATCACGCAGCGGCTTTCCCTGAGCGAGCAGATGCTGTTGCCCGACGACTTCATCGAGTGTGCGCGGCCGCATCCGCGCGGCGAGCGGTTGTGCCGATGCCGGAGGCGTGAAAAGACTTGCCTCTCGCTGTTGTCCTGCCGGTTTTCTGAATGGTTTAGGCATTCTGGATCTTCAAAGTCTACAACGGTTGGCGAGACTCCGAGGAAAGCGGTTGGCCAACCGCTTGAGTCTCGGTGGCTAACCGCTTGAGTCTCGGTGGCCAACCGCTTTTATGAGGCTTTGGTTATCACGATTCGAGCCAGAAAGTACAATGCGGAGCCGGCAAAGAAGCTCCCCTGAAGCTTCCAGTCCCGCTTGTGCTGGAACTCGGGAACGAGATTGGATGCGCCAACATAGAGGCTCACTCCTGCTGCGAGAGCGAGACCGTAATAACTCAGCGGCTCGATCAGATCGGTGAGCAACCCACCGATAATCGTCGCAAGACCCAGTGATGCGCCAGCGAGAAGCGCGCGGCGCCTCGACGCGCCCGACGCAAGGAAGAGCGACGAAATCGCGAGACCTTCAGGGAGCTTGTGCAGAAGAATCGCGAGGAATACAAGAAATCCCAGAGATGCGCGCACATTCGCGCCGCTGGTAATTGCGACGCCGTCCACGAACGTGTGCAGCAGCAGTCCAGCCAGCGCGGACATGCTGACTGCTTTCGTTACCTCGTGCACCTCTTCGCCGAAATGGAAATGCGGCACGAGAGTGTGCTGCGTGAGGTGAACGAGCAGAAATCCAAGAAGTATGAACGGTGCTGCGGCTGCGCCATGCTGCTCGATCGCTTCTGGTGCGAGATCCAGAATCGCAACCGACAGCATGAAGCCGGCTGACAAAGCGATGAGTCGCTCCAGCGTCGGAAGACTCCATCGTGCGCGGGTAGTAACCGCAGCAGCGCCCGCGACGTTTGCCGCGGCCGCGAGAAGGATGTACGCGACCGCCAGACGGTTCACGAGTGGGTCAGCGCAAGCCGCTCAGCCGCTGCAGCGACAGCGGCGGACAGTGTGGGAGCAGGCGCGCGATCCCAGCCCTTTGACCGCCACGAACGGTCGGCAAGCGCCGCTCTTTCCTCGAGACCCAGCCCCTGGAGCAGATAGTACCAGCGATCGGATCGCGCATAAATGAAAAGTTCGAGCTGCGGAGTGAGAGTGAGCTGATCGTCAGCGGTGTAGAGCGTGAACTCGACTCCGCCGTACGTAGCCAGTGGAACCTTGAGGCGCGCGATCGCATCGCGCACGTCAGGCAGCGCAACGGTCTCGCCATGCCAGGTCGATTCCGATCGTAAATCCTCGACGACGATATCGATTGCCGGAGGAAGCTGCTCGCTCAGCGTGTAAAAAAGATCGACGACACGCTCGGCGTTGGCACCAACGTACGCCTCGTAGTGCTCGCCGTCCTTTTCGAACGTGAAGCCATCGGTTCCGCTCCGAAATCGGCGCCACACGGTGATGTCAGGATTTCTTCCGCGAAAAAGCATCGTCGTCAGAGCTGAGGTCTTTTCCGCGCCGCATCGAGCAGAGATTCGCGCGAATTCGCCGCGGGGTCATTAATAACCGTTTCGAGCAACCAGCGTAACGTCTTCCCTACTCCAGGCCCTGTTATCCCGATCTTCTCGAGATCACGTCCGTTCACCGCCAGATCAGCCACTTCGATTGCGTCGCGATATGCAATCCGGAGAGCGCGACGGTACACCGATTGGACAAGCTCCATCCGCGGTGCCGCAAGCCCTGCCTGACGCTCCGCCGCCCACCGCGCGCTCGCAACCCGGAGCACAGAAGCAAGACGTGTGCGACCGGCAATTGCAGCCCACCTCCTCAGCACCGGATCAGACGGCGGCGACTCAGACATCATTGCGAATCGCATCTCTTTCTGAAGCGTCTGCCAGTGCCCGACAATGGATCCAATCCATGCGGCGTCGGAGTTCGAGAATCTCAATCCCTTCAGAATCCCCGGAACTTCACCATGCGGCGCGGCGGCAAACAATGCGATCATCCGCATGACTCTTCGCTGCGGTCGTGAAGGCAAACCGGGCGGACAAAGGTTGTCGAGCGTAGCGAGATCGAGCGCATGCATGTCTGCGAGCGCTGGAATCAGCGTCGCGAATGCGCCACTCGTATGCCACATCGCGAAGGCACGACTTGGCTTTCGTACCTGGTCCATCGTCTTCTCGATTTCCTGCTTCACGCGTTCTGCCGACAGCCGGCCGAGATGCGGCGCGCTGGCGACGATCGCAACCCATGTATCGTGCTCGATCTCGAATTCAAATCGAGCGGCGAAACGCAGTCCCCTTAGCGCGCGCAATCTGTCTTCACGCATTCGTTCCGCCGGTGTTCCAACCGATCTGACGATTCCGCGCTCGAGATCTTCCTGGCCCTTGAACGGGTCGGCGAGAATTTTTTTCGAGGGAGAAAATGCTATCGCGTTGATGGTGTAGTCACGGCGAGCGAGATCTTCGTCGAGCGTGGCGCCAAACTCCACCTCGGCATGGCGCCCATCGGTGCGGACATCGCGACGAAAAGTCGTCACCTCATGCATGATGCCCTGATCGTCCAGTACGCCGATGGTTCCGAATGCGATACCAACGGGAACGGTGCGGGGGAAAAGATTTCTTATCTGCTGAGGACGTGCGGCAGTCGCCAGATCCCAGTCGAGATGGGCATGGCCGAGCAGTGCGTCACGAACGGCTCCGCCTACGCACCACGTCTCAAAGCCTGCTTTCTCGAGCGTGCGCGCGATTTTCAGCACCGGCCTTGGCGGCGAAAGTTTCGATATCAATCAGCCGTCCCTGAACATCTCGCGGATTTCGCCCATCGACATGCCGGCGCCGAGCGCGAGCATCAGGTCGATGCGCGCCTGCTGCGCGCGCTTGGAGCCGCCGAATATCGCCCCGATTTCCTCGAGCCGCTTGCCGCCGCCAAAGTACCCATACGTGTGTCCAACGCGACCGCCCTGCGTGCGCGAAGTCAGCACGACAGGCTTGTCGTCAGCGATCCACCGCTCGATGGCGGGAACGAGAGCGGGAGGAACATTCCCACGTCCCATTGCGGCGATGACGACACCGCGCGCTGATTCGCGCGATGCATCGAGCAGCCGCGCGTCAGAACCCGCGGCGACGAAGATGACGTCGATCGGCGCGGCCAGATCTTTCGGGTCGAGCATCGGGGGCATTGGCGGCATCTCGCGATGCATGATCAGCTCGCCTTCGTCGAGCACACCGAGAGGACCAAAACCGGGACTCTCGAATGCATCGAGCAGATGCGTATTGGTCTTCGTAACGTCGAATGCGGCGAAGATCTGTCCGCTGATAACGACCATCGCGCCGAATCCGCGCGTCTCGGGACTCGCAGCAACGCGAACCGCTTCGAGGAGATTTGCCGGCCCGTCCCATCCGAGATCGCTCACTGTGCGCATCGCTCCGGTGAACACTATCGGC
>Ga0307409_100000828_pt1 | contig 14225 bp, 12 predicted proteins | sample 322Ometagenome_2_FD_203888 | JGI IMG/M metagenome (GOLD analysis project Ga0307409, IMG submission 203888) | Maize rhizosphere microbial communities from greenhouse at UC Davis, California, United States - 322HYB-O-2 | ecosystem: Host-associated > Plants > Roots > Rhizosphere > Soil | place...
CCCCCAGCCGAGCGCCGAGGGCCGAGCGCCGAGAGCCGCCGTAGTTCAGCTTCCCTGAAGTACTCGTACCAAGTCCCGGCGTGTGGCGCGGCGGGCGGGGAGATAGCACGCGACTAGGCCGGGGGCGAGCATGGTCAGGCCGACGCCGCCGAACGTGACCGGGTCGGTGGGGGCGACGCCGTAGACGAGCGACGTGGCCAGTGTGGCGGCCGCCAGCGCCCCCGCGGCTCCGACGAGGATCCCGAGGAGCAGCGGACGCGACCCGTCTCCAAGCACGAGCACGACGATGTCGCGCGGGCGCGCGCCGACGGCCATGCGAACGCCCAGCTCGGACCACCGACGCGTGACGGCGTTAGAGATGACGCCGTAGATGCCGATCGTGACGAGGAGGAGCGCGCCGGCCCCGAACAGGCCCGTGAGCCAGGCGTACAGGCGCGCATCGCCGAACTGCAGCGCCAGCTCCTCTTCCATGGTGGAAACCCAGTGCAGGGGCGACGTCGGCGCGAGGCGGCCGAGCGCGCGCTGGAGAGTGCCGAGGAGCAGCCCCGGATCGCGGTCGGTGACGACCGCGATGGACAGAATCGGATTCGGCGCCTGCGCGATGGGGAGGTAGAAGTCGTAGTCGGTCCGCCGGTCGGCGCGGGGGCCGTGATAGCGCACGTCCTCGACGACACCGACGATCTCGATCGGCGCCGGCGCCTCGAGCTGGCGCGCGTCGCGGGCGACCTGGAACGTTGTGCCGATCGCCCCGCGGCCGTCGCCGCCCGCGAGCGCGCGGGCGAGGCTTCGGCTCACGACCGCGACGCGCCTCGTGTCAGGCCCGTCGCTGGGGCGGAACGTCCGTCCGTCGTGCAGCGCGATGTCCATGACGCCGAAGAACTCGTCGTCGACGGCGTGCCGGTTCACCGCCGAGAGCCCGGGCCGTGGCGCGCCGTCCACGGCCAGCGGCACCTCGGGGTCCGTCCACGGCGGCAGCACGCCGGCGACGAACGAGACGGCCCGCACGCCCGGTTGCGCGGCGAGCAGCGCCTTCGCCTCGCGCACGAACGCGAGCTGTGTCTCCGGGGTCGGATACTCCGCGGGGTCGAGGCTCACCGCCATCCGCTGGAGGTTCTCCGTCCGGTAGCCCACGTCGCTGCGGACGAGGTTCGCGTACGTCCGCACCATCAGCATCGCGGCGGTGAGCAGGAGGAAGGAGAACGCGACCTCCGCCGCGACGAGGCCGTCGACGATCAGTCGCTGCCGTCTGCCCGGCGTCGTGCCACGCCCGATCTCGCGCAGGTCGCGCGCTCCGACACGCGAGCCGAACCAGGCCGGCAGCGCGCCGCTGAGCGCGGCGGTGAGCAGGACGAGACCCAACGCCACGGCCACTACGCGGACGTCGACCGACAGCGGGACGTATGCCGGCAACCGGAAGAGCTGCGCGGCCGCGAAGAACTTCACTCCCCACACCGCGAGGCCGGCGCCCAGCACCCCTCCGGCCGTGGTGAGCAGCAGGCTCTCGCCGAGGAGTTGGCGCAGGAGCGCGCCGCGGGGCGCGCCGAGCGCAACGCGGAGCCTGATCTCGTGCTCGCGTTGGGCGAGACGTGTCAGCAGCAGGTAGGCGATGTTCACGCACGCGATGCACAGGAGCAGGGCGGCGGCGAGGGTGAGCAGCGTGAGGCCGGCCCGAAACCGCTCGCGCCACGTCTCGCCCACCGGCTCGACGCCGAGCGAGAGCTCGCGGTAGTCGTCCGGATATTCGGCGGCGAGTTGCCGGCCGATCGCCGACACTTCCGCCTGCGCCGCGGCCGTCGCCACGCCGGGGCGCAACCGCGCCAGCACCCACACCGAGCGCGTGCGGCGGCGGTCGAGCAGCGACCGTGGCGTGTACTGCTCGATGGGCAGCCAGAACTCCGAGATGTCCGGATCGACCGTGCCGGCGAATCCGGGCGGCATCACTCCGACGATCGTGAAGAGCTGTTCCGGCTCCGCGCGCAGCCCCGTGTTTCCGCGCGCGCGCACGGTCTGCCCGACCACGTCAGGCCGGCCGCCGAACTTGCGCAGCCAGAGCGAGTGGCCGATGAGCATGACGCGGGGGGCGTTCGGCGCGTACTCGTCACCGGTGAACGCGCGGCCGATCGCCGGCCGCGCGTCGATGACGTCGAAGTAGCCGCGCGTCACCGACTCGCCGCGCACCCGCTCCGTGCCGCTGGCAGTCGTGATCGCCGTGCGCGTCCGGGCCGCCATCTCGATGGCGTCGAACGACCGGGCCCGCGCGGCGACGTCCCGGACGTCGAGGTACGAGACGTCTGCCCGCTGTCCCGTCGCGCCGTGGAAGGTCCAGATCCGGACGAGGCGGTGCGCGTCCCGGAACGGCGGGCCCTCGAGCAGCACCGCGTTGGCCACGGTGAATATGAACACCGCGCCGCCGACGCCGAGGGCGACGCAGCCGACCGCCGCAAGCGAGAGCCGGAGCGTGCCGCGGAGGCTCCGCAGGGTGTAGCGCAGATCGCGAAGCAAGGCGTCCATCGAATGCTCCTCGGCGCTTGAGCGACGCCGTTGGAGAGTGGGACAGGTGTGATCGTGTCCGCTGCGGGCGCTCGGGCGGGCGCTCGGCACGCGCCGCGGCTCGCGCCCGAGTCCCGGGGTCGGGCCGCCGTTGGTGGGTCGGTGCGATTGCGACGGTGACAAGCTTACTGGTGGCCGGGCGGGCGTGTCACGCGCAAAGACCCGTGCGCAATGTCAGGAATCTGTTCGGGTGATCCTGGCCTCACCGCCCGCGTGGCCTCGCGGCCGAGGGGGGCGAGGAACAGCGGTAGGCCGCGGGCCAGGCACGATCGACGATCGGCCGCCGAGTGAAGGGTTCCGGTTCTCGACCTCGTTGAGCAACTTCCTCGTCGATCGCACACGGCCGGGCGCGGCGCCCGGCGCGCTCCCGTCCACTCTTACCGCCCGCCGCCATCGCAACCCTGCTCGTCGTTCCCGCGGCGCGCCGGCGCGCCGGCGCGCGCCCGCGGATGACCGTGGTGGTGGCGGCCGCCCTGGCGCTCCTCCTGGTCTACCTGCTGACGCTCGCCCCGGACGTGACTTTCTGGGACGCCGGGGAGTTCATCGCGGCCGCGCACACACTCGGCGTGCCGCATCCGCCGGGAACGCCGCTGTACGTACTCGTCGCGCACGTGTGGGAGCGCGCCTTCGCCTGGGTCGCGGGGCCCGCCGTGGCAATCAACGCGCTGTCGGCGACGTGCACGGCGGCGGCGGGCGGGCTCACCGCCTGGCTCGTGGCGCGCTGGACTGGCCGCCCGGCGCCGGCCGTGGCGGCCGCGCTCTGCGCGGGGGCGATGTCGACGGTCTGGCTCAGCGCCACGGAGGCGGAGGTCTACGCGGTCTCGTTGCTGCTGGCCGCCACGACGCTCGTCGCCGCCGAGCGCGCCGGTGCTTCCGCCGACCCGCGCTGGACCGCGGTAGTCGCGTATCTGTTCGCGCTCGCCGTCCCGCTCCACATCAGCGCGCTCGTCGCCGCTCCGGCCGCCGTGTTGCTCGCCGCGTCCGCCCCGGATGGGACGATCCGGTGGGGCGAGGTGGCGCTGCTCATGGTGCCACTACTGTTCGCCGCCGGCGTCGGCACGCTCTCGCCCTCGGTGCTCGCGCTGGCGTGTCTCGCGCTTCCCATGGCGGTGACAGTGCGGTGGCGTGGGGGCCGGCTGCGGCCGGCGTGGATGGTCGCCGTGGCGTTCCTCGGGCTCTCGGTGGTGCTCGTCATGCTCGTTCGGGCGCCGCACGATCCGGGTGTGAACCAGGGCAATCCGTCCACGCTCACGGCGCTCCTGGACGTGGTCGGCCGGCGGCAATACGAAGTCGCCCCGATGTTCCCGCGCCAGGCGCCGCTCTGGCTGCAGATCGGGAACCTGATCGAGTACGTCGACTGGCAGGTTGCCCTCGGCCTGGCCCCACAGGTGGCGCCGACCTGGTTCCGCACGCCCGTCACGCTCGCCTTCGTCGCGCTGGGTGCGGCAGGCAGCGCCGCCCACGCGCGGGCGGATCAGCGCAGTTGGCGCGCGATGCTCGTTCTGCTCGCGAGCGCGAGCGTGGGCGTGGTCCTGTACCTGAACCTCAAGGCCGGCCCCTCGTTCGGCCATGGCGTGCTGCCGGCAGGGGCGAGCCACGAGGCGCGCGAGCGCGACTACTTCTTCGCGCTCGCGTTCTGGGCGTGGGGCGCGTGGGCAGGAATGGGCGCCGTGTCGCTGGCGACGCGCGTGCTCGCGGGGCGCCGGTGGGCGCCGGCCCTCGGCGTGGGGGTCGCCGCCCTTCCGCTGGCGCTCAACTGGCCCGCGGTGACGCGCCGCGGCGCCCCGGACGCGGCGCTGCCGGCGGCGCTGGCGCAGTCGATCCTGGCGTCGGCGCCGCCGAACGCAGTGCTGTTCGTCGCCGGCGACAACGACACCTACCCGCTCTGGTACTGGCAACAGGCCCTCGGCGTACGCCGCGACGTGGCGCTCGTGACGATCCCTCTGCTCCCGGCGCCCTGGTACCGCGCCGAGCTCGCGCGCCGCCACGCCCTCTACTCGCCGGCCGATCTTCGCGTGTGGCGCGGCACCGGGGCCGCGCTGCGAACGGTCGGTCAGCGCGCCGCACAGCGCGGACGCCCCGTGGCCGTGTCCGTGGCCGTCGATCCCTCGGAGCGCTCGCACTTGGGTGCCTGCTGGCGACAGCAGGGCATGGTGTACGCACGCGAGGCACGGCCCGACTCCGGCGAGGGGCCGGCGCCCGGTGGTCCGTGCGTATCGGTCGATTCCGGCGCGACGGCGCGGACGGCGGCAGCACTGGCCGGTCTCGTCGCGCAGCGGCCCCGCGCGGGAACCGACGCGACGGCGGAATACATCGCCGAGCTCCTCGCCTGCCCGGCACTCGCCGTGCGCGCCGGGCGCGATTCGGCGGCCACCGCTCAACTTGATTCGCGCTGTAACCGCCGGTAGCTTTTTCGCTTATGCCTTTTCCCGACCTGGCCGCGCGGGTGGCCGAGGTGCAGGAGCGGATCGAGGCCGCCGTCGGCCGAGGCGGCCACCGACAAGAGGTCACAATCGTCGCCGTGACCAAGACCTACGGCGCGGACGCGGTCCACGCCGCGTGGGAGGCCGGCGTGCGGGACGTGGGCGAAAACCGGGTTCAGGAGGCCCTCGGCAAGATGGGGGCGGTGGACGTCCCGGTGCGCTGGCACCTGATCGGTCACCTCCAGCGCAACAAGGTGAAAGACGTCGAGCCGTTCTCGCTCGTGCACTCCCTGGACAACGCTCGGCTCGCCGACGCGCTCTGCGCGGCCGGGCTCGCGCGCGGCCGCGCGGTCGACGTCCTCGTGCAGGTGAACACGTCGGGTGAGGGTACCAAGGGCGGCTACACGCCCGACGACCTGCTCGGCGAGGCCGAGCGCCTGACGACGTTGGCGGGCCTCCGGGTCCGCGGGGTGATGACGATGGCACCGCTCACGAACGACGAGCGGGTGCTCCGCGCGACGTTCAGCGGAGCGCGCGCGGCGCGGCAGGTCCTGGCGGACGTCGGCCATCCGGCGGCCGAGCTGTCGATGGGGATGTCGAACGACTACGAGTTCGCGGTGGAAGAGGGTGCGACGATGGTCCGCCTCGGCACGGTGCTCTTTGGAGCGAGGTCCGCATGATCGACGAATCCTTCCGCCTGACGCCCCTCGACGTCCGGCGGCAGCAGTTCCCCAACGAGATGCGGGGATACAACCGGGCGCAGGTGGACGCCTTCCGCGAGCGCGTGGCGGACGAGATGGAGGACCTTACCCGGCGCATCCAGGATCTCGAAGCCAAGGCGCGCGGCTTCCACGAGCAGCTCCGCGCCTTCCGCGAGCGCGAGAAGGCGCTCAACGAGGCCCTCGTCTCGGCGCAGCAGCTCCGGACGGAGATGCGCGAGCAGGCGGAGCGCGAGGCGCAGCTCATCATCCGCGAAGCCAAGGCCGAGGGGGACCGGCTCGTGGACGCGGCGCGCGGCGAGGCGCGGCGCCTCTCGTCGGACCTCGAGGCGCTCGACCGGACCCGCCGCGCGTACATCATGCAGCTCCGGCAGCTCGCCGAGCGGCAGCTCGCCGAGCTCGACGCGGCGGCGGCCGCGCCGTCGCCGGTGTTGGCGACGGCGGAGCTCAACGGCGCGGAGGCCGCGCCTACCAAGTCGCACCACCCCACGCCGGCGTGGCTCGACTCGCTGGTGAAGGAATAGGGAGGTCGCCATGAGCAACCCGCTTCAGCTCGCCGCGACGCAAGAGCATCTCGCGGTCCGCCCGGGTCCGATCCCCTGGCTGCACTCGACCGAGCGCATCACGGCGGCGACGCAGGCGATCCGCGATCGCTTCACCGACCGTCCGAGCGTCGCGATCGTCCTCGGCACGGGACTCGGGGCGCTCGCGCAGCGGATCGCCACCCGCGCCGTCATCGACTACGCCGACATTCCGGGCATGCCGCTGTCGACCGTCGAATCGCACGCGGGGCGGCTCCTGTGCGGCACGCTCGCCGGCAAGACCGTAGTGGCGATGCAGGGGCGCCTCCACCGCTATGAAGGCTACACGCTCCAGGAGGTCACCTTCCCGGTGCGCGTGCTCCGCGCGCTCGGCGCCGAGACGCTCATCCTGTCGGGGGCGTGTGGCAGCATGCACCCGCTCTGGAACCCCGGCGACCTGATGCTCATCGCCGACCACATCAACCTGCTCGGCGACAACCCGCTGATTGGCCCGAACGACGACTCGCTCGGCCCGCGCTTCCCGGACATGTCGGACCCCTACGACCGGCGACTGCGCGGGATGGCCCGCGAGGTGGCACTGGAGCAGCGGATCATGCTCCGCGAGGGGGTCTACGTCGCCGTGACGGGTCCGAACCTCGAGACGCGCGCCGAGTACCGCTTCCTGCGCGCCGTCGGCGCCGACGTCGTCGGCATGTCGACCGTGCCCGAGGTGATCGTCGCCGTGCACGGGGGGATGCGCGTGCTCGGCGTGACCATCATCACCGACCGCTGCCTCCCGGACGCGCTGGAGCCGGTGTCGGTCGAGAAGATCGTGGCCGTCGCGGCGGGCGCGGAGCCGAAGCTCACGGCACTCGTGAGCGGGGTGCTGGAGCGGCTGTGACGTCGACCGGCGTGGGAACGGCGCGATTCCAGCCCCTCCCTCCGGAGCGTCCCGCGAACGAGCTGGAGGAGGAGCTCCTCGCGCGGTGGTCCGAGGAGCGGCTCTTCGAGCGCGTGCAGGCCGCGCGCGACGGGGCCGCGGAGTTCGTGTTCTTCGAGGGGCCGCCGACGGCGAACGGCCGACCGGGCATCCACCACGTCTTCGCCCGGACCGTCAAGGACCTGTTCTGCCGCCACCGCACTATGCGCGGCTATCACGTCACGCGGAAGGCGGGGTGGGACACCCACGGGCTCCCCGTCGAGATCGAGGTCGAGAAGCAGCTCGGCATCAGCGGAAAGCAGCAGATCGAGGCGCTCGGCGTCGAGCGGTTCAACCAGTTGAGCCGCGAGAGCGTGTGGCGCTACCGCGAGGAGTGGGAGCGCCTGAGCGAGCGGATCGGGTTCTGGCTCGACTACGGCGACGCGTACGTTACCTACAGCAATGACTACGTCGAGAGCGTCTGGTGGGCGCTCAAGTCGCTCCACGAGCGCGACCTGCTGTACCGGGGGCACAAGATCCTCCCGTACTGCCCACGCTGTGGCACGGCGCTCTCCAGCCACGAGGTGGCGCTAGGGTACAAGGACGTCGAGGACCCGAGCATCTACGTGGCGATCGACCTGGTGAGTGACGGGCGCTCGGCGGGGGCGAGCGGGCAGCGGCGGCGACACGGCGACGAGGGCGTCACGCGCCGACGCATCCTCGTCTGGACGACAACGCCCTGGACGCTCCCGTCGAACACCGCGCTCGCCGTCAATCCGACGCTCGAATACCTGGAGCTTCGCAAGAAGACCGCCCCCGACTGGACGATGATCGTCGCCGAGGAGCGCGCGCCCGCACTCTTCGGGGCCGATTGGGAGAGCCGGTGGGACGTGGTCGAGCGTTTCTGGGGCAGCGACCTCGTAGGCGCGCGCTACCGGCGGCCGCTGGACTGGGTGCCGTTCGCCGGGGGCGAGCACGAGCTGGTGGTGGGCGAGGACTTTGTAAAGGCCTCCGACGGCACGGGGGTCGTGCACATGGCGCCGGCGTTCGGCCCGGACGACTACGCCGCCGGCCAGCGCAACGGGCTCGCCTTCATTCAGCCGGTGAACGGGCGCGGCGAGTTCGACGCGGGCATCCCCGTCGTGGGCGGAATGTTCGTGAAGGCGGCCGACCCGCTCATCATCGAGGAGCTGCAGCGCCGCGATCTGCTCTGGAAGGCGGAGACCGAGCCGCACTCGTATCCGCACTGCTGGCGATGCGGCACGCCGCTCCTCCAGTACGCCCGCACGTCCTGGTTCGTGCGCACCTCGGCCTATCGGGACGACATGCTGGCGCGCAACGCCCGGGTGAACTGGAACCCGCCCGAGGTAGGCGAGGGGCGCTTCGGCGAGTGGCTCAAGAACAACATCGACTGGGCGATCTCGCGCGACCGGTACTGGGGGAGCCCGCTCCCGGTGTGGGTCAATGACGCCGACCCGTCGGAGGTCGAGGTCATTGGCAGCTACGCGGAGCTCGCCGCCAAGGTCGGGCAGCCGCTGCCTGCGGACTTCGACCCGCACAAGCCGTTCATCGACCAGTACACGTGGCCGGCGGCGAGCGGGCGGGGGACGATGCGCCGCGTGCCCGAGGTGATCGACACCTGGTTCGACTCCGGGTCGATGCCCTTCGCGCAGTGGCACTTCCCGTTCGAGCACCAGGAGCTCACCGCCCGCCACTACCCCGCCGACTTCATCGCCGAGGGCGTGGACCAGACGCGGGGGTGGTTTTACTCGCTCCTCGCGATTGCGACCGGCTTGGGGGACGCTCTCCCGACTCCCGACTCCCGGCGGTTGGACGGAGGCTGCGCCATACCGGGCGGTGGTTGTCAACGATCTCGTCCTCGACGCCGAAGGGCAGAAGATGTCGAAGTCGAGGGGGAACGCCGTGGATCCGTGGGCCGTCATCGAGCGGCACGGGGTGGACGCGGTGCGCCTCTTCCTGGTGGCGACGAGCCAGGTATGGGTGTCGCGACGCTTCGACGAGGGCGTCATCCGGGAGAGCGCGGGGCGCTTCCTGCTCACGCTCAAGAACACGTACAGCGGGATCTTCGCGCAGTACGCGAACTTCGGCTGGGCGCCTTCCGACGAGGATCCGTCGCCCGCGGACCGGCCGGCACTGGACCGGTGGGTACTGTCGCGGCTTGCCACTGTGGAGCGCGAAGCGAACGCCGCGCTCGAGCGCTACGACGCCACCGTGGCGGCGCGCCTCGTCATGGACTTCGTGGACGAGGACGTGTCGAAGTGGTACGTGCGCCTGAGCCGCGCCCGCTTCTACGACGTGGACGGCGCCGACAACCGGGCCGCGTTCGCGACGTTGCACGAGGTCCTCACCGTCGTCTGCCGACTACTCGCACCGTTTGCGCCGTTCGTGACCGACTGGATGCACCGGGAGCTCACTGGCGCGTCGGTGCATCTGGCGCCCTACACGCGCGACGAGCTCCCGCCGGGCGGGGCTGGAGGCCGCGGGGTGCCGCCGGCGGCGACGCCAGGCCTTGACGCCGCGCTCGAGGCCGCGATGCGGGACGTGCGGCTGCTCGCCACTCTCGGCCGGGCCGCCCGCGAGGAGGTCGGAATCAAGGTTCGGCAGCCGCTCTCCAGGCTGGTATGCGTCGTGCCTAAGGGACGGGAGTCCTCGGTCATGCCGCTCGTCCCACTCCTCGCCGCGGAGCTCAACGTCAAGGACGTGACGTTCGTCTCGTCCGCGGACACACTCGTGACGCTGCAGGCGAAACCGAACTTCCGGTCGCTGGGTAAAAAGTTCGGCAAGAGCACGCCCACGGCTGCCCAGGCCGTGGCGGCGTTCACCAGCGAGCACCTGCGGCGGTTCGAGGCCGGAGAGCCGCTGACCGTCACCGTGGACGGGCAGACACACACACTTGACGCCGACGACCTCACGATCGTCCGGCAAGCGTCGGGCTCGCTCGTGGTGAAGGGAGAGGGCGGGTACTTCGCCGCGGTCGACCCGGAGGTGACGCCGGCGCTCCGGCGGGAAGGACTGGCGCGGGAGCTGGTGAGCCGCGTGCAGCGGTTGCGGCGCGACGCCGGGCTGGCCGTGAGCGACCGGGTCGCACTGTGGGTGTGGGGAGCAAGTGAGATTGAGGCGGCCGTGCGCGAGTTTCGCGACTGGATTGCCGAGGAAGTGCTGGCCCGCGAGATCGCCGTTGGCGACGCGATACCGGGGGAAGCGTACGCGACACAGGCGGTCGACCTGGACGGTCTGGCCGCCACCGTCGCCCTGACTAGAGAACCGTAGCGATGCCAACGTCTGCGAGCACGACGAAGAAGTTCAAGCCGCTGGGCAAGAAGCAGCTCGCGTACTTCGAGAAGCGGCTGATCGAGGAGCGCAAGCGCGTGCTCAAGGAGCTCGGTCACCACGACGAGACCTTCGGGTCGACGCCGCAGGGCGCCGACGGCGATCTGAGCTCGTACTCCTTCCACATGGCCGACCAGGGCACCGACGCGATGGAGCGCGAGAAGGCGTTCCTGTTCGCCAGCCAGGAGGGCCGCTTCCTCTGGCACATCGACGAGGCGCTCCGGCGGTTGTACCGGTCGCCGGAGACGTTCGGGCAGTGCCACAGCTGCGGCGAGGAGATCGCCTTCGAGCGGCTCGACGCGCTGCCGCACGCACGCTACTGCATTTCGTGCAAGCAGCGCGAAGAAAATGGAAAGAAGTAGCCGCAACGCCCTGCTTTTCTGGCCGGTGATCGGCGTCGTGCTCGTCGCCGATTACCTGACCAAGCAGCTGGCCGTGGAGTCGCTCGTGCCGCAGCGGCTCCCGCACAACGTGTTCGGCGAGACGGTGCGGCTGACCCTCGTCTACAACCCGGGGGCGGCCTTCGGGCTGCACCTCGGGCCGTACTCGCGCTGGATCTTCATGGCGCTGACGGTGGCTGCGCTGGCCATCCTCTGGCGCCTGTACCAGTCGACGCGGGCCGGCGACGCGGCGCGCACCCTGGCCCTCGGGCTGGTGTGCGGCGGCGCGATCGGCAACTTGGTCGACCGCGTGCGCTCCCCGCTGGGGGTCGTCGACTTCATCGACGTCGGGATCGGCGACATGCGGTGGCCGACGTTCAACGTCGCCGACATGGCCGTCTCGGTGGGCGCCTTCCTGTTGGCGTGGGTACTGTGGGGGGAGGACCGCGAGACGGCGGCCGCCCACCGCCGCACCGCGCCGACGCCCGCGCCGGCGGGGTCCGCCCCGTCAGGGCGCGACCCGCGCGATCTCTCGTAGGGGCCCCTCGCCCGAGCCCCGGTGACCGGCCCGGCGCCCGAGGCACCCGGCGCACGACACAGCTTCACCCTCGAGGCGGATAGCGATGTCCGCCTCGATTCGCTCGTGGCGCAGCGCCTCGCCCTCTCGCGCACGCAGGCGGCGACGCTCATCGCCGCCGGGCAGGTCACTGTCCGCGGGCGCCGCGAGAAGGGGAGCTATCGCCCACGCGCCGGCGACGTCGTGGACGTGGTGATTCCGCCGCCCCCCGGGCGCGAGCTGGTCGGCGAGGCGATCCCGCTCGACGTCGTATTCGAGGACGAGAGCCTGCTCGTCGTCGACAAGCCCGCGGGCATGGTGGTCCACCCGGCGCCGGGCAACTGGTCGGGCACCCTGGTCAACGCGCTCATCGGCCGCGGCGGCGAGCTCTCCGACGAGGGCGGGGAGGAGCGCGCCGGCATCGTGCACCGGCTCGACAAGGACACTTCGGGGCTGCTCCTGGTGGCGAAGGAGGACCGCGCGCACCGGCTGCTGAGCGCGGCCATCGCCGCGCGCCGCGTGGTGCGGCGCTACGCCGCCCTGAGCTGGGGGCACCTGGACGGCGACCGCCTCACGGTCGACAGGCCGATCGCGCGCGACCCGCGAGACCGAAAGCGCATGGCAGTCGTCAGTAGCGGCAAGCCGGCGAGAACGGACTTCAGGCGGCTCGCCCGCTTCGACTCGGCGGACCTGCTGCGCGCGCACCTGCACACCGGGCGGACGCACCAGATCCGCGTCCACCTCGCGTCCGTGGGGCACCCGGTCGTCGGCGACGACACGTACGGCGGGGGCGGCGGGCGGCGGCTCGTGGAGCTGCCGCCGCGGCGGCACTTCCTGCACGCGGCGTGGCTGCAATTCCGGCACCCGGTGACGGGTGCGCCGGTGGACCTGCGGTCGCCGCTGCCGCCCGATCTCAAGCGGTCGCTCGCGGCGGTGGCCGGGTCGCCCGAGCTGCTCGATCACCCGAACCCGTTGGACGCTTTTGGCTTCTACCAGCTCGACGACGGAGAGCGCGGCTGACCCGACCCCCTCGGCTCAAGCGGACGCCGAGAGCGCCGCGGCCGAGGGGGCGCTTCGCCTGCTGCTCTTCGGCGTCGGCGGCTGCGTCTACGGCTGCGAGATCGCCGCGGTGCGGGAGATCCTCCCCTTTCGGCGGCCGACGCGGCTGCCCGGCGCGCCGCCGTTCGTCGCCGGTCTGATCAATCTGCGGGGGACGGTCACGACGGTACTCGACCTCGGCGTACGCTTCGGCGGCGAGGCAGTTGACGCGAGCGTGGGGTCGATAGTCTTAGTCGAGCACGGCGCGAAAGTGGTGGGGCTGGCGGTCGACGACGTGCGCGACGTGCAGCCGCTCGGGGTTGGCGAGCTCGACCCCGTCGCCGGCGAGGAGGCGCAGGACGGCCTGGTGCTCGGACTGGGCCGCGTCGACGGCGGCGCGGCGGTCGTGCTGGACGTGCGGGCGATGGTCGGACAGGTGTTGCTCTGATTCTGCTTCGGATCTGCTCTTTTCGGGGGCTACGTTGAGTCACACGGTGCTGGTCTGCGACGACGCGATCTTCATGCGGACGATGGTCGGCGACATCCTGCAGCAGGCGGGATTCGAGATCGTCGGCGAGGCGGAGACGGGCGTGCAGGCGGTGGAGAAATACAAGCAGTTGCGTCCGGACCTCGTGACCATGGACATCGTCATGCCGGACATGGGCGGCATCGACGCGGTGCGGGAGATCACGAAGTTCGACCCGAACGCCCGCGTCCTGATGTGCAGCGCCATGGGGCAGCAGGCGCTGGTCATCGAGGCGATCCAGGCGGGCGCGAAGGACTTCGTCGTCAAGCCCTTCCAGCCGAGCCGCGTGCTGGAGGCGGTGCAAAGAGTATTGGGGTGAGTGGAGAGTGGAGAGTGGCGAGTCCGCCGCACTCGCCACTCGCCACTCTCCACTCGCCACTCGCTCCTCCCGCTCGTGGACTCCTCCCGCTACGCCGACCTCTTTCTGACGGAGAGCCGAGAGCACCTCTCGGCCATCAACCACTGGCTCCTGGCGCTCGAGCGCGCGGGAGCCGGCGGCGTTGGGGCGGCCGGCGGTCACGAGGCGGCCGACGCGGTGAACGAGTTGTTCCGCGCCGTCCACACGGTGAAGGGGATGAGTGCGACGATGGGCTACACGCCCGTCGCCGACCTGTCGCACGCGCTCGAGACGCTTCTGGACGGCGTGCGTGGCGGCGAACGGCGGATCACGCCCGCGGTCATGGACCTGCTCTTCCAGGCCGCCGACGCGTTGGAGGAGGCGATCGAGCTGGCCGTCGCCGGCCGCGCCAGAGACGCCGACGTCGGGCCCCTCGTCGACCGGATTCGTACCTCGGCGATCGAGAGTCGAGACGGTGTGCGACGCGACCCGCCCTCGGCGAAGCCGGCCGCGGCTCAGGGGAGCGGCGCCGGGGCCGCGGTCGGTCCCGCGGGGCGGGACGGCGCCGTGCGGTGGACCGCCGCCGCGCCGGACGGCGAGGGGATGCTCGTACGCGTGCAGCTCGTCGACGGCACGCCGCTCAAGGGCGTGCGGGCGTTCATGGTCGTCGAGAAGTTGAAGGCGCTCGGGCAGGTGACGGTCGTCTCGCCCCCGGTGGCGCGGCTTCAGGCCGAGGAGTTCGCGCTCGACTTCGCGCTGCGTCTCGCGACCGCTGCGCCGCCCGCGGACGTCGAGAGTGCGGCCCGGGCCGCCGGTTTCGTGGAGCACGTCGAAGCGGGCGGCGCCGAGCCGGCGCCCGAGGCGAACGGCGCCGCGTCCGGCGCCGAGCTCGCGGGGGCGGGCGC
>Ga0307409_100000829_pt1 | contig 14220 bp, 7 predicted proteins | sample 322Ometagenome_2_FD_203888 | JGI IMG/M metagenome (GOLD analysis project Ga0307409, IMG submission 203888) | Maize rhizosphere microbial communities from greenhouse at UC Davis, California, United States - 322HYB-O-2 | ecosystem: Host-associated > Plants > Roots > Rhizosphere > Soil | place...
ACCCATACCATAGTTGAGGAAATGCGCCTCCGGGTAGGTCATCCCCTGAGAGCCCTCAAGCCGAATCACGGTCTGGGACATGTGCATCTCTTTCGCGGTCAGCGGGCTGAATATTTTCTTGCCGTCGAAGGTTCCCTGTGCGAGTTGGAGCCTTATCCACTGAGCAATGTCGACGACGTTGGAGTTGATCGAACCCGCCGGGGCAATGTTGTCGATGTTTCGCCAAGGGATCGCGATCACCTTATCATCCACTTTCGAGTGCGGGGTGGAAACATTGTCGCCATTCTTGAAGGTCCTTATCGTTGTGTTGCTGGCCGTCATACCCAACGGACCGAAAATACGTTCCGTGACGTAGTCGTCCCACTTCTTCCCAGTCACCTTTTCAACGACCTGCCCGGCGGCCAGGTACATCAGGTTTTGGTAGCCGAAGTTGCTGCGGAGGCTCCAGGTGGGTTTGATAAATCGCGTGCGGCGGAGAACTTCTTCCCGGCTGTTCTCGGTGCCGTACCAAAGACTGTCTCCCCGCTCAAGACCGCTCCTGTGGGTCAACAGATCGCGTATGGTCAGTTCCCGGGTCACATAGGGATCATAAGTCTCAAACTCCGGAAGATATTTTGAGACGCGGTCGTCCCACTTTAGTTTCCCCTCGTCCACAAGCAAGGCGAGCGTCGCGGCCGTGAACGCTTTGGACGAGGATCCGATAGCGAAGAGGGTCTTTTCGTCCACCGGAACGTTCTCGCCGATCTTCCTGACTCCAAACCCTTTCGCAAATACGATCTTGTCGTCCTTGACGATCGCGACGGCCATGCCGGGGACCTCCCAGTCCCGCCGCGCCTTTTCGGCGTATTCTTCAAATCCGGCCAGAGGGGCCGGCTGAGCGAATGTCAATTGAGCGGCGGCAATTAGAATTACAAAAAAGCTGGTAACTCGGATGGATCTCATAACTTCTCCCTTAGCAGTTCAATTATTTTTCTTGGGCCGGCGGCCGAACCTTTCGTGACAATGCGGACGGAGTGTCATTGAGCGGGTGTGGGCGCGGCCTTTTCGACCGTCCAGATTTGGGACAGAACTCGTTTGAAGTTCCCGCCGAGAATGCCTTCGATTTCCGTATCCGTATATTTCCTGCGTATCAGCCCGTCAGTCAGGTCGAACATCCTTTTCGGATGATTCAGTCCCTCAACATCTATCTTTTCGCGGAACGCGTAGCTTCCCTTATAACCCGCTCGGAGTTGCTTGTTTAGCTCAGGCGGCATCGAATCATAACCGTAAAGATCGATGTCGCTGCCCACGCCGAGATGCTGAGGACCGATCAGTTTCCGCACGTGATCGAAATGATCGAGCACATGCTCGATCGTGGTCGGTTCGTCGCCCTTGACGAACATTCGAACGCCGGTAATACCAATGACGCTTCCGGCTTCCCCGACTTTCTTGATCGCCTCGTCGGTCTTCAGCCGCGGATGCCCGGAGACGAGCGAGCGCACGTTCGAATGAGTGATCAACACGGGCTTTTTCGACATCTCGAAGGCATCAAGAGTTGTGCGGTCGCCGCAATGAGAGACATCGACCGCCATCCCAACCTTATTCATCCGCTCGATGATCGTCGCTCCGAAATCGGAAATACCTTCGTCTTTACGCTCTGTGGCTCCATTGCCGATGAAGTTCCTGGCGTTGTAGGTGAGCTGCGAGACCCGCTGGCCGAGGCCGTGAAAGAAATCCACGTCGTTCGGATTGCGAAATTGATCCGAGTTCTGCAGCCCGAGGAGTACTCCCAGTTTTCCGCTCTTCTTTACCCGTTCCAGATCACCCGGACTGTCGATCCGCATAAAGTGCTGATCGTGGTTCGCGATAAACCCGTTCCAGGCGGCGAAAAATTTCAAAACGTTATCGTACGAGCTGAACCCCCCCATCCCAACTGCGGGGTGGATCACGTTGATCCCCGAATCCTTGAACGGCTTGAGGTCCGCCTCCGTGAACGATTCGGGATCCTTCATCCAACGATCGAACTTCGCGAAATCAAGCGTAATGACGCACAACATGTCCATCACCAAGGATCTGCTAACAAGATCGATCGCTCGCGTCGAATACTCCAATGGCGAATTCGCGAACATTCGGAATCTGCCGATATTTAACATCGGAGCCCCAAGCATCCCTACTGCGGCGACGGCTGTTTTACCGAGCATTTCTCGCCTTGATAAGTTTTTTCCGAGTTTCATAATGGATCGCGAAATATAGGCCGCTGAAAGAGATTTCGAAAACGTTTTACTGTCACCAGAATCATCTGAAACAGAATTATTCGAGACAAGCCCTAAAATTCCACTCTGAATCCGATCTGCCCCTCCCGCCCCGGAAGTACTTGAACGGCTTTTCCAAACGGCGTGATCGTCGAGGCAGGGTTCTGCTCCACCGCAGCCGGGTTCTTGCTATTGAACACATTGAACAATTCGAAAAGTACCTGCACTTTGACCCTCTCGCCTATCGCAAAACCCTTCGCAAATCGCATATCGAGATTTACAAACGCAGGTGAATTAAAGGCATTCCGGCCCGCGCCAGTTCCGTGATCGATCGTATTAAAGGTTCCGTTGCCGTCCGGGTCCTCGGCCGGTATCGCAGTACGGCTGAAGTGAAAACCGCTTTGCGCACGAAAGATACCGCTAATTTGGAACTGCCATGGAAGATCTACCAACCCGTTAGCCTGAAATACGTGATCGAGTGATAGGTCTGAGGGGCCTTTATCGAAGTCGGGCCCATTGAGAAACGTCCCGGCTTTAGCGACGAAAGTACCGTTCGCGCGGACAAACGAGGAATCTCGATTGGTTCTTCCTGTCCCGGGCTCGGTCACTTCAGGAACCATCCCTACAAAACTGTCGGACGGTAAGGTAGATACTCCGAGGGAATTATCAGTGGCATTTGCGAAAGTGTAGTTTGCCCCGAAGAGATAACGATCACTTAGTCGTTTGTTGAAGCTGATAACCAAGGCGTCATACTTCCCTTCATAATAAGGACCATACGTCGTGATCGGCCCTCCTGCGAAAGGTGCGTCGAATCCTCCGGTTCGGCCAGTAACCCTTGCACGAAAACCAAGATTTGACTGCCGGAGACCCAACAAGTTCCTGATCTCGCGATGGTGGTAGTCTGCCTCGATCACCATGTCGCGCCCGATCTCCCTGGCCACTCCTACGCTGAAACCGAGCGTATGGGGGGTCGCGAAATTATCGTCAACCGCTGTTGGAAGGGGCTGAGCAGGAACAGCGCCGTGCGTAAGTGCTCCAAATGGGCCCCAGAAAAAGAACCCAGGCGACTGCCCGACCGCAGCACTTGCCTGGTTCGGATACTCGTCGGGACTCAATCCGGACAGCGTCTGAATATTGCTGATGTTTATCACCGCGTTCGCCGGTATAACAGCGTGTCCCGGGGAAACTACTCTATTTAATCTGTCAATTCCAACTAACGACTGCGACGGAGCAACCGGGCACGTAGCCCCAGATAAACTGATTTGAGCATCGGTGAGGTTTGGAGAAACACACAATCCGGTCGGAGCAAAAAGCGATGCGTTAACAAGAGCCACCACCAACGTCGGCACACCGTAAAAGCCCCGAGGATACGAAAACGGCTGAAATACACGTCGATCAGCACCGCCGAACGCTGGAACGTGACTCGCCAGACCTAATCGGAAGTTATCGTAAAACACGCCGAAGTTTGAGCGAATTATCGTCTTCGGAGTTATCGCCCAAACCACACCCAACCGAGGCGAGAAGTTCTTTTTTATATCGAATTCAGAGTCGTGGTCCCACCTTATACCGAGATTTACTGTTACATTCCTGCGGATTTTCCAGTCATCCTGGACAAACAAACCATTGTAATTGTTACGCAAATGTAGCTCGTTGGCTTCGGGCGAAAGGCCGCCGGCGGTCGTCACGGTGAAGAATCCACCATTAACCGGACCGAACGTCGCGAAATCCGAAACCGTTGCAAAAAGCTGCGTATCCAAGATCAACGCCGAGAGGCCGTCCACCTTGGTCCTGATAAAGTTCCACCCAAACTTAATGTCGTGATCCCCAAATCGCCTTCCCACCTGCGCCGAAAGTGATGTGTATTTCTGGTGATTGTTCGAAACGCTGTTCTGGTTGCCGAAAGAAACGGTAGGCAAATCTCCAAAGAATGTTCCCGTTGTGTTCGTAGTGAAAGGAAAGAACCTTGTCGAAGCACCGGCGTCGGGATGCGAAGGGCGGGTTTCGGATGGCTCGTCCCGATACCCGCCTCTGACGGTCGCGATCCAAGGATTTCCCAGATCACCGAGAAGCATAGTGTCCGCAAACCCCAACAATAACCGACGGGCCCCAGTGTCGTCGCGTCGCGAAGGAAGACTGCCGGTCAGCGATAGCGGCAGAAACTCCCGTTGAACTCGGTTGGTATAATTCATCTCCTCCGTAAGCCGGTGTCGCCCCAGAACCTGATCGAATTTGAGAAAGGCCCGAGACTCATACAGATGCGACGGATTGTCGAATTCACTTTCCTGATCGCGAATCAACTGGTTTACCTGAGCATTTCCCGTGTCCGGAAAGTTGAAGTCGAGTTCACGCTCTTCAGTTATACGTTGGGCCGAACCGAAGAAAAAGAATTTGTCCTTAATTATCGGCCCTCCGCCCGCAAGACTGTAGTCGTAACGGCTGAGTTCCGGGGCCTCGGTTCGAGTCGAATCGAGGGAGTTCGAGGCATCGAACGCATCATTGCGGTGAAAAAGCGAGAACACTCCGTGGAACCCGTTGCCTCCGCTCTTGGTGATCACATTCACAATACCACCGGAAGCCTGACCGAATTCGGCCTTGTAGCCGGTGGTCAGAACCTGAAACTCCGCAATGGTTTCCTGATTGAACTGCGCGCCGGGCCCGCCTTCCGTGGTGTCTTTATTGGGCTGTCCGTCGATGAGGAAATTCGTGTTTCCGCCACGCTCGCCGAGGATCGGTGTCGCATTGTCGCTATTGGCGTCCGCCTGCCGATTGATTACCGCTCCGGGAACCACTTGCAATAGATCTATATAGTCTCTCCCATTCACAGGCAGGTTTGCGATCTGGCGAGGCGTTATCGTCGAACCGGTCGCAGGGGTATTAACGTCAACGAGCGGAACCTCGGATAGAATGGTCACCGCATTGTCCGAAACCTGCCCGACTTGCAACTGCACATCGACCGTAGCCGTGCGGTTAAGCGTAAGTTCGAGTTGAGATGTGTTCGCGGCGAAACCCGGTTGGCTGACGGTGACCGTGTAGTTCCCCGCGGGCAGTGAAACAATCCTGTAAAAACCCTCGCCGTCTGTCACCACGGTGCGCTCGGTCGCGAGGGTGCTGCTGATCGCTTTCACCTGCGCCCCGGCCACCAGGGCTCCGTTGGCATCGCGTACAGTTCCCTCGATCGTGGAGGACGTCGTCTGTGCATTCGCAAAGCTTCCAAAAACGATTGCCGCCATCATAAGCAGCAGTGTGCGGACCGCCACCATTGATTTCTGGTTGGTCGGCTTGGAACTATCCCCTTCGAAACGAATCGAAAATATCGCAAGGTTATCCATGACTTATATCTCCTGAATTGAGTTGAATAGATCCTGTTTGGAAATGCGAACGCCTGTTGCCTTTCAAAACATTCCGCGAATTGGCTCGTTCATAGATGCGGATTCGCCGGAATCTGGCCGATTTTGAGTATTAGTCAATTTTTCCTTTACTTGAAAAGCACAACATTTCTACATCAAATGATGCGGCTTGTCAACGAACTGCATCACATACTGCACATGCCCTCTTAGACTTGGTCGTTCGTATTAATATCTTGAAATTTGGTTTCACAAAATCCGCAGTTGTGCAGCACCTGTTGCATTTTTAAGTGCCGTGATCTAATATGACTCGCCTAACGCCTCGGACACTGGTTTGTTGGCGGTTTTAGTTGCCGCTGAACGAAGCAATTTACGTATGGAGAATGGCTTCATGAAAAAGAGCCTCGAAAATGGAAGCACCCGGGAAAACGGCGAAGCACGTCGGGAAAACGACGTCCGCCCTAATCCCGCGCACATATTGAGTCCGGAGGGACGGGTATATGATGTCGGCGGTTCGACATCGCTAAGCGCCCGATTCACCGCCGCTAAAGCCAAACTGAGCACCAGCCGTCAAAAGCTGTTAGGTTGGATCCTGGACGAATCGGACGAAACGTATTTTCTTTCCTCCCGCGATATGGGGAAACGGTACGACGTCAACTCGGCCACAATCATCCGCACAATTCAAGCGTTGGGCTACGAGAAGTTTGCAGACTTCGCCCACGATCTCCGCGAGCATTTCGTCACGAAAATAACCCCTTACACCGCGATGAAGGCTGCGGAACAGGACAGCATGACAGTGGTGGACCGGGTGAAGCACAGCGTGGAAAAGGATCTCGATAATGTCAATGGTTTTCTGTGGACCCTTGACCCCGAGAAGATAGTCGAAGCCGCGAATCGGATGAACGTTTCGCAAAGGATAGTCATCGTCGGGATCGATTATGCCGCGTCGCTCGCGAGCTCACTTGCTTACGGTTTGGTGCGGTTGGGATTCGACGCCGATGCTCCGGTCGGCAGCAGCGGGGTCATCCAAAATCGGCTGAAGATAATGACACCGAAGGACCTGCTCATCGCGATAAGCTTTGGCAAAGGTCTGCGGGAAACAATAGACGCGGTAAGGACCGCCCGGCGACGTAACGTCCCAAGCTTTGGTATAACCAATGGGGCCGAAACGCCGATCGCCAAGTACTGCGACTCGTACGTGATCGCTTCCACCGCCCGCACGTCGTTCCTCGACTCATACGTCGCGCCCGTCGCCGCGATAAATGCACTCCTTGTCGCCTGTGCCCACAGCCAGTCGGAACGTTCGCTGGAGCACCTCCGCGAATTCGAAGAGGAATACTCCTCGAGCAATCGATGGTATTCCGAGGAACGATAGGCGTAATTATTATGGCTTTCGATTCCGATCCCGTTGTCCACCCTTGCAGCTTTCACGTTGCCCGGCGACGTGTCGGCCTCCTCGCGTAACTGGGATAATGACATTATTAAGCCGCCGATCGAAGTTGTTCCGGGCGGGACCATCCCTCGCCCCAGCCGGACCGGGTATAGGATTTGAAATTAACGAAGAGTTGATCTAGTTCCTCGAATCGCGGCGTGAAATGATAAACGTTTAGCACCTGATGGATCTGCGCCTGCTTCAACGAGAACTTGGGTCAGGGATGGTAGGTCGGCGTGCTGCGGCCCTTAAGCTGATCCGGGTAGAAATAGACTTCGCGCAGGTCCCCCGTGGCGTATCTCTTAGCTTGGTCGTCAAAATGCTTCGAAGCGGGATTTCCGCTCTCACCACCCGCAGTCACCGCTTTCGCTCGGACGCGTTTGCCAAATTCGACGACGGCGACAAAGCTGTTTCCGCTCGTGCCGTACCACCGCTTTGATCCGCGGAAGGGCCGCGCCCCGAAGCTCGCGAGAGAGCCCCAATTTCCAGAAGTGAATCCGACGGGGATGCTCGACGCGGCGTCAGAATGCGGGTGCACGATCGCAGGCGAGATCCTCTGGAACCGGTTGATTTCCCCCCAAACTGTATTCCACTTGCCGAAATCGGTAGTAAGCCGGTCCACTGCGGAGACGAGGGAATTTATCAGAGCGTCCGCCGGTACCTTCTCGCCGATATAGCTTTCGATCCCGATACCGCTTCGTCGGGCATCACCGGCGGACTTGCGCACGATGTCGTCCGCCCAGAAAACCGCCACCGCGGTCGGCACCGACTCAACGCCCCATCGCCGATCCCAACCGCGAAGAGCCGCGATCGGCTCCGAGAGTTTCGCTCTACGGGCATCGCCTGTCGGCAGCGCTTCGAACGCTTTCAACAGTGCTGGGAGAGGTTTCTCAAACCATGGCAGGTAGCTGTCATACGCGGCGGCCTGAAGCGACTCGAGCGTGAAATCTTTCTTATTCTCCAGCACCATCACTGCGTGCCGGCCACGGGCCGATTCGACGCCGCTGTCCACATAGGCGGGAAAATCGGACCGTTTTGGACTGGACTTTCCTGCCGCCGCCCACGGCCAATCGTTCGAATTGTATACCCACCCGGTCGAAGGGTTCTTTATATTTGGCAGTTCGTCGAACGAAAGGCTTCCCTTCCAATCCGAAGAGAGATCTGCCCCGTCGACGGGCTTGGTCCAATCGAATTTCGGGTCGCGCCGCGGGACAAAATTTGGGTGAAAATAGCCTATGTTCCCGTCCGCATCGGCATAAAGGGTAGCGTTGCTGGAATTCGCCTGCAGTTCCATCACTTTCTTGAATTCGTCGTACGTTTTGGCTTTCGTCCTGCCGTAAGACTGCATCAGCGCCTCGACGGGCTTGTGCATCAATCCGATCGTCAACCACTTTCCGCCCGCGGACGAAGCGATGACCGGACCATGGTGGGTCCGGTAGGTGACGAGTGTGCGGTCCTCGATTCCTTCAGCGGTTTTTACCTTGAGCTTTATGTTCTTAACAATAACCGGGCGTTCTTCGGTACCGTGTTTGTAAAAGTTGCGATCACCCTTCCTGATGATCGTTTCATCGAAATGGTCGATCGCGTCCACCGCGCTCGAGGTGTGCATCCACCCGAGCCGTTCGTTAAACCCCTGGTAGATGAAAAACTGCCCCCACGTGACGGCGCCGTAAGCGTTCAGTCCCTCATCGCTGCTCATCTGCAATTCGGAGCGGAAGTAGAATGACGTGTGAGGGTTGATCAGCAAAAGGGCATTCCTGCCGACCGTGTTCGACGGCGCGATGGCGATCCCGTTAGATCCAGTCGGTTCGGCAAGCGGATCACGTTCAATCCCGGCCACCGAACGGGTGCCGGTGTAAAATGCCTTCAGCCTGGCTGGGTCGATCGATTCGATGTCCCCGCCGATGCTTCCCTCGGTGAAGCTCAACGCCATCCACGGCTCGAACCGATTTATTACGCGTGGTTTCACGTTCGGGTGCTTCGAGAGAAAATAATTCAGACCGTCCGCCCAGGCGACCGTCAGCTTTTTGAGCCAATCCGGGCTGCGATCGAATTCCGATTTCAATTCCTCGTGGTCGATGAAAAGCCGCTGACGTACATCCGTCCACATTGCAGACTCGCCCTCGGCCTCGGCGAGTCTCCCGAGCGAATTCAAATAATTGGTCTCTACGCGGTTGAAGTCGTCCTCCGCCTGTGCGTATATCATCCCGAAAACGGCGTCTGCATCTGTATTGCCTTTTACGTGAGCGATGCCCCAGTCATCACGTGTGATAGTGACATTTTGGGCATACCCGGCCCAACGCTGCGAATCCGATGATTGCGCGAAGCAGTGCCCCGCAAAAACGAAAAAGGTTAGAAATACGAATATCCGAAAAAGGTTCCTAATCTGCATGTTCGGTGTTGGTTCCCAGTTAGAGTAGAGTTCGTCAGGAGGCATTATCTCATAATCGATGTTTTCGAGGCGCGTCCCAAACTCAATAGAGAATCAAACGCGGCCCGGCCGTAGTGGATCGCGTGGGTCGAAGAAATAATGCCCCAGGGCCTGAAAGACAATACTTTTCATACGTGAAGATATTTTACTTCCGTTGTTAATAAACCGACCGCGTACACGTTTATGTTTGTGGATGACGATTCAAAGGAGACAAACGTGAGTCCCGCCGCCGCGGCCAATTCGCTGCTTACTGATAATTATCTTGACCCGTCCAAGTACCCAACATTCGACGAGGGGACTGAGGGCGGCGACATGGGCTACGACCTCGGAACGCTTTTTCGAGACCATTATCGAGGAATCTTCGGTGCCGCATATCGCATCACGGGAAGCCAAAGCGATGCGGAAGATGTACTGCAGACCATTTTCCTGCGGCTTACCCCCGGATGGGGACAGCGCGATCTTTCCCCCAATCCTCGTGCGTATCTCTACCGGGCCGCGGTCAATGCCTCACTGGATCTCTTGAGGCAGCGCAAGCGGACCAATTCGGTTCCGCTGGATGTGGTCGACTTCGATCTAAGTCCGAAACTTTCGACTGCTAGCCCTGTTGATGAACTCGAGAACACCGAACTGCGCGAGCTTATTCGCCAGGCAGTTGCAAAACTCGAAGGCCGGGCCGCGGCCGCTTTTGTGCTTCGTTATTACGAAGGTTACGACAACGGGCGGATCGCGGAGATCCTGGGCACATCACAGATGGTCGTCGCGGTGACGCTGCACCGGGCCAGAACACGCCTCCGTAAAGAGATAGGTAAATTTTTGGAGAAACACCATGAAGCACAGTAAACACGATCTTGACGCGATCATAGACAACGTTTCTCAGGACATACGCGACGAGCGCATCGATCCGTCGATGATCAACGAATCCGCGGCCCGAGTGTGGGCACGCATTACCCAACAAGCGGGAGAAAATTCATATTCGGAAGGTATTCATACTATGAACAATAGCAATAATTCAGAGCAAATCAGGGGATGCGAAGATTTCCTATCGCTGATCCCCGCTTATCTCGAGGGAAAGCTCTCCACCGCCCGCACCCTGCTTCTTGAGGACCACTCCAATGAGTGTATCCCGTGCCGTCGTGAACTTAACGAGCAAAAGGAGTTCGCCGCCGCGAAGACGGCGACTTATGTCGCACCCAAATACACGGGTAGGGCGAAGCTCGGAACGCCGGCCGCGCCCGTGGGACGCAGAACGGCGAGCCGAGTTGCTCGCTGGGCGGTTACGGCTTCGTTCGCCGTAATCATCGCGATCGCCGGTCTTTTCATGTACGAGCGGCTCGATCTGTCTGGCAGCACGCTTGCGGCGACGGTCGAGAGCACTGAAGGGTTAGTCTATGTCCTCGCCGAACCGCAGATCCAACCGCTCGCGGTGGGCGAGCAGCTTCAAAAGGGCCAGCGAATTCGTACCGCCAAAGATTCCAACGCGGTGCTGCGGCTTCCCGATGGTTCAACGGTAGAGATGCGCGAACGGTCTGAGTTTTCGGTTACCGAGAATATGCGCGGCCTGACCGTGCGGCTGGATCGCGGCGACGTTATCGTCGAGGCCGCAAAGCAGCACAACGGCCGCCTGTATGTACAAACGCCCGACTCGCTCGTTTCCGTTAAAGGAACTATCTTCGCGGTCGAGAGCGGCACCAAGGGATCTCGCGTCTCGGTGGTCGAGGGCGAGGTAAAGGTCGATCACGCGGGCAAACAGGAAACCCTTCTCCCCGGCGATCAGACGACGACAAGCCCCAACTTGGACAAAACGCCGGTGCAGCAGAACGTAGCCTGGAGCCGCAACGCCGCCAAGTATGCAGGCCTTGTCTCCGAGCTTTCGAAACTGCGCCGCGAGGTCAACCAGAAAGTTGTGCGTCCGGGCGTGCGTCAGACTTCGAAATTCATCGACCTACTCCCGGCCAACACGGTGTTCTTCGCGGCCCTGCCGAATCTGAGCGAGACGCTTGCCCAGTCGCAGCGGATCATGCAGGAGCGCATCAAGCAGAATCCGGCGCTTGCCGAATGGTCGAAAGGCAATAAGCACGGCGGCCTCGGGATCGACGAAAAGACGATGACTCGTATCCACGAGTTCGGCTCGCAGCTTGGCGAAGAGATCGTCGTCACCGCATCTATGGACGCGAAAGGCGAGCCGAGCGGCATACTCGTTCTTGGCGAAGTTAAGAACGCCGAAACCTTCCGCACTTACGTCGACGCTCAGCTTGCCCGCTTCGCCAAAGAAGCCGGCGACATGCCGAACGTGCGCATAGTTGAAGACCCGATGACGGCAACCGTCGCCGCGAAACCGGCAGTTGCCGCCAAAGCCGACGCAACAGCCGAGAAAAAGGCCGCGGTGAAAGAGGAGCTGTACATCTGGATCAACAACGGCATTTTCGCCGCCTCTCCGCAGATCGAATCCCTTCGCGGGTTTGCAACGACCTTAAAGGCACCGGAAGCGAACGGCTTTGTTAACTCCTCATTCCACCAGCGCATCAGCGATGTTTACCGAAACGGCGCGGGGCTTGTGGTCGCCGCCGACCTCGAAAAGATCGTCGCCCAGGCGGCCGGCAAAACCAATACCGAGGAGGAACAGCGTCACGTTGAGGGCCTCAAGCAGCTTGGCGTGATGAACCTTCGCCACTTTGTGGCCGAGCAAAAGGAGCAGAACGGCAAGACCCTAAGTCAGGCGGCATTGACCTTTAGCGAGCCGAACCGCGGTATCGCGTCGTGGCTAGCCGCCCCTGGGTCAATGGGCGCGTTGGATTTCATTTCGTCGAACGCTAACGTAGCCACAGCGTTCGTGGTAAAAGACCCGGCGCTTCTTGTCGACGATCTGCTCGGATTTTTCGACACCGTTGACCCGGACCTGCGACGCCAAATGCAGGAGATCGAAAAGCAGCAGGGTTTTGATATCCGCAACGATTTCGCGGCCCCGCTCGGCGGTGAGTTTGCGTTCGCGATCGACGGGCCCCTGCTGCCGACCCCGTCTTGGAAGATAATCCTTGAGGTCTATGATCAACCGAAACTGCAGAACGCGTTCGAACGTGTGGTCGAGAAGCTGAACCAGTTTTCCGCTCTGCACGGCAAGGGGAAACTGAGCATCGAGAACTCCACATCCGGCGAGCGCAATTTCTACACGATTAGATCGTCCGATGCAGGGCTAGAAGTGAATTACGTCTATGTAAGCGGGTACCTCATTGCCGCACCGAGCCGGGCGCTACTCGAGCAGGCCCTGAGTAATCGCGACGCGGGTAACACGCTGGTGCGTTCGGCGAGATTCATGAGCTCGCTGCCTCAGGACGGTAACACTAACTTCTCGGCGATCTTTTATCACGACCTTGCCCCGCTGATGCAGTCGCTCGGTGAAAGAATGAAGAACATTGGCGGTGAAAACGGCGCCAAATCGATAGTCCCGATCGACCCGAATGCCCCGCCGACGCTGGCCTATGCCTACGCCCAGGGCGACCGCATCACCATCGCGACCAACACCGAAGGCGGCCCCTTCGGCCTCAGCCCGGCCAACCTCATCGGCCTGCCGCATTCTTTTGAAATGCAGAACATTTTAATGAACGCAATGGGGGATAAAGACGTACAGAAGAAAAGTGAGTAAAGAAGGCAGCTCAATTTAGTGCAAAAACCGGCGGACGTCGCAAGCGTCCGCCGGTTTTTGTCGTGTTAGCCGCAGATACTAGGTACAATCTGGAAGACCGCTGTTAATCGTTACCAACTGGAATGTTGTCGAAATACGAAATCATTAGTTGCGTCTTCTTTGGACTTTGTCTAAGTATCTTTTTGTCGGGTTGTTTGGCTAACAATCCCGCTAGCGCAGGCATTCAACATGCAGCTGTCGATAATAGTCAGCACTCAAATATAGCTAATGCAGGGCGAGACAATCATAAGCAGGATACGGCTGATAATTACGACTCCTTGGTCCCGAATACGAGAAATGTGAGTCTAGATTGCCGTAATCCGGACGAGTACAAATTTGTTGTCGTTGAGAATCCAACTAGGAAAAACGGCGGAGAGCCACTCACATCGAAAGATTTAAATATCGTTATTGGCGAAGAGATTATCGCAAGAATAGAATTGCCGATACCAGACTGGGAGGCCAAAAACTTTTCCCTAAATTCCGTGGACAAAAGCAAGGCAGGCTTTGAAATAAAGGTTGAGTGGGGCGGAGGGAAATATCATTATGAAATTCAATTTTCCTTCCGGTGCAAAGGGAATAAATTCTATCTTTACAAAGTGAAGAACGAGAATTATTCAACGACAGATTCTGACAGTGGGAACTTCTGGGACAAGAAGGAAACAAGGGAAACAAGAATTGAACCGAATCTCCCTATAGAGAAGTTCGTAATGCTTGATTACTTACAGTGACAGGTAGGAAAGAATTTCTTAAGGCAATGCTTGACCACGGATGATTTATAGAAACTGATTCCGACATGGTGATCTCCTCATGACAAACGTCATCGAACTTGAACAACTAAGCGTAACCTTCGGCAAGCGTCCGATCCTGCGAGCTCTGAACGGAGCGCTCAATGGGCGGGCGATCGGGCTGCTTGGGCCGAACGGGGCGGGAAAGACGACGCTGATCCACACGCTGCTTGGGTTTCATCCACCGACTTCGGGGACGGCGCGCATTTTCGGGCGTGACGTCGTGCACGATGCAAAGCAGGTGCGGTCGGCGATCGGGTATATGCCCGAGAGCGATTCGTTCATCGCCAAAACTTCATGCGTCCATTTCGTTCGCCT
>Ga0307409_100000830_pt1 | contig 14219 bp, 13 predicted proteins | sample 322Ometagenome_2_FD_203888 | JGI IMG/M metagenome (GOLD analysis project Ga0307409, IMG submission 203888) | Maize rhizosphere microbial communities from greenhouse at UC Davis, California, United States - 322HYB-O-2 | ecosystem: Host-associated > Plants > Roots > Rhizosphere > Soil | place...
GGAGTACCCGAAGAAAGGAATGCTGCTCTGGCCCGACCAGTTCGGATATGACATTGCTAGCGTCATTTACCGGGCACGTCCTCTTGCTACCCGGAAGCCGCCCTGCACCTTGCTTACCAGCAAGGAACCTAAAAGTTGAATGGCCCTCCGGCACCGACCCAAATGAAGAATCTTCATCTAAACTGCTGGTGTGCGTAAGTTCCTTGGCATTATTTTCCTTCTGATCGTCGGGGCGGGTCTGTGGCTTGCCTGGGCGATCTATTATCCTGTCCATCCGCCGACGAACACTTTCGTTCTGCTCCATCCTGGCTGGAGCACAAAGCGCATTGCCGCGGAATTGAAGAACTCCGGCGTAATCCGCAGCCAGCGCGCGTTCCTGTTCCTCCATTATGTTCAGCCCGGCAGCTCTCTTAAAGCTGGCGAATACAAGTTCGATAGCCCCGCGAACTCCCTGCAGGTCCGAGAACGCATCTCGCGTGGCGACATCTATACCCACAACGTTGTCATTCCCGAGGGCTACAACATCTATGACATTGCGCAGGTCATGCAGGACGCTTCCCTCAGCACCCGAGAAGAGTTCCTCAAGGCCGTGACGGACAATGCGTCGCTAATCGCCGATCTCGATCCCGAAGCGAAGACTCTTGAAGGCTATCTTTTCCCCGACACCTACCAGTTCACCCGTACGCAGAACCTGCCCGACATGATTTCCGTGATGGTGCGACGTTTTCACGACGAAGCCAAAAAGCTCGGCTTGAACACAAACGTAAGACGCACAGTCACCATGGCCTCCATCATTGAAAAGGAGACACGGGTACCGGAGGAGCGGCCGGTCGTCTCCAGCGTGTATTACAACCGCCTCACAAAAAACATGGCGTTCGCCGCCGACCCTACCGTCATCTACGCCGCTCTAGTCGCCCAGAAGTGGGACGGCACCATCAACCAGTCTGACCTGCAATTCGATTCGCCTTACAACACCTACAAGCATGCGGGACTTCCGCCCGGTCCCATTGCGAATCCCGGCGTCGAGTCGCTTCGGGCAGCCATGCATCCTGCGCAAACCAATTACTACTATTTCGTCGCCGATGCGCAGGGCCGCCACAAGTTCAGCAACAGTTACGACCAACACGTGCGCAACGTCGCCGCTTACCGGCGCGCCCTGGGCGGCAAGTGAGTTCCTCCTCTTAACACAGAAAATTTGGAGCAACGCTCAAGCTATATACTGTTTTGTTGAATCTAATGTCCCGAGCATTGCATTACTCATGAAGCATTTACCCCGTCCAGTTTCTGCGGCGCTCCTGTTGGTCACCATCTTGTTTTCCACCGGATGCCTATTCCGTTCACGCACTGTCGAGCGGCGATTGAGTACAGCGCCTTTACAAACTGCAACTGCTCAGGAACTCATTGCCAAGATCAATGCCGAGGCCGCCAAAGTACATACCATGAATGCGACCGTGGACATCGCAGCCTCCACCGGTGGCGTCAAGAAGGGCAAGGTCACTGATTACACCGAGATCCGTGGCTATGTCCTCGTACGTAAGCCATCCATGCTGCGCATGATCGGACTGTTTCCAGTGGTTCGCAATCGCGCCTTCGACATGGTCAGCGATGGTCAGGACTTCAAACTCTGGCTTCCCACAAAGAACAGGTTCATGGTCGGGAAGAACGAGATCGAGAAGCCCTCACCGAAGCCGCTTGAGAACCTGCGTCCGCAACACATCTACGATGCATTGCTGCTGCGCGAGATCGATCCCAGGACTGAAGTGGCCGTTATCGAGCAGGGCACGAAAGAAGTTGTCGATCCGAATACGAAGAAGCCGGTTGACGAGCCTACTTACGTCATCAATGTGATCCGACGCGATGGAGGTGACGAGTGGTTCCTGTCGCGCAAGGTCATATTTGATCGTCATGATCTGCTGCCTCATCGCCAGATTGTTTACGACCGCGCGGGAAATATGGCGACGGACGCCACCTATTCAGATTTCAGGACCTTCAATGGGATGAATTTCCCTGCCGTGATCAGCGTGTCTCGCCCTCAAGAGGAGTACCAGGTCACACTTAAGATCGTGAAACTGGACCTGAATAAACCGCTTAAAGATGACCAATTTGCGTTGAATCAGCCTGCGGGCTCACAACTTGTTCGAGTCGGACAGACTCCAGAGCAGAACAAGCAAACCAGCGAAGTACGGAAGTAGCAACCGACCTGCGACCTTATATGAACAAACTTGTCATTTCTAACCTGCTAAACCGCCCGATCCGCTCGATCATCAGCGTGGTGGCCATCGCGGTTGAAGTCACTCTTATCCTTCTTATCGTTGGTCTCTCGGTCGGCATAATGAACGACGCCAGGGAACGGCAGGTCGGCGTAGGAGCAGATGTGATGGTGCAGCCGCCCGGTTCGTCGTTCCTGGCGGGCATAACCGGCTCTCCGGTTTCTATTAAAGTTGCTGACAAGCTTCGCACCTTGCCGCACGTCACTGCTGTAGCTCCGGTCGTGATGAACTTGAATACCTCCGGAGCGATTGAGGTCATCTACGGCATCGACCTCCAGAGCTTCAACACCATCGGCGCCCCATTCCGGTATCTTGCAGGCGGTCCTTTTCAAGGGCCAAACGACATCCTCGTTGATGACTATTTTGCCAGCCAGAAGAACATCAAGCCCGGGGACCAGCTCGAACTCCTGAACCGTACGTTCCGCGTATCCGGAATCGTGGAGCACGGAAAGGGAGCCAGGAAGTTTGTGCCCATGGCAACGCTGCAGGATCTCACGGGAGCGCAAGGGAAGGCTTCCATGTTTTACGTGAAGCTCGATGACCCGAACAACGCTGATGCTGTCGTTCGCTCGGTTAAGGCCACACCGGGAATGGAGAGGTTCGCAGTCCGCTCACTACGCGAGTACCTCTCGATGATGACAGTCTCGAATCTTCCCGGCTTCTCAACTTTCATCAACGTCGTCATTGGCGTCTCCGTAATCATCGGCTTCATCGTGATCTTCCAATCCATGTACACGGCAGTAATGGAGCGTACGCGCGAAATCGGAATCCTGAAATCGCTGGGCGCAGGCAAGACCTACATCGTGAATGTCATTCTGCGCGAGACGCTGGTTCTGGCGCTCGCCGGCATCGCTGTAGGAATCGCGTTCAGTTGGGCAGCGCGTGCCGGAATTCTTCAGAAATTCCCACTGATGCGCGTGCAGATGACGGGCGAATGGATCTTGCGCGCCGCGATTATCGCCATCGTGGGAGCAATCTTTGGAGCAATCTATCCAGCGTACAAAGCAGCGCAAAAAGATCCTATCGATGCGCTCGCTTACGAATAAGCCCTAAGTAGCCGAACGCGGTTACCGCACTTCGTTGAAGTCCATCTTCAACTTGAGCACGATCGGCACGGGTGTTCCCCTGAACGTCGCTGGCGCAAGCTTCCAATCCTTGAATGCCGGCGTGACTTCCTGCGCAAGGTTATTCTGCTCGGTGATGATGTACGCGGCCGTGATACGTCCTTGCTCGCTCACGCGCATCATCACCCACTTCTGGCCTCCGCCGGTAGCGACCATCACCGACTCACTTGCCGTCGCCGGGCCGCTCTGCTCAAACTTCGGCGGCAACACTCCTCGCGAAACAAGATAAGCCTTCTGTCCCCCAGGTACGCAGACTTGCTGCAACTGCGCTCGCGTGGCGACGGGTTTCTGTTTTTCAGGCGCAACCCGGTTTGGCGGCGATGCAAGCCAGGTGGCAAGCCGCTGTGATTGCGCGGGAGGACAGGTTCCAATCTGGCCGGACGCCAATGACGCACTTAAGAGCAAGCAGAAGCCAATCAGGGAACGCATTTGACCCGATACTACTGAATTATTTTGAGGCAAACTAGCCTTGCCCGACCCACAAACACCAGTAACTTACTCACTCCATTGACAATCATCGCCATAATCAGCTAACTTATAGTCTTTGCGCTGTTCTGCGGTTGCCCGCCTGAGAGTCCCAGTGTGCCATCCGGGTGCCTGGTCGACTCGAGCGGTCTTCTTAGCGGTTTAAATCTCTGGGAGAGTTTGTGATGTCAACCTATTTCCCCAAGGGGGAAATTGCGCGCAAGTGGTACGTCGTCGATGCCGACGGGCAGACGCTCGGTCGTCTCGCCTCGCGTGTCGCGCGCATTTTGAGCGGTAAAGAAAACCCCCGCTATACGCCATTTATGGATACCGGCGATCACGTGATCGTCATCAACGCCGGCAAAGTGAAGCTCTCCGGCCTCAAGGCCGAAAGCAAGGTTTACCGTCATTACACCGGATTCCCCGGCGGTCTGCGGGAAGAAGAGTACAAAAAGCGCTTCGAACGCAAACCTGAACTGGTGGTCGAAGATGCGATCCTGGGCATGTTGCCCAAGAGCAAGCTTGGCAAGTCCATGGGCAAGAAGCTGAAGGTCTACCGCGACGATAAACATACGCACGCGGCCCAGAAGCCCGAAGCTCTTGAAGTAGCACGGTAGGCATCGCTCTCCGGCGCTCATCGAACGCCTTTGTGAGCGCCAGCAGTTCGAGCAAGTTCAGGCGGCGCAGTTTGCGCCAAGATTCTTTATCAAATGGGAAGGTTTCGGGACGCGCATTATCGCCCCGATGCATACGACATGGCTGAATTAGTCCAGTATTACGGAACGGGACGCCGCAAATCGAGCGTGGCCCGCGTGTTCCTTCGCCCCGGCAGCGGAGAGTTCAAAGTTAACGGCAAGGCTTTCGATGTGTACTTCGTCACCGAAGCCCAGCGCATTTCCGCCAAGCAACCGCTGGCGCTCACCGAGACAACGGCCAACTTCAATGTGGTTGCCAACGTTTCCGGTGGCGGCATCAACGGCCAGGCAGACGCGTTGCGCATGGGATTGGCCCGCGCACTCCAGGAGTTTAATCCTGAACTGCGCCCAAAAATGAAGGCCGCCGGATACCTGAGTCGCGACGCGCGTGGCAAAGAACGCAAGAAGTACGGTCAGAAGGGCGCTCGCAAGCGGTTCCAGTTCTCGAAACGATAGTTTCAGGTTTCCAGTTTCGAGTTTCTAGTGGACACTGCAGCACTTGAACTCGACTGGAGTAACAGGTTTTAGGTTTCGGGTTCAGCTCGAAACTTGAAACTCGCAACTCGAAACTGCAGTGAAAAATCTTCCCGCACCCGCTGAACTTCAGTTCTGCAACGGGGCGGGCTACGGGAATGTAATCCCGAGCGCAACCGCCGTCGAACCGGTTCCGACTGGTCTTCCGGCGCCGCAGAGGATGCAATCCAACGAGGAGGTTAAGTGGCAAACATCACCATGAAGGAGTTGCTCGAAGCCGGTGTTCACTTCGGGCATCAGACCAAGCGCTGGAATCCGAAGATGAAGGAATATATTTTCGGCGAGCGCAATGGGATCTACATCATCGACCTGCAAAAGACGCTGAAGATGTTCAAGGAAGCGTCCAAGTTCGTTGCCGACCTTGCCGCTGACGGCAAGACAGTAATGTTCGTCGGGACGAAGCGGCAGGCGCAGGAAGCGATCGCTGAAGAAGCGAACCGCTGCGGCATGTTCTACGTGAACAACCGCTGGCTCGGTGGACTGCTGACCAATTGGGTCACCGTCCAGAAATCGGTGAAGCGGCTCAAGGAACTCGACGAAATGGCCACCGACGGCCGTTACGAGCTGCTCCCCAAGAAAGAAGTTATCAAGCTCGAGCGCGAGCGCAAGCACCTGCAGGCGAACTTGGCCGGAATCAAGAACCTGACCCGCTTGCCCGACGCGCTGTTCGTGATCGACTCGAACAAGGAACAGATCGCGGTGAAGGAAGCCCGCAAGCTGGGCATCCCCGTGGTCGCCGTAGTCGACACCAATTGCGACCCGAGCGAAGTGGATTACGTAATCCCTGGCAACGACGACGCGCTTCGCGCGATCCGCCTGTTCGCCACCAAGATCGCCGACTCGGTCTCCGAAGGCTCGCAACTCGCCGACAAGACCCTCCTCGACCGTGCAGCAGAAGGCTCAGCTGCCGAAGCCGCGGAAGCAGCCGAAGCAAGTGAAGCCGCCCGCGCCGCAGCAGTCGGGTCCGAATACAGCGACGAAGGCGAAGACGTCAGCATGGAAGAAGTGCTTGGTGCAGGCGTTCGCAAGTCGCCAGTCGCGGCCAAGGACGAAGAGCCGCAAGTCGAGTCACAAAGTCGCTAAGGCTGTCGCTAAACAGTTCGTTATCTTAAGCGCCGCCTTCAACGAGGGCGGCGCAGTTGTAAGGTGTGAAAGTGCTCCGAAGCGCATCGATATTACGTGCCGGTTCCCGGCCGCTCTTATAAGAAAGGTTTTTCAGGAATGAGTACAACGACCATGAACATCACGGCCGCAATGGTAAAGGAACTCCGCGATAAATCCGGCGCTCCCATGATGGACTGCAAGCAGGCCCTCTCCGAAGCGAAAGGCGATATGGAGCAGGCTTTCATCGTCCTTCGCAAGAAGGGCATGGCGACTGCCGCCAAGAAGGCTACCCGCGTCACCAGCGAAGGCACCATCACCAGCTACATCCACGCCGGTGGCAAGATCGGCGTGCTTGTGGAAGTGAACTGCGAAAGCGACTTCGTCGCCCGCACTGACGACTTCCAGAACCTCGTGCACGATATCGCTATGCACATCGCCGCCAGCGATCCCAAGTTCGTGCGCAAAGAAGACGTCACTCCTGAAGCATTCGAGAAGGAGAAAGACATCTGTCGCGCGCAGGCCGCCGCAACCGGCAAACCCGCGCAGGTGGTCGAGAAGATCGTCGAAGGCAAGATGAGCAAATTTTACGAGGAGGTCTGCCTGCTCGAGCAGCCCTTCATCAAGGACCAGACCATCTCGGTCTCGCAGCTCATCGGAGCCGTCGTCGGCAAGCTCGGCGAGAACATCTCCGTCCGCCGCTTCGCCCGCTTCAAAGTAGGCGATCAGGGCGAGACGATCGCCATCAGCAACCCGACCCAGGTTCCCAAGACGGAGTAGTGAGTTGTGAGTTGAAGGGCGCGAGGAATCGCGCCCTTTGTATTGCCCGTCATCCTGAGCGAGAATCGCGCGACCGAGGCGATTCGAGTCGAAGGACCTTGCGTTTGATCTTGACAATCAACGTACTCTGCTCATGATTGGAACACCTATGAGCACCGTCAGGAACGTAGGTCTCTATCTCGGACACCTTCTCACCGCCGCGCTCGCTCCGGCTTTCTTCGGGAGTGTCGTTAGCAAGTTACTCCCTGCAAGAACGGTGTCAGTAATAATGATTCGTGAGTTCGTTCTGAGTGCCGTATTGGGATTCTCACTGGGTCTGCTCATCGCCAGGCGATGGCCTTTTCGTGGAACTATCTGGGTGTGGATTCCATTCACCTTAGTTTCCGCGCTTCTCTTGCTGCAATGGAGAATTACCTCACCGCGCGGGTTCGTGGACTTCATATTCGGATGGGAACTCGCCCTGGGTACGGATGACAGTCGACGTTACTTGTTCATTACAGCTGTAGGTTTTGTCGCGTTACGTACGATTTTTTATTCACTAGGCTCGTGGCTAGGACTGCCCCGCAATCAAAAATCCCTAACGGCCATTTAAGTCATAAGTCGCAAGTCATAAGTCCCTCGGTGTCTCTGCGCCTCTGTGGTTCCAACTCACAACTCACAACTCACAACTCGCAACTGTTCTTTTGCTACACTGGATGCACACTCCCATGGAACGTCCGGTCTTCAAGCGCATCCTTCTCAAGCTCTCCGGAGAAGCCCTGGCCTCAGGTCAGGGCTTCGGCGTCGACAACACTCGCATTCACGAAATCGCGGCGGAGCTCCGAGATGTACACGCCTTGGGCGTGCAGATCGCCATTGTGGTGGGCGGCGGAAATTTCTTCCGAGGCGTCGCCGAGCAAGCCAAGCACATGGACCGCGTCTCCGCCGACCACATGGGCATGCTCGCAACCGTCATCAACTCCCTGGCGCTTCAGGACGCTCTCGAGAAGCAGGGTGTCTACACCCGAGTCATGTCCGCGATCGAGATGAACCAGGTTGCGGAGCCATTTATTCGGCGTCGGGCTATCCGGCACTTGGAGAAAGACCGCGTTGTCGTCTTCGCCGCCGGAACCGGCAATCCCTACTTCTCCACCGACACAGCAGCTTCTCTACGTGCCATGGAGATCAAGGCCGACGCCATCCTCAAAGCCACTAAAGTCGATGGCATCTACGATGCTGATCCCATGCTGGTCAAAGACGCGGTAATGTTCCCCGAAATCAGCTACATGGATGTTCTTAAGAAAGGCTTGCGGGTCATGGACGCTACCGCTATCAGTCTTTGCCGCGAAAATAATCTCCCTATCATCATCTTCAACCTGAACAATCACGGCAACATTCGTCGTGTTGTTACTGGAGAGAAGGTCGGATCCCTTGTCAGTGCGTAAATTGACGCGCGGTGCTTACGAATTTTGTGCCGCATCCTCAGTTAGGCAGTAAAATTCGTTGGTCCGTCCTGTTCCCCCACATGCAACCAGGTATGGCACAGGAGAGCTTCGGCCCCGGGGAGACCGTCCAAACCTCGGGAGTGTATATAGTTACTCATCGTGACCATCGTGCCGAGCACGAGGTCACCATGTTGGCAGGGACGGTGTTCCCCACCTGCGCGGTTTGCGGCAGCGATGTCCGGTTCAAATTGGTTTCCGGCGTTAGCGCTTCTCCCGCGTCCGATGCGGCTCCCGCCGACTAGGTGAAGATTTTCTTATGCGGGAGCCAACAACTCTTCCAAAATTCCCACAAATCAGCTAAGGTTTCACGCCAGACCTCCCCCAATCTCCAAGAGGGTCGCATGCGAAGAACCGCACGCAAGATAACACGCCCCACGATTGTTTCTGGCCGTCCAACCTATCGAACTATATTCGCGAAGGGCGGCAGCAAGGGCTCTTCCCGCAACTCCACACGTCAACCCCACGGACGCATTTTCAGGCCCGGTGACATTATCGGCGAATCCGGTATCTACGAAGTCATCCACGATCAGGCGCATCGCACTGCTCATGAAGTAGTCATGATCAGCAAAGACCTTTTTCCGACTTGCGATACGTGCCTTGATCGCGTTCGATTCAGATTGGTCAGGACCGCTCCCTACATCTTTCAGGATCTCGATTTCGACCCACAGGAGTAACCGGGGATCGCCTCACAGAATGCTCGAATTGGGCTTCCCTGCCTTCGGCAGTTTATAATCGTGCGTTTCTTATCTACATCTTAGGCGGAGACAATGGCACAGATCAGCATGGCGGCAGTGCCCGCACTCAAGGATACCTACACGCAGCTGAAAACCAGGATGGACAAGGCAGTCGAGGACTTCCGCAAGGAACTTGGCGCAATGCGTACCGGGCGCGCGTCCGTGCACATGCTCGACAGCGTACAAGCGGAGTACTACGGCTCCATGATGCCTCTCAATCAAATCTCTACCGTGCATGCGCCCGAGCCGCAGATGCTCACCGTCACTCCCTTCGATCCCTCCGCCATGAGCAACATCGAGAAAGCAATCCGCTCAGCCGGGCTCGGTCTTAACCCCATGAATGACGGCAAGCTGATCCGCGTTCCCGTGCCTCCCCTCACCGAAGAGCGCCGCAAGGAGATGGTCAAGCACCTCCACAAGGTGCTCGAGGATCACCGCACTGCCGTCCGCAACATCCGCCGTGACGGTAACGAAATGATCAAAAAGACGCTCAAAGATAAGAAGATCAGCGAAGACGAAGAGCGCGGCGCCCTCGATCAGATGCAGAAGCTCACCGATGACGAAATCAAAAAGATGGACGAGATGAGCAAGACGAAAGAGAAAGAATTGATGGAGATCAAGTAGCTCTTAAAGAAATTGTCATATTGAGCGAACACGCCGCCCAGATTGTTGGCGGCGTTGTTGTGAGCGAAATATCTAAATCGCGCGCGAAGCGCGCAACCCTATTCAACTCACGACCCACTACTGTATTTTCGCCAGCAGACATGTAATGTCATCATGCGGGCGCGCCTGACCCACGAACCGGTTCACATCAGCCATCAGGAACTGTAATGCATCCTGGGCAGATGTTTTCGCACTCGCCTTCAAGAACGTGGGAAGGTTCTCCTCGCCATATTCCACCCCCTGTTCGTTTTCCGCTTCCACAAGTCCATCGGTGAAGATGAGCAGCGCGTCGCCCTCACATAGTTGGACGATTCCCTCTTCGTACGGCGCTCCCGCGCGAATGCCCAGCGGAAGCCCGCCTCGGTCCATCCGCTCACATTCACCATCTAAACGCCGCAACATCGGCTGGTTGTGTCCGGCGTTCACGTAACGCAGGCAGCGGTTTCCCGGATCGATTTCTCCGAAGAACGCCGTCGTGAATCGCAGGCCTCCATTGCTGTGGGCGCACGCGTACTGGTTCACTCGCGCTACCAACTCCGTCAGTTCACACGGTGTTGCCGACAGCGTCTTCAAACTTGCTTGGAACGTCGCCATCAACAGTGCTGCCGGAAGGCTCTTGCCAGCCACGTCGGCCACTACCAGCAATGGCGCGTCGGTCCCATCGGGACGCCGCCTGTAGAACACGTCGTAGAAATCGCCGGCCACCGTGTTTGCAGGACGATTGATGAAGGCCAGGTCCAGTCCTGGAATCGCCGGTGGCGTAGACGGTACAAGCCATAGTTGGATCTCACGCGCGATCTCAAGATCGCGCTTCATCGTGACCCGCTCCGCAACTTCGAGCACGAGCAGAACCAGAAGGATTAAGCCGGCCCAAAAAGTAAAGCTTCCGCTCTGAAAAGTGAAACGGTCATTCTCCACATGGAAGGCAGGAAAGAACAGGAGCACCAGCGCAATCAGCAGCAGAAGTCGCTTTGCAGGAGTCAGTTTGGTCAATACTGCCCAGAAGAACGCCTTCACGGCCCGCCATACGCGTATATGCCTCGGAACATTCTCTTGCGGAGAAAACTCGCGCGAATAAAACTTGTAACTCGACTGCGCGTCCGCCACAAACTGCGACCAGAGCTGCTCCAGTTCCATGCCTTCGGTGATGCGCTGCCAGAACTGGTGCATGTGCTGGTGCTTGCTCTGCACTCGCGCATCGTTCAGCCTCGGTCGTGGGACCCGTGGCGGGCGCATACCTCCGGGCTTGGTAGCGGTCGACATTCGAACAATTATAGGGGTTAGCGCTGCCTTTCGCGTGATTGCCGTTCAAGCGATAAACTATTCTTTATGGCGCAACTCGCCTATTCCGCTATAGACCAGACCACCGCGACGAAAGTCGCTACTGCAAAAGTGATCGCCTACGCGTGGGGATTTCTAGGCTACAACGTCGGTGTGGTTCTCTGGGGAGCCTTCGTTCGCGCCAGTGGTTCAGGGGCTGGATGCGGCAAGCATTGGCCTCTTTGCAACGGCGAGGTCATCCCGCAAGGCCCGCAACTTCACACCATCATCGAGTTCACCCACCGCATCACCAGCGGACTGGCGATCCTCGGCGTTCTGTTGCTCTGGTTTCTCGTGCGTCGATCGACATCGCGCGGCCATCTCGCCCGTCGCGCATCCATTGCCGCTGTCGTTCTCATGATCGTCGAGGCACTCCTCGGTGCCTCGCTCGTTCTCCTGGAATACGTGGGTGCAAATCAATCCGCCGAGCGCGCCGCTTGGCTCGCCATGCATTTCGCAAACACACTTCTCTTGATTGGAAGCCTCGCTCTAACAGCTCATTGGCTAAGAAATCCGAGCTACCGCGGGGTCGCAATCAACAGGCGCAACGCTTTCATTGCCGTCATCGGCCTGCTTGCCATCATCACCACCGGAGCGACGGGCGCCATCGCCGCCCTCGGCGACACTCTCTTTCGCCCTGAGTCGCTGACCGGCGCCATTGCACAGGACTTCTCCGCGTCCAGCCACTTCCTGGTACGGCTGCGCATGTTGCACCCCCTAATCGCCGTACTCTCGGTTCTGTACTTAACTTGGCTCGTTGCGAAGACCGCCTCGTCGCGCGATGCTGGTGTCCGCCGCAGCGCGATGCTCGTCTTCGGCCTGGCGTTCGTTCAAGTCTTGCTCGGAATGACCAACATTGCTCTCCTCGCGCCAGTATGGATGCAGATCGTGCATCTGCTCTTCGCCGAGTTGCTCTGGATCGCCCTCGTACTGCTTTCGGCTCGCCTGATCATTCCGTCACACACTAGCCCAGTTCGCGAATCCACCGTGTGAGTCTTGGTTCCTTCGCGATCTCTGCAATTTCCGCGTTGTCTTTATTTCCTCGGACCTCGGCTCACTTGAAGATCGTCGCAGTCGCCGGTTGTGCCCGTCTCATCTGGATCTTCTGTCCTGCCATCGTGCCGTCAATCACGTCGCCCTTCACTCGACCGGTGAACTGCTTCTGAGTCCCAGGAATTACCATGGTCAATTCATCACCCTGGATCTTCATCTCTGGTTTTGCGATCGCCTGCCCGTTGACGGTCAAATTGCCGTCCAGTTGCTGAAACGTCTGTTGTACCGCTAACTGCTGCGGCTTCCCGTCGGAGTCTTTGAACTCCCAGACGCCCGCAACGTTTGCCGGGATATACCACAGATACACGCCGTGGTCCCGGCTCTGGCCCTTCACGGTCTTTTGTTGGTCCGGCTTCCAGTCCCCCATCCCGAAATCATGCGACACCACCGGAGTCCCCGGCTTCAACTGCTGAAACAGAATGGGCCGCAACTTCTCGTTTAATGTCGTGAGCAGGTACAGCGTCACTACCGTTGCCGGACGAAAATCACTCTGGAACAGGTCTTGTTCCAGAAACTTCACCCGATCGGTAACTCCTGCCTTCATTGCATTGGCCTTGCTCTCTTCTATGCGCTGCGGATCAATGTCTATCCCGACTCCGTGCGCGCCATATTGCTTGGCGGCCGTAATGACAAGTCTCCCGTCGCCGCATCCCAGGTCATAGACATTGTCGTCTTTTGAAACATCCGCCATGCGCAGCATCTCATCGACAACGACCTGGTCCGTAGGAACATAGATGACATCCGGCGTCTTCTTCTGTGCCTGCCCCAACGTGCACAGCACAAGCAACGTGATCAGCGAACCCGCAATCGATCTGCGAAAACGTCCGGTCATGCGATCCTCCTGACCTTCTTTGCTCCGAGCACCACTTCATGCTCTGCCACATTCTTCGGCGCGACAAAAAACAACATCACCACCCCCGACAGCAAAACCAGCATCCCGATCAGCGCTCCCCTGCCGGTGTACGCAAGACTTGCGTGCAACAAGTACGCCGATGTCAGGCAGAATAATGCTGGTGTAAGCGGGTATAAAGGTACCCGAAACGGAAGCTCAGTATTGCGGTCCTTACGCCGAAGCACGAACAATGCGATTCCCGCCATCAGAAAGAACAGCCAGAACACGGGGGCCGTGTACTCCACCATGCTTCGGAACCCGTTTCGCGCTAGCGTTCCTATCAACACCAGCACCAGCGCAAACATGCCCTGCGCAATGATTGCCGCTCTCGGCGTCTGTCCGTGCTCGTTCCATATGCCCAGAAAATTCAGCTTCGGAAAATCGCGCCCAAGCGCGTAATTCGTTCGCGCTCCGGTGAACATCGTTCCGTGAATTGAACTCAACGCGGCAAATGCCACTGCGGAACTCACGATCACCGCCCCCACCGCTCCAAACCGTAACCGCAACAGTTCCGCCGCCGGAGTCTTTGACGCCGCAAGCCCCGCCATTCCCAATCCATGCAGCAGTGCGAAATTCACCAGCACATACACGGTGGTAATGAAAAGAATGCTTCCGATCAGCGCAATGGCTATGTTCCGTCTGGCATCCTTCAACTCCGCTGAGATATACGCAGCCTCGCTCCATCCACCGTAAGTGAGCAAGACAAACACCAGCATCAGTCCAAGCGAAGATCCATGCGACTCTGCCAAAGCACTTGGCTGCGCAGCCGTCTGGGACAATGCCGTCCCCACAACAATGAGCAGACCCACGACAGTTGCCACCGTCAGTAGGTTTTGTGTCCGCTTGCCAAAATTGACGTGGAAGGCATCGAGTGCCGTAAATACAAGAATTGCAACCACTGCATAGATCGAAGACGAATACCGTCCAAGTGGAATAATCTGGCTCGCATAGTCCCCGAACACGAATGCCAGCAGCGCGATTGAGCCAGTCTGGATCACGGCGAACCGCGCCCAAGCGTACAGAAACGCAATCTTCGCTCCGAATGCACGCCGAAGATAAAAATAGACTCCGCCGGAATTGGGATACGCCGCTGCAAGTTCCGCG
>Ga0307409_100000831_pt1 | contig 14217 bp, 4 predicted proteins | sample 322Ometagenome_2_FD_203888 | JGI IMG/M metagenome (GOLD analysis project Ga0307409, IMG submission 203888) | Maize rhizosphere microbial communities from greenhouse at UC Davis, California, United States - 322HYB-O-2 | ecosystem: Host-associated > Plants > Roots > Rhizosphere > Soil | place...
GAAGAACGCGACGACCTTGCCGTGGCGGAAGGCGGGCGTCATGACCGTCAGGTCGTGCAGCTGGCCGGAGGTGTACCACGGGTCGTTGGTGATCAGCACGTCGCCCGGCTGCAGCGCGTCGAGCGGATACCGGCGCAGGAAGTGCCGCATCGAAGTGGCCATCGAGTTGATGTGGCCCGGAGTCCCCGTGACCGATTGCGCGATCATGTGCCCGCGCGGATCGAAGACGCCCGCCGAGAGATCCTCCGACTCGCGCACGATGGTTGTGAACGACGTCCGCATCAACGCCGCCGCCTGCTCGTTGCAGACCGACACCAGGCGGTTCCAGAACACTTCGAGGAGAATCGGGTCGGACCACGGATCAGCGCGCATCCGTGTACCTCACCACCAGATTCAGGTAGTCGTCGATCGACGCATGCGCACCCGGTCCCACGACGACCGTCGACTCGCGTTCCTCGACAATCGCCGGCCCCTCGAAGGATGCACCGGGTCCCAGTCGATACCGATCGTAGACAGGCGTCGATTGATGGTCGCCGAACTGCGGAAAGAAGACCGGCCGATGGTTCTTCAACGCCGACGCCGCGGTCCCCCCGGACAGGCCGGTCCGCTTGCGCAGGTCGAGCGCTGGACTCGGGCCGCTGACCACCACTCGCCAGCTGACCGTCTCGACGGGGACGGAGGACGCCACGCGGCCGTACAGTTTTCGGTACACCTGATCGTAGGACGCGAGAATGACCGCGGCGCTCTCCGGGCCGAGCGGGCCCGGCGGAATCGGCACCTTCACCTCGTGCCCCTGACCGACGTAGCGCAGGTCGGCCGAGCGCACGATGGTCATGGCCGACGGCGGCACACCCGCCTGATCGAGGAGCGCAATGCCCTTGGCTTCCATCTCGCCGATCAGGTCGTTCACCGACGGCCACTCGAGCGAGGCGACCTCCGCAATCGAGCTGCGGACGAAGTCGAATGCCAGCGGCGCCGTCAGGAAGCCGATCGTCGATCCCACTCCTGCGCCGAGCGGCGCGATCATCGCGGGGCTGCGCAGGATGGCGCTGACGCCGAACGCGTGCACCGGGCCGGCGCCGCCGAATGCGAACACCGGGAACGCGCGCGGATCCTTGCCCTGCTCCACCGCGTGAATACGCGCGGCATTGGCCATGTTCTCGTTCACGATCTGATGGATACCCCACGCCGCCTGGGTGCTGGTCATCGCGAGGGGTTCGGCAATCCTGGTGGCGATGGCCGCGCGTGCCGCGTCGACGTCGAGCTTCATCTTGCCGCCCAGGAAGAAATCGGGATCGAGATAACCGAGCACCAGGTCGGCATCGGTGACGGTGGGTTCCGTGCCGCCGCGGCCGTAACACACGGGCCCGGGCTCCGCACCGGCGCTCTCGGGACCGATCTTCAGGAGCCCGAGTCCGTCGATGTGCGCAATCGAGCCGCCGCCGGCACCGATCTCGATCATCTCGATGACCGGGATCTTGACGGGAAGGCCTGAACCCTTCTTGAAGCGGTACTTCCGATCCACCTCGAAGTGCGTACTCGTCCCCGGGCGCCCGTCCTCGATGATGCACAGCTTCGCCGTGGTGCCGCCCATGTCAAACGAGAGCAGATTCGGATGCCCGGCAACTCCGCCGAGGTACGCGCTCGCCAGCGCTCCGCCGGCAGGACCCGATTCGAGCAGCCGCACCGGAAACCGCCGGCTCGTGTCCACGGTCGCCACCCCGCCCGACGACAACATGATGTAGAGCCGACCTTCCACGCCGAGCTCCGTGAGCTTGCGCTGCAGCTCGGTGAGATATCCCTCAATCAGCCTCTTCACGTAGACGTTGCAGACGGTGGTCGACGTGCGCTCGTACTCCTTGATCTCGGGCACCACCTCCGAAGAGAACGACGTGTGGATCGCGGGTGCGACGGCGGCGAAGACCTCGGCGATCATCTGCTCGTGAACGGGGTTCTTGTACGAGTGGAGCAGCGACACCGCCACCGCGCAGATGCCTTTCCGCTCGAGCTCGCGGGCCAGTTTTTCCACCTGCGTGGTGTCGAGCGGCCGCAGCACCGTTCCGTCGTCGAGCACACGCTCGTCCACTTCCAGACGGAGCCAGCGCGGCACGAGGGTCTTCGGCGGCTCGATGGAGATGTCGTACATCTCGTAGCGATGCTCGCGTCGGATCTCGAGGGTGTCGCGGTACCCGCGCGTCGTAATGAGCGCGGTCTCCGCGCCCTTGCGCTCGATGATGGCGTTGGTCACCAGCGTGGTGCCGTGAATCACCGTCTGGACGGCTGACGCCGGCGTATGCGTGTGCTCGAGCGCCTGGCGCGTTTGCGTCGTCACCGCCGCCGAGGGATCGTGCGGGGTCGTCAGGGTCTTGCCGACGAAAATCTCGCCGGTCACGTCGTTCACCATCAGGAGATCGGTGAACGTCCCGCCGATATCAACGCCGATGCGTACCGGCCGGGCGGCCGTGGTTCCGTCGATCTGCACGAGCTCTCCAGGACTGGGGTCTGATGGGGACGCCACGGTTTGCGAACACGTGCCGTTGCCCGGCGTCAAAGGCAAGAGGTATGCCGCGAGCCGCGGGCGCGAAACCATTCCGCGCGCGGGTCAACGCGCTCGACGCACCTCGCGTCAGTGGGAGCTGTAACCGTTCGTTGAAACAGATCGTTGCGGTTTGCGCTCACTGCGGCGTCGACGCGGGAGGCGTCTTCGGCGGCCGCGGCGGGCGCGGCCGGTTCATGCTGATGGAGACGCCACCGAAGAACGGCTCGCGATGTCGCTCAACCACGTGCCTGCCGTCCACGAGGAAGTCGAGAGCCGCTTTGTCCCACTGCAATCCCGCGGTCGCGACCATCTCGAGCCACGGACCGTACGCGGTTTCGTCAGGCGCTTCGGTTGTGCCGGTCCACAGCGTGACGTTCGGGTAGCGGACCATGAAGTCTCCGCCGCCCGCGCCCGCACCGCCGGCAGCCTGGGCCCCTTCTCCTCCCGCCGCCGTTGCTCCCTTGATCGCCGTGTAGATCAGCATGCCGTGCGTGAAATCTTCGTTCTTGAACGCCTCGTTGTCGAATGCGGTTCCGTAGCGTTCGTAGCGGGCGTACGCTCGCCGGTTCATCGCCACCATCTCCGTCGCCTCGCCGACGTACTTGAAAATCCGGTCGCGCAGCTGGAACGCCGCGTCACGGTGATGGGGATAGCGGCGGTCGTCGAGATACCCGAAGCCGGGCATGAACCAGCCACGGATGATGCCCCAGTGGCGCTCCTCCGTGACACGGCCGTTGCGCACCGGGCCGATGAACTCGGAGAACGGCTGCACCCACATGTGATGCGGGTACCCGTGCGGATTGAGGAACAGGTCCGGCAGCCACGTGCGCCACAACTTCGGGCGTACGCGCGATTCCGGGTAGATACCGTCTGGATCGTTCTGCCCCGAGGTGGCGTCGGCGCCGAGCGATCCGAGATAGCCGGCATGCAGCGAGTAATCGGGCGTGATCTTGTAGAGGTCGTACGCGAGCTGCGCGCCGTCGGGGTTGGTAACCGGATGAATGACGACGTTGACCTTCTGCAGCTTCTTCTTGAACTCGGGATCGGTGAGCAGCAGCTCGGCCAGCTTGAGCACGTGGCTCGTGGACGACACCTCGTTCGCATGCTGCCGCGCTGTGTACACAACCGTGGGCTTGAACGTGGTCGCCTTCGCCTGCGACCAGTGGGTGGCGTCGACCGGCGTCGTGAGATCCATCGCCCAGATGTCCTTGCCGAGATAACTCTCGCCCGCCTTGTAAACGGTCGCCTCGGGAAAGGTGGACATCTTCGCCAGCAGCTCGTAGGCCTCGGGCGGCGGGATCGGCGTGTCCCACTGGACGATCGGCCCGCCCGACTGCTCGTATCCAGCCGGCCTGAGTGTCGCGATGTCGGGGAACGGCGCAGGGCGGCCGTTCGCCTCGAGCGCCGTCGTCGTAAACCTCGTGTCGTCGAAGGTCCACGCACCCGTGATTCGCAGCTCGCGAAGGTCGTGGTACGCGAGTGCCTCGCGGTAGGCGCCCGCTGCGCGGAGCGCCGACAGGTTGTCGACGAGGGCAGAGACCTGGGCCGCCGACATCATGCGCTGGTCGACCTGCCGCTCGGCAGCCCGCCGTACCAGCGCGCTGCGCTCATCCCGTTCGCTGTCGACCTTGACGCGCAGGTCGAGTCGGTCGATCCCGTTCTGGCCGTCGCGCACGACCGCCGCGAATGCCGACGGCCGGGCGAGCGCCACTTTCGGGATATCGAGCTGCAATTGCGCCTCGCGCCCGCCGCGCACGCGATACCTGATCGTGACCATCGGGCGCGGCGCATCGAACGCCGTGAACGTGATCGTCGCCCGGCCCGGCTTGCCGTCGGCCTTCGGGCGCATGATCGGAATGATGCGTCCGGGGTACTCGAGGTTCGCATTGCGGGTGAAGCGGCCAAGGACGTCGAAGAACGACAGTGTCGTGAAGTAGATGTCTTCGTGCAGGCCCTCGAGCGACATGATCTGCTCTTTGTCCACACCGACTTCGTAGTTCGGCTCGCTCAGCGACACCTCGACGGTCAGCTCGCCGAAGAACGGCGCGTCCTCGGCGCGCGGCTTGCCCTGGTGAACCTTCATCACGTGGTCGTACACGCTCTTCAACGTGTTCGCCTGATAGTGGTCCCAGAAGCGCTCCGTGTCGGTGACGATGCGTTCGTCAATCGCCAACGCACCGGCCGCTTCCGCGCGGATCCAGCCTGTGGTGATCCGCACCTGCTCGTAGTTCGGGAACACGTCGAGGTACGGCCGCAGCACCCACTTCGGCTCGAACGTCTGACGCAGAATCTCGGTACCGTCGGCGGCCGATGCGATCAGCTCGTAGGTCGGTGAGCCGACGGGCACCTGCTCGAACTTGATGTTGGCGAGATCGATCTTCAGGTCGCGCGCCAGCAGCTCATCGACCGGGAAGATTTCGAGCAGCCACCGCGTGGGCGCATACAGCGCCTGCTGCGACCACCCCTGCGGAGCGGCGGACTCGGCGAACTTGATCGTCAGGCCACTCACCGGCTTGCCGGCAAGCGCCGGACGCACGACGTCGTACAGCCAGCTGAATCCCTGCTTGTAGGCCGAGAGCACGGTGACGCGGCTGCTCTCGGATGCGCCCGCCTTCATCAACTCGGCGCGCGCGACCCGCTGAATCGACTCGCGCACATCGGGCGGCTCGTTCAACCGCGCATCCACGACCACCGGCTGATTCTTCCTGACCTTGGGAAGGACGCGCGCCCGGAAGAGGCGCCAGAAGTCGTCGACTTCGGACGGGATCTCCAGGTCGTCCTTGAAGATGGTGCGCGCCTTCTGCACGTCGCGATTCTCCACCGCCACGTCCAGGCGATCGGCGCGAAGCGTCTCTTCGAGCCTGTCGCGCACGACGCGCTCGAGGCCGGGCTCGGCATTCTCGACCGAGATCGTCACCGATGCGGACTCGAGATCCATGCCCGCCAGTGCCGCGGCGAGTTGATCCACCTTGTAGATCGCCGTCGCCGCCTGCCCGGCCGGCGAACGGCCGCTGAGGAACCGGCGCACGTCCTCCTCGATGTCGTCGATGGTCGTCCGATCCTTGCCGCGTTCCCACACATGGGGAAAGCGCTCGGCCACCTGTCGCAGGGCGCGGGCCGCGCCGCGTCCGTCGCCACCCGTGAGCACGACCGCGCTCTTCTCGCCGAAGGCGCGCTTGACGATCTCGATGCGCCCCTCGCCCGCCTGGGTGGGCGGCATGAATTTGTGCTCGTTCACGAGCTGCTTGACGAGCGGATGTCCCGCGCCGACAAGCACCAGCGTCGGTTCGTCGGCTGGAGCCTGGAGAGCTGCTGCCGGACGCGCCAGCGGAAATGCGAGCCCCGTCGACTCGAGGCCGATGCGCGACGCGAGGTCCGCGATGCGATCCGCCCCGTCCCCGCCAGGGCTCAACATCACATCGAGTCGATCGGGGATGAGATTGTTGTCGGTATCCGCGAAGAAACCTTCGATGCCGTAAAACGCGGAGAGATCGAGTGTGTCCTTGTTGCCGATCCCAGCGCGCCGCGGCATCGGCCGGGGGCGGCGCTCCCCGGCTCCCGGCACGTCCACGTCGACGCCCTTGCCGTCGGGACCGGAAAGCCGCACGCGAAGGCTCCGCACGCCGGCATACGAGAGCGGCGGTGCGGCTGCGGGTGCCGCGGCCGCAGCTCCCGCACGTGTGCGGCGTGCCACAGCGCCGAGCGCCGTTCTCGCTCGTGTGACGTCGGCATCCGTATTCACGCTTACACCGACGATCACGCGCTCGAGTTGCTCGGCACCGCTCGCCACGTAGACCGCCCGGACCCAGACCTCCGCGCCCGCGACGCCGTGCGAGGACAAAAAGCCCTGAACGTCGCGCCTGACGGTGCCGAGCGTCGCCTCATCACTCTCCGACGTGGCCGGCAGACGTCCGCCAAACACCGAGGCCGCGGCCATCGTGCCCGTTTCGTCGCCGCCGGTGACCAGCAGCTGCACCCTGCCGCCGGCCTTCGCCGCCACAATCGCTCCATGGCCCGGGGTCAACGCCGCCCGATCGACGGTGAACGACGGGTCGACGCGGCCGCCTCGGGCCGTGCCGACGACGATCGTGCCTGCCGCGTCGGCACGACGCGGCAGCGGCAGGTCCATCGCCGATGTTTCGAAGGCAAGCCTCGCGGCAACGTCCGCCACTGCCGCAAGATCCCCGGCCGTGGGCGATTCGGGCTGCACGAGGTCCACATCTACGTAGTCGATGACGCCGTCGCCGTTTCGATCCTTGAAGAGCCCGCCCGGCTCGAACAACGTGTCGAGCGACGGATGCGTCGCCGGCGCCGACTGTGTTGCCACACGCGGCTGCACGACGGCGGTCGCAAGCGCCGCGACAATGACGAACCGGGCGAACACGGGGCGACGGACTGTACCGGACATGGCACGGCCCGGCTGCAATTGACATACCCTGACGCGCAACAGGACCACCGCCGGGCGGGGCTCCGCAACGGCGCCGTTCGCCGTGCACCTCCGATTTGCCGGGGCCGCGCAGGTAAGGCCTGAAACACTCTGTCGCAACAAGCTGTTGCGTCTGCGCGGCGCCGCCGGGACGAGGAACCGTGTCCCGTTGCGAAATCCGCGACGGCCGCGGGAATGGAGCTTGCCACGCCACCGCACCGACCGGCCCTGGAGAACTGACATGTCCCTTCGTTGCGCGCTCTGCATTCTCGTCTCGTGCGTCGCGTTGACCTGCTCGTCGACGACCGTCGCGGCGCAGACCACGGCCATTACGGGAGCGACGATCATCGACGGCACTGGCCGGCCGCCAGTCCGCGACGGCGTCATCGTCGTGCGCGACGGTACGATTGCAGCCGTCGGCCCGCGCGCGTCGACGCCCGTACCGCGCGGCGCAGCGCTCATCGATGCCGCCGGCAAGCACGTCATCCCCGGACTGATGGACGCCAATGTTCATCTGATGCTCGGGTCCGCGATCGAATTCATCGTCCGCTACGAGGGGCGGTACGAGGAACTGATCGAAGAAGCCGCGCAGGTTGCGTTGAAGAATGGGTTGACCACGGTGTTCGACTCGTGGGGACCGCTGCAGCCGCTGCTGAACGTGCGCGACCGCATCAAGCGCGGCGAGACGCCTGGCAGCCGCATGTTCGTGGCGGGAAACATCGTCGGCTTCACGGGACCCTTCGGCCACGACTTCAACGGCGCCGCCGAGACGACGGCCACCTCGACGCTCGTACGCCGGATCAACGCGCTCTGGGAGGAGAACACCGGCCCCGACCTGATGTACCTCACGCCGGAGCAGCTCCGAGTCGAGATCCGCAAGTACCTGGCGCGCGGCATCGACTTCCTGAAATTCGGCGCGACCGGTCATCGCGAGGAGTACTTCATCATGTTCTCCCCGGCCGCACAGAAGGTGATCGTCGAGGAAACGCATCGCGCCGGCCTTCCGGTGCAGACGCACACGACCAACGTTGAAGGGCTGCGCATGGTCGTAGAGCAGGGTGTCGACATGGTGCAGCACGGAGACTGGACCGGGCCGACGCCGATCCCGCCCGAGACGATCGCGGCGATGATCGACCGGCGGATCTACTGCGCGATTCAGCCCTTCACGCAGAAGCGCATCGAAAACGCCCTGGAGGAGGGAACCGACGCACCGAGCAGCCGCCGGCGCGACAAGATTCGCACCGTGCACCAGAACGACGTCAACCTGATCGCCGCCGGAGCGCCGCTCCTGCTTGCCACCGACGCCGGCATGCTCGACCCCGATCGCCGTGAGTCGATGTCGCCAAACGCGCTGGTCGAACGGTCGACCACACTTGGCGAAGCACACTTTCACTGGTTCCGGGCGGTGGCCGAGAAGGGCATGAAGCCGATGGACGCCATCGTTGCCGCCACGCGCAATATCGCGGCCGCTTACAAGAAACTCGATCGCCTGGGCACACTCGAACCGGGCAAGGTCGCCGACCTGGTCGTGCTCGACGCCGATCCGCTCCAGGACCTGAACAACATCCAGCGGATCTCGATGGTCATCAAGGACGGGCGCATGGTTGACCGCGATAAGCTGCCCACCAAGCGTGTGCTGACACAGTCACGAAGCACACCGCGCCCGAGCGATAATCAGTAGGCACGGCGGCACCCGCGCGGTCGGGCCGGGTTGGCCGCATCGGCGGTGCGGGCGCGTCCGCCGCGTCGCTCCTATTCCCTCCACCACACGCGGTGTGATCGCTCCCCATATCGTGTCGCTCGGCGACTCGGGCCTGAACGTCGAGTTCGAGAACGTCATCGATCCCGGCGTCAACGCCCGCGCGATCGGCCTGGCCGAGCGGCTCCAGGCCGCTCGCTTGCCCGGCCTCCGCGATGTCGTCCCCACCTACAGAACCGTTACGCTGCACTTCGATCCGTTGCATGCGGACATCGAACGCATCCTCGCAGCGATCGAGGAGTTCGTTCACGCCGAGGCGGAACCGTCCTCGAAACGGCCGACGGTGATCGTTCCCGTGCGCTATGGAGGCGAGTACGGCGTCGATCTCGGCGCCGTGGCGGCGTTCGCCGGCATCCCGGAAGAGGAGGTCATCCGCCTGCACTCGGAGCGCGTCTACCGCGTCTACATGCTCGGCTTCACGCCCGGCTACCCTTACATGGGCATCGTCGATCCGCGAATCGGGCCGCCTCGGCATGCGACCCCGAGAGTGCAGATTCCCGCGGGATCGGTCGGCGTGGCGGGACCGCAAACGAGCATCAATCCGATCGCCGCTCCCGGCGGATGGCACATCATCGGCCGCACGCCCACCAGGGTCTTCGACCTCGCGCGCGACGAGCCCTTTCTGCTGAAGCCAGGCGACACGGTGAAGTTCGAGCCGGCCGACACGTTCGATGCGCCGCCCACGACGCCACCGCCGGCGCGCGCGGATGCCGCGTACGAGCACGGGGCGGTGCGCATCCTCCAGGCCGGGATGCTCACCACGGTGCAGGATCTCGGCCGCTGGGGATCGCAGCATCTGGGCGTGTCGGTGAGCGGCGCCATGGACCTCGGGTCGCATCGCCTGGTGAACCGGCTGCTGAACAACCCCGATAGCGCGGCGAGCTTCGAAATCACGCTGCTCGGCCCCGAGCTGCAGTTCGAGAGCGACGCGTGGTTCGCGGTGACCGGCGCCGAGTTCGACCTGCATCTCGACAAGGCCACGGTCCCCATGAACGCGGTGTGGCACGCGAAGAAGGGCTCGCGCCTCAGGTTTGGACCGCGGCGACGTGGCGCGCGTGCGTATCTCGGCGTGGCGGGAGGGTTCGACGTCTCGCCCGTCCTCGGCAGCCGGGCGACGCACATCGCCAGCGCGATAGGCGGGCTCGACGGGCGTGCATTAACGGCGGGGGTGCGAGTACCGATCGGGAAGCCGCCGGAGCGCACGCCGAAGCTGTACACATTCCGCCGGCCGCTCGTCGATCTGCCTGACGGAGGCGCTGCACTTCGGGTGCTCATCGGTCCTCAGAGCGACTACTTCACCGAGCAGGCGGTGAAGACGCTCCTGGAGTCCCGTTACCAGATCACCCCCGATTCCAATCGCATGGGGTTCCGCCTGCGCGGCCCGGTCCTGGAGCATGCGCGCGGCGCGGACATCATCTCGGATGCGACGCCACTCGGGGGCATCCAGGTGCCCGCCTCGGGCGATCCAATCCTGCTCATGGCCGATCGGCAGACGACCGGGGGATATCCGAAGATCGGCGTGACCATCACTGCCGATCTGTTGCTCGCGGCGCAGCTCGCGCCGGGAGACTGGATCACCTTCGTCCAATGCGAGCCGCGTGAGGCGATGGCGGCGCTGATCGCGCAGGAACAGGCGCTGATGGCTGGTTCGTAACCACCCACCAGCGCCCGCGCTGTGTTATTTATCCGAGGTCGTCGTGGGCCGATCGGCTTCCGGCTTGGGAGGCCGGGCGCGCGACACGGACATGGTGACGCCGCCGAAGAACGCCGTCTCCTTCCTTTCGATCTTGTGCTGGCCCTGCACCAGGTAGTCGAGCAGCGCCTTGTCCCACTGCAACCCCATCGTCGCCACCAGCTTCATCCAGTCGTCGTAGGCGGTTTCGTCGGGGGCTTCCGTCGAGCCGAAGAAGATGGTGACGTTCGGCTGCCGCACGATGTAGTCGTCCCCGGTCATGTTGCGCGTCCCCGGATCGCCGCGCTCGCCCTGGATCGCCGTGTAGATCAGGACGTCGTTGGTCAGGTCCATCCGGAAGTTCTCGCTGTCGTACTCGTGGCCGTAACGGCGGTAGCGATCGTAGGCGCGCTTGTTCAGCTCGCGGATCTCCGGCACGGCGTTGATATTCTGCGTGATCATCTCCCGGATCTTGAAGGCCGCCGCCTTGTGGCGGGGGTACTTCGGATCGTCGAGGTAGTTGAACCCGGGAATGAACCAGCCGCGCATCTGCTGCCAGTCGCGACCCTCGGTGACCCGGTTTCTCACCCACGCGGCGTATTCAGAGAACAGCTGCACCCACTCGTGCGACGGGTAGCCGTGCGGATTCAGGAAGATGTCGGGCAGCCACGTGCGCCACAACTTCGGCCGCACGCGCGACTCGGGGTAGACGGGATCGCTGTCCCACCGGGAGACGAGGCTGACGCCGAGCGGACCGAGATAGCCGGGGTGAAGCATGTAATCGGGCGTCACCTTGTAAAGGTCGTACGCCAGCTGGGCGCCATCGGCGTTCGTGATCGGGTGGATCACGACGTTGACCTTCTTCAGCTTCGCCTGGAACTCCGGGTTAGTGAGGAGCAGTTCGGCAAGCTTGAGGATATGGCTCGTCGACGACACCTCGTTGGCGTCCTGTCGCCCCGAGTACACGATCGTCGGCTTGAGCGTGGTCATCTTCGCGTGCGACCAGTGCGTGGCGTCCACTGGCGGCATCAGGTCCATCGCCCACACGTCTTTCCCGAGATAGCTGTGGCCCACCTTGTAGACGTTGGCCTCCTTGAAGGTGGACATCTTGGCCAGGAGCTCCGCCGCTTCCGGCGGCGGGATGGGCGTCTTCCACTGAACGATCTCCCCGCCGGCGTACTTGTAGCCCGCCGGCAGGAGCTTCTTCACGTCCGGGAACGGCGCCGCCTTGCCGTTTGCCGCCAGGGAGGCGGAGCGCTCGGTGGCCGGTGCGGGGTCGTAGCCCCATGATGCCGTGACGTCGATGCTTCCAAGGTCGTGATAGGCGAGGGCGTCGCTATAGAGGCCGGCGGCGCGCAGCCGCCCGAGGTTGTCGAGGATCGCGGCGACTTGCTCGGCCGAGATGATCTGCCGATCGACTTGCTCGGCGCGCGCACGCTTGATGAGCGCCGCGCGTTCGTCCTTTTCCGCATCGACCTGTACGCGCAGCGACAGGCGTTCGAGACCGTCTTTGCCCTCGCGCACCCAGCCGGCCACCGCGTTGGGCCGCCGCAGATCGACCTTGGCGATGTCCATGCGCGACTCGCCGGTCGCGCCGCCGCGTTCCTTGTAGCGGACGATCACTGCCGGGCGGCTCGCCGCAAAGCCGGAGAGGGTGATTTTCGCGCGCCCCGGCTTGCCGTCTCCCTTCGGATGGACCCACGGGATCACGCGGCCGATGTAGTCGAGGGCATCGCCGCGGCTGTTCCGACCGATCACGTCCACGAAATGCAGCGTGTTGAAGTAGATCTCCTCCTGGACGGATTCGAGCGAGGCGATCTGCTCCTTGTCGAAGCCCAGCTTGTAGTCGGGCTCGCTGAGCGTGAGATCCGTGACCAGCTCGCCGAAGTGCGGCGCGTCCTCGCGGCGAGGCTTTCCGCCGGTGTTGGCCATGATGTAGTCGTAGACCGCGGGCAGCGTCTTGCCCTGGAAGTGGTCCCAGAACTTCTCGACGTCGGTGACGATTCGCTGATCGACTGCCGTCTTGCCGGCGACAGTGGCGGTGAGCCAGCCGGTGGTGACGCGTACCTTCTCATAGTCCGGGAAGCGATCGAAGAACGGCCGCAGCACGTACTTGGGCTCGAACGTCTGCCGGAGGAGCTCGGCCCCGGCGGCACCGGCGACGATCACCTCGTAGGTGGGCGATCCGATCGGCCGCTTCTCGAAGCGGATTCGCTTCAAGTCGATGTTCAGGTCGCGCGCCAGCACCTCGTCGATCGGGTAGAGCTCCAGCAGCCAGCGTGTCGGCGAATACATCGCCTGCTGCTTCCACTCCGCCGGAGGGCCGATCTCGGCGAAGCGGATCGTGATCGACTCCACCGGCTTACCCTTTACGGCGGGGAGCACCACGTCGTTGATCCAGCTGAATCCCTGTTTGTAGGCGGAAAGCACGCGGACGGTGGAGGCCTCGGCGGCGCCCGCCTTGAGCAGCTCGGCGCGCGCATCCTTCTCTATTTGCGCGCGCAGTTCGGGTCCTTCGCTCAGGCGTGCCTCGATCGCCACCGTCTGATTGCGCTTGATCGCGGGCACGACCTTGCTGCGCAGCACCTGCCAGAACTCGTCGACTTCCGCCGGGATGTCGAACTCGTCGGTGAAGATGTTCTTCGCTTTCTGAACATCGCGATTGTCGATCGTGACGTCCACGGACCCGGCTCGAATTATCTTGCTGGCTTCCTTGCGGACGAAGTCGGCAAAGCCGTCCGGCGGCTTTTCCAGGGACACGAGCACCTGCGCCGACTCGAGGTCCTTGCCCGCCAGCTCGCCGGCAATCTTGTCCAGTTTGTAGAGGGCGGTGGCTGCCTGACCGGCCGGCGAGCGACCGGCGAGCAACGTACGCAGGTCCTCCTCCACGTCATCGATCGTGGTCTTGTCCTTACCGCGCGTCCAGATGTGAGGGAAGCGCTCCGCCACCTGCCGAACCGCGCGGGAGACGCCGGCCGCGTCGCCGCCGGTGATGACGACGGCCGGCTTCTCACCGAACGCCTTCTTCACCACGCGAATCAGACCCTGCCCTGGCTGCAGGCCGCCGACATCGAGTTTCTTGTCGGCGACGAGCCGATCGACGAGCGGGTGCGACGTTCCGATCAGGACGAGCGTGGGTTCTTCCTGCGGCTCGGTCACACTCGCCGGCGCGGCGGCAATGGGGATCGAGATGCCCGCCGATTCGAGGCCGATGCGCGCGGCGAGATCCGCTGTGCCCGCGACGCCGCTCGAGGGCACGAGGAGCGCGTCGACGCGGTCCGGTATGACGTTCTCGTCCGAGTCGCCGAGCAAGCCATCGTTCGCGTAGAAATTCGAGAGGTCGAGTGCCTCCTTGGCACCAGACCCCGAGCGGCGACCGAGCGGACCCGGCTTCGGCGGTGGCGCATTGCCGGCGACATCAACATCCACGGGCCGGGCGCCATCTGCCTCGAGGCGAACACGCACGTTGCGGACATGAGCGAACGACAGCGGACTCGCTTCCTTGGCCGTGCCGTCAACCGCAGGCGCCGCCCGCGGGGCGCGCGCAGTGAGCGCCTTGAGTGCATTCTGCGCCTTGGCCACGTCCGCCGCGGAGCTCACGCGCGCGGCGAACACCAGACGATCGATGCCTTCGGCATCGCGGTTCACGTAGACCGCCGGTACGGCGACCGACTGCACGCCCACAGCTTTGTCGCTCAGGAACTTCCGCACCTCGGTGACGGCATCGCCGAGCGTCTTCCCCTTGGGGTCCCACACACGAGGGAGTCGTCCCGCGAACATCTCCGCCGCCGCCTGCGTCCCCGCGTCGTCGCCGCCGACGA
>Ga0307409_100000834_pt1 | contig 14201 bp, 11 predicted proteins | sample 322Ometagenome_2_FD_203888 | JGI IMG/M metagenome (GOLD analysis project Ga0307409, IMG submission 203888) | Maize rhizosphere microbial communities from greenhouse at UC Davis, California, United States - 322HYB-O-2 | ecosystem: Host-associated > Plants > Roots > Rhizosphere > Soil | place...
CACGACACTTCTTACCGACAATCCGAATCACCGTTTTACAATGCTCGCGATCTTGGCGTGGTGCGAGCAAATAACGTTCGGGCCGCGATCGTCCTTGGTTCCGCAACCCCGTCGCTGGAAACTTTTCATAACGCAAAGTCGGGCAAGTACGAATACCTTCAGCTTCAAAAGCGCATCGGCGATCGGCCAATGGCATCGGCGGAATTGATCGACATGCGCGAGGTGTTCAAGCGGGCAGGCAGGGACGTGGTCATTTCTCCACAGCTCATCGACGCCATTCGCGAAACGCACGCAAAGGGCGAGCAATCGATAATCCTTCTCAACCGCCGGGGCTTTTCTTCCTTTGTTATGTGCCGCAGCTGCGGCGAGACGCTTCGCTGCCAAAACTGCGACATCACCCTTACTTATCACAAGCGGGAAAACAGGGTCACCTGTCACTATTGCAATTACTCGACGGCAACTCCGCGAGAGTGTCCGTTTTGCGAAAGTGAATTCCTTTATTTTGTCGGCCAGGGCACCGAGCAGATCGAGACCATTTTGGAAAAACAGTTTCCAGACCTTCGCATCGCTCGCGTCGATCGCGACACGATGAAGAAGAAAGGCCAGATCGACCGCACGCTGCTTTCCTTCGACCGCGGCGAGATCGACATGCTCGTCGGCACGCAGATGCTCGCCAAAGGGCACGATTTTCACAACGTAACGCTCGTCGGCGTCATCTCCGTGGACATCGGCCTCGGCCTTCCCGATTTCCGCTCCGCCGAACGGACCTTCCAGCTTTTAACTCAGGTTGCGGGCCGCGCCGGTCGCGGCGATCTGCCCGGCCGTGTGCTGATCCAGACCTATCATCCCGAGCATTACGCCCTTCGTTACGCCGTCCAGCAGAACTACGAGAAGTTCTACGATCACGAGATCCGATTCCGCGAAAGGATGTCGTATCCGCCCTTCGTCGCACTGTCATCGATAATGATCAAACATCCGGATCTGGCAAAGGCGGACCGTTATGCCGAGATCCTGAAGTCGGCCCTCGACCAAGCCAACGACGGCAGCGTCCGCATCCTCGGTCCCGCGTTCGCCTCCATCGCCCGTATAAAAAACGAATTCCGCATCCAGATCATCCTCAAATCAGCCAACCGCAAGGCCCTGCGCTCTGTCATCGACAAAGCCCTCTCCCAAGCCGAAGTCTCCGGCGGCGACCCCCGCCACTACAACATCGAAATCGATCCGCTCAATCTTATGTAAGCGGCTATTATGGAAATGCCACAGTCAGACGTGTTGAGGGCATAGCCGCGACTCCTGTATAGCAGCCGCGACCGCCCATTCGGGGATTATTCGTAAAGCATTGTGTTCGTATTGACGTGATCGGCGACGGCCTCTCCAACGCCGTCGCTGACTTCCACCGTGCTTGGGTAGTGCATGCCGCCCCATACACGGGCGTTGTTGCCGTCGGATCGCGCCTGCGAAATACTGTGATATGTGCGGCTGTTCGCTCCCGTCGTCAGCGTGAACGTCTGCCCATCATCGAAGTTTGCTAGCAAAATCGCAGCTGCCGCACCGTTTTGAGCCGGATGCCCCGCCGGATATTCGGAATGACACGGTGTGGAGATGAGTGGTTTCCAGTCGACGTCTCCCACAGTATCGGGATTGCCGTCAAGATCGGCTTCGGGAATAGCGGTGGCTGCTCTCCAAGTAACGAAGCTCGGGTCGGAACTGTAGAACTTCTTTGCGCTCCAGATTGTAAATGCCGCGTCCGCCATGGCGATGTTCAGGACAGCAAACAGCCGGCTATTGTCCGACATTGAAGAGTGGTTCGCGCGTGCGATCTGGTTTGCGGCCTGATTCCAGTGGGTGCTCGCGTTCCCCTCCCAAAATGGGGCAAGCCACGTCTGATCGACAGTCCGGACCGATGCGGTATTGCGGCCGAGTGCTTTCACGGCATTGAAATCGTCAACATATGTGCCGCTCATTAATCCACGTGGCGGTCCCGGCCAGAACTGCTCCCGGCTCGCAACAGCGAATGGTTGGGTGACGCCTAACGTCTGGGCGCTCATCCCATTACCGTTGTTACAAAGTGCTCCGGTGCTGGTCAGTGTCGATCTCCATTGGCCAATTTCCGTACCTCCAAAGAACGAAGGAAGGCTGGAACTAAAGCCGTCCGTCGCTCGCCACGCAAGCACGGCGTTAGCAACCTCGTTTCCCCATTCGATCCCGCGAGCGGCTGACATTCCGCCGCTGTCTTCGCCATCGGTAAGAGCGTCGAGCGACTCCGAATATTTTTCGTCCAACTGCGTCGTTCTGCTCGGGAACAACCTTATGAGAGCCGTATGTGCTGCCGCGATCACGGCTGCACGACGAGACGCCCCTCGGGGCGCTTCCGCAGCGTAGAAGAAAGGAGTGTATCGCCGCTCGATACCGTTATACGCATCGAAGATGGCAATTTGAACTATCGCTCCTAGTCGCTGGCTTGCGGCGTTCGCGGTGTTCGTCGCGATGAGCGTATCAATGAATACCTGATTCCATTCGAGCACCTGGTCAGGGCGTTCGACTTCGTCAGCTTGTGATTTTGGGAAAATACTGGCACTCGGGCCGAAAATAAACGTGAACATGAACAGTAATGATGCAGCGCGTTGAACTAGTTGGGTCGATCTCATAAGTGAATTCCTCCGTAAAAATAGTGGTTGCAATATTGTTCGGTGATACACTACCGGCTGTTCACCGCCTCCCGACGGATCAATTTGGCGCGTACCGTAACTGCGGAAGCTAATCTAGACGCGATCTACGGGAAATGTCTTTCGGATCCGCTGAAATCTGGCTTCCTTCTCGCTTCCATGGTATTAGCGAGCTGCTATGTCATTGAAACAAAAAGAGATATATGAATTTGGACATTATCGCCTTGATGTGGATGAACGCATGATCGAGCGCATCGATAACGTCCCTAGCGGTACCCTTCATGACAAAGCGTTTGACGTTCTCGTCCTTTTGGTAAAAAAAGGCGGCCATCTGGTTACGAAAGACGAGCTTCTCCAGCATGTCTGGCCCGACACGATTGTTGAGGAAAATAATCTCGAGAAACAGGTCCATCGCCTCAGACAATTCCTCGGTGAAGGAGGCACATATATCGAAACTGTCCGGAGGCACGGGTATCGATTTGTTGAAAATGTTCACAAGGTTGAAGTGAGCCGGTCGTGGCTACCGGAAACCCTCAGGCCTTTGGTTTCCGCTCCTTCGACGGTTAGCGAGGAGCGACCGGCATTTCTATCGTGGGTCTCCGGCTGGCACCGCTGGGTCCTGCTAGCCGGAACTTTTTCTGTAATTGTTGTCGTGGGAATTGCGGCCGGATCCTTTCGGGGATGGCTCCCCGGGCCGTTGACGGCCGGGGTAGTATCAATTGGGTCGATCACCATCGTTCCTTTTAAGAATACTTCCGGCGACCCTTCAGTGGATTATTTTGCGGAAGGGGTATCGGACGAGCTGAGCACCCGTCTCTCGCAAATCCCAGATCTTCGCATGGTGGCGTTGCCCAGGGAGCTGCGGCAAAACCGTACCTGGGAAGTTTCGGAAATAGGCCGGCAGCTCGGTGTTGACGGTTTACTTATGGGTTCCGCATCGCGAACAGCGGAGCGGGTGCTCGTAAGCGTTCAAATCGTCGATGCGAGAACCGGCCGTGAAATTTGGTCAAACACGTACGACCAGGACGGGGGCAAGGTTCAGTCTCTTCAACAAGAAATAGCGCATGATGTAGTCGGCCACATCCGCTCCTCCCTTTCTCCGCAAGAGCTAGAACGCCTGAGCAGGAAGCATCAGGTCGTACCGCAGGCATATGAGGAGTTTCTTCGCGGGCGGTATTACCTCAATCTCCAGAATCGTCAAGACCAGGATACAGCCATCGCCGCATTAGAGAGGGCCGTCGAACTCGACCCGAATTTTTCGGCCGCCGAGGCCGAACTCGCGCAGGCCTACACATGGAAGCACTTCTCCTTTGCCCCAGAGGATAAAGATCTTGCCGAAAAAGCGTACATTGCATCTGAAAAGGCACTGACGCTCGATCCGGATTCCGGTCCCGCTTACCTCGCCCGTGGCCGGCTGCTCTGGACGCCAGGAAACAATTTCCCGCATGAGAAGGCCATCAGAGATTACAAGCGAGCAATCCAGGTTAGTCCGAATTTGGATGAAGCCCGCAACCAACTCGCTCTAGTGTTCTGTCATATAGGAGCGCTCGACGAGGCACTGCAGCAGGCAAATGAGGGGGTCAGGCTTAACCCAACAAACAACCTTTTATTGCTGAGGATCGGCCAAACGCTAAACTCCCAGGCGAAATACGAAGAAGCTTTAGCGACGCTTGTAAGCATTCCGGCGGATGTCCATCCTTCGGTCGTTGGACATCAGATCGCCTGGGCTCTTTACAACCTCGGGCGAAAAGACGAAGCGGCGGCGAAAGTTGAACAGTTGATGAAGGAGCACCCGGACAAGGGCGGAACATTTGCCAGCATGCAGGCCGTACTTGCAGCGTCAAACGGCGAATATGGCAAAGCTGAAGCCTTCATCCGACAGGCCGTCGAAAAAGGCAAGGGCTTTGGACATTTTCACCATACAGCCTACACGATTGCTTGTGCATACTCACTTATGAACAAAACGAGTAAGGCCCTCGACTTTCTTGAGCAGGCCGCAGAGACGGGGTTCCCATGCTATCCGATGTTTCAAAACGACCAAAATCTTGGTAACCTGCGAAGCGATCCCAGGTTTGCCGCCTTCCTCGCGAAGTGGAAGGAACACTGGGAATATCATCGAACGCTCCTTTGATTTGAAAATTTCCTCCGTTCGTCATTGCAACAGAAATGCGTACTGGCTCACCGTGCCGTGGATCTGAAGAGGCTGATCCAACCGCTATTTTTCCCCCCATGAAAAAGTTTTCAGAAATCGGTGATTTTTCGATTCGAAATTGCCATAACCGTAACCGTTACGCTGTCAGTTGTTTCCTTGTCCAAGTCGGGTGCGGGACACAACCGGGACATAGAACGAAAAAACGCCGAAACCTATGCGGTTGCGGCGTTTACATCTCCCGCATGGAAAACGGGACAAAAGGCAAAAGCGGGACGGATCGGCCGGTAGTTATCAGTTGACCGCCGCGGAACTCAGCGTCGGGTGCTGGAATTTGATCTGTGCATAGATCTCCGAAAGAGAAACCTTGCACGCTATCGATTCCAGCGAGACGACATCGTCGCGTTCGTTGTAGATCTTGTAGATCCACTGCTTCGCGTTTTGTTTCGCGTAATGCTCGATGCGCATCTCGTCTTCTTTCACCTGCACGCACTCGCGTATGCTGTCCATCGCGAGAAAGCTTTCCTGCTTCTGGGTTTTGATCAACTGGTTCGTCGAGTTCGAAATGATCTCGAAAACGACCGTCGGGTTGAGCAACAGATCGCCCATCTGGTCCGCGAAAGTCGGCTCGCCGCCGACCACGATCACGTCCGGGTAGCAAATGAAATTGTTACGCAGCTGCACGCGCATGTTGCCGACGTAAAGGTCGTTCTTGCCCGCGTGCACGCGGCTGCCCACCGCCACCGCGATGTTCGTGGCGATCAGGTTGTGCCACCGATTGGAGCCGGAAGGCCCGACAACTCGGCCGTTAAGATATTCGCTCTTCAATGGGTTTTGACGTTCAGACATAAGGTAATCATCCGGGGATTTGATCTTTGAGGTACCGACTGTGGGTGTTTGGGTCATACTTCTTCCTGCTCCTGACAATACTGGAGTTGTAACGACTCTCGTGGGCAACAAAGTATTGGGGGACTTTGACTGGGGAAAGCGCTCTGGTAAAAAATAGTTTTGCACACCGCCCACTGAATTATCAAGGTGATCAATATGAAACTTAGTGAGTTGGCCGAGCTGACGTCCTCGACGATCGAAATTGGCGACCCAAGCCTGGAGATCGCCAGTGCAGCTGGGCTGGATCGGGCCGACAATGGCGACATCACGTTTCTCGCAAACCCGAAATATACGCCGCAAATACGCGAAACAAGGGCATCCGCGATCTTTCTAAACTTAGGTGTGGAGGCCGGCAGAGACGATCTCGCAGTGGTACGGTGCAAGGATGCGTACCTTGCTTACACACGGGCGCTTAGGGCATTTTACCCGGATACGCCGATCGACCCCGGCGTTCATCCGTCGGCCGTGATCGACTCGTCCGCCGTCGTGGACGAGCACGTCGAGATCGCCGCAAACGTCGTGATCGGCAGAAACTGTACCATCTCGTCCGGCGTCAAGATCTTCCCAAACGCCACTGTGTACGACGGCGTTAGTATAGGCAACAATTCGGTGATCCATTCCGGCGTTTCAATCCGCGAAAATTGCGAGGTCGGACAAAACTGCATCGTCCACAACAACTCGACGATCGGCTCCGATGGTTTCGGTTACGCAAAGGATGAAGAAAAGCGTTGGGTAAAAATCCCCCAGGTCGGCCGGGTTGTTTTGGAGGATGATGTCGAGATCGGCGCGAACACGGCCATAGATTGCGCCTCGGTCGGTGAAACCCGGATTAAACGCGGAGCCAAGATCGACAACCTCGTGCAGATCGGTCACTCCTGCACCGTCGACGAAGACGCCCTTATTTGTTCCCAAACCGGCCTCGCGGGCAGCTCAGTGATCGGCAAACGCGTGATCCTCGCCGGCCAGGTCGGCATCGCCGGCCACCTGAAGGTGGGTGACGACGCTGTCATTACCGCAAAGTCTGCTACTTCACACGATGTCGAACCCGGCAAAATCATCTCCGGAATACCTGGATTCGACAATAAGGAATGGCTCCGTTCAACCGCCGCATTCCGGCGTCTCGGAGAGATCGTACAGCGAATAAGAGCCCTCGAGAAAAAAGTATCCTGAAGGGGACGGATTTTGAAAAAAGGGGAAGAAGGAATCGTGTCCGTTCTTCCCCGTTCGTGATCTGGCTTACTTCCCGACCGGGCATCCGGAGTATTCGCTCTTGATGAGGTTGCCGTAGCTTTCACCGTAAGTGCCGCCGCCGGCGTAATCCTGGACAAGATTGACGTAAATGATTCTGCAGAATCCGTCATCCGTCGTTGAATATTTTGCCCAGATCAGCCCGTACCTGAATCGAGCCGTCGGGAAATTGAACGAGTCTTTCGATATGTTCCACGTGGGTGAACTCAACCCGACTTTGAAGACTGTCGCCTGGTCCAGATCGTTCACGCCGCTTTTCAAAACTTTCAGCTCCGCCGGTGTACCTAATGTGTAGCCAGTCGGCCGATATGTCGGCAGAGTGCTCTTGGCGACCACAGCAAGATTTTCAAGGGCCGGGGTTATGCACTGGACAATATTCGCCGGCCACGTCCCCAGCCATTTGTTCCTCCGTGACGGCGAAAGTGACGCCTTGAGGTAAATGTTCTCCCTGTCGCTAAAGTCCTGTACGTAGTAGTCCCGAACACCGGGCTTGTAGCCTTCCGCTTCTTTCCGTGTCTTCTCGATATCCGTTAGATAGACATTGGCCATCATGTCATCCTTGCAGCTCGAGGCCCTGTTATCGGTCTTCCTTTCGGTCTGATTATTGGAATTGTCCGTCAACTTTTCGGTGTTCTCCAACTTCGGCCGCGTGTTCTTGATCTTTCCCATTTTAGGGATCTTAACGTCGATCGAAAATTGTCCGAAAGCAGGACCGGCGAGAAAGCAGCCGATTCCCAACAAGAGTGCAATTATGTATTTTCTATTCACATTCGCGTTCATTGAATTATCCTCCTCGATCGCCTATTGGGCCTTTTTGTAAAAGTAGTATTCCGTCGTATACGGGACGCTCACTTCTTCCCCGTCAAATGTTCCCGGCGTCGTCGGCGCGATACCACCCGACGTATTCACCCGCTGGATGTAGGTGACGCCGGCGAAAATGCCCGCCCCGTCCGTCTCGTCCGCTTCGAGAAGCAGCCACGCGATCGATTCGGCATCGGGTGTACAGCGAACCGGATTCGCCCCCCTCGCCAAGCTCCCGCTGTTGCTTTTCCAGATGGGACCAGCGTAATGAGTCCCCACCTTTCCGCGAAACCCCGCGTCGGCGTAAAGCGTTGCGATCGGCCCGACGAAACCCCATGAAGCGCCGTTCCACCAATAAACCTGCACGCCCTCGGCGTAAACCTTGAACGCGACCTGTTGCCCTTCCGGTTGAAGATGCTCGCACCCCGCGGGCAGTTCCGGATGGCGCAGATCCCGCTGCTGCCCCATCGCTGACGTATGTGCGACGACAAATAAAACCATCGCGAAAACGAGCGCACCAATACCCTTCATCTTAATGATGTTCATAAAATTGCTCCTGATTAGCTGAAATATGTGCTCGACGGCCGCTTCGATCAAACGTCCGACATTCTTTGAATACTTACCGAAAGCGAAAAGGCCACCGGCTTGCCAGTCAGCGAACCGACGAAGATCGTGTAGTCGCCCGATTCTTCGAGTCCCACTTCGAAGTGCCCGCCGCTCTCCTCGCGCAGCAATACCGCATGACCGTACCGGCCGTTACCTTCAACCTTGACTCCGACCCTCTCCGCAGGGGAAAGGTCAAGTACGATCTTCTGGCCGCCGCGGGCGCGGACGACGTAATATACCCCGCTTGTGCCGGTGCTCCCTTTCACCACCGCCGACGATTTGCCCTTTGCAAACGTGATGCGTTTCTCGGTTTGTCCGATCGCGGTTCCGCCGAGAACTAAAATTAGCGCTAATGACGTTATGACCGAATTCTTCATTAGTTCACTCCTGTTTACTCCGTTTTGCCGAAGCCCGAATATCCGACCCCCGCAAACTTCTCAAAATGCGCCTCTCCATCGGTTCGCCGCCACCATACCTATCGCATTTGGAAAGTGAAAGAGGACAAGATTTCTTTACGAGCCGGTCGAATGCATCAGCGTGGGTATTCGGGGACTCGCGTATTTTCGCTTGCAATTTACTCCTGTTAAATGCGGAAATAGACTTATTATGAAAGCAGAAACTGCGAAGGACCTTTCGGGGGCCGGTTACGACATTACCCCGCTCGACTCGGCGGCGATCGAACGATTAGCTGAAGATCTTAACGAAGAGGAGTACCGTGTGCTTTTGAGCCACGGTACGGAAGCACCGTTTTGCGGCACGCTGCTCGACAACAAACTCGACGGCACCTACGCTTGCCGCTTATGCGGGTTGCCGTTGTTCACTTCAAGGCACAAATTCGAATCGGGCACAGGTTGGCCCTCATTCTACGCTCCCTTCGATAAAGAACATCTCACCAATATCGACGACGATAGCTACGGCATGCGCCGTACGGAGATCCGCTGTGCGCGATGCGGCGGCCATCAGGGTCACGTCTTCCCAGACGGCCCGCCGCCGACAGGTCAGCGATATTGCCTGAATTCCGCATCGCTGGAATTCTTCGATGAAGGCCAGGAGATCCCCCAGAAGGCCTGACCGAATCCTGGTTTAAACGAAAAAAGGCGAGGAAACGATTCCCCGCCTTTTTTTAACTACCGTACTCGTTCTTAAGGTATCTCGGTCGCTCCCCTGTCTTTAAAGCTGTCGAACAATTCCGTGTGCCTGCTCGTGAGCGGTATCAGACGGCCGTTGATGAACAACTGCTTGACGTTCGTCCTCGGATCAAGAAGATCACCATCGGTCACCACCACGTTCCCCATCTTCCCGACCTCGATCGAACCCATCCGGTCGGCGACGCCCAGGATCTGGGCGGGATAAAGCGTGACGGCTTTTAGTGCCTCCTCACGCGGTAATCCATATGATCCGGCAATACCTGCTTGGTACGGCAGATCTCGCGCCTCCGCACCCTGATCACCCGTCGAGATGGCGAATTTCACGCCCGCTGCCTGCAGTTTCGCCGGCCCCTCGAACAGGTAATCATACGGGTCGTCATCGCGCACCGGAAGGCTGTAGATATGTGTAAAGATGACCGGAATATTGTTCTTCTTCAGTTCGTCCGCAACCTTCCAGGCCTCCTGGCCGCCGACCAGAATTCCCTTCAGCTTCATTTCCGTGACGAACTTGATAACGGCCTTTATATCCCGTTCCCGCTCGGCGGTGAACGCGATCGGCTTTTCGCCGCGGGCATATGGGATCATCGCCTCGGCGCTGAGATTGGTCGCAACCAACGGCAGTGTTTTGTCCTTCGCGTACGCTTCCATCGCCCTGGCATGTATCAAAGCCGCCGTGAAGACTTTCTTCAGTTCTTCGACCTGAGTGTCCCGCCGCTTCATTGCTTCGGTGAAGTCGATCTGCTGCCCGCCGCCGAATCCGCCAAACCCGCCGCCCCCGAATCCACCGCCCTGGGCCACGCGGGGGAAATTGATCACCAGCGCCGCTGTCGGCTCGACCGACATTTCAGCCTGTGTTGAACCGTTAAGATTGATGACGGTTCCCTGACCCGCAATCAGTCCACCCGTCGGAGCCGACATCACCGCCGTTATCCCGTTCACCCGCGTCACGTTCACGTGCGACGAATGAGGATTAACAGCCGTGATCGCCTTGGCGTTTGCGTTATTGGCAGCGATCTCGGCGATGTCCACGCTCGCGTTCAGGCCCTGAGGTATCTCTGCCAATCCCAAACCTGTCGCCGAATCGATCATCCCCGGGTAAACCGAAAGCCCGCGGCCCTCGATCCTTTCGGCGCCCGCCGGCACGGCCGTACCGGGCCCCACTGCGGTGATCTTACCGTTTTGAATAACGACCGTACCGTTGTCGATCACCGCACCGGAGACGGTGAAGATCTTCGCCCCGACGATCGCGAACGTTCCCGCTCTGCCCGTCTTGTTCTGCTGCGAACCGTCGTTCTGGGCAACAACCGAAAAGCCGAGAACCAAAATTAAAAGGATCGACAATGCTAAATTCATAAACTTGAAGCCAGAGACTTGAAACTTGAAACTCATTATCGGTTCCCTCCGATCCTTTCGAGGTCCGCCTCATCGCGTTCTTTGATCCGGCGTTCGGCGGGTCTCGCCGGCTGTGATCCGCCGGCCCCCGGCGCACGATTCACGTCCAGCTTTTCGAGTTCTTCACGTTCTTTGGCGATGAGTGTGCGATTGATTTTGTCCTGGGCACGATCGAAGAAAACTTCACCTTCGATCATCGTGATCTCGGCGTGCGAATAAGGGCTGAAGGGGTGCATGTTCCAGACCACAATGTCGGCGTCCTTGCCCTGCTCGATCGATCCCGTGTGCTTGTCGATGCCGAGCTGTTTCGCCGGGTTTATCGTGATCATCTTGAGCGCGTCCTCTTCCGGAACGCCGCCGTATTTCATCGTCTTCGCGGCGTCCAGGTTCAGCCGACGCATACGTTCGTCCGAATCGGAGTTTATCGAAACGAGAACCCCGTTCTTCCACAGCAGGTAAGCGTTGTAAGGTATCGAATCGTAAGCCTCGAGTTTGTAGCTCCAACTATCTGCAAAGATAGATACGCCGGCTCCGTGTTTAGCGATCTCGGGGGCAAACTTATACGCCTCTAGTGCGTGCTGAAGTGTACCGATCTTGAAACCGAACTCGTCCGCGATCTTCAAAATGTTCAAGTGCTCGTCGGATCGGTACCCGTGACAATGAACCATGCGCTTCCCTTCGAGGACCTCGACAAGTGGCTGCAGTTCCTCGTTCACGCGGGGCGGCACCTTTGTTTTCTTCGCCCTAAAATCATCCCATTCCTGTTTGTAATCGCGGGCCCTGCGAAACGCGTCCCGGATAACCTCGACCGTACCCATACGCGTCCGCGGGTATCGAAAGGTCTGGCCCGGCTGGATCGACCGGCTTGACTGTTTCACGTTTTCACCGAGTGCAAATTTAATTCCCGGCAGGGCACCGGGGATCGGATAGTCGGCAGCGGGACGCCCCCATTTGAACTTAACCGTCGCACTTTGTCCGCCTATCGGATTCGCCGAGCCGTGCAGGAGAAGAGCACTGGTCACGCCGCCCGCCAAAGCACGGTAGATGCTAACGTCGCTTGGATCCAGCATTTCCCGTACATCCGTCATCGATGTGACGGCGAGAGACCCTTCGTTGATTGCGCTCAGCATCGTGTGCGAGTGCGCATCGATGATCCCCGGGGTCACAACTTTACCTGTCGCGTCGATGATCTTCGCGTTGGCACCCGCCGATAATCCTTTTCCGATCCGCGAGATCTTCCCATCCCGAATCAGAATGTCCGTCCCTTCCAGGGTGCCCCGGGCGGCCGTCATTATCGTCGCGTTCTTTATAAGGACATCGCCCCTATTTTGTGCAAACGAGGTAACCGTTGTCGCCAACGTCAGAACTATCAAGCTAAGAATGGCTTTCATACTTTTGTATTCTCTATTGAGTATTTATCCGCGAAACCGAGGCATCTCGTTACGGAGTTTTTGTCCCGGTGATGGGTATCGCCCCCTGCGGCGAGTCCACCGTACCCGTAAACTGATTCCCCGCTATTGTTGCCTGCACGGTAAAATCGATCGCTTGTCCGCCGAAAACCACCGACCCGGCGAAGCTGAAACCGTTCTGCGTTACGCGCCCGTCCTTCAGCTGCGTCGTACCCAGCTCGGTCACCATGGTCCCGGTCAGTTGTCCGCCCTGCTGAGTCAGATTGAGCGTACCCGTTAACGCCTGTCCGGGCGCCTGTATGTTGATCGAGTATGTCCCGGCCACGTTCGGTAGAGCGGACGGGTTTGCTCCGCCCCCCTCGCCTCGGCGCCCGCCCGGTCCGCGGCCCGCCGTCGCCTCAGGCGGTTTCGGCTCAAACAGCTTTCCGTCCACAAATACGTGCGTAACGGTTTTTTGCATGCCGAACAGGTCACCTTTGACCACCGTAAGATTCGCGATCTTCCCGCGTTCAATGGATCCCGTTCGGTCGCTAACACCGAAGATCTCCGCGGGGCTAAGCGTCATAGCTCGAACGGCAGCATCCTTCGAAAGGCCGTTCTCGGTCGCCTTAACCGCATTCGCAACAAAATCGTTTATGCTCGCCGCACCGCCGCTCTGGAAGGCAAACTTGACTCCCGCCGCAGCCAGCTTGCCGGCAACCTTCGGAGTTTCCGCGCGAAACCGCAGCGTATCCATCGGTTCCGGGTCGGCGTCAGGCGAGGCGGACGCCGTACGTTTTGGGAAATTCAGAGAAAGCAGGACCGGAACGTTTTGCGACTTCAACCGCTGGGTGAACTTCGCCGATTCCTGCCCGCCCGCGATGATCGCTTTCAAATTATATTCCTTCGCCAGATCCAAAGCACGAACGATCTCGTTTTCGCGATTTGCGACGAAAATTACCGGCATCTCGCCGTTAACCACCGGAATAAGTGCCTCCAGCGATTTATCCGCCGCGGGGCGAACCATCCCGCGCGGATCCGTGGCGTACATTTTCAGTAGCTGATCGTGGCGTTTCGCATCGTTGAACATCTGCCGCAATGCTGAAAATGTCCCCAATAACGATCCCGGATACCTTCCCGGGATGGTGGCGAAAGCGATATGCATTGCCACCGGGGTTCTCAACGTCATATCGGAAACGTTTTCGCCCGCCAGGTCTATAAGTACCGATTGCCCCGTAAAAATACCGGTGCGCCCCGTTGAAAGTGCCGTCGTGAAACCCGCATTTCGGACCGCCTCGAACTGGGCTTCGCCGGACCTTACATCGTCGATCGTCGCTTCTTCCGGCCGCAATCCTGCAGGATAGTTTGAGTTTGAAGGTTGGGCCTGCGCCGCCGCGGCAGCTGCGGCAGCCGCGCCTCCGCCTCCTCCCGGGCCGCCCTGTCCGGGTGCGGGCGTTGGCCTTGGTGCGAGTCCAAGATTCGACAAAGCATCGACGAAACCGGGGTAGACCGTCAGGCCCGTGCCGTCGAAAACCTGTGCATCAGCCGGAACCTTCGCATCCGCCGCGACGGATTCGATCAACCCGTTGCGAACCACCACCGTTCCGCGTTCGATCGTGGCACCCGAAACCGTGACTATCTTCGCGTTCGTCACGGCATATGACTGCCCGAACAGACTTATACCGGACAGCATGCCGATAGCCGCAAAAGCGTACAAAACGAGCTTCAATTTCATAAAGATGAATTTAGATTGAGAACTGGAACTGCGTGAATCAGTTACGGAGAGGATAATCGAAAAGTTTCGGATCGCAAAACGCCGCGCACCGCAACCCGAACCCTTTACAAAAACTTACGGACTGGACCGCGGACGCCCTCGTCCGCAGCGGATCTAAAATTAAAGGTCTGAATATTGTGC
>Ga0307409_100000835_pt1 | contig 14201 bp, 11 predicted proteins | sample 322Ometagenome_2_FD_203888 | JGI IMG/M metagenome (GOLD analysis project Ga0307409, IMG submission 203888) | Maize rhizosphere microbial communities from greenhouse at UC Davis, California, United States - 322HYB-O-2 | ecosystem: Host-associated > Plants > Roots > Rhizosphere > Soil | place...
TACGGCAATCGGCCGGTCGAGTGGCGCCGCGGCCTGTGCGTGACCGACGCGCACCACTACTTCGCCGCCATCCGCTAGTCGCGCCGCGCCGGCTCTCTGCGGTCGTGCGCCCGCCGGCCCCTTTGGTCGCGCCGCGCGTGGAGTGCGGCAGCCTGCATCGCGGGCGTGTCCAGCGTTTGCGGCATCCTGTCCGGGCCTGCGCCCAGGGTCCGGCGTGTATAATTTCTTGCTGCGCACAAAACCCGCTTTCCGGCGCGAGGTCACGCCGTTGGCGCTGGCAGCGCGCATTTCGACACGATTTCCCCGCCGATGGACGACGCCAGACCTCCGCTCGTGGACGCCGACGACGCCTTTGTCCTGCCGCCGTTCGCCGCGAGGATCCGGCATCGCCCGCGCAGCGATGCGGAGGCAGGCTAGGCCCCGGCCCGATGGAATCGCCCGCCCGCCCGCGCGCCAAGCCGCGCCCCGTCTACCTCGATCTGCCGGCGATCCGCTTCCCCGTCCCGGCGATCGCGTCGATCCTGCATCGCATCAGCGGCGCGCTGCTGTTCTTCGTCGGCGTGCCTGCGCTGTTGTGGGGCGTGCAGACGGCGCTCGCGTCGCCCGAAGCCTATGCCGCGTTCCGCGCGTTCGTCGCGCATCCGCTGGCCAAGCTCGTCGCGCTGGCGCTGGTCTGGGCCTACCTGCACCACCTGTTCGCCGGCGTGCGCCACCTGTTGCAGGACGTGCACGTCGGCCTCGAGCTTCGCCCCGCGCGGCAGTCGGCAACGCTCGCGATCGTGGCGGCGGTCGTGCTCACCCTCGTCGTCGCCGTGCGCCTATGGTGACGGCGACCCGAAGCAAGCACCTCGTCGGGGCGCACTACGGGCTCGCCGACTGGCTGATCCAGCGCCTCACCGCCGTGCTGATGGTCGCGTACACGCTTGTGGTGCTCGGCATCGTGCTCTGGCACGGGGGGCTCGACCACGCGGCGTTCGTCGCGCTGTTCCACAGCGCGCTGTTTCGCATCGCGACGTTCCTGTTCATGGCGGCGCTCGCCTACCACGCATGGGTCGGCATGCGGAACATCACGATGGACTATGTGAAGCCGATCGGCATCCGGCTCGCGCTGCAGGCGACGATCGTCGCGGCGCTCGTCGCCTACCTCGGCTGGACGATCGGCGTCCTATGGGGCTGACGCGCTCGCCGCTGTCCGGAGGCGCACGGTGACGCTGCCGGTCCGTCGCTTCGACGCGATCATCGTCGGCGCCGGCGGCGCCGGAATGCGGGCGTCGCTGCAGCTCGCCGAGGCCGGGCTCTCGGTCGCGGTGCTGACGAAGGTCTTCCCGACTCGCTCCCACACCGTCGCCGCCCAGGGCGGCATCGGCGCCTCGCTCGGCAACATGAGCGAGGACAGCTGGCTCTGGCACATGTACGACACGATCAAGGGGTCCGACTGGCTCGGCGACCAGGACGCGATCGAGTACATGTGCCGCATGGCGCCGAAAGTCGTCTACGAGCTCGAGCACTTCGGCATGCCGTTCGACCGCAACCCGGACGGCACGATCTACCAGCGACCGTTCGGCGGCCACTCGGCGAACTTCGGCGAGAAGCCGGTGCAGCGCGCGTGCGCCGCGGCCGACCGCACCGGCCACGCGATGCTGCACACGCTCTACCAGCGCAACGTGCGCGCGCACACGCATTTCTTCGTCGAGTGGATGGCGCTCGATCTCGTTCGCGACGCCGAGGGCGACGTGCTCGGCGTCGTCGCCTACGAGATGGAGACCGGCGAGGTCATGATCCTGCAGGCGAAGGCGACGGTCTTCGCCACCGGCGGCGCTGGCCGCATCTTCGCCGCGTCGACCAACGCGTTCATCAACACCGGCGACGGCCTCGGCATGGCGGCGCGCGCCGGCATTCCGCTCGAGGACATGGAGTTCTGGCAGTTCCATCCGACGGGCGTCGCCGGCGCGGGCGTGCTGATCACCGAGGGCGTCCGCGGCGAGGGCGGCATCCTGCTCAACTGCAACGGCGAGCGCTTCATGGAGCGCTACGCGCCGAACCTGAAGGACCTCGCGTCGCGCGACGTCGTGTCGCGCTCGATGGACCAGGAGATCAAGGAGGGCCGGGGCTGCGGACCGCACAAGGATCACGTGCTGCTGAAGCTCGACCACCTCGGTCCCGACGTGATCCTGAAGCGCCTGCCGTCGATCCGCGAGATCGCGCTCAAGTTCGCCAACGTCGACCCGATCCGCGAGCCGATCCCAGTCGTCCCGACGATCCACTACATGATGGGCGGCATCCCGACCAACGTGCACGGCCAGGTGGTCGCCCCGAGCGGCGGCGCCACCAACGCCGTCGTCAACGGCTTCTACGCGGTCGGCGAGTGCGCGTGCGTGTCGGTGCACGGCGCCAACCGATTGGGCACGAACTCGCTCCTCGACCTTCTCGTGTTCGGCCGCGCCGCCGGCAACTTCATCGTCGACCAGCGGCTCGACCGCGTCGAGCACAAGGAACTGCCGCGCGACGCCGGCGATGCGGCGCTGTCGCGCCTCGCCCGCATCGACTCGAACCAGGGCGGCGAGGGCATGGCGCCGATCGCCGCCGACCTTCGCAACACGATGCAGGCGCACTGCGGCGTCTTCCGCAACGCGGAGCTCCTCTCCGAAGGCGTGCGCAAGGTGATGGAGCTCGAGCAGCGCGCGCTGCGCGTGACCTGCGCCGACAAGAGCCGCACGTTCAACACGGCGCGCGTCGAGGCGCTCGAGCTCGACAACCTGATCGAGACGGCGAAGGCGACGATCGTGTCGGCCGAGGCGCGCACGGAATCGCGCGGCGCGCAGGCGCGAAGCGATTTTCCCGGTCGCGACGACGCCAACTGGCTCAAGCACACGCTGTGGTATCGCGACGGCAACCGGCTCGACTACAAGCCGGTCAACCTGAAGCCGCTGTCGGTCGAGGCGTTCCCGCCGAAGTCGAGGACGTACTGATGAAGTTCCGCATCTACCGCTACGACCCGGAGAAGGACGCCAAGCCCTACGTCAAGGACTACGACGTGGAGCTCGCGGTCACCGACCGCATGCTGCTGGACGCGCTCGTGCGGCTGAAGTCGGTCGACGAGTCGCTCTCGTTCCGGCGTAGCTGCCGCGAAGGGGTGTGCGGCTCCGATGCGATGAACATCAACGGCAAGAACGGACTGGCCTGCATCACCAACCTGAAGGAGCTGAAGGAGCCGATCGAGCTCCGGCCGCTCCCCGGCCTGCCGGTGATCCGCGACCTGATCGTGGACATGAGCCAGTTCTTCAAGCAGTACCACTCGATCCGCCCGTACGTCGTCAACGAGGCGCCACCGCCCGAGAAGGAGCGGCTGCAGTCGCCGGAGGACCGCGAGGAGCTCGACGGCCTCTACGAATGCATCCTGTGCGCCTGCTGCTCGACGTCGTGCCCGTCGTTCTGGTGGAATCCGGACAAGTTCGTCGGGCCGGCGGGCCTGCTGCAGGCCTACCGCTTCATCGCCGACAGCCGCGATGCCGCCATCAACGAGCGGCTCGACAACCTCGAGGATCCGTACCGGTTGTTCCGCTGCTACTCGATCATGAACTGCGTGGACGTGTGCCCGAAGGGCCTCAATCCCACGCGGGCGATCGGAAAGATCAAGGATCTGCTCGTGAAACGGGCCGTGTAGCGCCGCCTCAGGCGCGCCGCGCGCGGGGCGACCCGCCGCTCGACGCGCCCGGCCCGTCGCCGCGGTGGCCCGGCCACGAATCCGACATTGCATGCCGTCGACTTCGCACCCATCTGTGGACATGCCGTCGACCCGCGTCGCGGCCACGCGTCTTTCCCGCCTGCGCTGGCGCTGCCGCCGCGGCATGCTGGAGAACGACCTCGTGCTCACGCGCTTCCTGGACGAGCGGGGCCACGACATCTCCGAGGACGAGATCGCCATGCTGGACGCTTTGCTCGACCTGCCGGACAACACGCTGTGGGAGCTGATGGCCGGGCTCGCCGAACCGGAGGATGACCGCGTCCTGCCGCTGGTCGCCGCGCTGCGCGCGACGGCCGGGACGCCCGCGCCACGCAACCCCGAGAAGGATGCGCCACGATGACCGACCGCACCGCCACGCTCAACTTTTCCGACGGCTCGCCGGCCGTCACGTTCCCGGTGATCTCCGGGAGCGTCGGCCCCGACGTCATCGACATCCGCACGCTCTACGGCAAGACCGGGAAGTTCACCTACGATCCGGGCTTCCTGTCGACCGCGGCCTGCCGCTCGGCCATCACCTTCATCGACGGCGACGAGGGCATCCTGCTCTACCGCGGCTATCCGATCGAGGAGCTCGCGCAGGGCTGCGACTACATGGAGGTCTGCCACCTGCTGCTCTACGGCGAGCTGCCGAACGTGGCGCAGAAGAAGGAGTTCGCCGGCCGCGTCACCACGCACACGATGGTGAACGAGCAGATGCAGTTCTTCATGCGCGGCTTCCGTCGCGACGCGCACCCGATGGCGGTGCTGACCGGCCTGGTCGGGGCGATGAGCGCGTTCTATCCGGACTCGATCAACCTCAACGATGCGCACCAGCGCGACATCTCCGCGATCCGCCTGATCGCGAAGCTCCCGACGCTGGTCGCGATGGCGTACAAGTACTCGGTCGGGCAGCCGTACATGTACCCGCGGAACGAGCTGCCGTACGCCGCGAACTTCATGCGCATGATGTTCGCGACGCCGTGCGAGGACTACCGGGTGAACGAGGTCCTCGTGCGCGCGCTCGACCGCATCTTCATCCTGCACGCGGACCACGAGCAGAACGCGTCGACGTCGACCGTGCGGCTGTGCGCGTCGTCGGGGACCAATCCGTTCGCGGCGATCGCCGCCGGCGTCGCGTGCCTGTGGGGGCCCGCGCACGGCGGCGCCAACGAGGCCGCGCTCAACATGCTCTACGAGCTGCAGGCGGCGGGCGGCGTCGAGCGCATCGGCGAGTTCATCGCGAAGGTGAAGGACAAGAACAGCAACGTGAAGCTGATGGGCTTCGGCCACCGGGTCTACAAGAACTACGACCCGCGCGCGAAGCTGATGCGGGAGACCTGCCACGAGGTGCTGGGCGCGCTCGGCCTGCAGGCCGACCCGCTGTTCAGGCTCGCGATGGCGCTCGAGAAGATCGCGCTCGAGGACGACTACTTCGTCCAGCGCAAGCTCTATCCGAACGTCGATTTCTACTCGGGCATCGTGCAGAAGGCGATCGGCATCCCGGTGTCGCTGTTCACGGCGATCTTCGCGCTCGCGCGGACCGTCGGCTGGATCGCGCAGCTGAACGAGATGATCACCGACCCCGAGTACAAGATCGGGCGTCCGCGCCAGCTGTTCGTCGGCGCCACCGCCCGCCACGTGAAACCGATCGCGGAGCGGTAGCGACGCTCGCCGGCTGCCGCGCAGGCGGGCAGCCGGCGACACGCGGTCGCGCGCCGCGCGAGCAAGGGCCCGGCGACGGGGTCAATCGAGAGCGACGCGACGCGCCCCGCGCAGGGGCCGCCGCGCCTGGAACGACAAGGTGAGTGCATGGGTGCGATGAAGGAACTCGAAGCGAGCTCGACGCTGTTCGGCGCCAACGCGCCGTTCATCGAGGAGCTGTACGAACACTACCTGGCCAGTCCGGAGAGCGTTCCTCCCGAGTGGCGCACGTATTTCGACGAGCTGCGCGACGGCGCGCCCGACGTGGCGCACGCGCCGGTGGTCGAATCGTTCCGCGAGCTGGCCCGGAGCCGCAAGGTCGCGCATGCGATGGTCGACGCCGGCACGATGCACAAGCAGGTGCTCGTGCTGCAGATGATCGGCAAGTTCCGCATGCTCGGGCTGTTCGGCGCCGATCTCGATCCGCTGCAGCGCACGCCGCCGCCGTACCTGCCGGACCTTGACCTCAGGACGTACGGGTTCTCCGAGGCCGATCTCGACACCGAGTTCGACGTCGGTTCGCTCAAGGCGGGCGCGCAGCGCATGAAGCTGCGCGACATCGTCCACTCGCTGCGCGAGACGTACACGCGGACGTTCGGCGCGGAGTACATGTACATCGTCGACACGCCGACCAAGCGCTGGGTGCAGGGCAAGATCGAGCCGATCCGCGCCCGCCCGGCCTACGACGCGGCCCGCAAGCGCGAGATCCTCGAACGCCTCACGGCGGCCGAGACGCTGGAGCGCTATCTGCACACGAAGTACGTCGGGCAGAAGCGCTTCTCGCTGGAGGGCGGCGAGACGCTGATCCCGATGCTGGACCACCTGATCCAGCTCGCCGGCGCGTACGGCGTCAACGAGACGGTGATCGGCATGGCGCATCGCGGCCGGCTGAACGTGCTCGTCAATACGCTGGGCAAGATGCCGCGCGACCTCTTCAGCGAGTTCGAGGGCAAGTATTCGGTCGACCTCGCCGCCGGCGACGTCAAGTACCACCAGGGCTTCTCGTCGGACGTCATCACGCCGGGCGGGCCGATGCACCTGACGCTCGCGTTCAACCCCTCGCACCTCGAGGCGGTGAACCCGGTGGTCGAGGGGAGCGTGCGCGCGCGCCAGCACCGGCGCGGCGACACGCGCGGCGACCAGGTGCTCCCGGTGCTGCTGCACGGCGACGCGGCGATCGCCGGGCAGGGGGTCGTGCAGGAATGCCTGAACATGGCGGCGACGCGCGGCTTCTACACCGGCGGCACGATCCACATCGTCATCAACAACCAGATCGGCTTCACGACGTCCGACCCGCGCGACACGCGCGGCACGCTGTACTGCACGGACATCGCGAAGATGGTCGATTCGCCGATCTTCCATGTGAACGCCGACGATCCCGAGGTGTGCCTCCTCGCGATCGAGCTCGCGATGGAATACCGCCAGCAGTTCCACAAGGACGTGTTCATCGACCTCGTCTGCTTCCGGCGGCTCGGCCACAACGAGGCCGACGAGCCGATGGTCACGCAGCCGCTGATGTACAAGAAGGTCAACGCGCACCCGGGCACGCGCAAGCGCTACGCCGACCGGCTCGCCGAGGAAGGCGTCATCAAGGCCGGCGACGCCGACGCGATGATCGCCGACTACCGCAGCGCGATGGACAAGGGCCATCACACGAACAAGACGATCCTGTCGAACTACAAGCGACCGTACGCGATCGACTGGACGCTCTACATGGGCCGCCACTGGGCGGTGCCGTACGACTCGCGTGTCGCGAAGGAGCGCCTGGTCGAGCTCGGCCGGCGCGTCACCGAGGTGCCGAAGTCCTTCAACCTCCATCCGCGCGTGCAGAAGGTCGTGGCCGACCGGCGCGCGATGGCCGACGGTGCGCAGCCGCTCGACTGGGGCATGGGCGAGACGCTCGCGTACGCGTCGCTCCTCGACGAAGGCTACGGCGTGCGCCTGTCCGGCGAGGACGTGGGCCGCGGCACGTTCACGCACCGCCACGCCGTGCTGCACGACCAGAGCCGCGAGAAGTGGGACGCCGGCACCTACGTGCCGTTGCAGCACGTCAAGGACGGCCAGCCGACGTTCGAGGTGATCGACTCGGTGCTCTCCGAGTACGGCGTGCTCGGCTTCGAGTACGGCTACTCGACGTCCGACCCGACGCGGCTCGTGCTCTGGGAGGCCCAGTTCGGCGACTTCGCCAACGTCGGCCAGGTCGTCATCGACCAGTTCATCGCGGCGGGCGAAGTGAAGTGGGGACGCGTGTGCGGCCTCGTGCTGCTGCTGCCGCATGGCTACGAGGGCCAGGGGCCCGAGCATTCGTCGGCGCGCCCCGAGCGCTTCCTGCAGCTGTGCGCCGAGCACAACATGCAGGTCTGCGTGCCGACGACGCCGGCGCAGGTGTTCCATCTGCTGCGCAGGCAGATGCTGCGCCCGTATCGCAAGCCGCTGATCGTGATGACCCCGAAGAGCCTGCTGCGTCACAAGGAAGCGGTGTCGACGCTGGACGAGCTCGCGAACGGCCGCTTCGACACCGTCATCGGCGAGGTCGACAAGGTGGACGCGAAGAAGGTGCGCCGCGTGATCGCGTGCTCGGGAAAGGTCTACTACGAGCTCGTCGCCCACCGGCGGGAGAAGAAGCTGAACGACATCGCCGTCGTGCGTCTCGAGCAGCAGTACCCGTTCCCGCACGACGATTTCAAGGCGGTGCTGGCGAAGTTCCCCAACGTCAGGGAAGTCGTCTGGTGCCAGGAAGAGCCGCAGAACCAGGGCGCGTGGTACCGCTTGCGCGCCTATCTGCGCAACGACATGCCGGCGCAGGCGGTGCTCGCCTATGCCGGGCGGCCGGTGTCGGCCTCGCCGGCCGTCGGCTACATGAGCAAGCACGCCGAGCAGCAGAAGAAGCTGATCGAAGATGCGTTCGCCGAATCGCTGTCCGGCGGGGAGATGCTGATCCAGCGCTGACCATCGCCGCGTGCGGGACGGCGGCTGATGCCGCGTCCCCGCTTCGCGCTTCTTCACGGGACGCGAATCGGATGCGCGCTCGGGGTTGGGCGGCGCTGCGAACGGCAGGCAACCACGAGCGTCGTGCGGGAACCGCCGTCCTCGTCGACACGAACAGGAACGATGATGCGAGTCGAAGTGAAGGTGCCCCAGCTGCCCGAGTCGGTCGCCGAGGCGACGCTCGTGAGCTGGCACAAGAAGCCGGGTGAGCCGGTGAAGCGGGACGAGAACCTGATCGACGTCGAGACCGACAAGGTCGTGCTCGAGCTGCCGGCACCCGCGGACGGCGTGCTGGCCGAGATCGTGAAGCCGGACGGCTCGACGGTGACCAGCAACGAGATCATCGCCGTGCTCGACACCGGCGCGAAGGCGGCCGCGGCGGCGAACTCGGCATCGACCGCCGCGCCTGCCCCGGCGGCATCGCCGTCCGATGCGTCGGGCCCGGCGGCGAAGCAGCAGCCGGCACCGCAGCCGCCGAAGCCGGTGCCGTCGGCCGCCTCGTACGACACGCCGGGCACGAAGACACCGCCCGCCGTCGAGCCGCTGCCGGCGGCGCGCAAGCTGATGGCGGAGCAGGGGGTGGCGGCTGCGGACGTTGCCGGCACCGGCCGCGGCGGTCGCATCACCAAGGGTGACGTCCTGACGGCGGTCGAGGCGAAGTCGTCGCCGCCGGCGAAGCCGCAGCCCGCTCCGCAGCCCGCCACGCCGGCGCCGGCCGCGCGCGCGCCTGCCGTGCCGCTGCCGTCGGGCCTCGGCAACCGCCCCGAGCAGCGCGTGCCGATGTCCCGGTTGCGCCAGCGCGTTGCCGAGCGGCTCGTGCAGTCGCAGTCGACCGCCGCGATCCTGACGACGTTCAACGAAGTGAACATGCAGGGGGTGATCGACCTCCGCAACCGCTACAAGGATCGCTTCGAGAAGGAATACGGCATCAAGCTCGGCTTCATGGGCTTCTTCGTGAAGGCGGCGGTGCACGCGCTGAGGAAGTTCCCGCTGGTCAACGCGTCGATCGACGGCAACGACATCGTCTACCACGGCTACTACGACATCGGCATCGCCGTCGGCAGCCCGCGCGGCCTCGTCGTGCCGATCATCCGCGACGCGGACCACAAGTCGATCGCCGAGATCGAGAAGGAGATCGCCGACTTCGGCAAGCGCGCGCAGGAAGGGAAGCTCACCGTCGAGGAGCTGACCGGCGGCACGTACACGATCAGCAACGGCGGCGTGTTCGGCTCGATGCTGTCGACGCCGATCATCAATCCCCCGCAGTCGGCGATCCTCGGCGTGCACGCGACGAAGGAGCGGCCGGTGGTCGAGAACGGCCAGGTCGTCGTGCGCCCGATGAACTATCTCGCGCAGTCGTACGACCACCGCATCATCGACGGCCGCGAGGCGGTGCTGTCGCTCGTCGCCATCAAGGAAGCGCTCGAGGACCCGGCGCGCCTTCTCCTCGACCTGTAGCGCATGGCCGACCGCTACGACGTCGCAGTCATCGGCGCGGGCCCGGGCGGCTACATCGCCGCGATCCGGGCCGCGCAGCTCGGCTTCAAGGTCGCCTGCATCGACGACTGGACGCGCGAGGGCGGCAAGCCAGCGCCGGGCGGCACGTGCACCAACGTCGGCTGCATTCCGAGCAAGGCCCTGCTGCAGTCCTCCGAGTATTTCGCGCACGCCGGGCACGCGTTCGCCGACCACGGCATCGGTGTCGGCAAACTGTCGCTCGACCTCGCGGCGATGCTCGCGCGCAAGGGCAAGGTCGTCGCGCAGAACAACGACGGCATCCTGTTCCTGTTCCGCAAGAACAAGGTGACGTTCCTGCACGGCCGCGGGGCGTTCCGCGGCGGCAACCCGCAGGACGGCTGGCTGCTCGGCGTCGAAGGCGCATCGGCGGGCGACATCGTCGCGACGCACGTCATCGTCGCGACCGGCAGCCGGCCGCGGCCGCTGCCGGGCATCGCGATCGACAACGTGCGCATCCTCGACAACGCCGGAGCGCTCGCGATTCCCGAAGTGCCGAAGTCGCTCGGCGTCGTCGGTGCCGGCGTCATCGGCCTCGAGATGGGCAGCGTGTGGAAGCGCCTGGGCGCCGACGTGACGCTGCTCGAGGCGCTGCCCGCGTTCCTCGGCGCGGCCGACGAGTCGATCGCGCGCGAAGCGCAGAAGGCGTTCGCGAAGCAGGGGCTCGCGATCCGGCTCGGGGCGAACATCGAGTCGGTGGCCGTCGCCAACGACCAGGTGAGCGTCGGCTGGACCGACGGCGCGGGCGCGTCGCAGCACGCGACGTTCGACCGGCTGATCGTATCGATCGGACGCATCCCGCTGTCGGACACGCTGAACGCCGCGGCCGTCGGCCTGCGCCTCGACGAGCGCGGCTTCGTCGTCGTCGACGACGACTGCCGCACGAACCTGCCGCAGGTGTGGGCGATCGGCGACGTCGTTCGCGGACCGATGCTCGCGCACAAGGCGGAGGAGGAAGGCGTCGCCGTCGCCGAGCGCATCGCGGGGCAGCAGCCGCACGTCGACTTCAACACCGTCCCGTGGGTCATCTACACGTCACCCGAGATCGCATGGGTCGGGCGCAACGAGCGCGAGCTCAAGGCCGCGGGCGTCGACTATCGCGCAGGCACGTTTCCGTTCTCGGCCAACGGCCGCGCCCGCGCGCTCGGCGACACGACCGGGTTCGTCAAGATGCTCGCCGATGCGAAGAGCGACCGCATCCTCGGCGTGCACATGATCGGGCCGTCGGTGTCCGAGCTCATCAGCGAGGCGGTCGTCGCGATGGAGTTCGGCGCGTCCAGCGAGGACCTGGCGCGCATCTGTCACGCCCATCCTTCGCTGTCGGAGGCGACGAAGGAAGCGGCGCTCGCCGTCGACAAGCGCACGCTCAACCTCTAGCGATGAACGCGTGCACGCCGCGTCGCTTTGCGCGAGGTCGTGCCGGCGCAGCGCGCGTTCAGCCGCCTGCCATCGCAGGCGTCGCGAGCGGCCGAAGCGCGACGGCTGCTACCGCACCGAGCGTGCGCCGTCGCCTGCACGACGACCGAACCCGAGCTTCGTCGCCTTGCCGCCCGTAGTGGCGCCCGCGTCGGACAGCGTCGCAGCGAAGCTTCGTGCGCAGGTCGCGGCGCGCGGCAGCACGCTCGACGACGCGCAGCAGCGGGTGGTCGCGCACCTCGACCGCCTGGCGGCGGCGCTGGTCGCGTTCCGGCGCGCGCGTCGTTCCCCGCTGAGGCGCTGGCTCGCGCCGCCCGACGTGCCGCGCGGCCTGTACCTGTGGGGCGGGGTCGGGCGCGGCAAGAGCCTGATGATGGACGTGTTCTACGCGAGCGTCGGCATCCGACGCAAGGTGCGCGTGCACTTCCACGCGTTCATGCGCGACGTGCACGGCGAGCTTTCGCGGCTCACGCGCGAAGCCGATCCGCTGGCCACGGTGGCCCGGCGCATCGCGGCCCGCCATCGGCTGATCGCGTTCGACGAATTCCACGTGTCCGACATCGCCGATGCGATGATCCTCGGCCGGCTGCTGCGCGCGCTGTTCGAGCGCGGCGTCGTCTTCGTCATGACGTCGAACTATCCGCCCGAGGGCCTGTACCCCAACGGCCTCAAGCGCGAGAACTTCCTCCCCACGATCGACCTGCTCCGCCAGTGGCTCGACGTCGTCGAGGTGGGGGCGGGCGTCGACTACCGGCTGCGCGCGCTCGAGCAGGCGAGCGTCTACCACGTGCCCGTCGACGCGGCGTCCGAGGCGGCGCTGGGACGCACGTTCGACGCCGTCGCGAGCGGACCGGACGAGGATCCGCGTCTTGTCGTCGAGGGGCGCGTGCTTGCCGCACGCCGGCGCGCCGGCAGCGCCGTCTGGTTCGATTTCGCCGTCCTGTGCGAGGGACCCCGCTCGCAGCGCGACTACCTCGAGCTCGCCCGGCGCTTCGCCGTCGTCGTCGTGTCCGGCGTGCCGCGCATGGACCGCTCGCGTGGCGACGCTGCGCGGCGGTTCACCTGGCTGGTCGACATCCTGTACGATCATCGCGTGAAGCTCGTCGTCTCGGCCGAAGCGCCCGCCGAGGCGCTGTACGTCGAAGGCCCGAACGCCCAGGAATTCCCGCGTACCGTGAGCCGCCTGAGCGAGATGCGCTCGCACGAGTACATGGCCCTGCCGCACGCGAGCGACAGCGGGCCGCAGCACGAGGCGGCGGCCGCCGCGATGCCCGCATCCTAGGACGCATTCCAGCGGATACCGACGCGCCGCGCCGCATCGGCGTGGCGCCACGACAGGAGGAGCACCCGTGCAGACATTCAAGGCCTACCGCACGTTCGAGAACGACAAGGTGGTGTCGAGCCGCTTCGTCGACGTGTCGCTCGACGAGCTCGATCCGGGCGAGGTCGTCGTGCGCACCAAGTACTCGACGATCAACTACAAGGACGCGCTCTCGTACAACGGCGCCGGCCGCATCATGCGGAAGTATCCGACCGTCGCCGGCATCGACATGTCCGGCACCGTCGAGTCGTCGACGGACCCGCGCTGGAAGAAGGGCGACAAGGTCGTCGTGCACGGCTACGACATGGGCGTGGCGCATGACGGCGGCTACAGCGAGCGCGTGCGCGTGCCCGCCGACTGGGTGGTTCGCCGCCCGGAGAGCATGACGGCGTTCGACGCGATGACGCTCGGCACCGCGGGGTTCACCGCCGGCCTCGCGATCCACCTGATGCTGCACAACGGGCTCACGCCGGACAAGGGTCCGGTCGCGGTCACCGGCGCGACCGGCGGCGTCGGATCGGTCGCCGTCGAGGTGCTGGCGAAGCTCGGCTACGAGGTGCACGCGATCACCGGCAAGCCGGAGGAGGCGAAGTACCTGAAGGCGATCGGTGCCAAGGAGGTCGTCGACCGGCGGTCGATCGATCTCTCGAAGGTGCGGCCCCTCGACAAGTCGACGTGGGCGGGCGCGGTCGACAACCTCGGCGGAGATCTCCTCGCCTGGCTCCTGTCGACGTCGCGCGTGGGCGGCACCGTGGCCGCCGTCGGACTCGCCGCCGACATGAAGCTCAACACCACCGTCGCGCCGTTCATCCTGCGCGGCGTCGCGCTCCTCGGCGCCGACAGCGCCAACTGCCCGATGTCGCTGCGCCAGAAGATCTGGAACCGGCTCGCCGTCGAATGGCGTCCCGACCAGGTGCACGACCAGGTGCGCACGATCGACTTCGAGGAGCTGCCGACGCACTTCGACGCCTACCTGAAGGGCATGGTGCGCGGCCGAACCGTCGTGCGCATCGGCCCGGACTCGCATCCATAGCGGGCGAGCTTGATCGGCGTCAGCCGTCGGCGACGCGGCCGCGGTAACGTCGGGCGTCGCCCGTACCGCCGGCGCGCCGCGAGGAGGAGACGATGGACCGTTATCGTGCAGCGCATGCGCGCTCGCTGGCCGAGCGCGATGCCTACTGGAGCGAGAAGGCCGCGCTGATCCACTGGCAGGCGCCGTTCTCGCGCGTCCTCGACTATTCGAAGCCGCCGTTCGCGAGGTGGTTCGTCGGCGGGCGCACGAACCTGTGCCACAACGCCGTCGACCGTCACCTCGCGTCGCGAGGGGACCAGACCGCGTTGATCTACCTGTCGACCGAGACGGGCGACACGCGGCGCTACACGTTCCGGCAGCTGCACGCCGAAGTGAATCGCGTCGCCGCCATGCTCGAGGGGCTGGGCGTGGGCAAGGGTGATCGCGTGCTGATCTACATGCCGATGATCGCCGAGGCGGCGTTCGCGATGCTCGCCTGCGCGCGCATCGGCGCCGTCCATTCG
>Ga0307409_100000836_pt1 | contig 14200 bp, 8 predicted proteins | sample 322Ometagenome_2_FD_203888 | JGI IMG/M metagenome (GOLD analysis project Ga0307409, IMG submission 203888) | Maize rhizosphere microbial communities from greenhouse at UC Davis, California, United States - 322HYB-O-2 | ecosystem: Host-associated > Plants > Roots > Rhizosphere > Soil | place...
AGGGCTCGGCGGTCGCCTTCAACGGCACCACGTCGTCCGACCCGAATGGCAACCCGCTGACCTACGCCTGGAACTTCGGCGACGGCGGGACGGCGACGGGCGCCACGCCGACGCACGTGTACGCGAACGACGGCACCTACACGGTGACGCTCACCGTGAACGACGGCACCGGCTACACCGGGACGGCGACGACCACGGCGACGATCGCCAACGTGGCGCCGGTGGCGAACGCCGGCCCGGACGCGACGATCGATGAGGCGCAGCCGACGGCGTCCTTCACGCTCAACGGCTCCTTCACCGACGTCGGCACGCTCGACACGCCGTGGGCGTGGGTCATCACCTGGGGCGACGGGAGCGCGACCACCACCGGCAGCGCCACCACGCAGGGCGCGATCTCGCGCTCGCACGGCTACGCGGCGCCGGGGACGTACAACGTGAGCCTGAAGGTGACGGACAAGCAGGGCGGGACGCACACGGACGCGCTCGTGCTGACGGTGCGCGCGCTCTGGCCGACGGCGAACATTGGCGGCCCGTACTCGGGCGCCGAGGGATCGCCCATCGCGTTCAACGGTGCGGCGTCCACGGACCCCAACGGGGACGCGCTCGCCTACGCGTGGGATTTCAACGCGGACGGGATCACCGACGCGGCGACGGCCGCTCCGGCGTACACCTACAACGACGGCGGCAGCTACGCCGCGCGCCTGATCGTCACCGACCCGGCCGGCCACGCCGACACCGCGTCGGCGGCCGTCACCGTCGCCAACGTCGTCGGCACGGTGAGCGCGGGCCCGGACGCCGCGATCGCCGCCGGCGGGTCGTTCAAGCTGGCCGGCAGCTTCAACGACTCACCCTCCGACGGGCCCTGGTCGTACCAGGTCGCCTGGGGTGACGGCACGACGACGTTCGGCGCCGCGAGCGCGCCCGGGCCCATCACGCCCTCGCACGTGTACGCCACGCCCGGCAGCTACACGGCGGTGCTCACGGTCACCGGGACCGACGGCGGCTCGGGCACGGACGCCGCGATCGTCACGGTGGGTTCCTTCGCGAACCCGGTGGCGAACGCCAACGGGCCGTACGCCGGAAACGAGGGCGCGGCGATCCTGTTCTCGAGCGCCGGCTCGACGCCGCCGAGCGGCCAGACGCTGACGTACAGCTGGCGCTGGAGCGACGGCACGACGTCGACGCTGCCGAACCCCAGCAAGGCGTTTGCCGACAACGGCACCTACCTGGCCATCCTCACGGTCAGGGCGTCGGCCGGCGGCACGCACGCCGACACCGCGGTCGTCAACGTCGCCAACGTCGCCCCGACCGCGACCTTCGTCGCGCCCGCCTCGCTGGTCGAGGGGACCGCGTACACGCTGTCGCTCACGGGCACGGACGCGAGCTCCGTGGACCGCGCGTCGCTGCAGTACGCGTTCGACTGCGGGCAGGGCGGCGGCTGGCTGGCCTTCGGCACCGCGAAGAGCGTGACCTGCCCCGCCGTGCCCAACCAGCAGTCGATCACGGCGCAGGGGCAGGTGCGGGACAAGGACGGCGCGGTCAAGGCGTACACGAAGACCTTCGCCGTCGCGAACGCGGCCCCCGTCGTCGCCTTCCGGGCGACGACCCCGACCACGGGGCTCGTCGGCGGCGCGACGGTGAGCTTCGAGGGGAGCTTCACCGACAAGGGCGCCTTGGACTCGCCGTGGAACTACACGGTCGTCTGGGGCGACGGCACCACGAGCGGGGCGGGCACGGCCCTCCCCGGCACCCCGATCACGGTCAGCCACGTGTACACGAAGCCGGGCACCTGGTCCGCGTACATGACCGTGAAGGACAAGGACCTCGCCACGGGGACGTCGCCGAAGGTCGCGGTGAGCCTCGTCAACGACCCGCCGATCGCGAACGCCAACGGCCCGTACGCGGGGACCGAAGGGGCGCTGATCCAGTTCTCGAGCCTCGGCTCGAGCGACCCGAACGGCTCGGCGCTCACCTACAGCTGGACGTTCGGCGACGGAACGACGTCGACGCTGGCGAGCCCGAAGAAGGCGTACGCGGACAACGGCTCGTACACCGCGCGGCTCATCGTCAAGGATCCCTCGGGCGCCGCGGACACCGCCACGGCGACCGTGACGACGACGAACGTCGCGCCCACGTCCTCGCTCGCCGCGACGGCGGCGACCGAAGGCATGACGTACACCGTGTCCATGGCGGGCACGGACCTCGGCACCGCGGACCGGGCGACGCTGCAGTACGCGCTGGACTGCGGGCAGGGGGCGGGGTTCTCCGCCTTCAGCACGACGAAGAGCGTGACGTGCCCGGCGGTGCCCGATCAGCGGGCGCTCACGGTGCGCGGGCAGGTGCGCGACAAGGACGGTGCCGTGACCTCGTACTCGAAGGCGCTCTCGATCACGAACGCCGCTCCGGTCGTGACCTTCACGACCAGCAATACGATGCCGCTGGCGCTCGGCGCGACGCTCAACGTGACGGGGAGCTTCACCGACAAGGGGACCGGCGACGGGCCGTGGACCTACACGATCGTCTGGGGCGACGGCACCCCGAGCACGACGGGGACGGCGCTGCCCGGCGCGAGCATCGTTCACGCTCACGCCTACACCCGGGTCGGCACCTTCCTGGCTTACATGACGGTGCGGGACAAGGACCTCACGACCGGAACCTCGGTCAAGCGGACGATCACGGTCCAGTGAGAACGGTGCCGGCGCGAGCGCCGGCGCCGCAGGACATGAAGTGCTGATGGGCGGCTCTCCTGGCAGGCGCACACGCGCCCGCCCGGGGGCCGGCACTGCCTCGAAGGTCGTCAGGCGATGTTGCCGCTACTCCCTGCCCGGATGCCGATCATGCTGCCCATGCCGACCGTCTCCTCCGCGCGCGCCCGGCGCGCGCTCCGTCCCCTCACGCTCCTGGCCACACTCGTCGCGGTGGTGAGCTGTGCGGACCGCCCCACCCCGGTGCAGCCGCTGGCGTCGCCGGAGCCGCTCGCCGCCGCCCGGGCGGCATCGCCGGGCGAGGCCCCGGCGCGCGACCACTACCTGGTGCGCCTGCGCGACGAGGCGCCGAACGCGAGCGCCGAGGCGCACCGGTTGGCGTCCGCGCACGGCGGGCAGGTGGGGTACGTGTACGAGCGCGCGCTGCGCGGCTTCAGCGTCCGCCTGCCGGCGGCGGCCGCCGAAGCGCTCGGCCGCGACGCCAGCGTGCTGAGCGTGCGGCCCGCGACGCCGATGCGGCTCGCCGGCGTGCAGCTCACGCCCCCCTGGGGGCTCGACCGCATCGACCAGGCGTCGCTGCCGCTCAACGGGAGCTACAGCTACGGCGGCACGGGGTGGAACTACACGGCCTACATCTTCGACACGGGCGTGCGGACGAGCCACGTGGACTTCGAGGGGCGGGCGATCACCGGGTTCACCGTGCCGGACGGCCTCGGGGGCTCGGACTGCAACGGCCACGGCACGCACGTGGCGGGCACGGTGGGCGGCGCGACGTACGGCGTCGCCAAGCGCGCCCAGATCGTCAGCGTCAAGGTGTTCGGCTACGGCGTGTGCAGCGGCGACGACGCCGACCTTCTCGCCGGGATCGACTGGGTGCTCACGCACGCGCAGCTGCCGGCCGTCGCCAACATGAGCCTGGGCTTCGGCATGGTCGTGCCCGAGGTGGACGCCGCCATCAACGAGCTGATCGCCTCGGGCGTCGCCGTGGTCGTCGCCGCCGGCAACTCGGGCGCGGACGCCTGCCTGTCGACGCCCTCGCGCATCCCGAACGTGGTCACCGTGGCGGCGAGCGACAACGCCGACCGCCGCTCGATCTGGTCGAGCCTCCAGGCGTCGGACTACGGGAGCTGCGTGGACCTCTTCGCGCCCGGCACCGACGTGCTCTCCGCCAGCTACACGAGCAACTCCGGCTCCGTGCTCGAGAGCGGGACGTCGATGGCGTCGCCGCACGTGGCGGGCGCCGTCGCCTACACGCAGGCCGCGACGGCTGCGGGCGCGGTGTCGCAGGTGCTCGCCGCGGTGACGCCGAACAAGATCACCGGCGCCGGCACCGGCAGCCCGACCTCGCTGCTCAACACGACGAACCTCCCCGTCGCCTGCCCGTCCACGCCCTGCGATGGTCCGGCGCCCGACCCGCGCCTCGACGCGGTGCTGATCGGCGGTCCGTACGGCGGGAACGAGGGCGCGTCGATCGGCTTCGGGATCGCCAGCCCGCTCGACCCGGCGCTCACCTACTCGTGGGACTTCGGCGACGACTCGCCGGCGGTGGCCGGCCCGACCGCCATCCACCGGTACCGCGACGACGACAGCTACGTCGTGCGGCTCACCGCGCGCTACGCGAGCGACGCGACGAAGTTCGTCGTGAAGTCCGCCACCGTCACCGTCCTCAACGTCGCCCCGACTGCGGGCGCCGGGAACGACACCACGATCGTCGCCGGCGCGAGCGTCATCGCGCGCGGCACCTTCGCCGACCCCGGGGCCGGCGACGCCATCTGGAGCTACACCATCAGCTGGGGCGACGGCTCGGGGAGCTACGCCAGCTTCGCCGGCGCCCCCGGCCCACTCGCCGGCGTGACGCACAAGTACGTGACGGCGGGCACCTACACCCTGCGGGTGACGGTGACGGACAAGGACGGCGGCGTGGGCACGGACGCGGCGACGGTGACCGTGACGCCGAACGCGCCGCCCGTGGCCAACGCCAACGGGCCGTACGCCGCCAACGAGGGAACGCTCATCCAGTTCTCGAGCCTCGGCTCGAGTGATCCCGAGGGCGGCGCGCTCACCTACAGCTGGTCGTTCGGCGACGGGACCACGGCGACGCTGGCGAGCCCGAAGAAGGCGTACACGGACAACGGCGTCTACACCGTCCTGCTCACGGTGAGGGACGCGGGCGGGACCACCACCACCACGACCGCGCAGGCCGTCGTGTCGAACGTCGCGCCCACCGCCGCGTTCACCGCGCCGGCGGCGGTGACGGAGGGCACGGCCTACAACCTCAGCGCCTCCGGCACGGACGTCGGCACCTCCGACCGCACGACGCTGCAGTACAGCTTCGACTGCGGGCAGGGCGCCGGCTACACGGCGTTCAGCACGACGAAGACGCTGAGCTGCGCCGCCGTGCCCGACCAGCGGGCGCTGACCACGCGCGCGCAGGTGCGCGACAAGGACGGGGCGGTGACGAGCTACTCGAAGCCTCTCAGCGTCACCAACGCGGCCCCCGTCGCCACCTTCCGGGCGACCACCGCCGCGACGGCGCTCGTGCCCGGCACCACGGTGAGCTTCACGGGAAGCTTCACCGACAAGGGGGCCGGCGACTCGCCCTGGACCTACGTCATCATCTGGGGCGACGGCACCACGAGCGCCACCGGCACGAGCACGCCGGGCGCCGCCATCACCGGGAGCCACGCGTACTCCAAGCCGGGCACCTGGTACGCGACGCTCACCGTGAAGGACAAGGACCTGGCCGTGGGTACCTCCGCGCGCGTCACCGTGACGGTCGCCAACGACCCGCCGGTGGCCGTCGCCAACGGCCCGTACGCGGGGGCGGAGGGGGCGCTCATCCAGTTCTCGAGCCTCGGCTCCAACGACCCGAACGCGCAGACGATCGCGTACACGTGGAGGTTCGGCGACGGCACGTCGTCGGCGAGCGCCAACCCGAGGAAGGCGTACCCGGACAACAGCACGTACACGGTCACGCTGATCGTGAAGGACGCCTCCGGCGCCACGGACACCGCAACGACGAGCGCCACCACCACGAACGTGGCCCCGACGTCGACCTTCGCGACGCCGCTCAGCCTGACGGAAGGCGTCGGCTACACGATCTCCATGTCCGGCACGGACGTGGGCACGGGCGACCGCTCGACCCTCCAGTACTCGATGACCTGCGGCCAGGCCTCGAGCGTCTTCACGCCGTGGAGCGCGACGGTCAAGAGCACGACCTGCCCGGCGCTGCCCGACCAGGGGACGACGCTGAACATGCAGGGCAAGGTGCGGGACAAGGACGGCGCCGAGCGCCTGTACACCAAGGCGCTCACCGTGGTGAACAAGGCGCCGGTCGTGACCTTCACGACGAGCACGACGCTGCCGCTGGCGCTCAACGGCACGCTCGCGGTGACCGGAAGCTTTACGGACCCGGGGGCGAGCGACGGCCCGTTCACCTACACGATCGTGTGGGGCGACGGCACCGCGAGCCTCACGGGCACCGGGACGCCCGGCTCGCCCATCAGCGCCTCCCACGTCTACGCGCGGGCCGGCACCTGGTACGCCTACATGTCGGTGAAGGACAAGGACGGCGGCATCGGGACGTCGCTCAAGAAAGCCGTCACGGTGAACCCGTGACGGCGCGCTGGTGACTTCGGAGCTGTAGGGAGCGCGCGGCCACGTCGCGCGGTGAGGGCCGGCGCCGGGAGCGCCGCTTCGGCGGGCTCCCGGCGCCGCGTTCCGGGCGGGTCAGCCCTCGGCGACCGCCACGTAGTACTGGGTCCAGAGCAGCCCCGAGAGCGGCCCGTTGCGCAGCCGCCGCTCCATGCGCGCGAGCAGGGACTGGGCGGCGTCGCGGCCGAACTCCGCGACCAGCGGCAGGTAGAAGCCCGACTTGTGGTGCTCGACGACCCGGAAGCCCGCGCCCGCGAGCTGGGCGCGGACTTCCCGCTCGGTCATCAGGTTGACGTGCCCCTGCTTCAGCACCGGCTCGCCGTAGATCTTCCGCACGACGTGCACGACGCCCGGCAGGAAGGCGATCTTCGAGGCCTGCTCGAGGGGGCTGTACTTGAGCGGCGTGGAGAGCACCAGGACGCCGCCGGGCCGGAGCACGCGCCGCATCTCGCGCAGGGCCGTCTGCGAGTCGCGGATGTGCTCGACCACCTCGCTGCACAGCAGCAGGTCGAGGTGCGCGTCCGGCAGGCTGGAGGCGGTGACGTCGTCGGCCAGCGCGCGGATGTTGGGGTGGGCGCGGGCGAGCTCCCGGGCCCGGTCGAGGAACGCCTCGTCGATGTCGGTGGCGACGACCTCGTCGTACAGCTCCGCCAGCACCGGCAGGTAGACGCCGGAGCCCGGCCCGATCTCGGCGGCGCGCCGCATGCCCTCGCGCTTCGTGCGGCGCAGCGCGTCGATCACCCAGTCGCGCCGCGTGCAGTGGAGCCAGCGGCGCGTCGGGTTCTTGGAGGTGTACAGCGTCTCCTGCAGCGCCAGCACCTCGGCGGTCGCGCTCATCGCCCCGCCTCCGCCGGCCGCGGCTGGCGCACCCGCGCCCACCAGGCCTCGCGCACCCACAAGCCCGAGCGCACGGTCCCCTTCCGCGCCGTCGCCGGCGTCGTGGCGATCCGGCGCCAGCCGGTCGCGGTGTCGAGCACGGCGGCCACGTGGAAGGTGAGCGGCACGATCGCGAGATCGGCCGATCGCCACGGGCCCTGCGTCCGCGGCGGGTTGAACGGCTTGTGGTAGGTCTCGGCCCCGGCGATGGAGTCCGGGAAGAAGGTGCGCCCGTCGATGGACGGCGAGAGCGCTGGCGCGCGCCAGGTCAGGTACCCGCCGTACTCGAAGATGGTGAAGACCTTCCCGCGCGCGCCCGGCCGCATGGTGCGCTCGAGGTAATCGACGAACGGCTCGACCGATGCGCCGGTGAGCGTCGGCAGCGAGCGCGCGTCCGGGTCGTGCAGGGCCGCGGCACGGCGCGCCGCGACGACCATCCGCACGTTCACCGTGAGCATCAACAGGAGCAGCACGGCGACGCGGAGGCGGCGCGACGTCGCGCTGATGGGCGGCAGCGCGTCGAGCGGGCGGGCGAGGAGGGGGAGCAGGGCCACCCACCAGATGACGAGGCCGCGCACCACGCCGGCGAAGGTGATCAACCCGGCCGTCCACGCCAACCCGTACCAGACGCGCTCGCGCACCGTGAGCGGCGCGACCCCCGGCGCGGCCAGCAGCCAGGGCAGCGCGACCAGGAACAGCACGTTCACCGCGATCCCCGACCCCCACACGCGCGAGAAGCCCGGGCGGTACTCCGTGATCGGAGAGGGGAAGGTGAGCAGCGCGTTGCCGCTCAGGTACTGCTGCGCCATCCCCGGCCACACGAGCGTGTACGGGCTCAGCACCCACCCCGCGACGAGCGCGAGGGCGATCACCGCCGCGCGCTTGAGGTCCAGGCGCGGCGCGGTGAGGGCGACGAGCCCGAGCGGCAGGCCGGTGAGCGGGAAGAGCAGGTGGGTGTTGGACGCGAGGCAGCTCACCAGCGCCAGACCGGCGAGGGCGGCGAGCGCGCGTCGAGACCGCAGCGAGGGGGCGCGCCAGGCGACGAGCGTGAGCGCCCAGGCCACCGGGAGGTAGATGAACAGCAGCAGCTGCGGGCGCAGGTATGCCGACACGGTGAGCGCCAGCAGCAGGTGCGTCGTCGCCAGGAGGAGCGTCGTCCACGGCCGCCAGCCGGCCACCTGCCCGAGCCAGGCGATCGACGCGACGGTGACCGCCATGAGCACGCCGTGGAGCGCCTGGAGGCCGGCAGCGCCGAACGCGCTCCAGAGCTGGTAGTAGACGAGCTCGATCGCCCACGAGTAGGCGTAGAACGGCTCGCCGGCGCGCGTCCAGGCGAAGATCTCCGTCCGCGGCACCGCGCCGTGCTGCGCGATCCACCCCCCGGTCGCCAGGTGGATGGCGAGGTCGGGGTCGATCAGCGGCGCCACGAAGCCGGCCGTGGCGACCATGAGCAGCAGCAGCGACGTCAGCGGACGCCACCGCGGCCCCAGCTCCTCCGCCCACGGCTCTCGGGCAGGCGCGGACGTCTCGCCGGCGAGCCCGGGGGCGGCCGACGGGTGGAGGGGCGCGATGTGAGCGGAGCGACGTGCCAGGATCACGCAGGCACGACGGAGGCGCGGACGGGCTGGCGGCGCGTGTACACGCCGGTCATGGCGTAGGACCGGATCCGCATCACGTCACGGGTCATGCGGATGCCGTCCCGGACGACCCGCACCTTCGACCCCGGCTGGTGCGTCCAGTTCACCGGGACCTCGGCGATGCGCATGTCGCGGCGCTGCGCGGCCAGCAGCAGCTCCACGTCGAACGCCAGCCCGGTGAGGCGCAGCCGCGGGAACAGGTCGCGCGCGGCCGCGGCGGTGAACAGCTTGAAGCCGCACTGCGTGTCGGCCACCCCCCGCACCCCGCACATGCGGACGACGCGGTGAAAGATGCGGCCGGCGATGCGCCGCCCGAGCTTGGCGTCCACCTCCACGCCCGAGGCCGCGACGGCACGCGAGCCGATCGCGACGTCGGCCCCCGCGTCCAGCTCGCGCTCGAGGCGGGCCAGCTCGCCGATCGGCGTCGCCCCGTCCGCGTCCGCGAAGAGCACGCGATCGCCCGCCGCGTTCGCGACCCCGGTGCGGACCGCGTAGCCCTTGCCCCGGTTGTCCGGCAGCCGGATCAGCCGCAGCCGCGCGTCCGCCGCGGCCATCCCGCCCACCACGGAGCTCGTCTCGTCCGTGCTGCCGTCGTCCACGACGAGCACCTCGCCCGCTACTCCGCGCTCCGCCAGGTAGTCGAGCGTCGAGAGCAGGGTCGGGGTGATGCGCGCCGCCTCGTTGAAAGCGGGGATGACGATCGAGATCAGCGGGCGTTCGCTTGGCATGATGGCAACTTAGGGGTGATTCCGTGAACGGACCATGAAAACTCTATGACGAAATCGTCATCCTTTCGCCCGCCCCGGGCGGAGCCCGTCAGGCCGGCCGCCGGCGCGTGGGCATGAAGCGGGGTGCCAGGAGCCCGACCCGGTGCCGGTAGTCCGCGTATTCCGGGAAGGCCGCCTCCAGCACCGCCTCCTCGTACCGGATGCGGTAGAACGTCAGCGCGAACCAGGCGGCGACGAGGGCGGCGTAGGGTGCGCTCGGGAACTGCAGCAGCCCCCCTCCGAAGGTCGCCGCGTAGCCCACGTAGAGCGGGTGGCGGAAGAACGCGTACGGTCCACTCGTGACCAGGGCGCGGGCGGCGGGCTCCACGCTGAAGGAGCGGCGCAGGTGCCAGACCCCCCACACGCAGAGCATCAGCCCGCCCATCCGCAGCGCGGCCCCGACGCCGAAGGCGACGGCGTTGTCGGTGCGCGTCAGCGCGCTCGGCGCGAGCTCCGCGAGCAGCGGCAGGGCGACGGGCATCAGGAACGTCCCCCCGTACGCCGCCAGGCGCTGCGGAACGCCGACGCTCGTCCGCACGGCACGGCCGCGGATGAGGAACGAGGTCGCCACCGCCAGCTCGTAGAGCAGCACGGGCGCCAGCAGGAGGCTGATCTCGGGGTGGCGCGCGCCCGTGAGCAGGGCCAGGCCGATGAAGACGGCGAAGCCCACCAGGTCGCTCAGCTCACGGGGGGCTCGCACCGGGGCGGCCGTTGCGGCGGTTGCACGCTGCATGGGTCTCTGGACGCGGGGAACGCGGGGCGCCCCCTCGAACCGGGCGCGGAGCTCGACGCGCCGAGTCTATCACCCGGTCAATGACAGGACCGTGAAGCGATCATTACGATTTCTTCACGAGGCGCACCTCGGTGCGCCGATTCACCCCGCCCGTCCCACCCACCGGGCCATCTCCCCGAACGTCGGCCGCTTCCCGTACATCAGGAGCCCCGTTCGGTAGATCCGCGCGCTCACCCAGATGCCACCCGCGCAGCTCAGCACCAGCACCCCCAGCGACAGCGCCACCTCCCACGGCGGCACGCTCCCCATACCCATCCGCAGCGGCATGATGATGGGCGAGGAGAAGGGGAGGAGCGACATCGTGCGCGCGAGCTGGCTCGAGGAGTCGAACATCACCGGCTGGATCACGATCGACGACGCGATCAGCAGCACGAGGATCGGCGCCGTGGCCTGCTGCGCCTCCGTCTCGCTGTTCACCGTGCTCCCCACCGCCGCGAACAGCGCCGAGTAGAAGGCGTAGCCGAAGATGAAGAACAGCAGGAGCGACACGATCATCCCCGCCGACACGCTGGGCATCGCGAACGCCGCCTGCTGCACGGCGCTCCCCGGCGCCAGGCCCGCCGCGCCCCGCGATTCCGCCGCCATCCGCGACAGGATGGGCGCCATCTGCGCCCCGATGTAGACGGTGCCCAGCACCCAGACGAACTGCTGTGTGAGCCCGACCGCGCCCACGCCGATCACCTTCCCCGCCAGCAGGGTGCTGGGCTTCACGCTCGAGACCACCACCTCGGCCACGCGCGTCGTCTTCTCCTCGATCACGCTGCGCAGCACGTTCTGGCCGTACAGGAAGATGGTGAAGTAGAGCAGCACCGCGACGCCGCCGGCGAAGATGGCGGTCGCGGTCCCGGAGCCGCCGCGTCCCTTGTCCGTGACGCTCTCCGCGGTCAGCGCGAGCCGCGGCCCCGTGAGCTGCGCGACGCGCGCCGAGTCGAGCCCCGCCGCCCCGAGCCGGTAGGCGAGCACCTCCTGCCGCACGACGGTGCGCAGCCGCTCCACGTCCCGCAGGGAGCTGGCGTTCCGCCCGGCGTAGCGCGCCGAGTCGCCGGCGAGCGTGGCCGCGGTGAGCACCAGGTAGCCACGCGTCTCCTTCCGCACCACCTCCGCCGTCGCCACCGACTCGGCGCGCGCCATCTCCGCGGGCGCGACCACCCGCACGCGCGGTGCCGGCGGGGAGGCAGGGGCCGTCGCCCGGACCGTGTCGCCGGCTGGCCGCGCCATCGCCCGCGCCACCCGCTCCCCGAGTCCGGCGCCCGTGGCATCGAGAATCGCGATGCGGCCCACGTCGCGCGACGCGCGGCTCCGCAGCGACAGGTACGCCGGGCCGATCAGCATCGCCGCGAACACCACCGGCCCGAGGATCGTGCCGATGATGAACCACTTCGTCCTCACCCGCTCCATGTACTCGCGCTTGGTCACCGCCCAGAGCTTACCCATGGCCGCTCATCCCCGCCTCGACGCCCACGGCGCCGACCTTCTGGAGGAAGATCTGGTGCAGCGACGGCTGCACCAGCTCGAACCGGTTGATCTGCGCGCCCGCGCCCACGAGCCGCTCGAGCAGCGCCTGCGCCGACGCCCCCGGCGCGAGCTCGAGCTCGAGGAACCGGTTCTGGTCGTCCACGCGCGCCACCAGCGCGCGGTCGCCGAGCACGCCGGCGACGCCGTTGCTCGTGCCGCCGTCGAGCCCGAGCGCGACGTGGCGGCCGCCGTGCGCCCGCTTCACGTCGCTCACCAGGCCGTCGAGCACCTTCTCCCCGCGGGCGATGATACACACGGCGTCGCACAGCCGCTCGGCGTTGTCCATCAGGTGCGTGCTGAAGATCACCGTCTTCCCACGCCGCCGGAGCTCGACGACGGTGTCCTTGAGCGCCTGGGCGTTCACCGGGTCGAGCCCGCTGAACGGCTCGTCCAGGATCACCAGATCCGGGTCGTGGATGAGCGTGCCGATGAACTGCACCTTCTGCTGCATGCCGCGCGAGAGCTCGTCCACCTTCGCCAGCCCCCAGTCCTTCTCCGGCGTCTTGAGCGACAGCCGCTCCATCCACTCGTCGATGCGCCGCTCGGCCTCGGCGCCGGGCACTCCCTTCAGCTCCGCCAGGAACCGCAGCACCCGACGCACCTGCATCTTCTTGTACAACCCCCGCTCCTCCGGGAGGTAGCCGACGCGGTCCAGCACGCGCTCGGTGGTGTGGGCCTCGCCGAAGAGGCGGATGGTCCCCTCGTCCGGCGCGATGATGTCCAGGATCATCCGGATGGTGGTCGTCTTGCCGGCGCCGTTGGGCCCGAGGAGGCCGTAGACGGCGCCGCGCGGCACGGCGAGCGTCAGGTCGCGCACGGCGACGTGCTCGTCGTAACGCTTCACGACGTTCCGGACGTCGATGGCGAGTGTGGTCATGAGCTGGGGGTGGGGGACGCCCCAAGATACGGACGCCGGGCGCACACTGCTGAGAATGGTCGCGGCGGCCGGCCGCGAGGGTCCGCGCGCCCGGGCGCCGGCCGGCTCAGGCGTCGGCCGTCGCGTCCAGCGTCTGCAGGGCCCCGTCGATCGCCAGCCGCAGGAAGCCGGCGGTCGCGTACCGCGCTGTCGGGTGCGCCTCGAGGTTGCAGCGGACGATGCCGGCGACGGCCGCCGGCACGTCCGGCCGCAGCGAGCGCACGTCCACCGCCATCGTGTCGAGCCGCCGCCGCATGGTGGCCCGCACGGAGCTCGCGACGAACGGCGGCCGGCCGGTGAGCATCTCGAACATCACGCAGCCGAGCGAGAAGAAGTCGCTCCGCCAATCCTCCGGCCGCCGCCCCTCCACCTGCTCGGGGCTCATGTAGTCCGGGGTGCCGATGATCCATCCCTGGTCGCTGTTCGCCCCGTTGCCGGTGACGCCGAGCGGCGGCCGCGCGAACCCGAAGTCCATGAGGTACGCGCCGTCGGTCCCGAGCAGGATGTTCGCGGGCTTGATGTCCCGGTGCACGACGCCGCGGGCGTGGGCGTGGCCGAGGGCGTCGGTGAGGTCGCGCGCGACGAGGAGCGTGTCACGCACGGAGAGCGGACCGCTGGTCTCGAGGCGCATGCGCAGCGTCTCGCCGCTCACGTACGGCATGGTGAAGAAGAGCGCGCCCCGCGCCTCGCCGGTCCCGAGCATCGGGATGATCCGCGGGTGCTCCAGCTTCTGCAGGATGCGCATCTCCGTCTGGAAGCGATCCATCATGTGCTGCGGCACCCGCCCCGGTCGCATCACCTTGACCACCAGGCGCTCGCCCGTCGCATCGTTCTCCGCGAGGTAGACGGCCGACGTCGCGCCCGTGCCGAGCTGGTCCCGGATGGTGAAGCCACGCGGGAGGTGCAGCTCGATCGTTTCCAGCAGGTTCATGCGGGTGCGAAGATGGGGCGGGGAGGGAGTCGCACGCTGCGCACGGATGGCGGGCGTCCGAGAGCGGCGGCGGCGCGCTCCGCCCCGGGAGCGCGCCCGAAGGCGCTGAGAGGATAACATGCCCTGCGGAAAGCGGAAAGCGGACCTTCGGGCCGTCACGCCCAGCACCCTGGCGACGCTACGTTGCCAAGCGTTCCTCAACGGGCTACTATGATCCCATGGACGACCTGTTGACCGCTGCCCAGGCGGCCGATCTCCTGCACCTTCACGTCAAGCGCGTCCAGGCGCTCGCCCGCGCCGGGACGCTCCCGGCCGTGCGGTACGGCCGGAAGTGGCTGTTCCCGCGCGCCCGGCTGCTCAGTGCGGCGGCGACGCCCTCGTCGTCCCTCGCCGTGCATCCCGCGCC
>Ga0307409_100000837_pt1 | contig 14198 bp, 11 predicted proteins | sample 322Ometagenome_2_FD_203888 | JGI IMG/M metagenome (GOLD analysis project Ga0307409, IMG submission 203888) | Maize rhizosphere microbial communities from greenhouse at UC Davis, California, United States - 322HYB-O-2 | ecosystem: Host-associated > Plants > Roots > Rhizosphere > Soil | place...
GAGCGCGCGATCGCCAGCATCCCGCATCCAGGCGTCGAGCACGTCGTCGCACGGACGCAGCGTGACGTTGCGCGTGTACTGGCGACGGCGGCGGCGGCGGCCCCTGGCGACGAGGAGCGCGTCCGCCAGGTCGCGCGGTCGATGCGTCCGGTCGCCGGCGCGCCCGACGTACCGACGCAGTCGCCGTCCCTCGCGCGCCAGCTGAACGACCGGGCGCGCGCAGCGTGGGAGCGCAACGACATCGATGCGGCGCTGAAGTTGCAGCAGCAGGCGTTTCGCGCCAACCCGAACGATCCCGAGATCACCGGCAATCTCGCGTTCTTCTACCTGAAATCGCGGCCGGTCCAGCCGGAGGTCGCGCGCCGACTCGCGATCTACGCGCTCGCGGCGCGCGGCGAGCGCTTCCCCGCAGGTCGGTTCCAGGATTGGGGAACGCTCGCCGTGGCAAGCGCGCTCGCAGGCCGCGAGTCGGACGCCGCCACGGCGATGGTCGTGATGCTGAGCGTGAGCGGCAACGCCGAGCGCGCATGCCGCGCGGCGCGGATGGCCGTCGCGCAATACGGCGAGCCGCTGAAGGCGCCGACCGCCGCGATGCTGTCGCGGGTGCGCGAGCGAGGCGACGCGTTCGGCGCGCCGAGCTGCGGCTGAGCGCTACGCCCGGCCGGCTCGCCCGGCAATCGCCACGGCGAGGTCGAACGCCTGCTGCAGTCCCTCGACGTTGGCGACGTTGCGCCCGACGATATCGAACGCCGTGCCGCTCGCACAGGTCGCGACCGGCACCGGCAGGCCGCCGTGCAGGGTGACGCCCTTGTCGAAGCCCATGAGCTTCATCGCGATCTGGCCCTGGTCGTGATACATCGTCACGACGGCGTCGTAGTCGCCGCGCCGGGCGGCCACGAACACCGTGTCGGACGGCATCGGGCCCGCGGCATCGATGCCTCGTGCCTTCGCTCGCTCGATCGCCGGGGCGATGACGTCGATCTCCTCCGATCCGATCGAACCGCCGTCGCCGGCGTGCGGATTGAGGCCCGTGACGGCAACGCGCGGCGACTTCCGCCCGGACGCCACGAGGTAGCGGTGCACGATCTCCACCGCCTGCACGACGCCGTCGATGGTGATTGCGTCGGCGACTTCGCGCAGCGGGACGTGCGAGGTGACGCGCGACGTCCACAGGGCGCCGGTGATGTTGAATTCGGAGACGAAGCCGCTGACGCCGAACCGGTGCTGCAACAGGCGCAGCTCGTCCTCGTGCGTCATGCCGGCGAGCCGCAACGCGTGCTTGTTCAGCGGCGCGAACACGATGCCGTCCACCTCGCCCGCGCGGGCGGCCTGCGCGGCGGCTTCGAGCGCATTCAGCGCCGCGCGTCCGCCGGCCTCGGTCGCCTGCCCCGGCGTGATCGCCGCCTCGCCGCCGAGATCGAGCCGCATCAGCGTCGCGCGCCGCGCCCCGTTCGCGACACCCGTCAGCGTTCGCGTGCCGGCGACGCGCTCGCCGGCCGCGATGATCGCCGGGTCGCTATAGACGACGATGTCGGCCGCGTCGACGTTCGCCTGGCGCGAGAGGAGCTTGGCGGCGAGCTCGGGACCGATGCCGTTCGGGTCGCCGGCCACGAACGCAATTCGGGGTCGATTCATCGGTGCAACTCCTGGGCCGACGAAGCGGCCATGGGGCGGCGCCGCTGCTGCGCGGCGCCGCGGGAACAAAGGGACCGTGGCTGCGTCACGGTTCGCGCCATCCGAAACGTCCGCGAACCAAGCGGCCCGCGGGTGGACGCCTAATCCGCCTTGATGTTCGCCGACCGGATCAACGCGCCGAACCGGTCGTATTCCTTGCGGTTCATGTCGGCGAACTGCTCGATCGTCATCGCGCCGGGCTCGCCGCCGAGCCCCTTGAGCTTCGCCTGCACGTCGGGGAGCTTCAGCACGCGTTGCAGCTCGGCGTGCAACCGGTCGACGATCGGCTTCGGCGTGCCGCCGGTGACGTAGAGCCCGTACCACGTGGTCATCTCGGCGGCCGGATAGCCGAGCTCGGCGATCGTCGGCACGTTGGGCAGCTCCGCCGAGCGCTGCGGCGACGTCACCGCGAGCGGACGGAAGCGGCCGGACTTGATGTGCGGCATCGCCGAGGAGGTCGTGTCGAACATCATCTCGACGTTGCCGCCGAGGATGTCGACGTGCGCCTGGCTCGAGCCCTTGTACGGGATGTGGATCGTCTTGATGCCGGCCGCCTGGTCGAACGCCTCGCCGGCGATGTGCTGCGTGCTGCCGACGCCCGACGAGGCGTAACGCAGCGTGCCGGGCTGCGCCTTGGCGGTCGCGACGAGCTCCTTCAGATCCTTCGCCGTCACCTTGTCGCCGACGACCAGCACGTTCGGCACGACGACGATCAGGCCGACGGGCTGCAGCTGCTTCAGCGGATCGAAGCCGAGCTTCAGCAGGTGAGGGGCGATCGCCTGGCCGGTGTTGGTCGCCACGAGCAGCGTGTGTCCGTCGGCGGGCGCCTTCGCGGTCAGGTCCGCCGCGATCGTGTTCGACGCGCCCGGCCGGTTCTCGATGACGAACGGCTGCTTCAGCGACTCGGCGAACTTCTCGCCCAGCATGCGCGCGATGACGTCGGTGCCGCCGCCGGCATTCGCGCCGACCATGATGCGCACCGGCTTCGTCGGATAGTCGCCCTGCGCGAGCGCCGGCGTCGTGAACGCAGCGATCATGCACAGGACCAGCGGGATCAGTCTTCTCATCGCTCCTCCGTGTCGTTCGCCGGCACGCGAGGCCGGACGCCGGATGCTACGCGCGCGGCGCGATAACCGCTAATCGTGTTTTGCGATCTCGTGATATCGTTTCGTGATCATGCCGCGCACGCGCGCCCCTGTCGTCCCGCCGCTCGCGTCGCGCCTCAAGCTGCGGCAGCTCGCGTTGATCGTCGCGCTCGCCGAGCGGCGCAGCCTGCGACAGGCGGCGGGCGACGTCGCGATGACGCAGCCGGCGGCAACGAAGCTGCTGCGCGATCTCGAGGACGCCGTCGGCGTCGCTTTGTTCACGCGCCACGCCTGGGGCATGGCGCCCACGCGTTACGGCGACACGCTCGTGCGCCACGCGCGGAGCCTGCTCTCCGGCGTCGCGCAGGCGGGCGTCGAGCTGGCGGCGCTGGCCGCAGGCGCGGCGGGTGAACTCCGTGTCGGCGGCGTCACCGGCACCGTGCCGGCGCTCCTCGCACCGGCGATCCGCCGCATGCACGCGGAGCGCCCGCGCGTGCGCATCTTCGCGCTCGTCAACACGACCGAGGTGATGATCGAAGCGTTGCGCCTCAACACGCTCGACGTGGCGATCGGTCCCGTCGGTGCCGACGCGCACAGCGACGGACTCGACGTCGAGCCGCTGGCGCACGAGCCGCTGTCGATCGTGGCACGCGCCGGTCATCCGCTGGCGCGAAAGCCGTCGCTGACGCTCGCGCGGCTCGCCGACCGCGTGTGGCTGCTCCAGCCGGCCGGGACGCCGTTGCGCCGCGACGTCGATGCGATGCTCGCCGCCGCGGGCCAGCGCGCGCCGGCGTCGGTCATCGAAACGGTGTCGATCGTCGCGACGCTCGCGCTGCTGCAGGAGATGGATGCCGTGAGCGTCGTTCCGCGAGGCCTGGCACGCCACTACGCCCGCTTCGGCATGGTCGCCGAGCTGGCGTTGCGCGTGCCGGCGCCCCCCAGCCGCTACGCGATCATTACGCGCGCCGGCCAGGAGCTCTCGCCGGCGGCGCGGGCGTTCGTCGACCTCGTGCGGGCGGCCGCCGGCGCGGGCCGCGCAAAGCCCGCATCGCGCTGACGGGCGTGACGTCCGTTCCGGCCCCTGGCGCGGCGCGATGCAACGTGCGCCGAGGGGCCCGGACGTCGCTAGCGATAGTCGACCGAAACGATCTCGTAGGCGCGCACGCCGCCCGGGGCCTGCACCTCGGTCGTGTCGCCTTCGCTGCGACCGATCAGCGCGCGCGCGATCGGCGAGTTCACCGAGATCTTGCCGACCTTGAGGTCGGCTTCGTCGTCGCCGACGATCTGGTAGCGGTTGCGCTCGCCGCTGTCGAGCTCCTCGACCTCGACCGTCGCGCCGAACACGACGCGGCCGTCCGCCTCGATCGTCGACGGATCGATGACCTGCGCATTGGCGAGCTTGCCCTCGACGTCGGCGATGCGGCCCTCGATGAAGCCCTGCCGCTCCTTCGCCGCATCGTAGTCGGCGTTCTCGGAGAGGTCGCCGTGCGATCGCGCGTCGGCGATCGCCTGGATGACGGCCGGGCGCTCCACGGTCTTCAGGCGGTGCAGCTCGGCCTTGAGCCGCTCGGCGCCCTCGACGGTCATCGGAATCCTGCTCATCGTCGGTCGGAAAGGTGAAGCGCCGGGAACGTGGTCCCGGCGGCGAGTGATGGAAGCGCCGCCGCTAGTGCGGAAGGCGCTCGTGGAGCCCCTGCACCGCGTACGGCACCAGCTCGCGCATCGCCCGCATGCCGATGACGGCGGCACGCGCGCCCGCGATGGTCGTATAGGTGGGGATCTGGTCCTGCAGCGCCTCGCGGCGGATCGCGTAGCTGTCCTGGATCGCGCTGCGCTTTTCCTCGACGGTGTTGATGACCAGCGCGATCTCGTCGTTCTTCAGCATGTCGACGATGTGCGGGCGCCCTTCGGCCACCTTGTTCACCGCGATCACCGGCACGCCGGCCGCTTCGAGCGCCGCCGCGGTGCCGCGGGTGGCGACGATCTGGAAGCCGAGCTCGTGCAGCATGCGCGCGGTCTCGACCGCCTTCGGCTTGTCGCTGTTCCGCAGGCTCACGAACACCTTGCCCTCGATCGGAAGCCGCACGCCGGCGGCGAGCTGGCTCTTCACGAACGCTTCGCCGAACGTCTCGCCCACGCCCATCACCTCGCCGGTCGACTTCATCTCGGGTCCGAGGATCGTATCGACGCCGGGGAACTTGATGAAGGGGAACACTGCTTCCTTGACCGAGTAGTACGGCGGCACGACCTCCCCGGAAACGCCCTGCGCGGCCAGCGACTGCCCGGCCATGCAGCGCGCGGCGATCTTCGCGAGCGGCCGCCCTGTCGCTTTCGAGACGTACGGGACGGTGCGCGACGCGCGCGGGTTGACCTCGAGCACGTACACCGATGGCGTTCCGCTCGCGCTTTGCTGGATCGCGAACTGCACGTTCATGAGGCCGACGACCTCGAGCCCCTTCGCCATCGCGACCGTCTGCCGCTTGAGCTCCTCCTGCAGCGCCGGCGACAGCGAGTACGGCGGCAGCGAGCAGGCCGAATCGCCGGAGTGCACGCCCGCCTGCTCGATGTGCTCCATGATGCCGCCGATCAGCACCTGCGAGCCGTCGCTGATCGCGTCGACGTCGACCTCGATCGCATCGTTCAGGAAACGGTCGAGCAGCACCGGACTGTCGTTGCTGACCTTGACCGCCTCCTTCATGTAGCGCTCGAGATCGCGCGCCTCGTGGACGATCTCCATCGCCCGCCCGCCGAGCACGTACGACGGGCGCACGACGAGCGGGTAGCCGATCTCCTCGGCTGCCGCGAGCGCCTGCGCCTCGGTGCGCGCCGTGCGATTGGGCGGCTGCTTGAGCGCGAGCCGGTTCAGCATCTGCTGGAACCGCTCGCGATCCTCGGCCATGTCGATCATGTCCGGCGTCGTGCCGATGATCGGAACGCCGTTGCGCTCGAGGTCGCGCGCGAGCTTGAGCGGCGTCTGCCCGCCGTACTGGACGATGACGCCGAACGGCTTCTCGACGTGCACGATCTCGAGCACGTCCTCGAGCGTGAGCGGCTCGAAGTACAGCCGGTCCGACGTATCGTAGTCGGTGGAGACCGTTTCCGGGTTGCAGTTGACCATGATGGTCTCGAACCCGTCCTCGCGCAGCGCCATGGCCGCGTGAACGCAGCAGTAGTCGAACTCGATGCCCTGCCCGATGCGGTTCGGCCCGCCGCCCAGCACGATCACCTTCCTGCGCTCCGACGGCTCGGCTTCGCACTCTTCCTCGTACGTCGAGTACATGTACGCGGTGCGCGTCGAGAACTCGGCGGCGCAGGTGTCGACGCGCTTGTAGACCGGCCGGATGCCGAGCGCGTGCCGGCGGCCGCGCACCTCCGCTTCGGTGGTCTTGAGCAGGTGGGCGAGGCGGCGGTCGGCGAAGCCCTTGCGCTTCAGCTCGCGGAGCTCGTCGCCGTCGAGGTCGGCGAGCGTGCGCTGCTCGATCGCGAGCTCGAGGTCGACGATCTCCTTGATCTGCGCGAGGAACCACGGATCGATCTTCGTGTAGCCGTGCAGCTCCTCGACCGACATGCCGATGCCGAAGGCGTCGGCGACGTACCAGAGACGCTCGGCGCGCGGATAGGCGAGCTCGTCGCCGATCCTGTCCGGGTCGACGCTCTTCAGGTTGAAGCCGTCGACGCCGACCTCGAGCCCGCGCAGCGCCTTCTGCAGCGATTCCTGGAACGTGCGGCCGATCGCCATCACCTCGCCGACCGACTTCATCTGCGTCGTCAGGCGATCGTCCGCCTGCTTGAACTTCTCGAAAGCGAAGCGCGGCACCTTCGTGACGACGTAGTCGATCGTCGGCTCGAACGACGCCGGCGTCGCGCCTCCGGTGATGTCGTTCGCGAGCTCGTCGAGCGTGTAGCCGACGGCGAGCTTCGCGGCGATCTTCGCGATCGGGAACCCGGTGGCCTTGGACGCGAGCGCGGAGCTGCGCGACACGCGCGGATTCATCTCGATCACGATCATCCGGCCGTCCCTGGGATTGATCGCGAACTGCACGTTGCTGCCGCCGGTGTCGACGCCGATCTCGCGCAAAACGGCGATGCTCGCGTCGCGCATGATCTGGTATTCCTTGTCGGTCAGCGTCTGCGCCGGCGCGACGGTGATCGAGTCGCCGGTGTGCACGCCCATCGGGTCGACGTTCTCGATCGAGCACACGATGATGCAGTTGTCCTTGCGGTCGCGCACGACCTCCATCTCGAACTCCTTCCAGCCGAGGAGGCTCTCCTCGATCAGGAGCTCGTGCGTCGGGCTCATCACGAGACCGCGCTTGCAGATCTCTTCGAACTCGTCCTTGTTGTAGGCGATGCCGCCGCCGGTGCCGCCGAGCGTGAACGACGGCCGGATCACGACCGGGAAGCCGAGCTCGGTCTGCACGCGGTGCGCGTCGTCGAGCGAGTGCGCGATGCCCGAGCGCGCGCTGCCGAGGCCGATGCGCGTCATCGCCGCCTTGAACTTCTCGCGGTCCTCGGCCTTGTCGATCGCCTTCTTCGACGCGCCGATCAGCTCGACGTCGAAACGGGTCAGCACGCCCTCGCGCGCCAGGTCGAGCGCGCAATTGAGCGCCGTCTGGCCGCCCATCGTCGGCAGCAGCGCATCCGGCCGCTCCTTCTCGATGATCTTCGCCACCATCTGCCAGGTGATCGGCTCGATGTAGGTGACGTCGGCCATCTCCGGGTCGGTCATGATCGTCGCCGGATTGCTGTTGACGAGGATGACGCGATAGCCTTCCTCGCGCAGCGCCTTGCACGCCTGCGCGCCCGAATAGTCGAACTCGCAGGCCTGGCCGATGATGATCGGCCCGGCGCCGACGATGAGCACGCTGCGGATGTCGCTGCGCCTGGGCATTACCTGCGCTCCATCAGCTTCACGAACCGGTCGAACAGGTAGCCGAGGTCGTGCGGGCCCGGGCTCGCCTCGGGATGCCCCTGGAAGCTGAACGCCGGCTTGTCGGTGCGCGCGATCCCCTGGTTGCTGCCATCGAACAGCGACACGTGGGTCACGCGCACGTTGGGGGGCAGCGTCGCGGGATCGATGGCGAAGCCGTGGTTCTGGCTGGTGATCAGCACCTGCCCCGTGTCCTTGTCGAGCACCGGATGGTTCGCGCCGTGGTGGCCGAACTTCATCTTGTGCGTGCGCCCGCCCGATGCGAGTCCGAGCAGCTGGTGGCCGAGGCAGATGCCGAACGTCGGCGTGCCGCTCTCGACGATCGCGCGGATCGCTTCGATGGCGTAATCGCACGGCTCGGGATCGCCGGGGCCATTGCTCAGGAAGACGCCGTCGGGCTTCATGGCGAGCACCTCGCGCGCGGTCGTCTTCGCCGGCACGATGGTGACGCGCGCGCCGACGTCGGCGAGCCTGCGCAGGATGTTGCGCTTGATGCCGTAATCGAACGCGACGACGCGAAGGCGCGCCTCCTCGCGCCGCTCGGGATGGCCGGCGCCGAGCACCCAGGTGCCCTCGCTCCATTCGTACGCGGACGTGCAGCTCACGACCTGCGCGAGGTCGAGGCCCGCCATCGACGGCGCCGCGCGGGCGCGCGCCACGGCGTCGCGTTCGCCGTCGGCGTCGAGCTTGCGGCCCGCCACGATGCAGCCGTTCTGCGCGCCGCGCTCGCGCAGGATGCGCGTCAGGCGGCGCGTGTCGAGGTCGGCGATGCCGACGATGCCCGATTCCGCGAGGTAGGCGGACAGATCGCCCTCCGAGCGAAAATTCGACACGACGCGCGGCAGGTCGCGCACGACCAGGCCGGCGACGTGGACGCGCGTCGACTCGGCGTCGTCGCGGTTCACGCCGACGTTGCCGATGTGGGGATAGGTGAGCGTGACGATCTGGCCGGCGTACGAAGGGTCGGTGACGATCTCCTGGTAGCCGGTCATCGACGTGTTGAACACCACCTCGCCGACCGCGGCGCCAGCGGCACCGATCGAGCGGCCGCGGAACAGCGTGCCGTCGGCGAGCGCCAGCACGGCCGGCGCCACGGCGGGGAACAGCGACCGGCGCGTGGCGGCGAGCGAGGCGTCTGGAGCGTTCATGAACGGAGCGGGCGGAGTGCGGGCAAGGCGCGCCGTTGGCGGACGTGAAAACGGGGAAGGCTTCGACCTCGTCGCCTTCCCCGCTCCAAGGCTTTGAATTGTACCGCGAAACCGCCTCCGTCCGCAATCGTGCGCCGGCTGCGCGGCGCCGTCGCCGCGGCCTCGCAGCGCGCGATCGTGCAGCCTTCGGGCGCTGCTCGCGCGCGAGCGGTTGTGTGCAATCGGCAGGCATGCCGGAGCGTGTATGCTCGCGGCGATTCGATGCAATGCAGCCGCTCGTGAACGCCGTTTCGCTCTCCGTCGTCGTGCCCGTCCGCAACGAGGAGGAGAACGTCGTGCCGCTGATCGCCGAGATCGACGCGGCGCTCGCCGGCCGGCTGGACTACGAGATCATCTACGTCGACGACGGCAGCGCCGACGGCACTGCCGCCGCACTCGCCCGCGCGCGCGAGCGCTATCCGCGGCTGCGTGTGCTGACGCACGCGACCAGCTGCGGACAGAGCGCTGCGCTTCGCACCGGCGTGCTGGCCGCGCGCGGCGACTGGATCGCGACGCTCGATGGCGACTGCCAGAACGATCCCGCCGACCTGCCGAGGCTCCTCGCGGTGCGCGACGATCCCGCGCGACCGCGCTCGTTGCAGCTCGTCGCCGGTCACCGTCGCAAGCGCCAGGACAGCTGGCTCAAGCGCCTGTCGTCGCGCATCGCCAACGGCGTTCGCGCGAAGCTCCTCGGCGACGGCACGCCGGACACCGGCTGCGGGCTCAAGCTGATCTCGCGCGACGCCTATCTCGCGCTGCCGTTCTTCGATCACATGCACCGTTTCCTGCCGGCGCTGGTGCAGCGCAACGGCGGCACGACCGTGTCCGTCGAAGTGAACCACCGGCCGCGCGTGCGCGGTCGATCGAACTATGGGGTCCACAACCGCCTGTGGGTCGGCCTCGTCGACCTCGCCGGCGTCATGTGGCTCAAGCGCCGCATGAAGCGCCCCGAGGTGACCGAGGCGCGATGAAGGCGCGCGCGCTGCTGTCGGGCCTGGCGCTGTTCGCGACGCTCGTCGCCATCGGCTACGGCTTCGAGAGCGGCGCGTTCGGGGAGATGCTGGACGAGCGATGGATCGACCGCGTCGTGCGCGGGCATGGGATCGCGGGCGAGGTGATCTTCATCGGCATGGCCGGGCTCGCAACGGCGATCTGGGTGCCGCGGCAGGTCGTGAGCTTTCTCGGCGGCTACGCGTTCGGCTTCGCGCTCGGATCGCTGCTGGCGCTCGCCGGCACCGAGGTCGGCTGCATCGTCGCGTTCTTCTACGCGCGCGTCGTCGGCCGCCCGCTGTTCGCGTCGCGATTGCGGACGCGCGTCGAGCGCTTCGACCGGTTCCTGGCGGCGCACCCGTTCTCGATGACGCTGCTCGTGCGACTGCTTCCGATCGGCAACAACCTCGCGACCAACCTCGCCGCCGGCGTATCGCGCGTCAACGCTGCCCCGTTCCTCGCCGGCTCGCTCGTCGGCTACATCCCGCAGACGCTCGTGTTCGCGCTGGCGGGCAGCGGCGTGCAGTTCGACGCCACGCCGCGCATCGTCCTGGCGGCGCTGCTGTTCGCGGTGTCGACGGTGATGGGCGTCTGGCTGTACCGACGGCATCATCGCCCCGGCGCGCCCGACGACGAGCTGGTCGAGTCGCTCGACGACCACGGTCCGACCGCCACGACGCGATGAGCACGACCGTCGCGCGCGACCGCCCGCTGCTGCTCCTGATCGCCGGCTGGATGGCGTTCGCGGTGGCATCGATCACGCTTCGCCCGCTGTGGCCGGTCGACGAAACGCGCTACGCGAGCGTCGCCTGGGAGATGTGGGAGCGCGGCAGCCTGCTCGTCCCGTTCGTCAACGGCGAGCCTTACGCGCACAAGCCGCCGCTCTTGTTCTGGCTGATCCACGCCGGCTGGGCGGTGTTCGGCGTGAACGACTGGTGGCCCCGGCTGGTCGCGCCGGTCTGCGCGATCGCGGCGGTGCCGCTGATCACGCGCATCGATCGCCTGCTCGCGTCCGCCGACGAGCCGCCGACGACGACGCCCGTCTGGCTGCTGTTCGGCTGCCTGCTGTTCGTCGCGTTCATCACGCTGACGATGTTCGACCTGCTGCTGATGGTGTGCGCGATGATCGCGATCATCGGCCTCGTGCGTGCCGCACGCGGCGAACGCCGCGCGGGCTTCGCGTGGCTCGGCGTCGGCATCGGCCTCGGCGTGCTCGCGAAGGGCCCGGTGATCCTGTTGCACGTGCTGCCCGTCGCGCTCGTCGCACCCTGGTGGGCTCCGGCGACGCGCACGAACGCCGGGCGATGGTATCTGGGCGTCTTCGGCGGCGTGCTGATCGGCGCGATGATCGGCCTCGCGTGGGCGATCCCCGCAGCGCTCGCGGGCGGCGAAGCCTATGCCCGCGCCATCTTCTGGGGACAGACCGCCGGACGCGTCAGCGAGTCGTTCGCTCATCGCGCGCCCGTCTGGTACTACGTTCCGCTGCTGCCGGTGATGTTCTTTCCCTGGCTCGTGTGGCCGGCGTTCTGGCGCGGCGCGGGCATGCTTCGGCGCGATCGCGGGATGCGCGCGCGCTTTGCGATCGCATGGCTCGCGCTCCCGCTCGTCGCGTTGTCGCTCGTCAGCGGCAAGCAGGCGAAGTACGTCGTGCCGGTGCTTCCCGCAGTCGCGCTGCTGGTGGGCCAGGCGGTCGCGCGCGCGCGCACGGCGCGCCGTTACGACCTCGCGCTTCCGGCGCTGGGGTTCGTCGGCGGTGCGCTCGCGCTGGTCGCGGTCCGTGCGCTTCCCGCGCGATTCAGCCTCCCGGCGTGGGCGGCGGAGCTGCCGCTGTGGCCCGCGGCTGCGTTGTTGGCGGTCGCCGTCGTGCTGTTCGCGGCGTCACGTCGATCGCTCGAGCTGCAGATGCGGGCGCTCGCCGCGTCGATGCTGGTTGCGACATTCGTGCTGGCGGCCGGGCTCCTTCCCGCGCTGGTTCCGTTCAACGACGTGCGGCCGGTCGCGGCGCGCATCGCGGCCTTGCAGGCGCAGGGCATCCCGGTCGCGTTCCTCGGCAAGTACCACGCGCAGTACAACTTCGCCGGCCGCCTCGAGCAGCCGGTCGCCATCCTGGACGATCCCGAGCTCGCCGCGTGGGTGGCGCAGCACCCGAACGGCCGCGTCGTCGACATCGAGCGCGAGCGCCGCGGCGACAGCACGCGCGTTCCCGAGTTCGAGGCGCCATTCCGCGGCCAGTGGGTGCAGCTGTGGCGCGGACCGGTGCTGGCGTCGATGCCCGCGATCGTGCAGTGACGTGACGGCTTCGCCGGCCCGGCCTAATAGGCGGCCGCGAATCCGCCGTCCACGTGGAGGATCGCTCCGGTGACATAGTCTGCCGCGCTCGAGGCGAGGAACACCGCCGCCCCGGCGATCTCGGGCGGATCGCCCCAGCGCCCGGCGGGTGTGCGGCGCTCGACCCACGCGGAGAACTCCGCGTCGGCGATCAACGGCGCGTTCATCTCGGTCCGGAAGAAGCCCGGCGCGATGCCGTTGACCTGCACGTTGCAGGGCGCGAGCTCCACGGCGAGCGCCCGCGTGAGCATCCTGAGGCCGCCCTTGCTGACCGCATAAGGCGTGATGTTCGGTCGTCCGAGATCGCTCGCGAGCGAACAGATGTTGATGATCTTGCCCGTGCGGCGCGCTTTCATGCCGGGCACGACGGCCCGCGTCACGTGGAAGGGCCCGTCGAGGTTGGACGCCATCAGCGCGCGCCAGTCGCTGTCGGCGTACTCGTCGAGCGGGCCGCGCTTGTTCACGGCGGCGTTGTTCACCACGATGTCGATGCGCTGCTCGACCCGCAGCAGCGAGTCGATGCCGCGGCGCACGGCATCCGCGTCGCTGACGTCGAACGCGAGCGTGCGGACGACGACGCCGGCGTTTGCGAGCGCGCTCTGCGCCAGCTCGAGCTTGACGGCGTTGCGCCCGTTGATCGTGACGGTCGCGCCCGCGCGCGCGAGCCCCTCCGCGATCGCAAGCCCGAGTCCACTGCCGCCGCCGGTGACGAGCGCGGTACGGCCGGAGAGGTCGAACGGCGAGCGCTGCATCAGCGGAGGTCGAGGACGTCGGTCATGTCGTACATCCCGGGTTCGCCTGCCGCCCGCTTCGCCGCGACGAAACGCGCGGCACGCAGCGCACCGCCGGCGAACGTCTGCCGCGACGTCGCGCGATGGCTGAGCTCCACGCGTTCGCCTTCGGTGGCGAAGATGACCGTATGCTCGCCCACGACGTCCCCGCCCCGCAGCGTCGCAAAGCCGATGCTGCCCGCCTTGCGCGGCCCGGTCGTGCCCTCGCGGGCGAAGACGCCGGCCTCGGCGAGCGTCGTGCCGCGCGCGGTGGCCGCGGCATCCCCGAGCAACAGCGCCGTTCCCGACGGCGCATCGACCTTGTGGCGATGGTGCATCTCGACCACCTCGACGTCGTAGCCGGGCCCGAGCCGCGAGGCCGCCAGCCCGACCAGGCGCGCGAGCACGTTCACGCCGACGCTCATGTTGGGCGCGAAGACGATGGGAATCGAGCGGCCGTGCGAGGCGAGCTCGGCCTTCTGCGTGGCGGAAAGGCCGGTCGTGCCGGCCACCAGCGCCACGCCGCGACGCGCGCATTGCGCGGCGTGCGCGAGCGTGCCTTCGGGACGCGTGAAATCGACGAGGACATCGCTGCCGGCGATCGCACTAGCGATGTCGTCGGTGACCATGACACCGCACGGCCGCCCGATCCGCTCGCCGGCGTCGTGGCCGAGGAGCGCGCTGCCGGCCACGTCGAGCGCCGCCGTGAGTGACAGGTCGCCCGCGGCGAGCGTCGCGTCGATCAGCGCCTGGCCCATGCGACCGCCGGCGCCGGCGATCGCGACGCGGACGCTCACCAGTTGCCCTTCAGCATTTCGAGGAAGCGGTCCCACGGGCCGCGATCGTCGCTCGGCGCCCTTGGCCCGAGGGCGCGGTCGGCCGCGATGCGGTTGAGCTGCGCGGCCGACACCGGCAGGTCGTCGCCTTCCCAGCGCGCGAGCTTGTCGTCGGCGAAGTACACGGTGAACTGCCGATGCTCGACCTTGCGGCCCTGGCGCGTGTACTCGTACATGTAGTCCCAGCGGTTGTCGTGGAACGCCGATGTGAGCAGCGGCGTCCCTAGCGCGAGCCGGACCTGCGGCTTCGTCTGGCCGACCTTGAGCTTGTCGACCATGTCCTGCGTCACGAAATTGCCCTGGTTGATGTCGAGCTTGTACACGCCGAAGTTGCGCACGCTCGGCAGGTACTCCTGCACGGTCTGGCAACCGGCGGCGAGCGCGGCGACCGCGGCGAA
>Ga0307409_100000840_pt1 | contig 14150 bp, 13 predicted proteins | sample 322Ometagenome_2_FD_203888 | JGI IMG/M metagenome (GOLD analysis project Ga0307409, IMG submission 203888) | Maize rhizosphere microbial communities from greenhouse at UC Davis, California, United States - 322HYB-O-2 | ecosystem: Host-associated > Plants > Roots > Rhizosphere > Soil | place...
ACTCAGCGAAACCGTCTGCCTGCTCTGGTCGGGACTTACCGCAGCCGGGGTATGACCGGGACGGCGACGTCGGCGAACCTGGTACGCACCGGCCCACCGCGCCGCGTCCACCGCCGGGCGCGGCGAACCGTCGCGGCCCCTGAGGAGGACTGCACGTGACCGACGCACCCGCGGAACAGCCGATCCGGCTGGGTCCGGCGGCCGCGAACATCGCCAGGTCGATCTGGCACCAGAAGGAGCTGCTGGTGCTCGGCCTGGTGCTCGGCCTCGCCCTGGGCTGGCTCGCCCTGCCCAAGGTGCTCAGTGGCGCGTCCACCTACGACGCCACCATCCGGATGCGGGTCGTGGAGGCGCCGGCCGACGTCATCGTCAAGGGGACGCCCCTGTTCGGCGGAGGCGGCGGCTCGGACGCCCCCAGCGGGGCATCGCCCGAGATCCTCAAGGACGTCACCATCGCCGACGACGTCCTCAAGCAGCTCAACAAGACCAAGGGCCTGGACGTCCCCCACGACCTCACCCCGATCCTGCTGCTCGACCGCCTCAGCGTCACGCCGCTCGAGGGAACCTCGCTCGTCGCCCTGACCTTCAGCGACGGCGATCCCACGCTGGCCAAGGCGACCGTGGAGCAGTACGCCACCAGGTACGCCGACAACCGCAACAGCTTCGAGGACCGGCGGCTCGAGCGGGTCATCAACGACCTGGAGCAGATGGCCGACCGGCTCGACGCCAGCGACCGGGAGACCGGCGGCGCGCCGCCATCGGCGACCCTGCGCGACAAGATCAACCAGGCCAGGGCGCAGCGGATCGACGGCCAGCCCACCGTCGTCGCCGGGCCGGTCACGGTGACCACGAACGGCCCGCCCCTCAGCAAGAAGGTGACCCTGGCCCTTGGGCTGATGCTGGGCCTGGCGGTCGGGGCCGGGGCCGGGCTGCTGGTGGAGACGGCGTTCCGGAAGGTGAGCACGCCCGCCGACGCCGAGGAGGCCTCGGGGCTGCCGTTCATCGCCGAGGTCCGCAAGGGCGGCATCCGGCGGACGCCGCTGCCGGTGATCGACCGGCCGTTCAGCCCCGCGGCCGAGGACTACCGCCGGGTCGGCACCGCCCTTGAGCGCCAGGGGCTCGGCACCGACATCCGGGTGCTGGCCATCTGCTCGGCCGAGCCCGGCGACGGCCGCACCATGCTGGCCGCCAACCTGGCCCACTCCCTGGCCCGCCAGGGGCGCGAGGTCGTCCTGGTCTCCAGCGACCTGCGCCGCAACGACGTCGAGAAGCTGCTCGGCCTCGGGCAGGGGCCCGGCCTGGCCGAGGCCCTGCAGGACGACCCCATCCCGGCGATCGCCATGCTGGTGTCGATCAACGACCACCTGCTGGTCCTGCCGGCCGGCATGCCCAGCAAGCACCCGGGCGAGCTGCTGGCCTCCAAGCGGCTGCTCGAGACCATCCAGACCCTGCGCCAGATGGGCATCATCATCCTGGACACGCCGCCGGCCCGGCACTCGGCCGATGCGATCACCCTGTCCGGGGTGGCCGACGCCACCCTGTTCGTGGCCAAGTCGGGCGCGACCCGGATGCGGTCGGTGCACGAGGCCACCAGCGGCCTGCGCCGCGACCGGATCCGCCAGCTCGGCGTGGTCCTGGTCGGGACCAGCAGCCCGCTGCTGCGGTCGCTGTCGAGCCGCGGCGACTTCCGCGACCAGCCCGACCCCGACCTGGAGGAGCTGGAGCCCATGCCCCAGCCCCGGGCCGTGCAGTTCAACCCCCGTCCGGTGCCGCCGCCGGCGACCGAGCCGACCGGCGACGACGAGCGTGGCTCCGAGGTCACCGACCTCAGCGCCAAGGACCGGAACCGGAGGGCAGCCGAATAGCACTTCAGACTTCACCGGTCAGCTACCCGTGCCGCTTCTGCGCGGCACCGGTCAGCAAGGTCATGTGCGACCTGGGGGCGTCGCCGCTGTGCGAGAGCTTCCTCACCGCCGGCCAGCTCAACCAGATGGAGCCCTTCTACCCGCTGCGGGCCGACGTCTGCGAGCAGTGCTGGCTGGTCCAGCTGGAGAGCTACGTGGCCCCGGAGGCGATCTTCACCGAATACGCCTACTTCTCCTCCTACTCCGACTCCTGGGTCCGCCACGCCCGCGACTACACCGAGCTGGCCATCGAGCGGCTCGGGCTCGGGCCGGACAGCCTGGTCGTGGAGCTGGCCAGCAACGACGGCTACCTGCTGCAGCATTTCGTGGCCCGCGGGATCCCGGTGCTCGGGATCGAGCCGGCGGTCAACGTGGCCAGGGCGGCCACCGAGCGGGGGGTCCCGACCCTGACCGAGTTCTTCGGCGAGGAGCTGGCCGGGAAGCTGGCCGCCGAGGGCCGCCGGGCCGACCTGATCGCCGCCAACAACGTGCTCGCCCAGGTGCCGGACCTGAACAGCTTCGTGGCCGGGATCGCCGGCCTGCTCAAGCCGACCGGGGTCGTGACCGTCGAGTTCCCCCACCTGGTCCGGCTGATGGAGGGCAACCAGTTCGACACCATCTACCACGAGCACTTCTCCTACTTCTCGTTCGGGACGGCCCGGCGGATCTTCGCCAGGCACGGGATCACCCTGTTCGACGTCGAGGAGCTGGGGACCCACGGCGGGTCGCTGCGGATCTGGGGCCGCCCGGCCGCCGCCGGCGGCCCGGTGAGCGAGCGGGTGACCGAGCTGGCGGCCCGGGAGCTGGCCGCCGGCCTGGAGACCCTGGCCCCCTACGCCGGGTTCGGCCGGCGGGTGGTCGAGACCAAGCGCAAGCTGCTCGAGTTCCTGTGCGCGGTCAAGGCCCAGGGCGCGACCATCGCCGGCTACGGCGCCCCCGGCAAGGGCAACACCCTGCTGAACTACTGCGGGATCCGGACCGACTTCCTCGACTGCACCGTCGACCGCAACCCCTACAAGCACGGCCGCTACACCCCCGGCACCCACATCCCCATCTTCGCGCCGGAGCGGCTGGCCTCCACGCGGCCCGACTACATCCTGATCCTGCCCTGGAACCTGAAGGACGAGATCATCCAGCAGCTCGCCTACACCCGGGAGTGGGGGGCCCGCTTCGTCGTGCCCATCCCCGAGGTGACGGTGTACGGAGAGGACCTGGCACGGCAAGGGGGGAACCGATGAAGGTCGTGCTGTTCTGCGGCGGGCTGGGGCAGCGGCTCCGGGACCACTCGGAGCGGGTGCCCAAGCCCATGATCCCGATCGGCTACCGGCCGATCCTGTGGCACATCATGAAGTACTACGCCCACTTCGGGCACCGGGACTTCACGCTCTGCCTCGGCTACAAGGCCGACGTGGTCAAGCAGTACTTCCTGAACTACAACGAGGCCCTGTCCAACGACTTCGTGCTCGACGGCAACGGCGGCGGCGAGCCCGCCCGGGTCGAGCTGCTGGGCAGCGACATCCACGACTGGCGGATCACCTTCGCCGACACCGGGCTGCACGCCAACATCGGCCAGCGGCTGGTGGCGGTGAAGCGCTACGTGGAGGGCGAGGAGGTGTTCCTGGCCAACTACGGGGACGTGCTCACCGACGCCCCCCTGCCCGAGCTGGTCGACGACTTCCTGCGCCGCGACGCGGTGGCCGCGTTCATGGCCGTCAAGCCGACCTACACCTTCCACGTCGTCTCCTCGCGCGACGACGGCCTGGTGGAGCGGATCGACGACGTGCGCGTCTCCGACATCTGGATCAACGGCGGCTACATGATCATGCGCAAGGAGATCTTCGACTACATCGAGGACGGCGAGGAGCTGGTCCAGGAGCCGTTCCAGCGCCTGGTCAAGCAGAACCTGCTCGTCTCCTACCGCTACGAGGGGTTCTGGGCGCCGATGGACACCCTCAAGGACCAGCAGCACCTGGAGTCGCTGCACGAGACCGGCCGCCCGGCCTGGGCCATCTGGCAGCGGTGAGCCCGTGCTCGGCCTGAGCCTGGCCCGCGACCCGGAGCGGCCGCTGCGGGTCCTGGCCGTCGGGGCCCACGCCGACGACATCGAGATCGGCTGCGGCGGGACCATCCTGCGCCTGGTCGCCGAGCACCCCGGCCTGGAGATCGACTGGCTGGTGCTGAGCGGGGCCGGCGAGCGGGCCGACGAGGCGACCGAGAGCGCGGCCGCCTTCACCGAGGGCGCCGGCGCGACCCGGGTCACCGTGGAAGGGTTCCGCGACGGCTTCTTCCCCTACGAGGGCGGGGCCGTCAAGGAGCGCTTCGAGCGGCTCAAGGGCGAGGTCGCCCCCGACCTGATCCTCACCCACCGGCTCGAGGACCGCCACCAGGACCACCGGCTGGTCGCCGAGCTGACCTGGAACACCTTCCGCGGCCACCTGATCTGGGAGTTCGAGATCCCCAAGTTCGAGGGCGACCTCGGCCAGCCCAACCTGTTCGTCCCCCTGGACCCCGGGGTCGGCCAGCGCAAGGTCGAGCTGCTGCGCAAGTGCTTCCCCAGCCAGGCCGGCCGGTCCTGGTTCACCGACGACACCTTCTGGGCGCTGCTGCGCCTGCGCGGGGTCGAGTCCGGCGGCCCGGGACGGTTCGCCGAGGCCTTCACCGCCCGCAAGCTCGTCCTCTGATGCCCCGGGGGCGCCTCCGGCTGGCGCTCGCGCTCGTGCTGGTGGCGGCCGTGGCCCTGGGCGGGCTGACCTTTCGGCTGTTCGTGTTCCCGGCCACCGACGAGCCCGGCCGGGCCGACGCCGTGGTGGTGTTCGCCGGCGGCGACGGCGAGCGCCAGGCCGAGGGGCTGCGCCTGGTCCGCCAGGGCGTGGCCCCGGTGCTGGTCATCTCCGACGGCGGCGAGCCGGACGCGCCCCGGGCCCGGCTGTGCCGCCAGCCCCCGGCCGGCGTGCGCCTGTACTGCTTCACCCCCGACCCCGCCACCACCCGCGGCGAGGCCCGGCGCTTCGCCGAGCTGGCCGGCCGCCAGGGCTGGCGGTCGCTGGTCCTGGTGACCTCGACCTACCACGTCCTGCGGGCCGGGCTGCTGCTGGAGCGCTGCCACGACGGCCGGGTCCGGCGGGTGGGGACGCCGCTGCGCAACGACCACAGCTGGGAGACCGGCAAGCAGCTGGCCGGCGAGTGGCTGGCCCTCGGGGCCGTGCTCACCCTCCAGCGGTCCTGCTGAGCAGCCCGGCCGCCTCCAGGGCCCCGGCCGCCTCGGCGACCAGGGCGAAGGGCAGGCCGGCGCGCTCGGCCACCTCCAGCAGGCTCATGCCGCCGTCGGACAGGTTCAGCACCCACAGCATCGCCATCTGGCGTTCCTCGGCGTCGCTGCGGCCGCCGATCTGCCCGTACAGGCCCCGCTTGCCCAGCTGGGGCTCGCCCTTGGGCGACAGGTTCAGATAGGTCCGGTCGCCCTCCAGGACCTCCACCACCTCCTGGCAGACCTCGAGGCTGTCGGCGAGCTGGCCCGGGCCGACGAAGTCGAGGTCGTCGGCCGAGGTGTGGTACTCGGGGTAGGTGGCGAACGGGGTGCGGCTGAGCCGCCCGACCGGCAGGTTGAACCCGGGCGAGCAGTACTGGCGCTCGTCGTAGCCGTAGGGCGAGAAGTCGACCAGCTGGTGGGGGCGGCCCGAGCGGCCGAGGACGTGGGCCATGGCCCGGTCGATCACGGTGTCGCCGCGGCGGCTGCGCTTCCAGGTGAACCCGCCCGGGTCGCCGAGCCCGGACAGGACCAGGCCGTGGCGGACCCGGTCCAGCCGGTCCTGGTTGCGGGCCAGCCAGGTGATCGAGCCGATCGTCCCCGGGATGAACAGGAACCGGTAGCTGTAGCGGGGCCGCGGGCCCTTGGCGAGGAGGCGGGCCAGGCGGCTGGCCACGGCGATCCCGGACAGGTTGTCGTTGGCCAGCGACGGGTGGCAGACGTGGCAGCTGACCAGCACCTCGTCGGTGCTCTGGCCCTCGACCAGGCGCTCGCCGTAGGTGAGGTGGCCGTCGGCCAGGGTGGTGTCGACGCAGACCTCGTAGTCGCCCTCGGCCAGGCCGTCGACCACCCGCTGGCTGGCGCAGAAGCCCCAGCGCTCGGCGTAGTAGGCGGTCCGGTAGGGGACCCGGTCGGGCTGGTCGGGCAGGGTGAACAGGTGCTCTCGGAGCTCGGCCAGGGGCACGGTGGCCCGCACCGGCACGCTGCAGCTGACCAGGTGGAGGTTGCTGGCCTGGAAGTCGATCACCTTGCGGCCCGAGGGGTCGGCCACCCAGGCGTCGCGGACGTTCCACTCCCGGGGGACGGTCCAGTCCAGGACCTCGGTGCCGGTGGGGACCTCGGTGACCTCCAGGCCGCCGCCGACCTCGCGGTCGACGATCTCAAGGGTGCGGCGCACGCCGTCGCCGGTGATGCTGCGGCAGATCGGGTACAGCTCGGCGACCAGCTTGTACAGCTCCTCGCCGGCGGTCATGGGGCGAAGTCGGGGTAGGTGCGGTCGCGCTCGTTGATCACCACGACCTCCCCTGGCCACTCGATCCCGAACGCCGGGTCGTCGAACCGTACCCCCCTGGCCGCCTCGGGCGCATAGGGGGCCGACATCTGGTAGGCGACCTCGGCGTCGTCGGTCAGGGTGAGGAAGCCGTGGGCGCAGCCCTCGGGCACGTACAGCATGGCCCGGTTGGCGTCGCTGAGCTCGGACCCGGACCAGGCCAGGTAGGTGGGCGAGTCGCGGCGCAGGTCGAGGGCCAGGTCCCAGATCGCCCCCCGGGTGCTGCGGACCAGCTTGGCCTCGGCGTGGGGGGCGGCCTGGTAGTGGAGCCCGCGCAGGGTCCCCTTGCGGTGGTTGAAGGAGATGTTGGCCTGGGCCAGCTCTCCGGTGAGCCCGTGGTCGGCGAACTCCTCCCGGCACCAGGTGCGGGCGAAGAACCCGCGCTCGTCGGCGATCGGCTCGGGCTCGATCAGGAAGGCCCCGGCGACCTTGGTCTCGGTGAAGCGCATGCCCCTCAGCCACGCTCCCGGCCGGCCAGGCGCGCCATGGCGGCCCCGACCCCGTCGACCTGCTCGTCGTCCATCCAGGTCCACAGCGGCAGGGTGAGCACCCGGGCGGCCGCCCGGTCGGTCTCGGGCAGGGCGCCGTTGGCCGGGCCGACCCAGCGGTAGGCCCGCTGGCGGTGCACCGGCGGGGCGTAGTAGCGGCGCGTCTGGACGCCCTCGGCGGCCAGGGCGCCGGCCACCGCCGCGGCGTCCATGCCGAACTCCTCGCCGTCGATCAGGATGGTGAAGTCCTTGTAGGTGCTGCGGTCCCCCTCGGCCACCGTTGGGAAGTCGATCCCCGGAAGGCCGGCCAGCGCCTTACGGTAGCGCTCGGCCAGCTGGTTGCGCCGGGCGATCCGCTCCTCGAGGTCCTCGAAGGAGGCCAGGGCGGTGGCCGCGTGCAGCTCGGACATGCGGGCGTTGAGGCCGACGAAGCGGGTGTCGTAGTCGCCCGGGTTGCCGTAGTCGCGGCCGATCCGGCACTGCTCGGCCAGGCTGTCGTCGTTGGTGGCGATGATCCCGCCCTCGCCGGCGATCAGCACCTTGGTCGGCGACAGGCTGAACACCTCGGCGTCGCCGAAGCCGCCGACCATCTTCTCCCCGCGGCGGGAGCCGAAGGCGTGGGCGGCGTCGAAGAACAGCCGGATGCCGTTGCGGCGGGCCAGCCGCTCCAGGGCGCCGGTGTCGCAGGGGGTGCCGTAGGTGTGGGTGGCCAGGATGGCCGAGGTCCGGACCCCGGCCGAGCGGGCCACCGCGTCCGGGTCGAGCAGCAGGTCGCCGGGGCGGATGTCGGCGAAGGCGGGCCGCAGCCCGTTCCAGACGACCGCGTGGGCGCTGGCCGAGAAGGTGAACGAGGGCAGGATCACGTCCCCGGACAGCCCGCTGGCCCGCAGGACCAGCATCAGCCCGGCGGTGCAGGAGCAGACGGCCACGCAGTGCCGCACCCCCAGGTACTCGGCGGCCCGTTCCTCCAGCCGGCGCACGTACGGCCCGTTGGTCAGCACCCCGCTGGCCAGGATCTCGCCGGCCGCCTTGGCCACCGCGGCCGGGTCGGCGATGGCCGGCCGGGCCAGGGGGAGGCCGTCGGGGAAGACGGGCTGCCCGCCGTCGATGGCGGGGCGGTCGTCGTCGGAGGGCATCGCCGTGGTCATCGTGATGAGGCTCCCTTGGTCGGAGTGGTGGCGCCGGCGAACCAGCGGACGGTGGCGGCGACCCCGTCGCGCACCGGCACCAGTGGGTGGTAGCCGATCAGGCGCTCGGCCTTGTCGATGGCGGCCTGCGAGTCGCGGACGTCTCCGGCGCGGGCGGGCACGTGCACCGGCTCGACCCGCTTGCCGAGCAGGTCGTTGACCAGCCCGACGAGGTCGAGGACGGAGATGCGGTCGCCGCAGCCGACGTTCATGGCCTCCCCCACCGCCTCGGGGCCCGCCTCGGAGGCCAGCCGGCAGGCCCGGACGGCGTTGTCGACGAAGGTGAAGTCGCGGGTCTGGCGGCCGTCGCCGGTGACCTCGGCCGGCTCGCCGGCCAGCATCCGGGTCGCGAACCGGGGCACCACGGCCGCGTACTGCGAGTTCGGGTCCTGGCGGGGGCCGAACACGTTGAAGAAACGCAGGCAGACCGTCTGGATCGGGTAGACGCGGGCGAACGAACGGCAGTAGGCCTCGCCGGCCAGCTTGGCGGCGGCGTACGGCGACCGCGGCGAGACCGGCATGTCCTCGTGCTTGGGCAGCACCGGGGTGTCGCCGTAGACCGAGGAGGAGGAGGCGTAGACGACCCGCCCGACCCCGGCCTCCACGGCGGCCAGGAGCAGGTTCAGGGTGCCGGAGACGTTGACCTCGTGGGAGGCGCGGGGGTCGGCCACCGAGCGGGCCACCGAGGGCAGGGCGGCCAGATGGTGGACGACCTCGGCCCCGGCCACGGCCTTGGCCACGGCCGCCGGGTCGCGGAGGTCGCCCTCCAGCACCTCGAGGTCGCCGTCGACGCCGTCGAGGTTGGCCGCCTTGCCGGTGGAGAAGTCGTCCAGCACCCGGACGGCGTGGCCGTCGGCGGCGAGCGAGCGGACGAGGCTGGACCCGATGAAGCCGGCCCCGCCGGTGACCAGGACGTTCATCGGCTCTCCGTCTGCTGGGTGTCGGCCATGGCCGCGGCGTCGCGCCACAGCCGCCCGCCGGCGGCCGTGCCGAGCACGAACGCGACCCCGAGCATGGCCCCGGCGGCGGCCAGCGACACCTGGTCGGAGGCGTAGCCGGCCCCGGCCGCGACCGCGGCCAGGGTCCACAGGGCCAGGGTGGAGCGGTCGCGGTTGCCGCGGCTGTGGCCGAGCAGGTCGTAGGAGTGCCTGCGGTCGCCGGTGGCCAGCCGCTGGGCGGAGCGCAGCCGCCGGAACACGGTGAAGGTCAGCTCGAAGGCGAACACGCCGAGGCAGAGGGCGGCGGCCAGCAGCCCGTGCCAGCCGTGGCCGGCCGTGGCCTGGGCGGCCAGCACGGTGAGCAGGGCGCCGAGGCCGTAGGCGCCGCCGTTGCCGAGGAACACCCGGGCCGGGGGCAGGTTCCAGGCCAGGAACCCGACCAGGGCGCCCGCGACCACCAGGGCGAGCACCGGGTTGCCGTTGGCGGCGATCACCGCGGCCAGGCCGACGCTGGCGATGGCCCCGAGGCCGCCGGCCAGGCCGTCCTGGCCGTCGATCAGGTTGACGGCGTTGGCCATGAGCAGCAGGAGCACGACCACGCCGACCCGGGCCGGGGCGGCGAGCTGGTCGAGCTTGTCGAAGTGGAGGCCGAGGGCGATCGGCACGGCGGCCACGGCCAGGGCCACCACCCGGACCGAGGCCGGCTGGGGCCGGGCGTCGTCGACCAGGCCGATGGCCGTGGCCATGACCACCCCGGCGACCACCAGCCACGACAGCCCGGACCCGGTGGCCGCCAGGGCCCCGAGCACGGCCGCGACCACCCCGAGCCCGCCCAGGACGGGGATGGGCTCGGTGTGGATCTTCAGGTGCTCGGTCCCCGGCGGCCCATCGGCGTCCGGGGCGTCCGGGGGCCGGTCGACCAGCCCGGTGGCGAGGCCGAGGCGGCGGGCGGCCCAGGTCAGGACGAGGCCGAGGGCGATGGCGACGAAGAATGGCATGACCGGATCCAGACGTTGCTCGGGGTTCCCTGGTGGACGGTGAGCTGGCCGGCCTCGCGGAAGCCGACCTTGGCGTAGAAGCGGTTGGCGCCCTGGTTGGCCGCGCCGACCACGACCTTGATGTCGCCGACGCCCCGACCGGCCAGGCCGACGAGGACGCCGTCGGCCAGGGCGCGGCCGGTGCCGCCGGCCCGGAAGCCGGGGGCGACGGCGATCGACAGCAGCTCGGCGTCTGGCAGCCGTCCGTTGCCGTTGCCGCCGGGCTCCTGGGCGGGGTAGCGGACGGTCTCCAGCAGCCGGCGGGCCACGCTCGGGCGGACCAGCCGGGGGGCGGCGGCCAGGGCGGCCGCCGCCCCGTGGGCGCGGCCGAAGCGGCGGTAGAAGCCGCCGACCGAGGTGACCCCGGCGGCGAACCCGACGACCCCGTCGACCCCCTCGGCGACCAGGGCGACCGCGTCGGGGTCGGTGGCCAGGGCCCGGTACAGCCGGCCCAGGAACCGCGGCCCCAGGGTGGGCAGGAACGCCTCCGGCATCCCGTCGGCGTGCAGCCGCGCCATGGCGGCGGCATCCGCCACCTGAGCTGGCCGGATCACCAGCACGTCCGGCACAGGCGCTCTTGGGGGGCCGTGGGGGGGGCGCGCTCCCCCCACATGGATCAGGGACCGCGGCGTGATGCGCCCATGGGACCGCCGCGTGAACAGGGCCTGATAGTGACCGATCACTCGCTCCGCGACCTGGGCCTCGTCGAAGCGCTCCAGCGCCCGCGCCCGGGCGGCCGACCCGAGGCGGTCGCGGAGGGCCGGGTCGGCGGTCAGGCGCGCGACGGCTTCCGCCAGGGTGTCGGGGTCGCGGGGCGGGACGAGCAGGGCCTCGCGGTCGTGGCGGGCGACCTCGCGGCAGCCGCGGATGTCGGTCAGGACCATGGCCCGGCCCATGGCCGCGGCCTCGATGGCCGAGCGGGGCATGCCCTCGCGCCAGGAGGCGAGCACGAACACGTCCATCACGGCCAGCAGGTCGCGGACGTCGTCGCGCCAGCCGGTGACGACCACGTCCCCGGCGGCCGCGGCCAGCTCGGCCTCGCCGATGGCGTCGGCCTTCTCGAGGTCGGGGGCCCCGACGGCCAGGAACCGGACCCTCGGGTCGGCCCCGCGGACGGTGCGGGCGGCGGCGAACAGCTCCCGGTAGCCCTTCTCGGCCACCAGCCGGCCGACCGCCCCCACGACCACCGCGTCGGCCGGGATGCCGAGCTCGCGGCGCAGGGCCGCGGCCCGCTCGGGCGGGACCCGGGCCGGGTCGAAGTGGCCGACGTCGGTGCCGTTGCCGAGCAGGTGGCTGCGGCCCTTGCGGGACAGCCGGAGCCGGGCCGCCCAGCGCAGGTCCTCCTCGCTCTGGTACAGCTCCAGGTCCGAGCAGCGCCCGGCCAGCCACTCGGCCCCGAGCACGGCCGCCCGCTTGCGCAGCCGGTCCTCGGGGGTGGCGTACAGCCCGTGGACGGTGTTGACGACCAGGGGCACCCCGGCCGCCCGGGCCGCCACCCGGCCCAGCACCCCCGGCTTGGGGTTGTGGGTGTGGACCAGGTCGAAGCGCTCCCGGCGCAGCAGGGCGACCAGCTCGGCCAGGGCCTTGACGTCGGCCACCGGGTTCCAGGCCCGGGTGGCGTTGCGCCAGGGCACGAACCGGATCCCCTCGGCCTCCAGGGCGGCCCCGTTGGGCCCGGGGGCGCTGATCCCGGTGACCTGGTAGCCCTCGGCGGCCAGCCGCCGCAGCTGGCCCAGCAGCAGGTACCGCAGGGTCAGGTCGGTGGTGGTCAGGTGGGCCACCCGCAGCGGTCGACGGGCCGTGGTCATGCTCGCCCCCAGGGACCGCGCCGGAGCAGCCGGTAGGCCAGGGCCTCGCCGTCGAGGCGGCCCTTGACCTTGGCCTTGAAGAACGCCAGGCCGTCGCTGGCCAGGATCGGGGTGCGGCCGAGGCGCCAGGGGTCGACCGCCCCGGCCCGGTTGCTGCGCCAGGCGTCGAGGGCGGCCGAGTCGAACAGCTCCCGGGCGACCCGGTCGGCGGTCGGCGAGGCCACCGCCCACGGGTAGGCGAAGTGCCGGCAGGCCACCCCGAGGCGGTCCTCGACCAGCTCCTGGGAGCGGGCCATCTCGTCCCGGCAGACCCGCTCGCTGGCCCTGGACAGGTCGGTGTGGCCGTGGGTGTGGGCCCCGACGGTGACCAGCCCGGTGGAGACGGCCTCGGCCAGCTGGGACCAGCTGAGGGCGTCGGGGTCGTCGGGCCCGTCGCCCTCGCCGGCGACCAGGCCCGTGGCCAGGTACAGCAGGGCCGGGACCTGGTAGCGGACCAGGAGCGGGACCACCGTGTCGGCGAAGTCGCGGTAGCCGTCGTCGACGGTCACCACCACCCCGCCGCCGGCGTTCCCCTCAAGGGCCTGGTCGAGGGTGAGGACCTGCTCGCCGGAGGCCAGCGCCTCCAGCTGGCGCTCGAACAGGGCCGGCGGGGTGTCGATCTCGCCGCCCAGGCCGGTCACCCGGTGGTACAGCAGGACGACCACGTCGCCGGGCCGGCGCCGGGTGACGATCCCGCCCGGGAGCACGGCCGCCTTGACCGCCTTACGCGCGAACGAGCTGCCGGTCGGCATCGGCCCCCCTCTCCACGGTGGCGGCCGGGGCCGGGGCGGCCGGCCGCGGCCGGCTGGCCGGGACGGCCAGCAGGACCAGGAAGAAGGGAAGGAGCTGGGTGCGCTCGCGGGCCAGGATGCCGAAGTTGGCAATGCTGGAGAACGCGACCACGAACAGGCCCGAGTAGACCAGGATGAAGGCCACGTACGGCCAGCGCCGCAGGTGGCGGACGGCGTGCCAGATGGCCCGGCGCCTGGCCAGGGCCAGGCAGAGCAGCAGGCTGCTCTCCAGGGCGGTGATGGCCGCCTGGGCGTTGTGGACCTCGAAGGGGAACGGCCGGAACAGGATCGTGACCGCCGCGAAGGGCAGCTTGGCCAGGGACACCCCGGTCGAGGGGGCCTCGAAGTTGGAGCCGCCCTGGTTGGTGCGGCGCTGGGTCTCGGCCAGCACCGAGGTGACCCCGTCCTGAGGGTCGATGCCCTTCTCGAGCAGGTACTCCTGGGTCCGGCCGAGCAGGGCCACGGCCACGACCACGAGGGCGGCCAGGGCGAACAGCTTGACCGCCGGGCCGAGGGCGCCCAGGCGCCGCGGCGGGCGGGCGAACAGGTACGCCACCACCAGCCCGAGCACGACCATCCCGGCGACGTGGGCGCGGACGATCGCGGCCAGCCACATGGCCAGCCCGGCCAGGGCCATGCCGCGCCAGGGTCTGCCGGTCAGCACCCGGGCCGTGCCGAAGGCGGCGAGCCCCAGGGTGAACAGCATCCAGGCTTCCTTGCCGATGCTGGAGGGCCAGTACAGCATCGACGGCATGAAGAACAGCAGCCGGGCGTAGCTGCGCTTGCGGCCGTCGGGGATGGCGATGGTGAAGGCCCGGTACATGTAGAACATGCCCCCGAAGGCCAGCCAGGAGTAGAGCAGGAACCCGGCGAAGATGCTGGGGCCGGTGATCGTGTAGACGATCCCGGTGAACCAGGAGATGAAGTCGGTCCCCGACAGCGAGGCCAGCCCGGTGTCGAAGTTCCCGGCCCGGAAGCGCATGGCCAGGTCGACCCCGACCCGGTGGTACTCGAAGGCGTCGGCGTTGCTGTCGTAGAAGGCGACCGCCACCCAGTAGCGGACCAGCGACCCGAACAGCTTCAGCAGCAGCGCCGCCACCAGCAGCCTGACCAGGCTGGGGTCGTGCTCGCGGCGGGCCTGGCGGGTGAACGCCGGCCACGAGGCGGCCAGCAGGACCGGCACCAGGAAGGCCACCACCAGGAACCCGTCGAGCTGGGCCGAGATCAGGAACAGGAGGCCGAGCACGGTGAAGCTGAAGCCGAGCAGCCCGCCGCCGAGACCGACGGCGACCCTGGACTCGAACGGGGCGACCCGCTGCACCGACGACATCGCTCAGAACACCTCGAGGTCGCCGAGCGACAGCGCCCAGGCGTCGAGGCG
>Ga0307409_100000841_pt1 | contig 14138 bp, 14 predicted proteins | sample 322Ometagenome_2_FD_203888 | JGI IMG/M metagenome (GOLD analysis project Ga0307409, IMG submission 203888) | Maize rhizosphere microbial communities from greenhouse at UC Davis, California, United States - 322HYB-O-2 | ecosystem: Host-associated > Plants > Roots > Rhizosphere > Soil | place...
AACCTTAACAATCGCGTCGAACTGGCCCTCCAAATGGTGGAACACAAACGGCCCGATTGATCGTTTGGATCGATTTCATACCAGTTTATTTTTTGTTCGTTCCCGCAGTCCAGTTTTAGAATGCGGGAACGATATTCTCATGTTCACGGCGTTCTTCGGGTGTTTCTGGCAATCCGTTCTTCTCACTAAAGTCATAAGCCTCCCACGTAACGACCGGCGTTGCGTCGAAGTTGTACGTCGGCGGCGGAGAAGATGTTCGCCATTCCAGGCCGGGTAAGAGCCAGGGATTGTCACCCGCTATCTTGCCCCTAAATAGTGAGAAGGCGAGATTGGCCATCGAAATAATGACCCCGACGGCCAGGATCGAGGCCCCGAGGGTTGAAAATATGTTCAGGACCTGAAATTCGGCCGGGTAGGCAGCGTAACGACGAGGCATGCCCATGAAGCCCAGTACGAATTGCGGGAAAAAAGTCAGATTAAACCCGATAAAAATGATCATCGCCGAGATCTTCCCCCAAAATTCCGAATACATTCGCCCGAACATTTTCGGAAACCAGAAATATAGGCCGCCGATGTACGCCGAAACACTGCCGCCCACCATGATGTAATGAAAGTGCGCGATGATAAAATAGGTATCCGTTACATGAACGTCTATGCCCAGGGCGGCTAAATATAGACCGGTAAGCCCGCCTATCAAAAACAATCCGATAAACGAAAGTGCATAGAGCATCGGCGTATCGAATGAGATCGAGCCCTTGTAGAGAGTGGCGGTCCAGTTAAAGACCTTGATCGCCGACGGAATAGCGACGACCATCGACATAAACGAGAAAACCAGACTCGCATACATCGATTGGCCACTTACAAATAAATGATGTCCCCAGACAAGAAAACCGAAAACGGCGATCGCTACCGAGGAAAACGCTACAAATTCGTAACCGAAGATCTTTTTGCGGGAAAAACTGGTGATCAGCTCTGAAATGACTCCCATCCCGGGCAAGACCATTATGTAAACGGCCGGATGTGAATAAAACCAAAAAAGGTGTTGGAACAAGATCGGATCGCCGCCTATCGCCGGATCAAAGATGCCGACATGGACGAGGCGCTCTATTGCAACCAGCAAGATCGTGATCGCGATCACCGGGGTTCCCAGGACCATTACGAGGCTGGTCGCGTACATCGACCAAACAAAGAGGGGCAGTCGGAACCAGCTCATGCCGGGAGCGCGCATCGTATGGACGGTCACGATGAAATTGATCCCGGTGAGGATCGAGGAAAATCCGGCTATGAAAATACCGAGCCCGGTCGCGATTACATATGTGTTCGAAAACGTCGTCGAGTAGGGCGTGTAAAACGTCCAACCGGTGTCGACCCCGCCGTGCATCATGGCCCAAACGCCAAAGCCGGCGCCCATCATATATAGATACCAGCTGAGCAAATTGATCCGCGGTAGTGCAAGGTCCTTCGCGCCGATCATCAACGGAACCAGAAAATTTCCCAAAACCGCCGGTATCGACGGGATTAGAAAAAAGAAAACCATTATTATCCCGTGCTGAGTGAAAACTTTGTTATAGGTGCCCGTCTGGAGCAGATCACTCGCCGGTGTCAAAAGCTCAAGCCTGATCAGCGCGGCGTAAATTCCACCGATGAAAAAAAAGAAGGTGACTCCGAACATGTAAAGAATGGCAATTCGCTTATGGTCCTTTGTTAAAAGCCAGGACTTCAAGCGTGAGCCGTTCGTTAGATAGTTCTCTTTCGTGTGAACCGCACCCGCCCTTCTTATTTCGTCGATCGTGGTTTCCTGCTGCATTCTTTACTTTCCCTTGATCATCGCCCAGTCGTTCATCACATATTTCAAATGTTGTTTACTAATGCACGTCGACTGTGAAATCTGAAAATCGAAAATAAGACGCCCATACCGATAATGGTCAGAACCCCGCCGATGCGCAGGAGTCTCATGATCGCAAGTCCGTATTTACCCGTCGCCGGGTCGTAGTGATAGCAATATAGAAGCAACTGGTCGGCCGGGCTTCCGATCGCTTTGTTTGATGCCTCCATTAATGCGAATTTCAAGTCTTGCGAATCGTAATCGATGCCGTAAAAATACCGCGACATTTTCCCGTCGGGCGTTACTATCTGAATTCCGCCCGCGTGGGCGAACTGGCTCGTCTTTTCGTCCCATTCGTAACCGAACCCGGCGGTATCCGCGATCTGTTTGACAATCTCCGGCTTGCCCGTCAAAAAGTGCCACCCCTTGGCCGCTTCTCCTCCGCGGCCGTATTTTTCCACGTAACTCTGCTTCTTGTTTCGGCCTATTTCCGGTGTGTCGCGCGGGTCGAAGCTTATAGCTACGAGCTGAAAATCTTCGCCCGCCGTGAGCGGGAGTTTTTTCAGGCTCGCAGTTAAGCCGTTTAGCACTTCATTACAAAGCATCGGGCAACTGTAATATACGAAAGCGAGGACAACCGGTTTGTCTTCCTGAAAAAACGTCCGAAGTTTCACGGCGCTCCCGGTTTCGTCTGTTAGGTCCGCGTCCAGGGTTAATTGCTCGCCGAGGAGCTGCCGGATACCGATATTTTTCAAAGCGTCCGGCAGTCCTTCGGTCGAAACGGAGCCACCCGGATCATAGATCTTCGGACTGTAAAGCGGCGAATTATAATGTTGTTGACCGCCCTGGGGGTAAATCGTGGATGGCACGACCAATGAACTGCCGATAAAAACAAGCGCGCTTAAAGTCATGTCGCAGGCACTCGTCGTCCGACTTCTGAAAACCCATCGAATCCCTCGAATGAATGTATTAATAGATTCGTATTTAGAAAGGAAGGCTCCATCCATTGGTTCACCGTAAACAGTTGTATCCATCTTTAATTAAATCGAACGTGTCGTATGAAGTCTTGTAAAAAATTGCGGAATGTTCAGACCCGATCTACCGGCAAGCGCGATATCAAAGACTATTGGAAAGTGGCGCGGCAAAAGATGATTTTCTGTTTCGTAGATGCGGTGTCCGTGGAGTCGATTTGGGAGTTTCGAGGAGTCCGAACCGATTTCTTGAAGAGTTTCAATTTCGGACGAGAAATCGACCGGGGGTGATCCCTACATAGCGCTTGAATTGTTTCGAAAAGTGAGCCTGATCGAAGAAGCCCGTCACCTGAGCGGTTTCCGAGATAGTGAAATCGCGGCGCAGAAGCTGCTTGGCCTGTTCAATGCGGATCTGCGTTTGATACGCATGCGGCGGCAAGCCGGTCTCGGCGCGGAAAACTCTCAACAGATGATAGGGACTCAAGTTAGCGACCCGCGCGAGCTCACCGAGCGCGACGCTTTCGCGAGCGTGGAAAAAAAGGAATTCGCGGACGCGTGCGACCGCTGAGCTCTCGTTTCCGATTTTACGGCTGTTTATCGTCGAGTCCGTATGTGCGGTCAGAAGCTGCGTCAACGCCATTAAAAACAGACACTCCGATTCCAATGTTGAAGCGGAATTCTCCAACCCACGATGAAGCTCCAACATGCGCCGTGCCGTCGAATCGTCGCGTATAACGGCTGCCGAAAAGAACAGCACGTCGGAGGCCTTCCCCGTGATTTCTTCGCGAACCTGTTTCAGCAGCTTGGGGTCTACAAACAACATCCGAAACGACCACCCTTCTCTTTTATCTGCTGCTTTCCCTGTGTGAACTTCCGCCGGATTCAAAAGCATGATCTCGCCGGCCGAGGCGATTCGTTGTGCGCCGCGATAATCGAACACATTGACACCGTGCTCGATCACGCCGAGGGCGTAGGCGTTGTGAAAGTGGGGCGCAAAGGAAAATGTGAAATATCGGCCGTAAAGGCAGTCAAGTCCGCCGAAAATGTCGGCGACCCAATATTTCGCAGTCTCTTTTTCGATCCTCCTGCACATAGTACTGATTAATGTCGTCCACACCGCGTTTGAGAATGCAGCTATTTATGTTTTTGTGCGCTTTGCCGTGTCCGATAAGTGATACGCACACACGGTATTGCTTCGCCGAACGAGAACGATCGTTATCACGATCGATGCCATATTGCTCATCTGCACAATACTTAACAAAACTTCGCCGCGAATTACGCAGTAGATCAGAAGCAAGATGCTTGCAATCAGCCAAATAACCCAGGTCCAGACACTGATTCCCCAAGCGCATTTTTCCACCCAAAGATGACGGATCTGCGGATAGTAGGCGATTATCACGAGTGTTGTTCCGATCCAGCCTATGACTTCCATAGAATCCCGGGTTTGGAAAATTCGCGGCGGTTCAGTCGCGGCCTCGCCCCTCCACTGGGCATACATCAATTTTCCGTTCTCAAGCCCGCGACGGAGACTCTCGATCACCGTCGGCAGGCGCCTTTCTGCCATTCATTTGCTCGGAATTTGTCCGGGTCGGGGTCCCCGCCTCGTCTAATCCACTCGCAACCCTCGCGATCTCTTGTAACTCTCGAATCCTAACTATCGCTTCCCCACGCAAAGGAAAATGCATGACAAAAACTTTTGACTCCCCGATGCCTTCTTGCCAGCCGAAAGAGAAATTCCTTAAACCGACATATTTTTCGTAGGTAACTTTACCCACGAAACACGCCACGTTCGGCGATTGCGACTTAATAATGCGTGAAACTTTCTTGCGACCAGGCAATTCTTCGCCCTTTGCGAGCTTTGTTACATCTTTCGTCGGCCTGTTAATGATGTTCACGAGTCCCAGGCCGTAAACCGGATTGAATTTCTCTCGATAGACCCGCCTCAAGATCTCGTCATTTCGCAATTCATCTCGTTTTTCTTCAATGATTCCGGCGTCGGCAAGTAGATACCAAAATTGCTTGTTGTTTGAAAAAGGAACGCCTCGTGCGAAGGATCCAAAATGCGGATTAATGCCCACGAAAAGGATCTTTGGCTTTTTGTATACATACCGGATCATCTTCAGGAGCAGCGTAGGCACGCAGTCTGTGTCTCAGATTCAAAATTCGTAGCGGGATGGACCGAGCTCCAATTCATTTCGGAGTTCTGCCCATCCCACCCCTTGTTCCCCCCTTGTTCGAAAAATCACCTTCCAGAGTAAAACCCTTTAACGGCGATAGATCACGCTGCACGTTTCAAATCGTCAGCCGCCTTTATCGCCTCGCGCCGGACGTGATCGGCGAGGGTCGGATGAAGAATGCTTTTTATCTTACCCATTATAATGCCCTTCTCGGTCGCGGTCTTGAAGTCGATGATTTCATCAACCATCGTCGTCAATGGATCCTTCGATGAGGGAGGATGGTCGTGGGTTTTGTGAAAGCCCTCGGCGGTCCGCATCGCCTTCATGATCAGGTCGTGCTCCTGAGGATCCAGAAGGTGCGCGATAAAGTCGGAGTGCTCGCCCATAATCTGTGTCCAGAACCAGGCCGTTTCCGACAGGCCGGTCGATGTATCGCCCCGTGAAAACTGTTCCAGCCGTGCACAAAGATGTTCCGTTTCCAAGGCCGTGTGGTCGAAGAAGGTCGACCACACCAGGCTCATCAGTTTGCCCGATGCCTGCTCCTCGCTCAGCCTTCGCTGCCAATCAACGTAAGGTTTCAGCATTTCGATATTCGCGTGGTTGAAAGCTGCAAGGTTGTCGAGATCGAGATTCGCGGTCCTTGTCTTTTCTAGTTGGCTGGCGAATGTTTGTTGGAACGTCTCGGCCTCCCGCCGCGGTGACGCCAATTCCGCCCCCGGCATCAGCATGATGAAAAATTGCGCGTGTTCCATCATTTGCTCGTTCCAAAACGTGCCCTCCGCGATGGAAAGTGCGACCGGGTCGTTGGAGTCGAGTTTCGGCAGAATGACGGGCTTTACCCAACGGTCCTCTAACTTCGGCGCCTGTCCGCCTACTCCGACGAGTGGATTTCCCACCAACGACGCAAACTCCCTTGGGGGGACCTTCGAATTCTGATCCAGAACGTTTTCATTTACCCGTAGTTCGTTCATTATTTCTCCTTCTGAAAAGTGCGAAAACAAATTCTGCAATCTTGTTATTACAGCAACTTGTAAGCCGAAAAACTCGATGAATCTGTCGAGCCCTTCAAAGGCTGCACCCGGCCGTCGCTTAACTGGTCGGGCGAGGGGATCTGGTCATTCCGGATCCTTTCTTCCCAAATGGCCATGTCGCGATCTCGATTCATTCCCGCAACGGCCAGAATTCTGTTGTCTTTCACGTAGAAGGCGAGAAAATCATGCTTATCAGCATCGCCTTGAAAAAGGATCTTGTCCCAATCCTTCACATGACCGACATAACGCAGCGATTTGCCAAATTGCATCGTCCAGAAAAACGGGACCGCGGTGTACGCTGTGCGATTCCCCACCATATTGTGCGCGGCGGTCCGCCCCTGCTGCAGAGCGGTGCGCCAGTGTTCGATACGCGTCAATTCGCCCGTTCGTGGATCGGGGAAATGTGCTATATCGCCGGCTGCGTACAGATGATCAGCTATTTCAAGATATTCGTTCGTGATTATCCCGCCATCTTTGTGAGATTCGACCCCTTGAATAAAATCCGTAGCCGGCCTAACTCCGACTCCGACGACCACAAGATCCGTTTCAAGACGCTCGCCGTTTTCGAGCAGCACGGCCTCAACTTTCCCGTCGCCTTGGAAGCCCGCGACAGTTGCTCCAAGTTTGAACCTCACACCCTTTTGCTCATGGATGTCCTTAAACATTCTTCCGATTTCGGTGCCTAGTATCCTTTGAAACGGCACATCATCTGGTGTGACCACGGTTACCTCGCAACCGCGGGTTCGCAGGCTCGCTGCCGTTTCCATCCCAATAAAACTTGCGCCGATTACGATCGCCCGTTTCCCTTTGTGGGCGGCCGCAATGATCGCGTCAGAATCTGAAAGGCTGCGCAAAAGAAAGGCGTTCTTATAGGCAATGTCGGATTGAAAGGGGAGTTTACGCGGTGTTCCCCCGGTCGCGATCAAGAGTGAATCGTACTGAAGTTTTTCACCGTCGCTAAATGTAATTGTCTTATCCGCGGCGTCTACGCCGATAGCTTCTTTTTCACGAAGCACCTCAATGCCGTGCTCTTCGAAGAATTCTTCCGGCCGGAGGGGCATCCATTCAGGGTCGGCGTGTCCGGACAAATATTCCTTGCTTAAATTCGGCCGATCGTAAGGCAAACGGCTTTCGCGTGTGATCATGACCAAGCGGCCGGCGAAACCGTCTTCGCGTAAGGTTTGCGCCGCCATATAGCCCGCAGCTCCGCCGCCCAAAATTACAAATGCTCTTTTGTCCTGAAGATCACGGTTCGCCATCGCCGGCGTTCTGCGGTCGGATACGGTTTCCGGGAGGCGAACAAAGATCTCATCGTTCTCGATCGTCACGTCAAAACGCGGCAATGCGTCAAAGGCGGGTGGCTCCTCCAGATCTCCGGTCTTCACGTCGAAACATGCGTGATGCCATGGGCAAACGATGCGCTCGCCGCTCAAGGTTCCTTTAACAAGCGGTGCTCCGTAGTGGGTGCAGTGCGGACCGAGCGCGTAGCAATTTTCGCCGACGTGTGCCAACAGCACTTTGGTACCGTCAACGGAAACCTCTTTCATCTCGCCGTGATTGATCTCAGACAGTTTCGCCACTGCGGTTCCTTTCCCATCCATAAAATTCTCCGGGCCGACGCGTGAAACGTTTTCGCTGCTCGGCCTTCCCGACCATCACATCTGTAGGAATCTCGCCGTCGCGAGCCTGTTCTCTTCGATCTTGCGAGATTCAACATCACGGACCCAATTCATGATCGTCTTAGCCATCTGACGTGCCGCTTCATTTTTCGGCACTTTTTTGATCACGGCCGGCATCCCTACATCACTTATCCCGCCCTTTTTAATGACTCTGACCTGGACCTTTGCCGCAGCCGCGTTATTTTTTTCCTTCGCGTGGATCATAGATTTTCCGGTTCGAGAGTTACTTGCAGATCTTCTGAGCCCGCGCCCACCACCGGTGCGCATGAGCGGTCCGTCATAATCTCGGCCTTGCCTGAGGAGGCCTTCGATGACATCTTAATGGCTATTTAAGCAGTTCGTTCCTGAACGGACGAGAGTGTTTCTACGCGAAAATCGTAGGTGTTTACTCGCAATTTCGGGTAAACCGTCAACGGTCGGGCAGAGTGATCGACGCGGCCTCTCGAACCATCTGGTTGGCGTAGCCCCACTCGTTGTCGTACCAGCTCAGGACCTTTAGCAGGTCCCCGTCGACCACCCTGGTGAGATCGAGGTCCACTATGGATGCGCGCGGATCGCCTACGATATCCGACGAGACGAGCGGGTCGCGTGATACGCCCAGCACTCCGTCGTAGCGTTGCGTAGCAGCCTCCTCGCTGAGGATCCGGTTCACTTCGTCAACGGTGGTCTTTCGCGAGGTAACAAAGGTAATGTCCGCGATCGACCCCACCGGAACGGGCGCTCGGATCGCGATACCGTCGAACCTGCCGGCGTACTCGGGCAAGGCAAGCGTTGTCGCACGCGCCGCCCCGGTTGTGGCCGGAACGAGGTTCGCGGCTGCGGCCCTACCACGCCGGAAGCGTTTGCTCGGTCCATCAACGATCGACTGTGACGCAGTATACGCATGCACGGTCGTCATCGCTGCTTTCTTAATCCCGATGCGGCGGCCGATCACCTCGACGATCGGAGTGATGCAGTTAGTCGTGCAGCTGGCGCAGGATACGATCGCGGAAGCGCCTCCCTCAGCACTAACACCGTGGATAATCGTTTCGACCTCCTCGTCTTTTGACGGCGCCGATAAGAGGACAAAATGGGCGCCTGCGCGGATGTGCTTTTCCAGGTCGCCGCGGCGCGTAAATGCTCCAGTGCACTCGAACACTAGTTCGACGCCCAACTCTTTCCAAGGGAGATCAGACGGATCGCGGCAGCTTAACGTCCGCAACTTGCGGCCGGCGACCACCAAATGGCCCCCAGTGACCGCCACCGGCTTCGAGTAACGCCCGTAAACGGTATCAAAGCGAAGCAGGTAGGCGAGATTTTCAACGTCGGTAAGATCGTTCACCGCGACGATCTCCATCGATGGCTCATCGATCGCCAATTTCAGCACTGCGCGTCCTATTCGCCCGAGGCCGTTGATGGCAACTTTCGTGTTCATGCTAGGCTCCTCTGCTTTGTTCTGTGACTGTCGGCTTACCGGTTCGTCCAGGTTGATTCAGACACGATCCGAGGCGTTTTTATACTGGTTATTATTTCGATAGATGGATCGTATTCGCCCCGTCGTGCGGCTCGATTGCGGCTCGCGAGATGAAGCAACATTTGTCGGGCCGCTTCGCTGTTGTCCTCATTGCCTCTCCAAACCTCCAAAGCCGGTTGCTCGATGGCCCGGGCAAATGAAAACCCCAACGCCCATGGCAGCCTCGACTTGAATCGAACATTCATGGCGTTCAACCGAGACGTGGCCAACTCAGCCGACTGGCCGCCTGACAAGAACGCGATTCCCGGGACGGCCGCCGGGACAACTCGCAACAGGCAGGTGGCGGTGGCATCCGCTACGTCGTTCAGCGTTTCCTGGTTGGAATTAGACAAGCCCGGTGCCACCATGTTCGGCTTGAGAAGCATTCCTTCGAGCATCACTCGTTGCGTGTGAAGCTTGTTAAAAACGGTGTGCAGCACTTCTTCAGTCGTCTCGCGACATCGCTCCAATGTGTGGCCGCCTTCCATGAGGACCTCCGCCTCAACAATCGGCACGAGGCCGGCCTCCTGGCAAAGACCGGCGTAGCGGGCCAACGCAATCGCATTGGCCTCGATGCAGCCTCGGGTGGGAATCTTGTTGCCTAGGACGATCTCAGCGCGCCACTTGGCAAAAAGCGCCCCCATTCGAGAGTAATCGGCGAGACGGTCACGCAATCCGTCGAGACCGCTCGTGATTTTTTCATTCGGATGACCGGCCAAATCCGTCAGTCCGGTGTCAACCTTTATGCCCGGTATGATCCCGTAATCGCTGAGAATCTCAATGAACGGAGTACCGTCTTTCGTTCGCTGACGGAGCGTTTCATCGAAAAGTATTATGCCGCTGATGGACTCGGAGAGACGCGGCGTGGTGATGATCAGTTCCCTCCATGATCTCCGTGTTTCATCCGTCTGCGGGATATTTAACGCAGCAAACCGCTTATTGGAGGTTGGAATACTCTCATCCATTGCCAGAAGGCCTTTGTCGTCGGCCATTAAGGCTTGGGCCGTATCCGCCAACTGCTCTGGACGTATATTTGAACGTTCACGCATTTTCTTAACCAGCAGCGGCGCGCTCCAGGTCTAATACTTTTGCCAGACGGCGCCTGAAACGCTCGTCCTCCCTGAAACGCGCGTGAAAAAATGTCTGGACCAAATCCCAGGCGAGGGCGGGCCCGGTGGCCCGACCACCCAGACACATCACGTTCATGTCATCGTCTTCGACACCCTGATGGGCGGAATACGAGTCCGTGATGAGGGCCGCCCGCACACCCGGCACTTTGTTGGCCGCAACACACGCTCCCACTCCGCTTCCGCAGATGGCCAACCCGCGTGAAACGTCGCCGCTCGCCACGGCCCTCGCCATTGGGACCACGTAATCCGGATAGTCGTCGTCCGTCATCAACTCAAGGGCGCCGAAGTCCACGATCTCGTATCCGGCAGCGTTTAGAGATGCGGTAAGTTGTACTTTCGATTCAAAACCACCGTGGTCGGCGGCAATGCCAACGCGGATCATTTTCTCTACCTCGCTCGCCATCCTTCGGACGCTCCTTGTTCGATTACGAAATCACCCCGTCTGCCATTAGCCGGCCTTCTGGGTATCGCCCGGTATCTCATGTAAGTAAGCCCATTGCGCCGGCGAGTTGGACCGCAATCCGAAATCGGCTCGTCTCGAGCTTGTTGACCGATGATTCGTGTGCAAAATGCTCTGGATCTCCAAACCTTCAGCGACATCGACGAATATCGCAGCACCGCGTTTCCGGAAGTGTATGTTCCACCGGAGTTTCGGTAACATGCCGTTCGATAGCATCTGATCGATCTTTTTTTAAGCTTTGTGCCATCGCACTTCAGTTTCCGCTGCCCGAACCGAATGTTCACTACTAGCAGTCGAGCCGGCCTTCCCGAGATCAATGGTTTTGGAGGTAATAGATTCAATCAGTTCGTTCCAGGACTTGACGAACGATTCGACTCCTTCTTTCTGCAGCTGGTCCGCAAGTGCTTCAATGTCGACGCCGGCTTCGGAAAATTCTGCCAATACGGCTTCGCAATCGCCGCCATCGCGAGGCATAAGTTGTCCGGTCTGCCCGTGATCGGCAAATGCCTTGAGCGTGGTTTCAGTGAGTGTGTTGATCGTAAGCGGGGCGGCTAGAGACTCGACATACAGGATATCGGATGCTTTGGGGTCCTTGGTACCGGTGCTGGCCCACAAAAGCCGTTGCGGGCGCGCTCCTGCGTTGAAAATACGCTGCCATCGCGGTAAATCAAGTAACTGACAGTATGCTTTGTATGTCTTCCGGGCTACCGCGATCCCGAGCCGATTGTTCAGGATCTCGGCCACCCTGCCCGCGACCGCGACGTCCCACCGGCTGACAAAAAGCGACGCGACCGACGGGACGTCGGATCGGAGACCGGCGGCCATACGTCGTTCAACGCCGCGAAGGAACGCCTCGGCGGCCGCGATATATTGCTCGCTGGAAAACAACAGCGTTACGTTGATCGGCACGCCTGCGAATATGGACTCCTCGATGGCCGGGATGCCGGCCTTGGTGCCCGGTATCTTGATGAATATGTTCGGTCGTTCCGCACTCGCAAAAAGAGCTTTCGCCGCCTCAATTGTGCCGGCTGTGTCGTCAGCCAGAACGGGTGAGACCTCCAAAGATGCCCAGCCGTCCACGCCGCTTGATCGATCGTGAGCCGGCCTAAACAGATCCGCTGCCTCCCTAAGATCTTCAAGGGCCATTTCGAAGAACAGTTCCTCACCCCACTTGCCTTCCTTCAACTTAGTTCGGATAGCAACGTCGTAGTCGTGACTATTTATGATGGCGTGTTTGAAGATCGTCGGGTTGGACGTTAATCCGGTGATCGAGAAGTCTCGGACGTAGTTCGCGAGTGTGCCGCTCGTCAGGAGGCCTCGGGTAATGTTATCGAGCCACAGGCTCTGGCCTAATTCGCAAAGTGTTTGGGTCGGTTTCACCAAATACTGCCCGATCGTCCAGATCGAGCCCGCGTTTGAATTGCTCTTTGGATTCTTCATTGGACTCGTATTCACGCCATTCTTTTCATAGCTTAGACTGACCCCATACCGCAGACGAGCGTGTTTCCACCCGATATACGTGCGTGTTTACTCGCGTGGCTACCGGGCTCGGTGCTGCCGAACGCCGGCGCCGATGCTCTGAACGGGTTGAAATCTTTTCTCTTCGAGAAGTAGAACAGCGGTCGACCCACCTTCTTGTTAAATAAGCTTCGGCAAGCAGGCTATTCCCTTAATGGCCCGATTTTGCACCATGTTGGCAGCATGTACGTCGCTACGGGATGTCGAATCGGATATTTCTTGTGATGACCAATTGATATTGAGCGCTGAATCAGGGTGGATTCACTATGATAACGACTCTGGCAAGATCTTTTAGAACACGTATGACCCGTCAAGGCCGAGCGTTCCGTTCCGTCGTACTTGAAGATTTGGAATTGACGTATAATTGATAGAAATGTTGAAGGAAATCGGCTTGAAAAATGACACTGCAACCCTTCTTGCAATCATCGACGAAAAACGGGACTTCCGAAATTCATCGAAAGCCCCGTAATTATTGGTCGGGACGACAAGATTTGAACTTGCGACCTCTCGCACCCCAAGCGAACGCGCTACCAGACTGCGCTACGTCCCGAAAAATCAACTGTTAGATTAGGTTTCGGAGGCGGGCTTTGTCAAACAAACCGTTCAGGCAGGTCGGTTCTTCAACATTTCGCGCAATTCGAGAAGCTGATTGGAAAGCGAACTCAATGCCTCTCGCTGGGAATCGGAAAGTCCGCCCTGCTGAATGGGCCCGGGGTTAGATACACCAGCGGATCCGAGGTCGATATCTTCGTCAAATAATCCCGGAGAGTCGGGTGACTCATTTTCGGGCTGTTGCGGTTTCGGCTCCGGGTGTACTATCTTCAGTTTTGGCGGCTCGCGCAGCTCCAACTGAAGCTTCTTGCGTGCCCCCGCGATCGTGAACATCTCATCGTAGAGAAGTTCCTTGATCCTTAAAGAGATCTCAACGTCCCGTCGCCGATAGCTTCGCTGACCCGATCTATTCTTCTGGGGGGAAAGCTGCGGAAATTCGGTTTCCCAGTATCTGAGAACGTGCGCCTGCACCCCGACAAGGTCGCAGACCTCGCCGATCTTAAAGTAAAGTTTCTCAGGAATTACCGTTGCTGCCTGACCCATAGATTTAATATTTATTGTTAATGTGCCGTATGGTGTAGACGCCGCTATTTTATGTATTTATTAAACTTGTGTCAATAGGACTTCTCCGATGAATGAATTCGAGTTCATAAACCACATTAAGAAAAAGTACGACCTGGGGCTGGTCGGGGATGACTGCGCGGTATTGCCGAAAGATGCTGAAAACGATCTGCTGATCACCTCAGACCTGCTCGTTGAGGATATCGATTTCCGACTCGACTGGACTTCCGCGGAGCTCCTTGGACACAAGGCCCTCGCCGTTTCGCTGTCGGACATCGCGGCGATGGGCGGCGAACCGAAGTGGGCCCTGTTATCAGTTGGAATTCCCGAAAGCCTCTGGAACGCCAAGTTTCTCGATCGTTTTTACGAAGGCTGGCACGAGCTCGCCGCCGTTCACGGGGTGACGCTCGCTGGCGGCGACATCTCCCGCACGTCGGCGAAACTGGTGATCGATTCAACCGTCGGCGGCGAGGCGCCTGCCGGAACGGCCGTCACCCGCTGCGGTGCTCAAGTCGGAGATTCGATCTATGTGACCGGTCCCTTGGGCAGTGCCGCCGCGGGTCTGCGATTACTGGAATCGGGCATTCGGCGAGGAGTTGACGACGGCGACAACCGGGCCGCCTTTCTCATGAAACAGTTAAAGCCTAAGCCTCAGCTCATTATCGGATCCGATCTCAGAGACCGATCCCTTGCCACCGCGATGATCGATATTAGCGACGGGCTCTCGTCCGACCTCGCGCAC